>Ga0190283_1000719_pt1 | contig 16476 bp, 15 predicted proteins | sample 48691801_MG_FD_161669 | JGI IMG/M metagenome (GOLD analysis project Ga0190283, IMG submission 161669) | Hydrothermal vent microbial mat bacterial communities from Southern Trench, Guaymas Basin, Mexico - 4869-18-0-1_MG | ecosystem: Environmental > Aquatic > Marine > Hydrothermal vents >...
GAACATTTTTGTTATATTGACGGCAGTGGTATGAACCATTGATTTAAGGTAATCTACTGCGCCTATCGAAGAGAATTTGGATTGAGAGTGGCTGAAAAAAGTTTTATATATATCTCTCTGAACAGTGGGGCTCCCGTGGGTTGATCCGAAGGCAACGCCAAGCCTTCCTGAAGATATAAATCCCTTGTCCAGTCCTGAGGATTCGAGGGCCTCTTTTACTACCTGACAAGCATAGTATGCAACCGGGCCCATGGTCTTGCGATATTTACGCTCAAAATTAAATTCGATGGGGCAACTGACCGTTCCAAAAACCTTGGATGCAACGCGGTCAGTCAGGAGCTTATCGTCACGCAATTCCTTTACGCCGGATTTTCCATTAACAAGACTATCAATTACTTCGTCCTTATGGTGGCCAATCGGAGTTATGGCCGCTGACGCCGTAATTACCACCCTTTTTTCCATGATACTCCCGTTTACGAAATCCTCTTTTTGGCAAGCTGTTCAATATAGTCACAGATTTGATTGATTGTTCTAATATCCATAGACGCTTTTTTTTCATCACGGGTAAGCTCTGAGCCTAACAGCGTTTCAATTTCACCCAGGAGCTCTAAGGCATCTATGCTATCAAAATCGTATTTTTCCGTCAGGTTTTCATCTAATCCCGGATTTGTTATCTCAAATTCCTCTTTAAAAACAATCAAGATCTTCGATTGTATCTCTTCTCTTGTCATATTGTTGGTCCCGTGTATCCCCTCCGTTTAGCTATGGCAGAGGGGTGAAGGTTGGTTAAAAGTAAATTGGAGAATTCAGGGATTGAGGGAACAAATCCACAATTCCCAAGTCAAGATTTAATCAAGTCTATAGTTCAAATAACCTTTTTTTATAACATAGTGAATCAGGGAAGCCAATACCAAGTTTTCAAAATATTTTGGTTGAAGTTAAATGTCAAACTGAATCGATAATGCCAGATATGTCGTCATGTTAATCAATCTTCCTTCCGAGAAAAGGCTCAAAATGATACCACTGAAGGGGATGATTCCGAACAGACTGTTCCAGGATTTCAGCATATTCCTGGGCTGATTTCCTGACCGCCTCCTTCCTTTCGGAACGTGAAGCAGCCTTAACGTAAATCGGCTTGGTTATTGAAAAATGGTAAGTTCTTCTGCTAATACGGTAGGAAAAAAAGATAAAGAGCGGGGCGCCTGAGAGTAGCGCAAAAAGATGGGGCGTTTCGGGAAGATGGGCCTCATGCCCAAGAAATCGAACAGGGACGCTCCGCTGGTCTTTATTCCAGATAACATCCCCGGTCATGGAAACGAAATCTCCCCCTTGTAGAAATTTTATCCCTTCAACAATATCAAAAGGAGAGCCCCCAACCCTATCCAGAGCGATGATCCTTATGCCTGCTTGAATGGCCACCTCCTTTTGCATGGCTTCGATCTGCTCCTTGTTTTTAATTCCCATATAAAGAAGGAGCTTAATGTCGGGGAGCTCCTTTTTCAAAAGAAGGGCAGCCACCTCCCAGCTCCCCATATGGGACATAAGGATGACTCCTCCTGTCCCGTTTCTTGCGGCCTCTCTGAGATATTCCAGACCGGTAGATGTGAATGAGATAGCGCCGGAACGTGCAAGCACCATTCTGTCAAGAAACAGATCAGTGAAATTATGGTACTGTTTCCACGTATACCAGAGATGATAGTACCATCCCTTATCCGGGAAGAGGGCTCTATAAAATCTTATGCCGACTCCGACCCTCCGGGGGAAAAGGAAAAAATAGCCAGTGGAAACAATCCAGGCAAAGAGTACGAGAACCCAGTGGCCCAATGCCTTTGACGCCAAAATCAGGGCCTTGTAAAATAAACCTTTCATAGAGCTGCTTATTTATCAAGAAGAGTGATAAGATCCGGGATGAATGCTATCGCCCAGGTCCCAGGTCCCATATGAACGCCGGAGGTTAGAGAGAGTGGCTGTAGGATTATCTCAGCAGAAGGATAAAGCTCTTCGATCTTTTTCAGGACTACATCGCTGACCCAGGGTTTGTTATCGGTATATTGCACCAGGATGAAAAATTTAGAATCCTTAGAAACAGCCGTCTCAAGCTTTTCAAGGGCAAATCTAACCTGGTCCTTCCGGTTCCTCAAAACCCCGACCTTCTTTGCGCCTTCGGCGAGCGGGCTTATAACCGGTTTCATATGAAGCAGGTCACCAAAAAACGCGCTTGACTTGGAAAGTCTCCCACCTGCCGCTAAGTATTGAAGCTTGTCTAAGAAAACATATTCCTCGCATAAATCTACTGCCGCTTTTGCAAAATCGATAACCGAGTTGGCATCATCTCTGGCTGCCGCATATCTTGCGGTTGCAATAACCATCGTTCCGAGCCGACCGGAGGCGGCGCCTGTATCAATCACCGTAAATCTGTCATCGGGGTCGTTTTCGCTCTTCCACTTCATTGCAATATCATAATTGCCCGTGTAATAAGACCCCACGCAGAGATAGAGCACCCTTTCATACTGGTTCAAAATACTCTGGTAATATTGATGCCGCTCGAATACCGAGGCCTGAGAGGACGATACCTTTATCCCTCCCCTCATGTATTTGTAAAGCTCTGACGGAAGAAAGAGCGTTTCAGGGAGGGACCTGTCACCGGCAGTGATATAGCTGTCGAGAAGGGTAATCCCCATATTACGTGAATCTTCACGGGTGATGGATCCGGCGGCATCGGTCATTATGTGAATACACCGATGCTTGTCATATCGCTTGAAATCGGCTACCTGTTTCTCTAAATCATCATCTGACCACTGAACAACCTGACAGAGAGATTCAATCCCCCTTTTCGCTTCACCCCTGTTGGTCGTATGGAGGTGAACCTTAAAAAAGTCATCATGGGGGATTACGACCACACTGTCGCCATGTTCAGAAAGCCTCTGGATTTGGTCTTCAGGCCTCTCATCAAAGCGGACGACCATGTCAATGCAGTATCCTTCTTCCTGGCGCTCACGAAAAGAGGAAGAAACATGAAGCAATCCCTCAAAAAGGTCCGTGACTGGCTGGAATTGATCAGAGCTGTCAGCAAGGCTTTTCAAGAATCCTTCGAGAAAAATAAACATACCGAGCGCCCCTGAATCTACAACCCCGGCATCTTTGAGTTTGGGAAGCAATTCATGGGTGGATCGAACCGCATTCTCGAGATTATGGATTATTCTTGATGCATTTTGATCACTCTCATTGATATCATTTTCGGCAATGGTTTCAGCTAATGCATCAAGAACATCAAGCATAGTTCCCGGGACCGGGTCGTTAATCGCCTGCCAGGCCCGGTCTCTTCCTAACTTTGAAGCTGCGGGAAGGTTCTCAACGGAATCCGCGGTGAGCAATCCGGAGAAAAAGAGGGCCGCTATGTTCCCGGAATTCCCGCGGGCTGAAAAGAGGAGTTTGCGAATCGTATTCTCCCGATCCTTGGCAAGCTCCCTGAGGGGAGAGAGACTTGTTGTCAGATTACGTCCTGTATCTCCATCCGCAACAGGAAACACATTTATGTCATCAAGGAGGTCAGACCATGCAGCGATCCTCTCTACTCCTATGATGAGCGCTTCTTGAATTTTTTTGTCCATTGCTAATACCCCAAGGCTGTACGGATCTCATCCGGTATTTCAAACATCATTTCCATTTCAGGGAATTTTACCGCCACCTGCTCGCTTCTCCCCTTTGCACATATCTCCCTTTTTCCCTCGCGTCTTATCTCAAAATCGATTATGATTTTTATCCTTGCCTCAAGGACCGTTGCCTTACATATAAATCCATCCCGGTGTCTAAGCGGAATAATGTGCTTTGTGGAGGTCTTGATTACAGGAAAAAGATAACCTGTTTTCTTAGAATAGCTGTAAAGATCGATTCCATATTTATCAAACAGAGCAAACCTCGTCACATCAAAATATTTCAAATAATTCCCGTGCCAAACCATGTTCATGGGGTCCAGATCATGAAACGGGACTGTCAGTCTTACCTCGCAGCTTGTGTTATCATTTGAGTCTGTCATTATTAGAGAAAAAATCCGAGAGAGAATCTGCAGGTGCTGGTTAATGGCCTCTCCTATTGCGAAATGAGGACATTATTTTACTCCTGTATTCAATGTCAAGATATTATTGACTATACGTTTAGATGTTGATAGCTTAACTTATCAAAATTCTTAATTATAAGAGAGCATATCTCAAACTGAAAGAGGAGGAGAGATGAAGGTAAGCAACGTTTCTGAGATGAGGAACTTAGACAAAACGGCCGTTAAGGAATTCGGTATCAAAGAAGAACTGTTGATGGAAAACGCCGGGGAGGCGACCTATTTCGTTATTTCAAAGGAATGTGGTATTAAGGGAAAAAAGTTCATCATATTTTGCGGCATAGGCAATAATGGTGGCGATGGATTCGTTATTGCAAGGAAAATTCATTCCAATGGTGGAAAAGTAAAGGTTTTTATCTTAGGTGATAAGGGGAAATACAGGGGCGCGGCAAGACTCAATCTTGACATTATTTCCCGGCTGATGATTGAGGTTCGAGAGGTTGAATCTGTCGAATCTGTCAAAATGGATGTTGCCCATTCAGACGCCATTGTAGATGCTATCTTCGGCACAGGCCTGATCCGGGAGGTCACGGGGCTGTATCAGAATATCATTGAACTGATCAATGGCAGCGGGAAGACGATAATCAGCGTTGACATCCCTTCCGGAGTCACAGGAGATGCGGGAAAGATCATGGGTGTTGCGGTAAAGGCGGATTATACTGTGACCTTTGGTCTTCCAAAGACCGGAAATATCCTGTTCCCGGGCCATGATCTTTGCGGTAAACTGTTTGTTACGCACATCTCCTTCCCTCCCGCAATGTATAATTCCGATTCGCTGAAGGTTGAGATAAATCAGCCAAAAAGGCTTCCACCAAGAGAAAGGGATGGCCATAAGGGGAGTTTTGGCCAGGTCCTTTTTATTGCTGGCGCGGCAAACTATTTTGGCGCGCCCTATTTCTCGGCCCTGTCTTTTCTGAAGGCTGGAGGAGGGTATTCCCGTCTTGCAGCGCCTGCATCCATCACACCCCACATTGCCAACAAAGGGAGCGAGATAGTTTTCTTGCCCCAAAAAGAGACAGCCGCTGGAAGTATATCTCTCGAAAATAAGGATTTTCTCCTTGATCTGGCAGAGAAAATGGACATGGTTGTCCTGGGACCCGGCCTGTCATTAGACGAAGAAACTCAAGGTCTGATAAGGGAGTTGGTAAAGGAGATCAACCGGCCGATTCTCATAGATGGCGATGGAATTACTGCCATTTCCAAGGACTTGAAAATTATAAGAGAGAGGAAATCCGGCACTATTCTTACTCCGCATCCGGGCGAAATGTCTAAGCTTACGGGAGTGGACATACCAGAAATAGATGCCAACAAGATCGATATGCTTCAGCGCATATCTAAGGAACTGAACACGATTATTGCCCTGAAAGGCGGCCGTTCACTGATTGGTTTTCCTGATAAACGGGTTTTTGTTAATATGTCGGGAAATCCGGGCATGGCAACCGCTGGCTCGGGTGATGTTCTTACTGGAGTTATCGCCGCAATGTTTGGTCTTGGTCTGAACATAGGTAATTCCGTGTTGAAGGGGGTGTTTATTCATGGATTTGCCGGAGATTTGGCCGCCAAAGAAAAGGGTGAGGACGGGATAACAGCCCAGGATATCCTTGATTATTTGCCCCTTGCCCTGAAAATGGATCGGGACGGCCTAAGCGAAACTTATATGGACCGTTATAAAGGAGCCCAAATTATTTAAGGCGGATTTGGAGATTAAGGGATTAAGGAATTGCATCTAACACGCACTTCTTAAGGGCGTATCAATATTCAATATTCAATCGTCAATATTCAATTCAAGACGTGTTGTCTAATTTCAAATGATGTGGTATTTTTGATACACTTTTTATTGTGGTGTTTTTGCATGACTTAGCTAACTATCTAAAATTTGTGATTATTTATTCAAATTGAGAGTATGGCAGGGATTTTGCATAGAGTTCATTAAGAATACGTATAACGGCCTGTGTTTCAACCAGGCTTCTCGGATGTGCGTGCATCTTTTTTCCCACGATCTTAAACCACTTAGGAGGGAAGATTAATAGGGGAGGAAATAACGGCATCTTGGGAAGCCTTTTTTTTGTCCAATACCTCAATCCAATTCTTTGTGGTCGCGCTGTTATGCCCCAGTACAGAGAACGTACTTACAGGAAAAGGGTCAGTTCTAAGGACCTAACCTGCTTTAGTGTTGCTGTCAAAGAGACAGATCTATGGCTTTGTGCAGATAAAAACTTAGAAAAAGAGACCAGAGATCTGATATTTGATTGCAGGCATCAGCTTGAATCCTACATAAGATCTCACCCGGAATTTCCACACTCCCTCGTACCCTTAGAGGGGGATCCCTATGCCCCCCCGATTGTAAAAGAGATGATCCGTGCAACAGGGAAGATCGATGTGGGGCCTATGGCATCTGTGGCAGGCGCTATTGCCCAGTATGTTGCAACGGGGCTTCTTAATCTTACAGATCAGGTAATCGTAGAGAACGGAGGAGATATTTTCCTGAAGGCCGATCGGCCACTAACTGTCTCGGTTTTTGCAGGGGCTTCGCCTTTGAGTGGGAGATTTGGACTCTTGATTCCCGTGAGTCAGATGCCCTTGGGCGTCTGTTCTTCATCTGCAACCGTAGGCCATTCACTGAGCTGGGGGATCGCAGATGTGGTCTGCACCCTTTCGTCATCAGGGGCCATGGCAGATGGCGCTGCAACCGCCCTCGGAAACAGGGTCAAAAAAAAGAGAGATCTTGAGGAAGTAGCCCGATGGGCGAATCAGATCGAGGGTGTTTTGGGTGGAATGGTTATTGTGGGAGATACCATGGCCACCTGGGGGGATATTGAGCTTGTAGAGGTATGAGTCTAAAGATCATACAATCTGTCATCAACCGCAGGTGGTCGGTATTTGGGGCCTTTGGGATGTTTTTTTTCAAAGGCAAAAGGCTCTTCCCCTTCCAAGAGATCTCCCATCTCAGCCTCTATGGTTTCGGGATCTTCCCCTGCTTCCATTCTCCCCAATGCCTCCTCCATCCCAGACCCCAGATTTAACCCGGTCATATCTGTCAATTTGCGCATCAGATTGGCGGCCTGTTTTGGATCATTTTCATCCATATGCTCGGCCTCTCTTGCAAGGAGGTTCATCGCGTTTTCCATTTTTCTTTCGTCCATGTCGGGAAGAGGCATTTCCTCTTCCTCTCCCTGACCCCGGGGGCTGGCAAAGACCGACATGCGACGTTCGAGTTCGATCTTCCGGCATTTGGGGCATATAGGCCTTTTCTCGGTGTTTACTGATTTGGAGAAGAAATTGAATATCATGTGACATTCAGTACAATAAAATTCGTATATCGGCATTTTTCCTACCTCCGGATATCGTCAACCCTAACGAGGCCTGACCTCATACATTCTATGATCTGCGGTTTAAGATAATGACCTTGTCTCACTCCTGTCAAATGATTTTTCCGGTTTGTGGGGATTATTTCTATAGATTATGCCTTGTCTTTTTTCTTAGGTTGGTATACTCTCCATCTGAAATTTATCTACCCCTGTGTGAACCGGCCTGTTTTGGATAATGCAATGAAAATCGGAGTGCTTTCAGATACACACCTGTATCAGGTGACAGAAGAATTTATTGCGATCTATGACAAATATCTCTCTGATAAAGACATAATTCTGCATGCGGGCGACGTTGTTTCCCCTGAGATTATTGACTTCCTAAATGCGAAGGATTTTCACGGTGTTTACGGCAATATGGATCCTTTGGAGGTAAAGAGATTTCTTCCGGATAAAAAGGTTATTAATTTAGGTGGTTACAGATTGGGGCTTATTCATGGGTGGGGTCGTTCTGATGATTTGGAAGATCGCATCCTACCCCTGTTTAATGGGGTGGACGTTATTGTCTATGGGCATTCGCACATCGCTTCGAACCACATAAGAGACGGGATTCTTTTTTTTAATCCCGGGACAGCAACCGGCTACAGCTCATCCGGTTTTCATAGCATAGGTGTTTTGGAATTGGGTGATGCGGTGCGGGGTGAAATTATAACTATTTGAGGAAGCCTTTATGATGGTATTGTGGGCGCCATGGAGAATGGAATATATCCTCTCCGATCAGAAGGAGGGAGACTGTATTTTTTGCCCTGGAAAGAATCGCGGTGAAGACGAGTCAAGATTGATTTTGTACGTGGGTCAGCTCTCCATGGTAATGATGAACCGGTTTCCATATATCAATGGACATCTTTTGGTAGCGCCGGTGAGGCATGTTAGGGGTCTGGAATTACTCTCTCAGGAAGAAAAACTTGATCTGTTAACTATGGTTAGCAAGTCGATTGAGGTCCTGAAGAAAGCCATAGGTCCGGAGGGTTTTAACGTGGGGTTAAACCTTGGCAGGGTGGCTGGAGCAGGTGTTGAAGAACACATGCATTTTCATATTGTGCCCCGTTGGAATGGGGACACCAACTATATGACAGTTCTCGGGGAAGTGAGGGTGATCCCGGAACACATTGTGGAGACCTATCACAGGCTTTTACCGTATTATGGAAAACCTAACGTTAATTATGGAGGTAAGAAATGAAACATTTAAAGGCGATTATTGTAATCCTGTTTTTGCTTCTTGTTGTCATCTTGGCCGTTCAAAATTACCAAGCCTTGTCAACCCCCATTAGTTTTAAAGTCAACCTCCTCTTTCTGAATGCTGAATCTTCAGGCCTGCCGGTGTTCCTTATCGCTGTTGTCACTTTTCTGGTGGGTGTTATCAGTACCTGGTTGTATGGAATTTCAGAGCGCCTTGGGTTCAGGCGGCAGGTCAAGGTCTTGACGAAGGATGTGAAGGATAAGGAAAAAGAGTTGAATTCACTAAGGAATTTGCCGGTGACCACCGAGGATATGAGCGCTGATCAACCCGCCGTCAATACATGATAAAAAAACCTACGGGGTTACTTTTTATGTAGCCATTCAAGGGGTTCGCATAGCACCTGAATTCCTCCCCCAGCGGGACTTCCTGAGTTCTAAACGCTCTTGCACCAAAGTTCATACTGAGCTTTGTCCATACAAGGCGGAGTGGCCCAAGCCTTTTGTGGACGTGTCAGTCTAAGGGAGATCACCATGTTGCAATCAGTATGGCAATGGTTTCTTGAATTAGGGGGCCAACAGGGGCTCCTATTCTCAATTATTGCCCTTCTGATCGGTCTTATTTTGGGTTCTTGGATACGACCCTTTAAGAGAGAAACGGGGAAGGCCGTTGTTAGCAAAGGAGACAAATCGTTCTTCAAGGGGATACAGTATCTTCTCTCCAACGATCATGATCAGGCCATAGAAGAATTCACCAAATCAGTCCAGGTAAACTCAGATACCATTGAGACCTATGTTGCGCTTGGGAACCTTTATCGTTCAAAGGGTGATATAGACAGGGCCATACGGATTCGTCAGAATATCATTTTGAGGCCAAATATAGATGAGCGAATAAAGGTTAGGGCTATTTTCGATTTGGCTAAGGATTACCGGAAAGGGGGTTTCCTTAATCGGGCGCTGAGCACGTTTCTTGAAGTGACAGAACAAAGCCCTGCAAATGCGGAGATACTGAAAGAGATCGAAAGGATCTACGAGGAATTAAGAGATTGGGAAAATGCCTATGAAACGCGACAAAAGATTGCTCGATTAGACAAGGGTAACCATCAACATATCTTAGCACATTATCTGGTTGAGACAGGAAAGGTCTGTCAGGAGAAAGGGGATCTGAGCAGGGCGAGGTCTCTTTTTACAAAGGCCATATCCACCCACAAAAGGTGTGTCGATGCCTACCTTCACTTAGGTGACCTCCATTTCGCAAGACAAGAGTATAAAAAGGCAATAGCTGCCTGGAAAAAGGTGGTTGAGATAATTCCCCAGTTCACCTTCTTGGCGTATCGCCGTCTGGAAGGGGCTTACTCGCAGATGAAGAATCTGGAGCCGGTGGGAATTTTCCTGAAGGAGTGTGCCCAATCCAACTCCGATGCCTTCACGCATATGGCTTTGGCGCGCTACCTGCACAATGAAAACGACGTAGAAGGCGCGCTAAGGGAGACAAAAAGCGCTCTTGCATTGGACCCTTCTTTTTGGGAGGCCAGGAAATTCAAGGGGGAGATTCTTCTGAGCCAGGGCAGGGAAAAGGACGTAATAACCGATTATGTTGAGATCATGGAACATCTGAATATACCCTATCTCAGATTTAGATGCTCCCAGTGCGGCTTTGAACCGAGTGAGCTCCAATGGAAATGTCCCCAGTGCAACCGATGGGACACAATCGGCTTAATAGATTCCACTGGCGCCGCAGTCGAACAACCCGCTTGACGTTTCGTGCGGGCTGCGGGTTTGACTGTTCAAACGTTTTTCAATAGTCATTAGTGATGATCTTGTAAAAAGTCCGAAATCAAATTTTTCTTGCTTATAAACCTTTGATTTTATTGCATGTCAATATTCAATATTCAATATTCAATATTCAATTCAAAATGACCCAACTGACACCTATGTTGAAGCAGTACATGGGCATCAAGGATGAATTCCCTGATGCCATTTTATTTTTTCGCATGGGTGATTTTTACGAAATGTTTTTTGATGATGCTAAGATTGCCTCTAAAATCTTAGGTATTACCCTTACATCGAGAGGGACCTTTAACGGGGAAAAAGTTCCCATGTGTGGCATACCCCATCATGCCAACAGATCCTATATCGGGAGGCTGGTTGACAGCGGCTGGAAGGTTGCCATTTGCGAGCAGACCGAGGATCCCAAATTGAGCAAGGGGATTGTCAAGAGGGAAGTGGTAAGGCTTGTTACTCCAGGGTCAGTGGTTGATGAAAAAGCTCTTGATCACAAGACCAACCTTTTTATGGCTGCAATTTCGGGTGAAGACGGGGCCTATGGGTTGGCGCATGTGGACCTTTCAACCGGCGAATTCAGGGTAACAGAGATCGGGTTATTTGATGAACTTTTAGACGAATTAGGGAGAATAGATCCCGCTGAACTGCTGATCCCTGAAAACGAGCAATTATCAGAGCGAAAAGAGCTTGCCGATTACCGATTGGAGATAATAGAGAGTCACTCTTTTGACCCTCTCGGGGCTGAGGTCCTACTTAAAGAGCAACTCGAGGTGAAATCCCTGGTTGGATTTGGATGCCAGGACATGGTCCAGGGCATCATCGCAGCAGGGGCGCTTGTTTCATATCTCAGGGATACCCAGCAAGGATTCCCGGAGCACATCAAGGAAATTGTGAGTTACCACATCGGGGACTTCATGGTCTTGGATGAGTCCACATGCGCTCATTTAGAGCTTTTGAAGACTATGCGCAGGCAGTCGGTGAAAGGATCACTCTTCCATATCCTTGATAAAGCTGTGACACCGATGGGGAGTCGTCTCTTGAAAAGGTGGATTTTCTACCCCCTTATTAACATTGACAAGATCAGAGAGCGATTAGCTGCTGTTGCCTGCTTCAAGGACGATCCTTTGTTAAGAGGGGAAATAAGAGATGAGCTTAAAGAGATTTACGACATTGGACGTTTAAACGGCCGCATCGCCCTTAAGAGGGCTAATGCAAGGGACCTCTTGGCCCTTAAATCCTCAATTTTGAGGCTCCCTTTCATCAAGAATGCCTTGGAGAATTCAACCAGTACGCTGTTATCCGCCATTGCCTTAAGGTTAGATCTCCTCCAGGACATAGCATGTTTGATAGGGGAGACAATTTGCGAGGAGCCTCCCGTTTCGCTGAAAGAGGGAGGAATTATCAGAGAGGGGTATAACGCGGAGTTAGACAGGTTGATCTCTTTGAGCCGCGATGGAAAGAGCTGGATTGCGGGGTTTGCCCGTTCTGAGCAGGAAAGAACCGGGATATCGAGCCTGAAGGTAGGATTTAATAGGGTCTTTGGGTATTATATTGAGATCTCTAAGTCCAATTTACATCTCGCCCCTGCTGACTACATCAGAAAACAGACTTTGGTCAATGGCGAGCGTTATATTACTGAGGACTTGAAGGTCAAGGAAGGAGAGGTGCTGGACGCCGAAGAGAAGAGGGTAGAGCTTGAACTCAATATTTTCGAGGAAATCCGTGGGAAGATAGCGCTGGAAAACAGGCGGATAAAAGAGACTGCAGGGCTTATTTCCGAGATCGATGTTATTGCCGGTATGGCTGAAACTGCGGAAAACAACGATTACACATGTCCGGAAATCAATGATAGCACTGATATCAATATTACTCAGGGGCGGCATCCTGTAATCGAGTTGAGTGTTAAAGAAGAAGACTTTGTGCCCAACGATATCCATTTAGATTCTCTAAAGCAGCAGGTAATGATAATTACCGGCCCTAATATGGCAGGTAAATCTACCATCCTTAGACAGACCGCACTGACCGTGCTAATGGCCCAAATAGGAAGCTTTGTGCCCGCGTCAAAGGCTGTAGTAGGGATTGTGGATCGTATTTTTACCAGGGTGGGGGCATCAGATGACTTAGCAAGAGGACAGAGCACCTTCATGGTGGAGATGAATGAAACAGCAAACATCTTAAGACATATGACTCCCAAAAGCCTTGTTATTTTAGATGAAATCGGACGGGGGACAAGCACCTATGATGGATTGAGCATTGCGTGGGCCGTTGCAGAGGCCTTACACGATAGAGAAGGGAGAGGAGTGCGGGCGCTTTTTGCCACCCACTATCACGAGCTGACAGAGCTTGTGACTACAAAGCATAGGATTAAGAACTTCAATATTGCAGTCCGGGAGTGGAATGACAAGATTGTTTTTTTAAGAAAGCTGGTCCCTGGAGGCACAAGCCGCAGTTATGGCATACAGGTGGCGCAGATTGCGGGGATCCCGAAGGACGTTGTCACGAGGGCCATGGAGATCTTAAGCAACTTGGAAGGAACCGATACCGATGAAGCCGGCAGGCCTCGTCTGGCTCATAATAGTGTGTCCGAAGAGGAGCGGGGGGATATGGTGCAGTTGGACCTTTTCGGATCGGTGGATTGGAAGCTGAGAGAATGGGTCACGGGTCTTGATATTAACTCTATGACCCCCGTAGAGGCGCTGGTGGAGCTTAATAAGTTAAAAGAGTGTGTGGTTACTAAGTGAAAAACAGGATCTATTACATATGGATGCTTGTGATTGTGGCGGGTTTCTTGTTTGAAGCGCCTGAGGCCTTCTCCAAGACCAAGGGTGGGCCAGCCACGCTTCTCACACGCGCTGATCAGTGCAGGAAGGCCCTGCATAAATCATCCAAAAAAACGAAATATCGGCATAACTGGTTAAAATGCATTCGTCTTTATAAAAAGGTTTACAAGGTTTATCCCAAGAGCAATCAGGCTGCTTGGGCGCTTTACCATTCGGCCAACCTTTACACCGGGCTTTACAGGTACTCGGGGAGCTCGAAAGATCTAAATGAAGCGGTCGCTCTTTACAGAAGCCTGGCTGGTAAACATAAGGGCCATTCTCTTGCAGATGATGCCCAATATAAGATCGGAGAAATATTTTATAAATCCAAGAAAGACCCTGCCCAGGCTTATGTTGAATTCCTAAAGGTAGAAGTAAACTTTCCCAAGGGAGATATGCGGCCTAAGGCCAAGCAGATGCTCAACAAGCTTGCCGTGACCCTGCGCAAGAAGAATGCAAAGAAAGACTCGGGCAGCGCGCCTCTCTCTAAATCCAAACGAGTGCCTGTCAAAGATATTCGGTACTGGTCAACCCCCAACTACACGCGGGTAGTGATTGATATCCAAAGCCCTGTGAAATATGAGCACCATTTATTGAAGGCTGATCCCGATCACAAGAAACCACGCAGGCTTTATTTAGATCTCAAAAACGCTCGTGTCTCTAAGAGTATTGACAGCGTGGTTCCGATTAAGGATGATTTGCTTCGAATGGCCAGGGCAGGCCAGTATACCAAAAACACGGTGCGTGTTGTTCTGGACATAGAAAAAATCGGGGGTTATCATGTCTTCCACCTCTATGACCCGTTTAGAATAGTGGTGGATGTGCGCAGGTTTAAAAAGGGTAAAACCAGGATCAGGCCTGAGCTTGCGTCAAAGAAGAGGGATGTAAGGAAGGGTATAAGGAAGGAAAAGAAACCTGCCAAGACGGTCTCTTTAGCGAGGCAGCTCGGTTTGAATGTTAAGAGGATTGTGATCGACCCTGGTCATGGTGGAAAAGATCCTGGTTGCCGGATTGGAGGACGCTATAAAGAAAAGAATATTACGCTGAGTATTGCCAAATTTTTGGCCAAAGAACTAAGAAAAAAGATCGGGTGCCAAGTCTTTCTCACCAGGGATAAAGACATCTTTTTATCTTTAGAGCGGAGGACAGCCATTGCCAATATGAAAAAGGCGGACCTGTTCATTTCATTACACGTCAACGCCCACAGGAGTACCAAGATTCATGGATTAGAGACCTATTTTCTGAACATGGCCACTGATAAGAGGGCTGTTATGGTGGCAGCAAGGGAAAATGCCACATCAGAAAAGAATATAAGCGATCTCCAGACCATCCTGAACGATCTGATGTTAAATACCAAGATCAATGAGTCAAGCCGATTAGCGCATCACGTGCAGAAGGGGATGGTAGTAAACACCAGAAAAAGATATAAAAGAATCAAAAGCTTAGGTGTAAAGCAGGCTCCTTTTTATGTCCTTATTGGAGCACAAATGCCGGCTATCCTCGTGGAGGTAGGCTTTCTGACCAATAGCACAGAAAGAAAGAGGCTGCTAAGCACAAAATATCAGAAAAGAGTGGCAGAGGGGATTTATGCAGGCATAAGTTCCTATATCAATAGTATCGATCAGGTCTATCAGGGCGGGTGATTGGATTTCCTACTTCATCCTCAGGTATGCATTTATAAATATATCAATATCGCCGTTCATCACCTTATCCACGTTTCCTTCGTCAATATTCGTCCGGTGGTCCTTTACCAGCCTGTAAGGGTTGAATACATAAGATCTTATCTGACTACCCCATGCTATCTCTTTTTGATTCTGGTGCATCTCCTGTTTCTTCTTATCCAGTTTCCCCTTTTCAACATCGTATAGCTTTGCCTTCAGCACCTTCATCGCCATTTCTTTGTTGCGATGCTGGGATTTCTCATTTTGACACTGGGTTACAATGCCTGTGGGAAAGTGGGTAATTCTCACTGCCGAACTGGTCTTGTTCACATGCTGGCCACCTGGACCGCTGGCCCTGTACGTGTCAATGCGGAGGTCATTTTCATCCACTTCGATAGTGATATCCGTGTCAACCTCCGGTAAAACAGACAGCGAAGCAAAGGATGTGTGCCTCCTCCCTGTGGCGTCAAACGGGGAGATCCTAACCATACGATGTATCCCATGTTCCGATTTCAGGTATCCATATGCGTAAGATCCAGTTATCGTAAAGGTGACGTTTTTGATGCCGGCCTCATCTCCCGGGAGATAGTCAATAACCTGGACCTTCATACCCTTGTCTTCACCCCATCGGGTATACATCCTGAAGAGCATCTCCACCCAGTCCTGGGCCTCGGTTCCCCCTGCCCCTGCATTAATTGCCAGAATGGCGTTTCGCTTGTCATCCGGCTCTCCGAGCAGGGCCTGAAATTCTAGCCCCCTGATCGCTCTCTGAATCCTAGCCACATCATTGTGTATCTCTTTTAGGGTGGAGGTATCTTTCTCTTCCTGGGCGATCTCAGATAGGAGTCTGGCATCTTTTGCCTCTTTGTGAAGTGTTTGCCATGTATCGATTTTTCCCCTTATTAAGGCTCTCTCCTGGCTCAAACGGGAAACTTCTTCCTGTTCCTGCTGCCAGAAATTGGGGTTGGACATCAATTTTTCAATTTTTTCAAGTTCCTCTTCTTGGTTGGCCAAGTCAAAGATGACCTCTTAGATCATTCAGTTGCCCCATAATAATATCGATGTTTTCAGTAATTTCTTCGAACATTTTGATCCTCCTGACACAGCTTTAATGTGCTTGATATTCGTCATCCTTCATCAAAGCCAAAAAGTAGGTAGCCGTTTACGGCTTGAAATTAGAAATTGGGAAAACCAGAAGAATGTAGAACCCCTATCAAATTTCGAATTTCCAGTTTCGGCATCCGGGTTTCAACCTAATAATATACCACATTTCGGAAAGAAGTGTAACCTCATGAATGAAGGATGCCTAATATTTTAATCCTTGACAAAACAATTTCAAGTCACTTGTTTCTTATTGACCGGCCACGGGAAAGGAAGGAAATGCCCTGCTGCGCCTTTGTGCCGATCATCACGCCTTCAATTATCGGCTCGTTGACCTCCGGCTCTGATTTCCATTTGACAATGAAGTTTGCCCCCGAACCCCCGCTCTTATCCGACTCACTAACAATGTAGCGGCTTGATGCCATTGGATTTAATTGTTGGGGCTGTTTCAAATA
>Ga0190283_1000721_pt1 | contig 16451 bp, 12 predicted proteins | sample 48691801_MG_FD_161669 | JGI IMG/M metagenome (GOLD analysis project Ga0190283, IMG submission 161669) | Hydrothermal vent microbial mat bacterial communities from Southern Trench, Guaymas Basin, Mexico - 4869-18-0-1_MG | ecosystem: Environmental > Aquatic > Marine > Hydrothermal vents >...
AATAAATTCCTTTACAACTTCTTTAACTACATGCAGCCTGTTTTTTCCGCGTTCAGCAAGGTCTTCCGCGCGCATACTTCCGGAAGTGTCAACGGTAATAATAATGTCAACCCCTTCGGTAATAACTTTGGAATCTTCTTTCCCTTTCTGCGGCCTAGCCAAAGCAACGGCAAGCGCGGCAACGGCAAGGCATTGCAGCGCCAACAAAACATGCCTGTAATAAAGGGAACGCGAAGGTTTAATCTTTTTCAGGTTGTCAATAGCTGAAAAAGTAACTGAACTCTTTGCTTTCATTCTCAAGTAATTCCAGATAATCACCGGAATAACAAGCAAAAGCAGCAACCAATATGGATCGTGAAAGCGTAGCATTGTATTATCTCCAAAATTCTAATTTCTAATTTCTAATTAATCTAATTGATCTAATCAAATCCCAATATCTAATATCCAAATCCCAATTTGTTTATTTTTTTTGCTTATTGGTCATTTTTTAGGTTAATTAGAAATTAGATCAATTAGGTCAATTTTATTTAATCTTTATCCTTCAATTTCTCCTTCGTTTCCTCAATAAATTCCACAGTAACATCATGAACTCTTTGAGCGTCTTTTTCGTCGGCGGCAAAATTCGCGAACTTAACCATATCGCATTCTTCCAGAAATTTCTTCAGCAAATCCTGGTGAGATTTTACCAAAGAATTTCCCGCATTAAGTTCATAAAGAAACTCTTCAGTGGTTCTTTCCGGCGCCCGCAGCCCGAACCTGTCTTCTATATAATGCCTCAAAATATTTGAAATTTCGTAATAGTATTCTTTAATCTGCCCGGCTTCTATAAGCTTTTTGTTGTAAAGTTCTCTTAACGCCGTATAAGCAATAACATGGGCCGGAAGTTTCGGCGCGGGGGCTTTTTCACGCTTAAAATATTTTTTTATGATTAAAATAACAAGGGCAATTAAGGCTAAGCATGCAAAAATAACCGCCGGCAAAATCCAGGGATTATCTTTTACAACATCAAAAATCTCGACAGGAACTTTTATATCTCGGATACCCGAAAACAAATCGCCTTCCTCGGCAACAGAAGTAACTTCAACACAAATCGGCGTGCTTGAAATCAGGTTAGTTTTGCCTTCGTAAATATAGAAAAGTTTTACGGGAGGAATTTCATAAATGCCGGTCAAATAAGTTTCAAGAACATAAATTTGTTTCTGCTCAACTCTTCCGTCATCTGTCAGCGTAGGTTCCGAGCGTTCCCAATCCCTTATGGCAAATTTTCCGAGGTTTTGCGCGAACTCAGGCATTTGGCACTGCACATTAGTTTGCGCGTCAACAGTTATTGTATAACGAATCAGGTCGCCAATATTAATGCTTGGCTTGTTAACATTCACCTGCAGGGACATCGGAGATTTTACCTGTTTGGGAATTTCTTTCTTTTTCGATTCGCACGCGGAGAGAAATAAAACCAAAATAGATAGTGAAATTATTCCCCATTGATTTTTATCCCGATTTCTTCGGGAAAAGAGGGTTAGGAGGATTTTATTTTCTTTTTTCATTATTTATCTTCTTTATTTTTTATTCTGTCTGAAAATATCTGAACCCTGTCGAGAGAAATCAACTCGTTCATGAACGCCCGGGCAGCCTCCTGCTCTTTTTGGCTCCTGTAAAGTTGTCCAGCCATATCTTTTACTTCTTCAAAAGGCAAAACTTTTGCCTCGGCGGCGTTGGTTGCACTGTTGTCTTTGAAAAATTCAGGATGAGCTTCATAAAACTTCTTTACATCTGCAGGTTCGACTTTTATTCTTTCTTTCAATTCGCTTTCAATAACTTTTTGCGCCAAGAGGGATTTTTCAATCTCTTCCAGCTGTTTTTTAAGGTCTTCGGATTTGTCAAGGCCAAGAATCTTTGCTTTTTCAACCAGAAGTTTCCGGCTTATAATTTGTTCGAGCAACTTGACTTTTTCTTCTGGCTTGTCAAACATTTCCTGGTGCGGAGCAGGCAGCTTCTGAATTTCATCGTTCAGGTCGCCCATGAAAATTTCTTCATCGCCCACTTTTGCGACAACAACGCCTCGCCCAACTTTTTCGGAAGGTTTATCTTTTAAAGAAGTAACTCTTTCAAGTTCATATTTTGCGTCTAAACTTTTCCCAAGTTTTTCAAGAGAAGTAACAATGTATCTTCCGGCTTCGCTGTTTTTGTTTGCGCCGGGATTGATTATTTCTATTGAGTAGAAAGCTTTCAAGGCCTCTTCGTAATTTTTGTTGTCAAAATAAATTTTACCTATTGTGTAATATAATTGCGCTCTCTCATCATTAGAAATATCAAAATTATCAAGATATTTATTAAACTCCTGGACGGCTTGTTTGTCGAGCCCCGCAGTTTTAAGTTTTACCGCAAGCGCCCTTTGATGTTTAGCCGTCCAGGCATTGGCCCCGCCTTTTTCTTCCGGGAGGAAGTTTAGGGTTAGTAAAGCAGCAGGCATTACTATAACTAATATCAGCAAAACAGGCACTAAAGGAAAATTGCCTTTTTCTTTTGAGCTTGTATCTTCTTTTATGTATTCCGGAGTCTTCATAATTTGCTGGAGTAATTTTATTTTTATTAATAAATGAATTTTGTATCTAAATACTAAATTCAAATTTCATATTTGAATTTATATTCTAATTTTTTTCTCTCTTGCCTTGAAGAATCTGACAAGAGAGTCTACACACGATTTATCTGTTTCAATATTTATAGTATCGGCTTTCATCTGCCTGAACTGTTTTGATCTTTCTTCTCTCTGCTGAAAACCGAGATATTTGTAAGTTTTACGAACCTTCGGGTCATGCGTATCGATAAGAATAACTTCGCCCGTTTCCGCGTCCATAAGCTCTATAAATCCGACGTCTGGAAGTTCTTTTTCACGTGGGTCTGTTATTGTTACCGGAATAAGGTCATGTTTTTTAGAAACGAGCTGCATGGGCTTCTCATAATTTTCGCACAAGAAATCCGAAATAAGAAATACCACGCTCCGGCGAATACAAACTTTTTGAAAGTATTCGAGCGCGGCGCTGATATCTGTTGTATTGTGTTCCGGGGAGCTGAAATACAAGATTTCCCGGATGACGCGAAGAACATGCGACCTGCCTTTTTTCGGCGGCACAAATTTTTCTATCTGGTCGGTGAAAATGATTAAACCGACCCTGTCGTTATTTCTTATAGCGGAATACGCAAGCAAGGCGGCAATTTCGGCGGCAACTTCATTTTTGCTTCTATGGCCTGAGCCGAACAAACCCGAAGAACTCGCGTCAACCATAAGCATAACTGTCAACTCACGTTCTTCAACAAACCTTTTGACATGAGGGTTGCCTGTCCGAGCGGTAACATTCCAGTCAATGGATCTGATGTCATCACCGGGCTGATACATTCTTACTTCGTCAAACTCCATACCTCGCCCTTTGAAGGCGCTTTTGTATTCCCCTGCCATCACTTCGGTAATCTGATGGCTGGTGCGAATTTGAATTTGCCGAATTTTTTTTATTAAATCTTTTGATAACATTATTTTGTTATTTGAAATTTGTTATTTGAAATTTTCTAACCTCTTAACTCTTAACTCTGCCTATTGCCCACTGCGCAGATAGCAATCCGCGGCTACACCTTCTTTTGTCTTCTGAATACGCAGGTGGCAACCTGCGGCTACATCGGACTCCAGATTACGGATTCTACGGCACTTCAACTTCATCGAAAATCTTTTGAACTACATCATCAGAAGTCATTTCTTCCGCTTCAGCTTCGTAACTGATTATAACCCTGTGGCGAAGCACGTCAAGCCCTATAGATTTTACGTCTTGCGGAGTAACATACCCGCGTCCCTGGATAAAGGCATGGGCTTTTGCGGCAAGAGTCAGGCACAAAGTAGCGCGCGGAGAAGCTCCGTACTGGATAAAATCTTTTAACGAAAGGTTATAAGTTTCAGGCTCGCGGGTCGCGAAAACTATGTCAATTATATAGTCCTGAACTTTCTCATCCATAAAAATCTCATCTACAGTTTTTCTCGCCTCAATTATGTCAGCAAGAGTTATTATCGGATTAACTTCCAGGTTTGTGTCCGTGTGCGCCATTCTCGTTTGAATTTCTTTTTCTTCCTTTTTGTTGGGATAAGTGATTCTCAATTTCAGCATGAACCTGTCTACCTGAGCTTCCGGAAGGGGATATGTTCCTTCTTGCTCTATCGGGTTCTGGGTTGCAAGAACCAGGAACGGTTCGTCAAGCGCGTGGGTTTCGTCGCCTATGGTTACCTGATGTTCCTGCATTGCTTCGAGCAAAGCGCTTTGAACTTTTGCGGGCGCCCTGTTAATTTCGTCTGCAAGAATCACATTCGCGAAAATCGGTCCTTTCTTAGTAGAAAAAGTGCCGTCTTTCGGATTGTAAATCAGCGTTCCTATTAAGTCCGCCGGCAGCAGATCCGGGGTAAACTGGATTCTGTTGAACGAAGCCTGAATCGTATTCGCAAGAGTAGTTACCGCGAGCGTTTTCGCAAGGCCGGGAACTCCTTCTAACAAAACATGTCCGTTAGAAAGAAGCCCGATAAGCAGTCTGTCTATCATATACTGCTGGCCGACAATATTTTTGCCTATTTCTTCCCGCAACTGATTCACAAATGCGCTGCGTTCCTTTACTTTCTCATTTATTTGTTGTACGTCTGTGTTCATAAATTAGTCTCCTGCTAAGGTTATTAGGTCTAAATGTCAAATTAACAATTTGCAACTTGCAATTTGCAATTTATAATTTCAAATTTATTCTTTCAAATACAGTTCGTCTTCTTTTAATGGCTGTTTGGGCAAACTTTTTGTAAAAGTTTTTTTCAGAAAATCAAATATTCTGTCCTGGTCATGAGAATTAGGGATCATGCCCGCATACCTTACGTCACGCGACAATTTTAATAGCTCAATAATTACAGCCATAGTTTTTTTGTCTGGTCCTGCTGAAGAATTAGAAGAGGTATTCCAATCTTCCAGGCTTCCGATATTATATTTTTCCCTGAAGTAGTCGCGCAATAAATTTTCCAATTCCTGGAAATATAGCGGGATATTTCCATCCATTCTTATTCTTTTAATATTGTTAAGTTTTTTTAAAAACCCGGTTTCGATAACCGGCCCGGAAAACTTTTCAGGAACTTTCTTTTTTCTCCTGGTTACAAAAATAATTGCCGCGCCAATAACAGCAGCAGATAAAGCTCCAATTATTCCGCTTATCAAAAAATTGTTTTCCGGCGGGATTACTTTAAATGAAATTCCCGAAAGCTGTTTGTGTTGAACATCTTCTTTCGAAGCATCTCTGTAGTCCACAAAAATATTTCCGGTTTCGGCTATTTCGCCGGGTTTGTTCGTGATAGAAAATTTGTAAAGATGAATTACGCGCTGGATTGTTTGGGAACCTAAAGTAAGCGTCTCGCCGAAAGAAATGTGTTCGGATAACGATAAACCTGAAACCCCGGGCATAGTCGGTTTATAAATCACGTACGTTTTTCTGCCTTGAGGCCATTCAGCGGTAACCGTCATTTCGATCTGTTTATTCCCCGGCACATTTTCTCCGCATAAACTGTCTACGCGAAAATTTATACTTGCGCTTGCAAAGCCCGAAAAAACTAAAAATACGAAAAAAATGTATTTCATGTAAAAATTAAATATGAAGGTCAAAAGACCTTATAGTCCTAAAGTCAAATTAAAAGCTACTGGTAAAAATTATATGGTTTTATCTTTGCTAACAATAACCAGACCAGTCAATTTAGAGCAGATATTGTGCCACAATTACTTCACAGCTAAGTGTCTTATTTTATGGATGTTATGCCAACAAAAGCGTATAAGAGATTTGGGAATTTTGACAACAAATTGTCATTTTGACATAATGCGGGGTGATGTATGGGAATTGTCGGATTTAATTAACCGAAATAAATCAGTAAAGAGTAAACAAAATTGTTTGAAGAAGCCGCTAATATGTCCACGGGAAAATTAGCCTGTGAACTTCCAAACCGCCACGCGGCTGCTGGCATTTGCATTCCACGCAAATTCAATCAGCAAAAAAAGTTGATTGCAATCGACAAATAATGGGGAATCTGTTCTTGGTTCTTTCTGGCTTTGGGCTACCCTGCATACGCCGGGCACGGCGGGCAACGGAGTGCGGACTACTGTCGTGTCAACATTGAAATGTCGTTAAAGTTGTAGCCGCAGATTGCTATCTGCGTATCCTACGTAACAATTATTTGCGATTTTCATTGTAGCCGCAGATTGCTATCTGCGTTAACGCGGCTGGCAAGCCGCGCCTACATTGAATTGCGAATTATGTGTCTTTTCATTGTTGACATGACAGTAGCCGCAGATTGCTATCTGCGTATCCTACGTAACAATTATTTGCGATTTTCATTGTAGCCGCCGATTGCCATCGGCGTTAACGCGGCTGGCAAGCCGCGCCTACATTGAATTGCGAATTATGTGTCTTTTCATTGTTGACATGACACTACGGAATATGTATTTTCGGCGGAAGTTCCCCTTCGCCGAAAAAGTAATGAACTATATCGTCAAGAATCGCGTAAACACATGGCGTGATAAACAAAGTTACCGCGGAGCCGATCGAAAGCCCGCAAACTATCGCGAGAGCCATCGGCGCGATAAACTGTTCCTGCCCGCTTCGGGTGAAAGCAACAGTTGACATCCCGGCAACAGTAGTAACAGTAGTCAGCATAATCGGCCTGAACCTAATGATGCCGCTTTTCATAAGAGAAGACCAGCGAATCCATTCTGTCAGATGCCGGTTTACGCTGGCTCTCACGTGTTCGCCCATACCATTTCTTTTTTGCCAGTCGGCACGATAATTATTAATAAAACTGACCATAACAATACTATCGTTGACAATAATACCGACAAGCCCTATAGTACCCATCAGCGCCATAAAACCGATAGGAAGCTGAAAAATCATGAAGCCGTAAACAACGCCGACAAAACCAAGCGGAATAATACTTAAAATCAGCAAGGGCTGCACAAAAGAATTAAGGATTCCGGCGAGAATAGCATAAATTAAAATGAAAGCAACAACACCGGCGATGGCCATTGAGTGCATGGATTCTTGCGTATCTTTTTCTTCGCCTCCGAATTCAATAGAGTATCCGGGATATTTTTGAGAAATTTTTTCGGTTTGAGTAAAAGCTCGTATTTTCTGATTGGCTTCTTTAGAAGTAATTTTTTTCCCGTCAACATCAGCAAAAACAGTAATAACTCTTTTCCTGTTTCGACGGTTAATAGAACCAAGCCCCGCCGCGCGTTTAATTTCCGCGACAGCTCCTATCGGGACCTGTTTTCCGGCAGCATTTACTATCCTGAGATTTTTCAAATCTTCAATACTTTTTGTAAACTCGTCAGCATATTTTACTCTGATAGTCACCTCGTCATTTCCCCATCTGAAGATAGAAACTTCGCTTCCCTGGAACGCGGAAAGAATTTCATGTCCGAGGGTAGAAACATTACAGCCTGCAAGCGCGGCTCTGCCTTCGTCAACAGTAATATGAATTTCCATTTTACCTGTTTCAAAGTCATCGGAAATGTCGGCAACTCCCGGAACAGTAGAAATATAATTTTTGTATTTTTCCGCAATTTCTTTTAAGGTTTCAAAGTTATCGCCTAAAATTCTGATGGTAATAGCCTTTCCGACGGGAGGTCCGCCTTTTTCCATATCTACTTTCGCGATAACAAAATTTTTATGCCGTCCAACTATTTTTCTTAAATCGTTAAGAATTGGAGTTGGCTTCCGGCAGTCGGGATCAAGTTCTTCTATGTCAAAAATTATGTGTGCCTGGTTGTTTCCTTGTTTACTTGTAAATTCATCTTCCGGACGATTGCCGACAGTAGTAATAATTGCAGCGATTTCTTCCGGCGGCATGTTGGAAATTAAATCTTTTTCCAAAGCGAAAACAGCGTCGCTTGTATCCTGAAGCCTGTAGAATGGCGGGGCTTCCAACATAATCATGAACCTGTCAGCATAGTCCGCGTGAAAAAGTTTAAATTGGATAATGCCTGACGTGATCAAAAGAATTGCGGAAACGAAAAGCAAGGCCGACGCGAAAACAACAAGCCATCTGCGGCGAAGGGCGCTTTTTAAAACGAACCTGTAATATTCAAAAATTCTTTTCAGGAACTCGTCTATTTTTCTTCTGATAAAACGAGTAAAATTTCCTAAACCCACGGCAATCCTTTTAAAAAAAGAAAAGTGGCTGTGAACTTTATTATAGGTATGCTTTTCAAGGTCGGAAGGCCTGACAAAATCGGCAAGATGCGAAGGAAGAATAAACATCGCTTCCACGAGCGAAAGCCCTAAAGCCACAGTAACAACTTGTGGAATAATCGAGATGAATTTCCCCATCAGTCCGGTGGTCAGCAAAAGTGGAAGGAACGCCACAACGGTAGTGCTTACAGTGCCGATAACCGGCCAGATAACTTCTTTAGTGCCAATGACAGCTGCCTTTTCCGGTGGAACTCCGTTTTCCATGTGCCTGTAAACGTTTTCACAAACAACAATAGCGTCATCCACAAGCATCCCGAGAACGAGGATAAGTGAAAAAAGCGAAATCATATTAAAGCTGTTGCCGACAAAAACAAGATAAATAAAAGTTCCGAAAAAAGAAACAAGAAGGCCGCTCATTACAAGAAGCGCGATTCTTCCGCTCATAAACAAAAACACAAGAAGGCCAACAAGCAAAAGACTTAGAATACCGTTTCGGATCATTGTTCTCAATCTTGTTTTAACATACTTAGATGTATCAAAATAGCAAGTAAGATTTACGCCATCCGGAAGCTGCTTTTGCATTTTCTTTACTAGTTCTTTTGCTTTGTCAGCAATAGCAATAGTATCGCCGTTTTTCTGTTTGTTAATAACGAAAGTAATCGCTGGATTCGCGTTAACACGGCCTAATGTTGTGTCTTTTTCAAATGTGTTTTTTATTGTCGCGACATCACGCACGCGAACCGCCTGTCCGCCCACCCTCTTTATCACTACATCTTCAAGCTCCTTCCATGTATCTTCGTTAATCTGCTCCAGAACGCGAAGGGTAAGTTCGCCGGATTCCCCTTCGAGTTTTCCGCCAGGAATATCTACGTTTTTCGCTCTTATTGCTTCGCCTATTTGCGCAAGGGAAAGTCCGTAAGACTGCGCGCGGCAAGGGTCTATTTCCACCCAGACTTCCCTGTCGTTCAGCCCGGCGACAGCAACGCTTGCGACGCCCTGCAGCGTTTCAAATTCGTCTTGAAGCTCATCCGCGATTTGTTTCATTGCCAATTTGTCAGCGCCGGGCTGATAACTCATTCCGACAATAATTACAGGAAACGGAAATTTCAGTTCGGTGGTTACGGGCGGTTCCGCCGACTTTGGCAGGTCGGCTTTTGCCTGGTCAACTTCCTGCCGGACTTCGTTCAGCACAGGTTCAATTTCTTTAACACTGTCTCTAAGTTCAAGGTATATCAGAGAAGCGTTGGGAATAGACATGGAAATAATATTTTCTATGTCCTCGATATCCTGGAGTTCATCTTCTATGGGAACAGTAATTAACCGTTCGACATCCGCCGGCGCGTTGAAAGTAGAATCAACTGTACGAACCATTATAACGTCGGTGCTTATAGATTCAAAGACTTCGCGTCTGAGCTTTAACACGCACAAAACACCGGCAACAAAAATGCCGATCATAAACATGTTTACTAAAACTCGCTGCTTAATTGAAAATTCTACTATGCTCATAATGTAGCACAGGCTTCCAGCCTGTTAAAAAATGATTATTGGAGTATCGGATTGATGGATTAAATTTAATTTTAACAACCGGTGCCTGATTCTTTTCGCAGCTGGCAAGCTGCGGCTACTAAATACTGCCACCTGACACCCGACACTGCTACTGATTTTTTTCGCAGCTGGCAAGCTGCGGCTACTGATTTTTTTCGCAGCTGGCAAGCTGCGGCTACTGATTCTTTTCGCAGCTGGCAAGCTGCGGCTACTGATTCTTTTCGCAGCTGGCAAGCTGCGGCTACTGATTCTTTTCGCAGCTGGCAAGCTGCGGCTACTGAATACTGCCACCTGACACCCGACACTTGAATACTTCGGCAAGCTGGCAGCGTGCCCTACATTCTACTTCAATAAAACTTTGTCTCCGGGTTTTAGCCCGTCAATAACTTCCACCCAATCGTTAAACTCTTTTCCAAGTTTTACCTTTATTGTTGAATTTGATTTTCCTCCATATAAAGAAACATACGTTCCTTTCGGGAGGAATTTTACGGTATACGCCGGAATAAATATCGCGTTTTCTATTTTTGTTATCGGAACGACAATTCTGGCAATCATTCCGGGTTTTAATAATTCTTTTTTGTTGTCATAAGTCGCTTCAACTCTGAAAAGCCTTGTTTCAGGTTCTACATCCGCGCCAACAGCGGTTACCATAGCTTTAAAAACCGCATCGCCGAGAGAATCCACTGTAAAAATCACTTCTCTTCCGTTAGTAATATATATAATGTCCCTGTCTTCGGCAAAGAAAACCAATCGAAGTTTTTTGTCGTCCACAACCGTCAAAAGTTGTTGATTTAAACTTACTCTTTCGCCTTCTTCAACAAATCTCGCGCTGATTTTCCCTTCACAAGGCGCCGTTATATTACAGTCTGACAGTTGTTCGCGGGCATGTTCCAAAGAGGCTTCCGCTTGCCTCAAAGTAGATTCGGCGTTTTTACAAGTGACAATCATTCTTCTATATTCGTCATCACCGATCACCTTGCTGTCAAATAAGTTTTTATTATTTTTTAAATCAATAACCGCGTTTGAATATGAAACTAAAGCAAGTTGATACGCGGCTTTGGACTGCTTGACAGCAATTTTTTTGTAGCGGTCATCAATTTTAATAAGTGACTGGTTTTGGGTAACTATGCTGCCGACATCCACAAAGAGCCCGACAATTTCCCCGTCAACTGCGGCGGACAAAGTCACATCTTTATCCGCGTGAATTTCCGCGGTAAAAGTCCTTTCGCGTACAATGTTTGTAACCGCGGCCACAAATGTAGCAGGCTTTGTTTTAATTTTTTCTTCTCCTACTGACAAAGCGCGCTTGTTTATGATAAATCTTTTTATCTGAAACCCGAAGGCAAGCGCGAAAATCAGGATCAGTACCGTTGCGGCACATCCTACTACTCTGCGTTTATGTTTAACTGAATGGGCTGTCATAATGTAGGGTACGCTTCCAGCGTGCCGTTGTAAGGTTTCTCCCGGCATTCGCCGGGCAAGGGTTTCTGGTTCGCTGGAGTAAATTTAAATATAGTAAAATTTGAATTTTGGATTTAAATACAAAATTCATTTTAGTAAAAATGAATTTACTCCGCCAAACCGACACCTGACACCATTATAAATTAAATTACTTAAAATACGCGATTATCATCGCAATACCGATTTCGCAAGCTTTTTCCCTTGGAATATTCGTCGGGAAAAGCGTGTTAACATGTGTGCAGTAATCCAGCAATCCGACAACAATCTGAGCGCTTGCCTCCAAATCTTTTTTTGCTTTTTTGTTGCCAAACTGTTGAACCAGCTTTTTACAAATATCCAGTCCTCGGTCACGGTAACCTGCCGCAAGCGCCTGCAACTCTTTATCTTTCATAATTTGTTCATGGAAAATCTTATCCATTCCCACATCTTCAGGAGAATCAAGCGCCGTCATTATAAGTTTTTTCAGGGTTGAGCGGAGTGAGGACTTTTCGTTCAATGAATCCATGACCGCTTCAGCGGGCTGCAGGATATTTTCAACGTGTTCTTTTAGGATTTTCTTTAAGACATCGTTTTTATCCTTAAAATACGAATACGTGGTGCCTGTGGAAACGCCGGCTTCTTTGGCTATTTTAACCATAGTGGTTTTCGCGTATCCAAGTTTAACAAAACATTTTCTTCCGGCTTCAAGAACTTTTTTAACTTTAGTTTTCGAGCGTACTTGCTTGGGTTTTCTAACCCGTTCGGTTTTTTGTTTCTTTTTCATAACACTGGTTTTTCAATTGATTATTTATTACCATGAAGCGCCACTGCCCAGGCGGGACAAGCATGAAGAAATTGATATAAGTCGCCTTAAATAATTATTATATCTTTACTTTTTACTGCACTTCAAGTTCTTCATGGCAGAGCATTAATTTTACAAGGGATAATTATCATTTCAGCAAACATGAATAGTGTATCATATTCATGTTTATTTGTCAAAAAAAACTCCGGATTTCTCCGGAGCTTTATATAAATTTATTCTGACGCAGAAAGACGCCGATTTTCTTATGAATTTTTATGCTTTATTTTTCTTTCATAACTAATCATAATTTTTCCGTGTCTTTCAGCGTAAAAAAATTAAAAAAAGCAAATTATTTTGCCCAATCTGCTTTAGGTTTTGCTGCATCTTTAGCAGCTTCAGGCGCTGGCTCAATATCAAGAAGCTCCACTTCAAAAATAAGAGTTGCGTCAGGGCCAATGTCTTTGCCCGCCCCGCGTGGTCCATAAGCTAAATCAGAAGGAATGAATAGTTTAGCTTTTCCGCCTTTCTTAATGAGCTGAAGTCCTTCTGTCCAGCCTTTAATTACGCCGTTAAGAGGAAAAGTAGCCGGCTGTCCCCTGTCGTAAGAACTGTCAAACACAGTTCCGTCAAGAAGAGTTCCTTTGTAATGAACTTTAACAGTGTCGCCAGCACTCGGGGCTTCTCCTTCGCCTTCTTCAAGAATAATATACTGAAGACCGCTGTCAGTAGTTTTTACGCCTTCTTTTTCTTTATTTTCAGCGAGAAACTTTTCGCCTTCTTCTTTATTTTTTTCTCCCTGTTTTTTCATTTCTTCCTGCTGTTTAGCCATCATTTCTCTTTGCTTCGCCATCATTTCTTTTTGAAAGGCGAGCATTGCGGCCTGCATTTCTTCTTCCGACATTGAAGGTTCCGCTCCGGAAAGCCCGTCATTTATCCCTTTCAGAATCATTTCGGGTGTAAGAGCCACGTCCATTTCTTTAAATCTTGAACCCATATCGAGGCCTATGCAATAACTAATAGTGTCCTGCTGGCTTGCAGGGGCTTTTTCTTCTTTAGCTACTTCAGGTTCCAACGCGGGGACAACGCATGGAGCATCTTTGCCTTTAACCGCGGCGCAAGCTTCTTTTGCTTCGTCGCAAACTTTATTGCCTGTTTCTTTTGCTTTGTCACTAGCTTTTTTACCGTCAGCTTTAGCTGCAGCACAGGCATCGCCCGCAAATACGCTTGTTGATAAAAGAATTGACAATACAGTAATTGTTGCTAATATACGTTTCATTTTTGTCCTTTGGTTTGAGGTTATCTACTTTATTTTTACACAATCAAATATTATAACATAAAATTAGTTTTTTTTCAATTTTAGTTTGGCAAATTGTGTCAAGTTTTTTAAAATGTCCGGTTTTGCGTTTTTTAAAATGATTGATAGTTTTTAATCTTTTTGATATTATTTTTCTGCTGGCCGGAGGGCAGGGCTCTGCGGAAGCGCAATCCAATTACGTAGTTTGATTGTTCGCAATCGAACACATATAAACCTCAAAAAGTCAAAAAACACGCGAATGAGGATTCCGAGCACGTAAACAACTCGGGACGCAACAAAAAATATACTGGAAAATTTAAATTTACAGTTCTGGTTCTTCCGGGGGTGTCTGCCGCAAAGGTTCTTCTATTGTGTTAATTTCTACGATTTCTTTTCCGTTGTCGGCACGAAGCTCTTTAAATCTTCTCAATTGCGGCAAAAACTTATGTTCAAGTGAGCCAACAGCATCGTTGAAAGAGCTGATCGCGCTAAGTAACCCTCTTTTAATCTTTTCAAGATGTGAAATAAATACATTGGCACGGGAATACAGTTCTTTTCCAAGCTCGCTGATTTCTTTAGCGTTCCTTTCCAGCGAGGCGCTTCGCCATCCGTATTCTATTGCGCGAAGCAGGGCAATTAAAGTTGTCGGCGTAGCTATTACAACCCTGTTTTTCATCGCGTCGTCCATGAGCATTGTGTCGTATTGAAGCGCGGCTGAAAGAAAATGCTCCCCGGGGACAAACATCACCACAAATTCTGTTCCTTCAGAAAGGTGTGACCAATATTCTTTTTGTGAAAGCTGTTTTACATGTGTCCGCATTTGCCGGGCATGATCATGCAAAAACTTATCTTTTTCTTCTTCGGAAGTCTGTTCGCAAGCCTGAAGATAAGCGTTCAAGGCAACTTTAGAATCGACAACCACAATGTGTCCGTTCGGCATATTAACGGTCATATCCGGCCTAAGCCTTCCTGCTTCAGTTGTCGTGGAAACCTGTTCTTCAAAATCAACATGCTCTACCATTCCGGCAAGCTCCACAACTCTTTTTAAGGTGGTTTCCCCCCACCGTCCGCGGGACTGGGGCTGCCGCAATGCGTTTGTAAGATTTGTAGTTTCCGCGCGTAACTTTTCGTTTGATTGAGTAACCCTCTGTAATTCGTTCGCAAGCTTCCCATAAGATTCCTGCCGGTTTTTTTCTACTTCTTTCAATTTTTCGGAAAGAGGGGTAAGAAGGTTTGAAATAGCTTCTTTGTGTCTCGAAAGCTGTTCGCCGACAATTTTTTCACGCTCCGAAGCCATCTTTACAAACCTGTCAGTACTTCTGTCAAGCTGTTCCGCCGCAAGCGCCTGAAAAACAGTTTTGATAGAGTCTTCCGTTTCTTTGTTTTTTGCGAGACTTGTTTTCGTTCCGAGCAGCCAGCCGATAAAAAAAACTGTTACAAGCGCGCATAAACTGATAAGTATGGTAATTGTTATAGCCATTGGAATATTGGAGTATTGGAGTGTTGCAGTAGTTTATGATTTTATGATTTAACAATCGATTGTTATTGAAGCACAACCCCCGCCCTTATGAGGCACCCCCTTTTTTAAGGGGGAATTTTCGTTGAATTACATTTTCGAGTTTTCATTAATAAAAGCAGCTATCTTCTCAGCCATTTTTCTGTAGCCCTCGCTATTCGGATGCACATAATCGCTTTTTAAACCCGGGGAAGACAAAATTTCTTTAATTATTTTAGACTGCAGAGGCACATCATATTTATTTGACAGTTCTTTGTAAAAAGCCGGGACTTTTAAGAACAAACCCGGTTTAGGCACACCAATAAGAACAGCGTCAGCTCCGCTTTCCTGAATGCTCAAAATCATCTGTTCCAAATTAAAAGTCACCTCGGTTTCGTCATTATTCTTAAGAAAGTCGTTTCCCCCGTGGCATAAAATTACCAGGTCAGGATTAAATTTATTTAAATCCGAGTTAATTCTATGGAGCCCGCCTTCTGAAGTTTCGCCCGGAACTCCGGAATTAATTACTTTACAATTAAGAATTTCTTCGAGAAAATCCGGGTAGCTCTCGTTTTTATTAGCGCCTGTTCCAGCGGTGATGCTGTCACCGAAAGCAAGGATGACAGTGTCACTGTTAACTGGTTTAATTTTTTTATTGCTGCCGCAGCCGGAAAAAAAAGACAAAAAGCAAAATAAAACAAGAAAGATTACATTTTTAGTTTCACCATTCAGCCACATTTCAAACGTTTAAGAATAAATCAATATTTGTTGCACTTCTTCTGGGTGCATAATTGTTGGAAATCCGCCCTCCACGTTATAACATCCCCCACCGCTATCGCGGCCCCCCCTTCAAGGGGGGGACTGTGGGGCTATAAATATTTTGCCCCATCGGGGCAAGTTCTTGCATAATTTTGTCCCAAAAATGTTGGCGCGGAATTTTTAAAAGACAACTATTTTATTTTCTGGTAAGTTCCAATCAGTTCTGCTTTTTCAATAATATGGCCTTCCATAGCAGCTTCTAATTGGGGTTTGGTTGGTTTCAGCAACCCTTTAAGAACTGTGTCCAAGGCGTATAACTTAAAAAAGTACCGATGGCGGCCAATAGGAGGGCAAGGCCCTCCGTAACCCGTTTTTCTCCAGTCGTTCATTCCTTCTTCAGCGCCTTTGGGAAGTTTTTCCGACGAAACTCCTTCGGGCAGTTCTTTTGCGTCCGGAGGAATATTATACAAAACCCAATGTACCCAGGTCATTTTAGGAGCTTTCGGGTCGGGAGCATCAGGATCATCAGAAATAAGCACGAGGCTTTTGGCGTTTTCCGGGACATTTTCCCAGCTTAAAGGTGGAGAGATGTCTTTTCCATCACAAGTATATTTTGAGGGGATAGATTCTTCCTGGGCAAAAGCCGGCGATTTAATCGCAAATTTCATTTTTTTCTCCGCGTGTGATAAATTTACAGCTATGATCAAAACAATACTAAAGATTAGAATTGATGTAAGAGATAGCCTTCTGACATTACTAATTTTTTCATGTTTGGTTTGTTTTTTCATAGTTTGCCTCATAAATCACAAAATTGGTTTATTATTATACATTTTTTAATAAATTTGTGTCAAGTTTTGTTTTTTTTTTTGGTTTTG
>Ga0190283_1000723_pt1 | contig 16421 bp, 14 predicted proteins | sample 48691801_MG_FD_161669 | JGI IMG/M metagenome (GOLD analysis project Ga0190283, IMG submission 161669) | Hydrothermal vent microbial mat bacterial communities from Southern Trench, Guaymas Basin, Mexico - 4869-18-0-1_MG | ecosystem: Environmental > Aquatic > Marine > Hydrothermal vents >...
TTGGGTATGCCGGCGCTGACGAACGTGTTTTCGACTGGACGTTTCTCGCAATCGAAAACTCGAATCGACGCCGAGACAAAACCCTCTACCTCGATCCGTCCCAGATCGAACAGTCCTAGAGCCACTTTGAGGAGCTGATCCGGTGCGGCGCGTGGATCGCTGATACAGACTTCAATCGAGAAAGGATCGTATGGAACACCCTCGAGTGTGAAGCTTCCTTGCGAGTCTGTACGCGTGACAGGAGCCATTGCGCCGTCGGGATCGGTGGAGGTTCTACAACGCAACGTGGCTCCCACGACCGGTTGCGAGTTGTATGACCAGACCAGTTGTCCAGCCACATCCCGCCCCTGTTCCAGCTCGATGATCAGAGGTTTTTTGATTGTGCCGGAGCGGTCGATGAAAGCGGTCCTGAAGCTAGGTGCTTTCACCTCGATCATATCAGGATACCAATCAGAGTCACGGCGGTCTGTGGATGAAAACCGGAAAAGACCTTGTCCGTCGGTTTGACGCGACTCTTCGTCGGAGACCGTGATAGACTTCCTGCCCCTAAAACGACGTTTAGTCTGATGCCCCTTTACCTCGGCACCGCTGACCGAGTTGCCGCGCATGTCGATCACTCGACCTTCGATGATCCATCGCGGTTCGAGCGACAGCTCTCCCAGATCGACCTGCGATCCAGGATCCATATCTACAGTAACGATCGCCCGACGGTATCCAGCACGGCTGATGACCAGCTTGCCTGTACCTCTGATGTCGGGCGGGATCTCGAAAAATAAAATCCCACGATCATCGGAAGCAGCGTAGTAGCGGTATGAATCTACTCGCGTTATGTTCGCCTTTCTGCCGGAGACCATGCTGATTGCTCGAGATTTGGCATTCCGGTGATTCTCGTTCGATGTTGACACGACCAGTATAGATTCGGCATCTATAACCGGATTGCAGGTATCGGCGTCAATAATCGAAGCAATAACGGAGCAAGAGTCGGCGTGAATGGGGACTATAGTTCGGTTATTGCTTCTATTGTCCTCGGATTCGATCTGATCGTTTACATGTATTTCGCCAAGGGCTGCAAAAGAAGGATCGCTTTGATTCGAAGAAAATCGATCTGGCGAAATTATAATAATTCCACAGAGTATCATGGCTACTATTATCGCTATGATCGGCCAGGTTGCCCTCTTTTTGAGTAACGAGAGGAGTAATCGAATTATTTTCGAAATATTTGAAAATAGTACGGCATATAAATATGTATTTAAAAATTTGAGTTCACTGACACGTGATATGCGTGTAAATTTACTTCCCACCAGTCTATCCCCCAATCGCATCAACCACGTAGCTGTGTGCCAACACTACAGTTGATTCGTGGCAGGAGATATGATCAGATTTTGTCTGTATAGTGTTAAGAGGTCGCCAACTCTTTTTTCAAATAACATGCAGTCATGGAACAGTATGTCCTTTGCTACAGAAGGATTGGCCTCTTGGAGATCGAGTGCCCCTTGCAGCAGGCCCTTGCCACTGGATTGAGCGCTTCGCAGCAGATTAAGACCATTCTGATTAACCAGAAAAGCACCCTTGTCTGTTTGAACGACATAGTGTCCCGGGGCTTGTTGTTTGATGATCTTCCACTTTGATTGCTTATTTAGAATATTACCACGATTGTCACGACAAAGGGATTGTGATCGTGCTTTGGGTGTTCCGAATATTCCAAACAAAAGAACGCTCCATATACCCGTTAGGCGCTTCAACAAATCACGCCTTGATATGTTTTTACTCTTCATAGTTACCTTTTTTTCGTGCGCACAGTCAAGGGTTTTTGATTACATAGGATGTAATCGGCTCCACTCCCGAGTTTCCGGATTTGCATGTGGAATTTCCGGGAGGGAATAGCCCGTTTTTACACCAGCCGCCATGGTTTTGATGAGGCGAAGAACCCTCCTTGCAGCAGTTCGATGTGGCCGGAGCAGTGCCTGCTATGCAGTCATCGTAGGTCGATGGCTCGGTGCCGCTCTCGCAGTTCTGAGCGGTGGGAGCGTCGCCGACGCCGCACGGTGCGCCCGCCGGGGGACAGTCTCCGATGAAGCACGGCGCGGGTATTGCTCCGCCGTTGCCGGACGTGCACGTCGAACTCTTGTAGGGCACGTCGCCTCCTCCCTGCATGAACACGTTGAGTGGAAGAATCATAGGTGGTTCGTACTCAGTCATCGTTGGCTCCTGATCACCCTGCTTTTCACCTCTGAATGCCAAAACTTTGAAGCGCCGAAAAATATCTATCATTAGAAAAAAGTGAATTTCTGTATCATGAAAGGGGTGGGGCGCGGCTCTGGTGTCTCCGAGTCGAAGGAAAGAATCCCTGTCTAGCTGCCGTCTCGCAGAACGAGCAGGGACTGTAAAGGCTGTTAGAGCTGACGTAAGCCTCGGCTCTACATTTACCCAGACAAAGCCATTTCATGACGCATTCGGAACAGATGCCTTCGAGCGATTGCGGTAGCTCGTCGCGTATGTGTCCGAGTGTTTTATTATTGTTCCAAATTTCCGCAAGATCGTTATCTTGGAGCGATCCGAAGACGAGATCATCTGAAATATAGCCGGCGCCGCAAAGAGAAAATCGACCGTCGCTGAGCACTCCCAATATTCCCTTGATGCCGCACCAGCCATTGGGCCTTTTGGTTATTTCATTCATCGATTGGAATGCCGGAGGAAGGTCGAGGATGATCGGGAAATTTAATTTGTTTATCTGTTTCGCATTGAGACGACTCTGCAGGAAGAGATAGTCTTCGACCGATGGAGCCTCACCTCCCAAGTGAAGTTCACCGCCGCGTCCCATGTCCGACAGTACGTTAACCTTGAGCGATGCGAGCGGAAGGCTGCTCAGTTTGCGAACCAACGGTTCGAGCTGATCGAACGTGGCTCTGGTGGGGGTGAAGATCACTTGCGGATAAAAACCGGCATCGACCAGTGCCTGCAGCCCGTTCCAGGCCTTCAGAAAGGCACCAGGTGAGCCTCGCTGTGAATCGTGGCTCTGAGGGCCGGCTCCATCGAGGCTGACAGCGATGAATGACGCGCCGGAGGCTTTCAGCTTATTGGCGAACCCTTTGCTGATGAGTGTCGCATTGGACTCGAATGTCGTCCGTATGTCATGACTCTTGGCAACGGCAACCTTGTCGAGTATGCCTACATCGCAGAACGGCTCTCCACCGGTGAATTTTATGTGCTCGAGGCCAAGAGGCAGAGCACCCTCGATGAGGTATTCGAAATCTTCTACGGAGAGATGTTTGATCGATTTGTTCTTCGTGGTGGCGAGCGCCGGTCCTATCCAGCAATGACGGCAGTCGAGATTACAGTGGGAATGGTAGTAGTAGATGGAACGAAGCCTCGGTGTTTTGTGCGTCGCTCTCATAACACCCCCCAGATTGGACGGTAGTTCCGTGAAGGATAGAAACAGAAAGGATCACAAGCCAATATGGAAGATGCAGAAGCAGCGGCCATCGCGCGGCAATTGCCGTTGCAGGTGTGAATATAAGGACACTGCCGACACTCGTCAGCGGCCGAAAGGGGGATCGAAGCGAGCTGCCGGAAGGAATGCGCTTTTTCCGAAAGTTGCCAAATATTGGCGAGAGTATTTTCGTTGAGGTTGCCGATAACGTACGACTGGAGCGACTGACAGGGGACGACTTTGCCATTGGCCAGAACCGTGCATTCACGCCGCAAGCCACCGCAAGCCTGAAAAGTGCCCTCTTTGGGTTTCGGCACGTCCGGGTTGTTGGCTAATTCATAAAAAAATCTTTCGTGGCGCAAGGTCGCCTTGACCGATCCGGGGTAGAAACCGTACATGAAAGATCCGAAATGATCCATGAGACGCCGCGACAACCGTAAGACAGCAACATGTTCGTGAGGCGACAGCTCGAGCTCGTGGGCATGGGATCCAGCACGCCCCATCGCACCGAAGGCATTGAGATCGATACGGTATGCCCCGAGTCGACGGGCAAGGTCAATGATGGAGGGGATTTCTTTATGATTGAGTTTATTGATCACCGTAAAGAAACGGAATGGAAAATCGAATGATTTGATGAGCTCGACTCCTTCGAGAAGTTTGTCGAAGGCGCCCTTTCCGCGAAGACCGTCATGTGCTTCTTTACTACAACCATCGAGGCTGATAGTGAAACCGGAGAAGAGATGTCCCGATTGTGCGATCAGTGAGAGAGTTTTCTTATCGATGATCGTCCCGTTGGTATTGATGTAGAACGATCGACTATGGCGCGTGAGCGTCTCAATGATTCCGCGGAGAGCCGGGCTGATAAAGGGTTCTCCTCCGCTGAGGCCGAACTGGAAGACGCCTTCGTCGATGAGGTGCTCGGTGAGTGCAACGAGTGCTGTTGGATCGAGGTCGCTTTGGTCCTCTATGGTTGACGAGGAGAAGCAGTGCTTACACTTCAAGCAGCATTTATTGGTAATGGCGAAAGCGACATGCAGGGGTCTGGAGTGCCAACCTGGAAGGTCTTCGGTTCGGAGTGTCGATGCATGAGCCGAGAGATATGAAAATATCTCCTTATCAAACGATGTCGGTTTTGCTTCGGCTGACTCCAAAATGCGTATCCTGAAAGATCAAAAACAGACTACTCAATTAAATATAAAAAGACCATTCAACCCAAATTGAATGGTTTGCCTGGTGTTACGGTCTCAAGAAGACCTAGTTTATCGATGGTAGCCAGAAAGATTTCAACGTCCGAGGCGACTCGCGATCGGTCGGCAGAACCAAGTGAACAATCTGGGGAATCAAACAACCTATCAACGAGGCTTTCTATATCGGTAGCTTGTTTGCGAAGGGTATCACAGAGGACGGTTGCGCTGGAGTTCAATCCCACGAACGCTCCGGAGCCCGGATCGAAAGCTATCGCACAACCATCATTTTCACGGCGAACACAGATATCGTCTTTGAGTTGATAGAAACATCGCATGGCGTCGAGTACCTGGACAATATCAATATATAACGATCTGTCGATGGGTCTCAATATGTTCCTGCTCATGATGTCCCTGCACATATCGTACCGGTAACATATTGATCGATACCCTAAACTACCTAATCGAAAAATAGCCGTCAAGTTAACAAATAATTAAAAATTATAATTTCTGCAAAATGTCGTGAATGCATGCAACCTGACTGATCGATGCGGCGGGTTCTCGAAAGTATCTCAACCATCGTATCGATATTGTCATAATGAATGATAATGATGTAACAGTTTAAGAGGAAGATAGTTGTAGAAATAATACATATACATTCGAGGTGATACTTAAAGGGATGGAAAGAGAAGTACCCCAGTTTTTTGACAGAGATGGGACATCAGAAAAAAAAGACGAAGTATTGGGATAACGATCGGATTCAGGTGGCCGACCGTTGCCGGCCACCGGCGAGTAGTGGAAAAAATTATAAGAAAAAACTGATCGATCTGAAGGTCTTTACAATCGACTCGATTGCTGTTCCTATACGCCTCCTGATCCAATCGGCAACCGGCTGGTCCGGATCGAGATAGTCAAACTTCGGGGAAGTTTGATATCCGACAAATTCGATACGCTTTGTCATTTGACGCCCTCCAAGGTTCCAGAGAAGGAGTGAAGAAGAAAAGAAGAGAAGGAGTAAAAGCACTGTTCAACAGATACGAAAGGCTATTAGATTTTCATTTTACGACCTCCGTATGATGGTTTTACAATGTATTAAAATGGTGAAATCAAACAGTATAATTAAATATTATATAATGATGGAACGAGTTGATATCTTCATACGCTGGATTGAGCCGATGGTGTTGGTGTTCAGGTCGTTGTTTGGGTCGAAGTGGAAATCAACAAGTGTCTAATCATAGATATTAAATAAAACGTGGAGGTAACAATAAAATCTTCCATTTGTCGAGTCAGAAGTAACGTTATGATGGATAGAAAAACATAAACAGAATGTTATATAGATTGTCAAGAATAGTCTTAGGCGTTGAATATCAATTAAATATTATCGGTCAGTGAATTAAATTTTAATTAACAGTACTAATAAAGCGTGATGGAGTGCAATAACAAATTCTCCCTAATATCGATCCAACATTTATTAAGAATATCATCTGGAAGGATTATGTTAGTGTGGAAGAATGGACGCTGAGTATCAGCCAATTCAAGGACCATTTCGTAGTTGGAGATGAGTTTAAAGCATTGATGATTTCATCGTAACTCTTTAAAAACCATGGGAAATTGTTGATGAAACGATGTGTGGCACGATCGCAGCCAGCTCGTCAATCCCTGGAAGATCGACTACACGAAGTACACGATCATCAACTACGCCTTCTTCCAGCCGCAACCGGACGGGCGCGTGACTGGATGGGATGCCTGGGCCGACGAGAACCTGCTTCTAGGCGAGATCAACTGGTCCACCGTTCCACCCTCTTACTATCCCAACACCTCGCTGGTGGACATGGCCCATAACAACGGGGTCGAAGTGCTGGTCTCCATCGGCGGCTGGACACTCTCCGACAACTTTACAGCGATCGCCGCTGATCCGGCCAATAGAGCGCTTTTCGCACAGTCCTGCGTCGATCTGATCGCGTTTTACAACCTGGACGGCGTCGATATCGACTGGGAATACCCGGGCTATGAACCTCATGGAGGTTCAACGGCCGACAAGGTCAATTTTACCCTTCTTATGCAGAAAATCCGGGACGCTATCGATGCCTACGGCACAGGAGTAGGGCGGCAGTTCCTGCTGACGGCCTGCGTGGGGCGTCATCGAGCCACATGGCGCAGGTGGAATGGGACCGGGTGTGCGATATCCTGGATTTTGTCAACCTCATGAGTTATGACTTCTTCGGTGGATGGGATTCCACCACCAACCACAACGCGCCGCTTTATGCTCCTGCCCAGGGTGATCCAGAATTCAACCTGCATCGCACCGTGACGAGATTGCTCCTCGATCACCATGTGCCGCTTGAAAAGCTGAACGCAGGAGTAGCGTTCTATGGTCGGTCGGCCAAGACCGTCGGAACACCCGGCTTGCACGTCCTGTCAACGGGCCAGCCCGATTTGGCTACCTTTCCCGAGGACGAAGGGACTCCGCTCTATTACAACACACTCCTGAAGATGCAGCTCTTCACACAGCATTTCGACGATCTCGCCAGGTCCCTTTTTTGACGGGCAACTCAGGGCTCGACACGTTCGTCTCCTTCGATGACGAGACCTCCATCGAGCTGAAGGCGAGCTACGTGATGGACCACGACCTCGCGGGAGTCATCATCTGGGAGATTTCCGACGATTACGTCGAGACCCACCCGGGTTCGGGTCAGATCGCAGGCACACCGCTTGCTGATACGCTCAATGGTGTTTTCTGCAATCCCGTACTCTCCACCGACACTTACGTCTTTTCGGCGAGCGGAGGCAACATCCGTTTCGATCTCGATGCAGGGGCGACTAACGCGAACAGGCCCTATATTCTGCTGGGCTCCCTCCACGGCACGGAGACAGGTACTCCGCTTCCAGGTGGAACAGGGTTGCTGCCTCTCAACTGGGATCGGTTGGTGGAAACCATCTTCCGCAACCTCAACGGTCCCACGTTCCAGGAGTTTCAAGGAACGCTGGACAGCGTGGGCATCGCCAGTGCTCACCTGACCTGCGGCCCGATCCCCGGCGCTGCCGGTTCCACGGCTCATTTCGCCTATGCTCTCGGCGCACCTCTGGACAACGCGTCCAATCCGGTGGAGATCGAAATCGAGCCCTGATATTTTTGCCCTTTACCCGTTGACCACGGGATTGTCCTTTCGATAACAGGTCAATTACATTGAATTGATCGCTCGACGGTGTCGCCTCGTTTACCGAGTAGTAAAATTATTTCAACATCCAACAGTCGCTTTCTGGTAGAATCCCAATCCCCGTATTCAGCGACGGACGCCATGGCATCGATTGTTTTTGATCTATGCAAGGAGAAATCGAGATGGTTAGATTGTATCTACTCGCAGCGATTTGTTGGATGATGGTATTGAGCGTTCCCGCCGATGCGGTTACGGTCTATGTTCCCGATGACTACGCGTACATCAACGAGGCGATTCAAGCCGTGACCAACGGCGATGAGGTGATCGTCAGGCCGGGAACCTACACGGAGCACTTCGACTTCCTGGGAAAAGCGAGCACCCTCCGTAGCGAGCTGGGACCCCGTGTTACGATCATCGATGGAAACCGGCAGAAAAGCGTCGTCACGTTCAGAAGCGGAGAAGGTAGAACCTCCGTTTTGGAAGGATTCACCATCAGGAACGGGTGCTCCTACAATAGCTACGGCGGCGGTATCCACTGCAGCGATTCGTCCCCGACGATCGTGAATAACATCATTCGCGGCAACCTGGGCCGGAGCCCTTACGGCTATGGCGGTGGCATCTACGTCGGTGACGACGCCGAGCCGCTCATCAAGAACAACATCATCTCCGATAACATATCCCACACGTGGGGGGGCGGGATCTACTGTCACAGCTCGACTTGGCGATACTGTTACCCGGTGATCGAAGGCAATATCATCGTCGACAACCATGCCGCATCGGGAGGCGGTATTCTGAGCCGCGAGTGGTCGGCGTCCATTATTGAAAGCAATCTCATCGAGGCCAATCAGTCCGATTTCGGCGCAGGGATCGACTGCTATCACTGCCTGAAGCTGACGATCACGAACAACATCATCCACAAAAACGTCGCCGATCACACCGGTGGCGCGATCTCCTTCTACGAATCGCACCCCGATGTCACCAACAACACCGTGGTGGGCAACACAGCACACGATCAAGGGGGCGCTTTCTATTGTTACCGATCCACACCGATGGTGACGAACACGATCCTGTGGGGCAACAATGCTCCCGACAGCCCCGAAATCTACGCACCGGGATCGGACCAACCGGTCGTGGTCTACTGCGACGTTCAAGGCGGATGGACGGGCACTGGGAACATTGACAACGATCCCGTCTTCGTTTACGCCGCGGCCAACGATCTGCATCTCACGTGGCTGTCTCCCTGCCGGGACGCCGGTTTCAATGGCGCGGCAAGCCTGCCGCAGTCCGACTGCGAGGGCGACGCTCGCATCTCCGATGGCACGGTCGATATGGGCGCCGACGAGTTTTATGCGCATCTATATGTCAAGGGCGACCTGATACCGGGAGGCAATGTCGTCGTCGGGGTGATCGGAACACCAGGCATCTCTCCAGTGACTCTGGCCTTCGGTTCAGGTATCCAGGATCCCCCGCAGGTCACCCCCTTCGGCGATCTCTATCTTACGATGCCCGCGCTCTGGACGAAGATTCTTGGCGGAATCCCAGCGAGCGGCGCACTTCTGGTCCCGGGAACGCTGCCATCGAGCTGGCAATCCGGGGCGACGTACCCGTTTCAAGCGCTGCTAGGGCCGCAGACATCGGGGGGAATGCTGACCAATCTGATGATACTGACCCTGGACTGAGAAGAGCGGGTGGGAGCGGCACGGCACATGGTGCCGGCCGTTCGTTTTGCGTGGGGCGCGGCTTCTCGAGCGGCGTCCCACACTACCGTTTTTGCGACGTGACCCCTTGGCAGGTGTTCATGAATAATCCGGGCTAGATCGCCGGACGCAGGCGGGTGGTTGCTCTCCAGTCGGCCTCGATCCAGCTCAAGAGCTCCATGGCGCGTGCGGAATAGAGCTGAATCGCTCCGAAATCGGGCTCATCACGTACTTTCTGCAGAAGCAGGCCGTCGCGGTCGAACCAGCGTGGCAACAGCCCGCCGAGGAAAAAACCGCGCGAACGCAGCAGATCGACCGCCCGGCCGATCCATGGTGAACCGAGGCTGAGCCGGACGTGAATCGTTCGGGCTCCCTGGTTCCATCCCTCACGTTCCAGGACGCCGAGGCGATGATGGAGGTCGTCACCGATCGTCGAAACGGTGATCCAGGTGCGATGCGACCTCGGGAACCAGCTTGAATCGGCCCGGGTCGAGAAGCCAGAAGGCCAGCCCTCGCGCGCAACGGTGAAGTGTCTGTTGCGGTCGAGCCAGGAGCAGATGCTGCGCAGCCTGCTGGCATACACAGACGGCAGGTAGATCCTTTGCGACTCCTGTCGAAGGCAGCGGAACATGAGCAGCGACGCGATGCCGTTGCCTACCTTCTCCTCCGGGAATGCGGCGTTCTCCTTCGAGATCACAACCGAGGGTGGTATCGCGTCGAGTGCCAGAGCGCTCTCCTTGTAGCCCAGAGAGGCCGCCGCCTTCTGTAGCGCCAACTGAGCGCAGCTCGCCTCGCCGAAAACCTCTTGCATGTCAGGGCGTCGACCCAGCACGTCAACGGCGTGACGCAGCAGGCGGCTGCTGATCCCCTGACGCCGGAATCGTTCCGCGACCAAGCCCTGGCCGCACTCGTAAACGCCTTCGAATGGCGCGGTTCGATAAAACGTCGTGTATTCCACGACCTCGTCTTGGCCGTTGCGGGCCACGACCGGAAAGTAAGATCCTTCCTCGCAGGCCCGGATCAAAGCTTCCGGCTCGTAGACTGTTTTATGGGGATAATGCTCACCGTAGATCGATCGGAAGAGATGGGCGATTCCGGTGGCATCTCCAGGACGGAAGAGGTCGACCGTACAGCCGCGTAGTGTGTTTTCGGAGTGGCAATCCTCATCGTGGCGCATAGTAGGACGACCCTGTCATCATCGTTTTGTAGTATAAATGACTTGTATTCGCTTTTTGAAATTTCGTCCAGACTTTTTTGCACCAACTATTAATATTTATCGGCTGAATCTTGGCCTGTGGTTTGGGCCAAATAGGAGCTGGATGCCGGAGTCGTTCCGATCCGGATCCAAGAGGATCCAAGAGGATCCAGCAGAGCCAGCGCGGCCGGTCGGCCGCGGCTCCAGAGGCTCTGCAGGCCGGCTCCAACCAGCCTTGCACCGCGACAGCCGGGTCATGAAAGGAGGATTTACGTGACCTTTATCCAACTGAACGAACTGCAGGAAGTTGAACCTGTCGATGGTTTTCGGGCGCGCTTTATTCACTCGGAGACCATGACCTTCGCCTACTGGACGATCCGAGAAGGCGCGGTCCTTCCGGAACATGCACACCCCCATGAACAGGTGGCCCATCTGCTCGAAGGCGAGCTCGAGCTGATCATCGATGGCCGGGCCATGCTTCTGACGCCGGGTATGGTGGCCGTGGTGCCCTCCGATGTGCAGCACTCCGGCCGGGCCGTGACCGAATGCCGCGTTCTGGACGTTTTCTGCCCCGTCAGGGAAGACCTTCGAGATTTCGAGCCGTAAAACCTTCATGAGTCCGGGAACGATGCCTTCGTCGCCGCCCCACGAGGCTCGCCTGGAAGAATCAGGCCACAAAATCCAACCTTGCTCCAATCCGCGAATTCAGGCCGCGGCGAGAGGATCTACGTACTTTTCTGATTGAGCTTTATATTATTGCAGGGAAATCCGATAGCTAAGCAAAAGTCGTGTGTGCTCGTCGTGATCGAGAGTCACCGCCACGCTGGCCGTCGAGCGAAGATCGGCTCGATCGATGGAGCGGCCGGACGGGGTGATACTCGACTACGAGGCAAGACAGCACTCGAGCCGTCGTGATGCTCGCCATGAAAGACATCGCGATCCACGTGGATCCAATCGACAATGACAAACGAAGAGACCGACTCATGACCGAGATCAACGGGCGCGACGACGATCGGCTCCCTGCAACCAGCCTTGGCGCCGAGTTCTCCCCGTCAATTCCTTCCGAGGGCTCGAGGGTTAGCGGCTGCGTGGCTAATCTCCACGCTTTCATCGATGCCAGCCCCGATGCGGTGGCCGTCAAATCGTCCGACCTGAAGTACACCATCGCATCAGCCGCTTTCGGTGATCTCGTGGGGCTCCCCAGCGGAGAAATTGCTGGCAAAGGGGATGCTGATTTGTTCCCCGCCGATATCCTCCAGAGGCTGACCGACAGCGACCGGCAGGTCCTCGAGACGGCCCAGCCGACTCATGAAGAGATCGAGCTCGACACAAGTAACGGTCGCCGGTGCTTCCACGTGATCAAGACGCTTCTGATCGATGACCAGCAGCGTGTTCGAGGCATCCTCGTCTCGGGCCGGGATATCACCGCGCTCAAGACAACGACCGAAGACCTCGACGTGGAAAGGAGAGAGCTCCTCTCGATCATCGAAAATCTCGATGAACCGATCTATATCAGCGATCCCCGGTCTTACGAGCTGCTCTTCACCAATGAAGCTTTCACGAAAGCCTGGGGTGATGCCGCCGGGCGCAAGTGCTTCGAGGTGATTCAGAACCGCGTTTCACCCTGTCCTTTCTGCACCAACGACGAAATTTTCGGTCCCAACCTGGGCCGCACTCACAACTGGGAGTATTTAAATCCGATCACCCAGCGCTGGTACCGGTGTATCGATCGGGCCATCCAGTGGCCCGATGGCCGCTGGGTTCGGTCGGAGATCGCTTTTGATCTGACCGACCGCAAGCGGAAAGAGGAGGAGGAGACGATCCGATTCGTACAGGCTCGGAAACAGCAGGAAGCCATCATCGAGATGGCCGCGCAGGAGTCTCTGGACGCCGGGAGGTTCCAAACCGCGATCCGCTTCATCACCGAGCTCGCCGCGGAATGTATGGAGGTCGAGCGGGTCAGCGTTTGGCTCCTCAGTCAGGATCACCAGCAATTGCGCTGCAGCGACCTCTACGAGCGCACCACCGGTTTGCATTCGGCGGGGACCGTTCTGGAAGCCGAGATGTACCCTCGCTACTTTCAGGCGCTCGAGAAGGACCGCGTCATCGCGGCCCACAACACCCGCACCGATCCGCGAACCAGAGAGTTCTGCGCGGGGTATCTGGAGCCGCTGGGCATTTTTTCCTTGATCGACGCGGCCATCAGAACTTCGGGAAAGGTCGTGGGGGCCTTGTGCTGCGAGCACGTCAGCGAGTCCCGCCGTTGGACGGTTGATAACCAGTTATTCGCCGGCGCGGTCGCCGACCAAGTGGCGCAGGTCCTGATGAATCAGGAGAGGCGTTTGTCGGAGAAGGAGCTGAGGGAGAGTGAGAACCGGTTCAAGATGATTCTGGATTGCGTGCAGGCCGGGATTCTGCTCATCGACCTGAAAACTCACGAGATCGTTGAAGCCAACGCCTCGGCGCTCGAGCTGGTCAAGACGACTCGAGAGAAAATCATCGGCCGCACCTGTTCCGACACGGTGTGTCGCATGAAGGCTTGCCAGTGTCAGAACCCGAAGAGGAGCACCGAGGTCGTCAACCGCGAAACCGAACTGGTCGCCTTCGACGGCGCGATGATACCCGTTCTCAAAACCGTCGTGCCGATTATGCTCAAGGGACGACGTTACATTCTGGAGAGCTTCGTCGACATCAGCGACCGAAAAGCCGCCGAGGACGAGCTCAAACGCCACACTTTGGAGCTGGCCGAAGCGAAGGCGCGCCTCGAGGTGCTGGTTTCCGACACCACGAGTCGGGAGAGACGGATGTTGGAACTCAAACAGGAGGTCAACCGCCTTCTGCGCGAGCTCGGTCGTGAGGGCAAATACAGGGCCCCCTTACAGACCGAGGATTTCTTGTCGCGCAAGGGGAATTAGAAAGGGCGAACGCATGCCGAAAACACTCTACTGGATGCAGGGCGCCGGTTGTGGCGGCGATACCTATTCGTTTCTGAATGCCGAAGCCCCCGATCCGATCGAGCTCTTCCGATGGCTCGATATCGATCTGCTCTGGCATCCATCTCTGTCGAACAGCTCCCCGGCGGATCACCGGCGGCTGCTCGAAGAGCTGACCTCGGGGGAGCGGCGCCTCGATCTGCTCTGTCTCGAAGGCGCGATCCTGCGCGGACCGGCGGGTACCGGGATGTACGATCTGCTCGACGGCCAGCCGCGCAAGAATGTGACCGCCGCTCTTGCCAGGCAGGCCAATAACGTGATCGCAGTCGGGACGTGTGCAAGCTTCGGGGGCATCGGGAGTCGCACGGAGATCGAAGCCACCGGCGCCCAATATCTGCGGGACGAAAAGGGAGGGGTGCTCGGCGCCGACTTCGTCACTCGCAGCGGTCTACCCGTGATCAACCTGCCCGGTTGTCCCGCTCACTGCGACGCCTTGGTGGGCACACTGACCGCTCTGGCGCGCGGGAAGCCGCTGGCTCTGGGAGCCTACAACTCTCCCGCGAGCTGGTACGGCGTCCTGGTGCACCAGGGCTGTACACGCAACGAGTATCACGAGTATCGTGTCGAGGAGCATGATTTCGGCGAAAAGGGATGCCTCTTCTTTCACGTGGGCTGTCACGGACCGCTAGTTTATGGCCCCTGCAACAAGCTGCTCTGGAACCGGCGCAGCTCGAAGACCCGCGTGGGGGTTCCCTGCTTCGGCTGTATGCGCCCGGATTTTCCGCAGGAATATCCCTTCTTCCAGACCCGGAACATCGAAGGAGTACCGAAAGAGCTGCCCCAGGGTGTGGATCGCGCTCACTACCTGGCGTACAAGAGCATGGCGGCAGCGGCGGCGCCAGAGCGCTTGCGCTACCGCGAAACAAAGGTCTAAAAATGGGTTCCCGAGGAGATGTCTACCGTGTTGAAGACTAAAGTCACACTCAATGTCCCCCTGAATCGCGTCGAGGGGGACCTCGAGATCCGCGTCGAGGTGGATGGGGACCGGGTCATCGATGCCTGGAGCTCAGGCACGATGTACCGCGGGATCGAAAACATCCTGCACGGACGTCAGGCCACCGACGGCCTGGTCATCACGCCGCGCGTCTGCGGCATTTGCGGCACGGCGCATCTCTATGCCGCGGTGAAAGCCCTCGAAGCGGTGAATGGTGTGCGCCCCCTTCCCGATGCGGTGCGGCTGCGCAACCTCACGCTCCTGGCCGAGCACCTCCAAAGCGATGTGCGCCAAGCCTTCCTGATGTTCACCGCCGACTTCGTCAATCCGGCCTACAAGGATCTGCAGGGGTACGCGGAGGCGGTCCGCCGCTACACGCCGCTCGCAGGCGAGACCGTGCTCGAAGTGATCCGCGAAACCCGCAAGATCGTGGAGATCGTGGCAATTCTGGGAGGGCAGTGGCCCCATTCGGCCTTCATGGTGCCTGGCGGTGTAGTAACGGTTCCGAGCCAGGACGACCTCCTGGCCTGCGAGAACCTCCTGCAACGCTACCGGCGTTGGTACGAGCAGAGAGTTCTCGGTTGCTCGGTGGAGCGTTTCCTGGAGGTCCAGAGCGCGGCAGCTCTCGACGCGTTTCTCGAGGAGAACTCATCCCAGCGCGAGAGCGACCTCGGGTTTTTCGCGGCCTTCGCACGCCGGATCGGCCTGGACCGGATCGGCGGAGGGTATGGCCGTTTCATCACGTTCGGTCAGCTCGATCTGCCGGCAGAACCCGGTGAGTCCGGGGAAGCGGCGATTGAGAGCGGCGGCGGGGGATTCCACTATCCCGCCGGATTTGCCGACGGGCTCGATGTCCAGCCGCTCTTGCAGGCAAAGATCACCGAAGACGTGAGCCATTCCTGGTTCGAGGACGATGCCGAAGCGCGGCACCCCTTTGAGGGCCGCACCGAACCCTATGCCACCGGCGGCGAGAGCCGCAAGTACTCCTGGGCCAAAGCGCCGCGTTATAACGGGTTACCCGCGGAAACCGGACCGCTGGCGGAGATGGTCGTCTTCGGTAACCGATTGATCACCGATCTGATCAGGCGGGATGGGGTTAGTGCGTATCTACGGGAGTTTGCGCGCGTGATCAGACCGGCGTATCTCATCCCGGTCATGGAGCAGTGGCTCGAGGAGACCAATCCGTGTGAGAAGTTCTATTTGCCTCCCGAACCGATCGAGTCGGGGCGCGGATTCGGGATGGTGGGCGCCTCGCGCGGTGCTCTCGGGCACTGGATCACGGTCGATGGTGGACGCATCGAAAGGTACCAGATCATCACACCGACCGCGTGGAACGGATCGCCGCGCGATCGAGAGGGCGTGCGCGGTCCCTGGGAGGAAGCCCTTATCGGAACGACGGTGAAAGATGTCGAAAACCCGGTGGAGCTGGGCCATGTAGTGCGGTCCTTCGATCCCTGCCTGGTCTGTACGGTCCATGCGCTCCACGGGCCGAGTCGAAAAGTGACGAGGACGAGAGTATGAGCCCCACGACGGAACGGATCATCTGCGTGGGGAATCGATGGACCAAGCTGGATGCCGCTGGCCCCCGCGTGTACGACCGGCTCGTTACTCTCGAGCACTCGCCGGAGATCGAGGTGATCGACGCCGGGCTGGCGGGGATCGATCTGCTGGCGTTCATGGAGGGCGCCACCCGGATTGTCTTCGTCGATGCCCTCACCGAGGTTACCGGCGTACCAGGGGTGCACCGGCTGGAGGCGATGAATGTAGCCCGGTGGTCGGGGGAAGCCTACGACCACGGTGCCGGGCTGGGCTACCTGCTGCGAATCCTGC
>Ga0190283_1000726_pt1 | contig 16375 bp, 13 predicted proteins | sample 48691801_MG_FD_161669 | JGI IMG/M metagenome (GOLD analysis project Ga0190283, IMG submission 161669) | Hydrothermal vent microbial mat bacterial communities from Southern Trench, Guaymas Basin, Mexico - 4869-18-0-1_MG | ecosystem: Environmental > Aquatic > Marine > Hydrothermal vents >...
CCAGGAGATGTTTAAGTCATTAGACCTACCTGAGTATGAAAAAAATGCGGGTAGAATAGGAGATGTGGAAGACCTGAACCGGTCCATAAATGAGATCACGGGAAATTATACATCCGAAGAGTTGATCCAGTTATTTAACTCCCTCACACTTCCTATCAGCAAGATAAAGACCATCCCCGAGGTTATAACCGACCCACTTGTTGAGCGCAGGCTCCTCTCTTCACAGGATCCGGTCACAAATACCGACATCGTCTTGCCTCCACCACCCAACATGACTCAGTTTCTTGAAGAAGCAGGACGCCGGCTTTCTTTTCCCCCGCGTTTTGGGGAGCACAATCAGGAGATATATGGGACGTTAGGGTACTCGGATCAAGAATTAGACGAGTTAAAAGAGAAGGGAATTATATAGGGAAATTGAGCCACAGACACACACAGACACACACGGACATAGACTTGCATTATGAGGAATTGAGGGGTTGAGAAGATGAACATCGAACATCGAACGTCGAACATCGAATAAAAAACAAACATCAACTTTAGGTATTTTATGCACTTTTCCAGTTGCGAATAGACTGTAGGTTTTCTTTGGGTCTTTGCGCCTTTGCGTGAGATACTTTTGGTTTCGGTTTATCCGGCTTAGGAATTCAGGAATTTCTGCATGGAGTGAACATTATGAATATTATCGTATTAGTAAAGCAGGTCCCCGATACTACAGATGTCAAATTGGATCCCAAGACAGGGAACCTCATCAGGGAAGGCATAGAGAGCATCATAAACCCTGATGATAGACATGCCCTTGAGGCGGCCATCAACCTGAAGGAGGCCGCAGGCGGAAAGGTTACGGTCCTTTCCATGGGCCCGCCCCAGGCCATTGATGCCATATCCGAGGCCATGGGCATGGGCGCCGATAGAGGGATTCTGCTCTCTGACAGGGCCTTTGCAGGGGCAGACACGTGGGCTACCTCTTTTACCTTGGGCAAGGCCATTGAAAAGATCGGGAAATATGATCTGATTTTCTGCGGCAGGCAGGCCATTGATGGAGACACGGCACAAATTGGGCCCCAGGTGGGAGATTATCTGCATATGTCTCAGGTCTCCTATGTCTATGAAATCGAAAAAGTGAACAGGAAAAGCATTGTTGTCAAGAGGCGTCTTGAGGATGGGTTTGAAAAAGTCCGGGCTGCCATGCCCGCCCTCCTGACGGTGATTGGAGAGCTAAACGTCCCGAGATATTCCCATGTAGGGAGGTTGATCGACGCGTGCAAGGAAAAAGCACCCATAGAGGTGTGGAATGCCGCAGATATCGGAGTGCAGACCAGTGAAGTGGGGCTGGAAGGTTCTCTGACACACGTGATAAAGACCTTCGCTCCCAAGTTCCAGAGGGAAGGAGAGATGTTGGAAGGCGATACCAAAGAGAGTGTCAAGAGCCTGGTTGGGAAGTTGAAGGAGAATAGACTCATATGAGGAGATTCAAATATGACCGTATGGATTGAAACTGAACTCTGTAATGGGTGCAAGCGTTGTATCAAGGCCTGTCCCTATGGGGCGGTTGAGCTCAAAGATGGAAAGGCTCATATTTTAGAGCATTGTACATCATGCGGGGCCTGTGTGGAGGTCTGCAAGGAGAAGGCCATCCTGACGGATGTGGAGCCACGGGCCATCCCTGATTTTAAGGACAGGAAAGGCGTCTGGGTCTTTGCTGAACAGAGGAACGGGACCCTGAACCGCGTCTCACACGAACTTCTCGGAAAGGCCCAGGCGCTTGCTGCAGATCTCGGGCAGGAGGTCTCGGCTGTACTCTTAGGCCACCAGGTTTCCGGATTAGCCAAGATCCTGTTCGATTACGGAGCGGATAATGTTTACTTAGCGCAGCACAGAGCCCTCAAAGATTACCGGACCATCGCCTACACAAAGGTTTTTGAGGGTCTAATTATGGAATTCAGGCCAAATATTCTGCTGATGGGCGCCACCCATACGGGTAGGGACCTGGGACCTCGCGTATCCCGGCGCGTGGGTGTGGGTCTGACGGCGGACTGCACGGAATTGGCCATTGACCCGGAAGAGGGGATTCTTCTCCAGACACGACCTGCTTTTGGCGGTAATGTCATGGCAACCATTGCAAACCGGTATTCCAGACCACAAATGGCTACGGTTCGACCCGGCGTCATGGAAGCGTTGAAAAAAAAGGGCAACAAAGGAAATGTGATCAAGTATAAGGTTTCCCTGACTGAAAAGGAGATCGGCACAAAGGTCCTCGAGCAGTTCAAGGAAAAGAAAAAGGAGGTCAGTCTGAGCAGTGCCAGGGTGATTGTGGCCGCAGGCAGAGGCGTAGGCACAGAGGAGGGCATGAAATCCCTTTTTTCCCTCGCAAAGGCCTTTGGCGGAGAAGTGGCCGGCACAAGGATCATTGTAGAAGAAGGGTGGCTTCCTGTTGAAAGACAGGTGGGGCAGACCGGACAGACAGTGAGACCGGAGATCTATATCGCATGCGGCATATCAGGGGCCATCCAGCACAGGGCCGGCATGATGGGCTCAAGATATATCATTGCCATTAACAAGGATGCGGGAGCGCCCATTTTTCAGGTAGCGGACTGGGGGATTGTGGGTGATCTTCATCAGGTTGTTCCCGAATTGACTAAGGCAATTTCGCAAAGCAAGCGCAAATAGTGCCCGAACGAAAAAGACAGTTTTCGTTCAGACACTAAAATAGGGGGAGGACAATGTTACGTTCAGACATAGAAAAGCTCCACAGAACAATCATGGCCAGGTTTGTGAATGAGGAAGTGATCCCCGTGGCCAGGGAGCTTGACGAACAGGGGGAGTTTCCATTTTATCTGTTCCGGAAACTCGCTGATATGGGGATCTTAGGCATCCGGTACCCCAAAAAAGTGGGTGGATCGAACGGGAGCACGACTCTTTACTGCATTGCCATGGAGGAACTGGCAAGGGGATTCCTGAGCCTCGCTGCAACCACTGCCATGCAGTGTCTCATGGCTACCAACGGCCTCTATCTGTATGGGACCAAAAAGATGCATGAGGAATATCTTCGGCCCGCTCTGAGTGGTGAAAAGATCGGCGCGTTTCAGTTGACAGAGCCGGAGGCAGGTTCTGACCTCGGTGCGGTGAGGACTTCGGCCACAAAGGTCAAAGATGGATGGGTGATCAATGGAATGAAGACATGGTCCACCAGCGGTCCTTACGGTCATTTTCATACGGTCCTCTGCCAGACCGATCCGGCCAAGAAATTGAAGGGTCTCATGTTTGTTTTGATTCCAAGCGACACCCCCGGTTTCTCTCACAGCAAAAAATTTGACACCCTTGGCACAAGGACATCATCCCTGTCAGAAATCTATTTCAACAACTGCCACGTCCCTGACGAATACATGTTGGGTGAACTCGGGAGAGGCCTGAACGTACTCCTTACGATTTTAGCCGAGATCAGGATCATGACCGCCTGCCTTGCCATAGGTCTGCATCGTGCCGCCATGGATGATTCCATAAAGTATTGCAAAGAGCGGGTGCAGTTCGGGAAACCGATCGGAAAATATCAGCTCATCCAGGCCAAGATAGCGAATATGGCCGTCAATTTAGAGGCAGGGCGCCTCATGGCTTATAAGGTAACCCATCTAATCGATAAAAAGATCGCATGTCTGAACGAGGCATCCATGGCCAAATATTTTACGGTTGAATCGGCATGCAGCGCCTGTGACCAGGCCACAAGAATTTTCGGGGCCTACGGCTATTCCATGGAATATGCCGTTCAGAGATATTACCGCGATAATCGCTTTCTCCTATATGGCGGGGGCACCCATGAGGTCTTGCAGACAACAATCGCGAGGCAGTTCGGCATCTAAGAAAAACGGGGCTCTGATTTGCCATGCCTGAGGCAGACAAAATTGACTTTCCGGCCTTTGAAAGACTCAAATCTTTACCTGCGAAGAGATCATTAGGCCGGTCTGTCTATGAGAATCTGAGAAGTGCCATCGTCAAAGGAGATCTGGCCCCTGACGGTCGCGTGGTGGAAAACCGCGTGGCCAATGCATTAGGTATCAGCCGAACACCGGTAAGGGAGGCAATTCACAAATTAGAACGGGAGGGTCTGCTGCGCCAGGATCCCAAGGGCGGGTTTTTCGTTGTGGGATTGACCCGCGCGGATATTGAGGAAACATTTGGCATTCGAAGCGTTCTGGAGAGCTACGCTGCAAGATTGGCGGCCATGCGTCACCTTGAAGGCGAGCTGCAACCGTTGGAGGAGAAACTGAGGCGATACCAGCAATGTCTGGACCGGGGAGATCTGGAGCTCTTGCCTCAAATCAACACGGAGTTTCACGATCTTCTTTACGGCCTCAGCCGCAGTCCCAGGCTGATAAAAATGATCAATGATCTCAGAGACCAGATATACCGTTTCAGGCTGGTCATCCTCAAGAAAAGAGGCACGGCCGAGTTGAGCAACAACGATCACCGGTTGATGCTCAGGGCCATCAGGGATCGAGACACGGATGGCGTCGAAAGGCTGGTGAGAGAGCATATCCTGCGAGGGCAGGATATTGTCCTGCGGGAATTTGATATGGAAGGGGATTGAGGAGGTAGCTATGGCAGAGAGAAAGATACGCGTCCTGTTAGCCAAGCCGGGTCTTGACGGTCATGACCGGGGGGCAAAGGTCGTTGCGCACGCAATGCGGGAGGCCGGGATGGAAATTATCTACACAGGCCTTCACCAGACTGTGGCCAGCATTGTGAACCAGGCTGTCCAGGAGGATGTGGATGTCATTGGCCTTTCGATCATGTCCGGGGCCCACATCCCTATTTGTAAGAAATTGATGGGTATGGTAAAGGAACAGGGGGTGGATAACAAACTGGTGGTGGTTGGAGGAGTCATTCCCAACAGAGACATACCGGTCATGAAAGAGATCGGCGTGGAAGGGATATTTCCCGGCGGGAGCTATTTCAATGACATTGTTGATTTCATTCAAGAAAATGTAGGCGTTCACGGGTTCAAAGGTTAAGGGATGAGATAGGTTTCCTAATTTTTAATCTTAATCTTACTCAACGCGATTATGATTAAGATTACGATTAAGATTATGATACCCCGTAAAAAGCCCTGTAGTTACCATAACTTTAGGCGCTTTTCCGGTTTATCCGGGTTAAGGAAGACTTCAGTAGTCAATAATTTGTAACATCTGACGTAGAGGGACAAGAATGGGCGTAGCAACATATATAAAAGATGAAAAGGATGCGATCAAAGAGGTCATTTTGCAATCAGGCATAAAGGTCAAACCGGTTTATACGCCTGATGATCTTGAAAGGATCGGTTTTGATTATAAGGAAGATCTTGGGGATACAGGCGAATTCCCCTTTACGAGGAGTATCCATCCCGAGGGTTTCAGGAGTCGGAACTGGACGACCCGCCAGTATACCGGGTTTGGCACTCCCGAGGAGACCAATGAACGATTCAAGTTGATGATCTCGCACGGCCAAACGGGACTTAATGTGGCCTTTGATCTACCAACCCAGATGGGCTACGATTCTGACGATGAGATGTCCGAAGGAGAAGTGGGACGGGTAGGGATGGCCATAGATTCCCTGAGAGACTTTGAGATCGCCTTTAAGGATATTCAACTCAACCGTATAGGGAGCGGTTTGACTATCAATGCGGTCGCATCTATCATGTTGGCCATGTATCAGTCCGTGGCCGAAGGATTCGGGTATAATAAAACCGAGATATCAGCGACTCCCCAGAACGATATTTTGAAAGAGATCATTGGAAGGGGGGCGTGGATCTACCCTGTGGAACCGGCGGTGAGGCTCATCGGCGACACAATCGAATACGCTATGAAAGAGCTGCCACGGTGTAACCCGGTTTCAGTCTGCGGCTACCATATCAGGGAATCCGGCTGCACACCGGCACAGGAGATATCATATGCGTTTATGATTGCATTTGCTTATATCGATAATGTGGTTGCCCGTGGGTACAAGGCCGAGGATTTTGTTGGGCGGTTTTCCTTTAATCTGAATATTTTCGGCAATCTCTGGGAGACCGTTGCCAAGTTCAGGTCGGCCCGGAAATTGTGGGCAAAACTCCTCCGGGAGCGATATGGGGTGCAAAACAAAAAGTCCCTTTTTCTCCGCGGCATATTTGGCGGAGGAGGCTCGGGCATGACCAAGCAGCAACCTGAAAACAACATCGTGCGCGGCGCGTACTATGCCCTTGCAGCAGCCCTTTCGGGCGCGCAAACCACTGCCCTGTGCTCCTTTGATGAGGCATACACCATCCCCACTGAGCGGGCAGCGCTTCTATCCCTGAGGACCTTTCAGGTTCTCATGGACGAAATAGGGCTCAGGGATACGGTCGACCCTTTAGCCGGCTCATACTTTATGGAAACCCTTACCAAAGAGATGGAAGAAAAGATTTTGGAAGAGATGGAAAAGGTGGAGAAAATGGGGGGCATGGTGGAGGCGGTTGCCTCCGGATATGTTCAGAGAGAGGTGGGCAGGCAGGCCTATGAGTTTGAAAGGAAACTTCAGTCAGGAGAGATAACGAAGGTAGGTGTAAACAAGTACACAGAAGGCGTTGACATGGAGGTGGAACTCCATGAATATAACGATGAATGGGCCCAGCTCCAGATTGACCGGCTCAAAGAACTTAAGAGAGAAAGGGACAACACGGCTGTCAGTGAATCCCTGAAGGCCCTTGAACAGGCGGCCAAGGAAAAGAAAAATGTTATGCCTTATCTCGTTACCTGTTGTAAGAGCTACGCAACCGTAGGGGAGATGGCCAATGTGTTCAGGGATGTATTCGGGGAGTATAGGGAACCGAGTATCTTTTAGAAGATGGGAAAAGACGAACGTCCAACATCGAACGTCGAACATCCAACATCGAATGAAAAACATGATGCGTGAAACGTGATGCGTGATGAGTGAAACATGAACTTCAGTCACCTTATCTCATTTTAGTACCTATTTGTTCAAATCACATCATGTTTGCGCATGATTTACGCCATAGTTAGATTGAATATTTAATGGATTCTATCGTTTTTATTAGAAAAGACAGAGCGAAGCGATACCACAAATAGTCAATATTCAATAGTCAATATTCAATTTGGTTCCGGTTTATCCGAGTTATTTGGTATGTTCAATCAATCAGACATTCAAGAAAGGGGGTGAAAACAGAGTCTACTTCGGATTGTGATTAACATGTTGTCCATCTAAAAAGGAGGTTTGAATCATGAGAAAAAAAATAGGATTTGTTTTGGCCGGAATATTTTTGGCAACACTCTTAACAATTACCTGGATGCCGGCGACTGCCATGGCAGGGCCGATCAAACTGACCTATGCCAACTTCCCACCCGCCCCAACTTTCCCCTGTGTTCAGATGGAAAAGTGGAAAAAAGTGGTGGAAAAGCGGACCAATGGAAAGGTCGCCATTCAAACCTTTCCCGGGGGGACACTCCTCAAGGCCAAAGGTATGATGGATGGTGTTATTGCGGGAACGGCCGATATCGGTTGCATATGCATGGCCTACCAGCCAGGGCGTTTCTCGATCACCAATGCGATAGCTCTTCCCCTCGGTTTGCCTAATTCAGAAGTAGCAAGCCTCACACTATGGGATCTCTATAAGAAATACAAACCAAAAGGATTTGCCAAGGTCAAAGTCCTTACCATGTTTACGACTGCGCCATCGAACATCATGTCCACCATCCCCATAAAGACCCTGGCAGATCTCAAGGGTGTGCCTATTAGGGCATCAGGCGGCGCAGCACAGATCCTTAAGGCCTGGGGCGCCAACCGTGTAGGCATGCCGATGCCGGAAACCCCGGAGGCCTTGCAGAAGGGTGTTGTAAAAGGCTTATTCTCATCTCTTGAGGTCATGAAAGATTTCAAGTTTGCCGAACTCTGCAAGTTTGTCACCATGACACAAACCCCGGTATATCCCTTTGCCGTAGTGATGAATATGGACAAGTGGAATTCCCTTCCAAAGGACGTGCAGAAGGTCTTTGATGAATTAGGAACCCAGCAGTCGGCCTGGACAGGCGCCTATATGGATAAACATGTGAAAAGTGCCATGCGCTGGTCAAAGAAGAAGCAGGGCGTCAAGGTGTTCCGGCTTGCCAAAAAGGAAAAGGCCAAGTGGAATAACTTGCTTGTACCGATTACGGGCAACTGGATTAAGACTAATGAGGCAAAGGGTCTTCCTGCAAAGGCGATTGTTGCAGATATAATGGGTATTGCCCAAATGTATGAAGGTAAATAACCATCGGAATTGAGAGTAAATTGAGGAATTCAGGGATTTGAAGTAATTCCGGGATTCCTCAATTCAATTTCTTGTGACTTTTGCGCCTTTTTGTGGCCTCATCAATATTCAATATTCATTATTCAATATTCAATTTAGTCCCGAGGGTTAATATGGTGATTTTGGACAGGATCAGCCATTACTTAAACCAGATGCTCATCTGCATTGCAGGCCTATTCATGATAGCAATGATTTTCTTGACCTGTGCAAACGTCTTCCTCCGTTTTGTCTGGATTCCGGTCAGCGGCACCTTCGAGCTTATGGGGTATTTTGGGGCTGTCGTGACAGCCTTTGCAGTAGGCTACACCCAGATCAGACGGGGTCATATTGCTGTAGATATCATAGTCTTACGTTTCTCTAAAAAAGCCCAGAGGATTCTCAACGCCGTCAACAATATCATTTGTATGGTTTTCTTTGCCTTGGCTGCCTGGCAAATTTCAAGATATGCAACCACTCTGTGGGAAACAGGCGAGGTTACTGAAACGCTGCAGGTTATCTACTATCCCTTCACTTACGGGGTGGCTCTCGGGTGCGCGGTTCTCTCCCTGGTTTTTTTGACTGATTTCTTGAAGCTTTTTATGGAAAAAGGGGAGGATGAAGAATGAGCGCTACCCTGATCGGTATTATCGGGATTCTCATCCTCTTAGCTGTTCTATTTTTCTTGGGGATGCCCGTGGGATTTGCCATGGGGATAGTCGGTTTCTGCGGGTTCTGGTATGTGGTTTCATTCAAGGCGGCAATAAACGTGGTGGGGGCGGATATCTGGGGCACTTTCTCAAAATACGGCCTGACAGTCATACCCCTTTTCATTTTCTTAGGATACCTTGCATTCAATTCGGGTATTGCTGAACGACTTTATAACGCGGCATACAAGTGGTTTGGACACTGGCGGGGCGGGTTGGCTATTGCCACCATTGGCGCAGATGAACTCTTTGCCGCTATCTGCGGTTCGAACACTGCAACAGCCGCTACCATGGGCACTGTCGCCCTCCCACAAATGACCAAATATAAATATGATACGAGATTAAGCAGCGGAACCGTAGTTACCGGCGGGACATTAGGGACAGTGATGCCTCCCAGTGTTGTCCTCATAGTAATCGGTCTTCAAACAGAGCAATCTATAATAAAGCTCTTCCTTGCCGGCATCCTGCCGGCCATTCTTCTCGGAATCCTTTTTGTACTCACCATATTTGTCCTATGCAGGATCAAGCCTGAGTACGGTCCGGCAGGACCAAAGACGAGTTTCAAAGAGAAGCTTATATCCCTTGTCGGGGTCATAGAAGCGATTGCCATATTCGTGTTAGTAATAGGGGGGCTGTACGCTGGGCTATTCACTCCAACCGAGGCCGGAGCAGTTGGCGTTTTTTTCACTCTTCTCGTCACAGTGGGGTCAGGGCGACTGTCCTGGAAGGGGTTTTTCGACTCCATAAGGGATTCGCTGAAAATATCATGTATGGTCTTTTTTCTCGTTACGGGCGCCATAATCTTCGGCCGCTTCTTAGCCGTAACAAGGCTCCCCTTTTTCATTGCAGAGGTTGCCTCGTCCCTCCCGGTCTCTCCCTATGTGGTTTTAGCGTTGATATTAATAATCTATCTCGTTGGTGGCTGCTTTATCGACTCCCTCGGGTTTCTTGTGCTGACAATCCCTATATTTTTCCCATTGGGAATGGCCCTTGGTTTTGATCCCATATGGTATGCCATCATTCTGACCATGGTGACAACAATGGGCGCGATTACCCCGCCTGTAGGCGTTAACATATATGTAGTAAAGGCATTGGCCCCCGAAATAGAACTCGGCACTATTTTCAAGAGTGTGAGCTTTTTTCTGCTGGCCTGTATTGTCTGTATTATTCTTTTGATTATTTTCCCGGATATCGTTCTGTTTATACCGAGTATGGCGCAGTAGGGGGTAGACTAAGAAATGCCAAAAACCTTTATGCCTGAAATGAAGACAGGTGAAGAACTGAAAGACCATCAGGTAAAAAGACTGAAATGGACAGTGACGCACGCCTACAACGGCTCTTCCACTTATAAAGAGAAGATGGACGCCGCAGGTGTTAAACCGGGGGACATCCATTCTCTTGATGACCTGAAGCGCCTTCCGTTCACGACCTCCACCGATCTCCAGGAGGGTTACCCCTTTCCGCTTTTAGCCGTTCCCTTTGACAAGGTGGTGCGCATTCACGCATCCTCGGGGACCACGGGTAAGAGGAAGGTGCTCTGCTACACCGAGAAAGATATTGATGACTGGACCAGGTTTTTTGCCCGCTGTTATGAAATGGCCCAGTTAAGCGCCGAAGACCGGGTGCAGATCGCTGTAGGCTACGGCGTGTGGACGGCAGGGATTAGTTTTCAGATGGGATGCGAGGCATTTGGGGCCATGGCCATTCCTGCAGGTCCCGGTAACTTAGATATGCAGTGTGAGTTTCTGATGGACTTTCAAAGCACAGTCATGTGCTGCACCGCCTCCATGGGACTCTTGATGGCGGAGGAGGTCAACAGGCGGGGTATCAGGGATAAAATAAACCTGAAGAAAATGATATTCGGGTCTGAACGATCCAGCGATGCCATGAAAAACCGGATACGTGATCTGTTGGGCTTAGAACATACGTTTGATATACCGGGCATGACAGAGCTTTATGGCCCGGGCACGGGATTGGATTGTATCTACCATACGGGGATTCACTACTGGGCTGATTATTATATTTTGGAGATCTTGGATCCGGACACACTTGACCCTGTCTCCGAGGGTGAGACCGGAGAAATGGTAGTGACTACCTTAGAGAAGGAAGGCGTTCCTCTGATTCGTTACCGGACCAGGGATCTTACTAAGATGATACCGGGGCAATGCCCCTGCGGTTCCATACTCCCGAGGCACGATCGTATTTTAGGACGTTCCGATGACATGATTATCTTCAGGGCGGTAAATATCTATCCCGGCCAGGTCGATCATGTTCTATCCGGGGTTGAAGGGATCGGAAGCGAATACCAGATCCTATTAGACAGGAAAGCGGATGGCCGGGACTATATGACGCTCAAGGTGGAACGGGCGCAGGGGGTTGACCCGAGCCAGGATCCTGAATTGAGCCGGAAGATAGGCGGAGAAATCAAGAAACAGATCATGGTGAGCGCTGATGTGGAGCTTGTGGAATACGGTTCCCTGCCCAGGTCAGAGAGGAAAAGCAAGAGGGTTTTTGACAACCGTGACAATTGTTAATAATGAGGTATTGAGATGATTGATTATGATTACCTACGGCCTGATAATTTGGAAGAGGTCCTTGGCCTTTTGAAAGAGCATGGCCCAAAGGCTACTCTGATTGCCGGGGGGACCGATGTGATGGTCAAAATCAGGAACACTAAAAAGGCCCCGGAGGTCCTGGTTTCCATACGGGGGCTAAAGGACCTCAGATATATTGAGAAGAAGAAGGATTATCATATCGGGGCCCTGACAACGCACAGGATGTTGGAACAGTCGGAACTAATCAGAACCGAACTGTCTGCCCTGCATGACGGCGCCTCCCGGGTGGGTTCAGTCCAGGTCAGAAACGTTGCTACCGTTGGCGGAAATATCTGCAACGCAGCGCCCTCCGCAGATACTGCCGGACCACTCCTGGTCCTCGATGCCATTGTTTTTATGGAAGGTCCGGAGGGAAAACGGAGCGTGCCCATAACCGAGTTCTTTACAAGTACATACAAAACAGTCTTAAAAAAAGACGAAGTCCTTACCGAGATTAAAATACCCGGTGAGATGGAGCATTTCGGGAGCGCCTACTGGAAGCATTCCAGAAGGAAGGCCATGAATCTCCCTATATTGGGCATTGCAGTTTCCCTCAAGTTGGAGGGTGAGATAATTTCAGATGTGAGAATTGCCTTGACAGTGGCAGCCCCAACGCCGGTCAGGGCTTACAAGGCCGAAGATTTCTTGAAGGGAAAGCCCTTGAGCGATGAGGCGTTAAACGAGGCAGGTAAGATAGCGGCATCAACCGAATGCTGCTCCCTGAGAGACAGCCTGAGGGGCGAGGCATGGTATCGCGCGGAGATCATAGAGGTCTATGTCCCGCGGATGGCGAAGTTGGCGGCTGAAAGGAGATCAAAATGAAAAAGGTATCAGTTTCATTTACCCTGAATGGGGATAGTGTCAAGGCCGAGGTGCCGGCGACCTGGACGCTCTTAAAGACTTTGCGCGAATACTTTGAGCTGACAGGCGCAAAGGAAGGATGCGGCGTGGGAGAGTGCGGGGCCTGTACGGTGATTATGGATGGAGAGGCAATTAATTCATGCCTCTGTCCCATCCCTGAAGTTGAGGGCAGATCAGTTACCACGATCGAGGGGCTGGCTGATGAGGACGGTTCCCTGCACCCCCTTCAGGACGCATTCCTTAAAAATAATGGGGTTCAGTGCGGATTTTGCACATCCGGGATGATCATGTCTTCAAAGGCGCTCTTAGATCAGAATCCTGATCCGACCGAAGACGACATCAGAACAACTATTGCAGGTAATTTCTGCCGTTGCACCGGATATGTGCAGATTGTCGAGTCTGTAGAAATGGCCGCAAAGGAGGGCAAATAGAAATGGAGGAGAAAATGCCTGATCATCTCTTTGTGGGAAAAAGCATTCCAAGAACAATTGAAACGGATAAGGTGACCGGTAAGGCAGTTTATATTGACGACCTGAAACGTCCCGGTATGCTTTACGGGAAAATACTTTACAGCAAACATGCCCATGCAAAAATCAAGAGTATAGACACTTCTAAGGCGGAAAAACTTGAGGGCGTGAGGGCCGTCCTGACCGGTCGGGATATTCCGGACGTAAGGGTCGGATTCCTGAAGGATCAAACCGTACTCAAGAGGGATGTGGTTCGTCAGTTCAAGGACGAGGTGGCGGCAGTTGCAGCTATCAGACCGGAGATCGCGGCGGAAGCAATTGATCTTATCAAAGTTGAGTATGAGAAATTACCAGGGGTGTTTGACCCCTTTGAGGCCATGAAGCAAGGATCGCCCCTTGTCCACGAGGTAGACGCAAGGGGGAGGCCCATCAAGAGCAACATCCTTCCATTGCCATGGAAATTTGAGGTTGGGGATATCGAACAGGCCCGAAAAGATTCGGCCTACATATCAAAGGACACTGTCAGCACCACATGGGTAAACCAGTGCTGCATGGGGACGAGCGGTTGTATTGCCGAGTTTGACCAGAACAACAATCTGACGCTGTACGATCAAACCAATGTCATCTTTGGACACATCGGGAGGATTACAGAATATTTTTCTCAAATCGGCCTTCGCGGAAAAAAGATCCGGGTGGTCAATCCGGTTGTGGGAGGAAGCTTTGGAACCAAGTTAGATACAGACATCTATGAATTTATCGCCATCCAACTTGCCCTCAAAACCAGAAAACCGGTCAAGATACTCTTTGACAGGGAGGAGGAATTTCAGGCATTACCACCGAGACAGCCTGCTGTGTTTACCATTGAACAGGGATGTGACAAGGAAGGGATACTCACCTTCAGATACTGCGAAGCGGTCTTGGATAACGGCTCATACACCTCCTGGGGGGCTACCACCCCGTCGGTGATGATTATGCCCATGTCTTCCCTCTATCGGGTCCCCAACGTCTATTTTAAGGCCACCTGCGTATACACCAATAATATCTATGCCCAGGCCATGCGGGGATACGGCAATCCCCAGGCCACCTTTGCCGTTGAGACCTCAATGGATACCTTAGCCGAAGAGGCCGGAATTGATCCGGCGGAATTCAGGCTGATCAACCGCAACCGGTCGGGTGATGATACCCCCATGAAATTAAAGATTACCTCATGCGGTCTCGAGGAATGCATTACGGCCGTAAAGGAGAAGCTCAACTGGGATGATAAAAAGGGGAAGCAGAAGGGCAGGGGGGTGGGCATGGCCTCCCTTATTCATGTTGCCGGTGGCGCCAGGGTCACTAAGTCGGACGGCCACGGTATGATGATCAAACTTGATGAATATGGGCACGTGGACGTAATCGAAAGCGGAACAGATCAGGGCCAGGGTTCTCCAACGGTCATCTCCCAAATCGTTGCAGAGGCGTTAGGGGTCAGACCCGAGGATATTTTCCTGACCTTTGGGGATACTGCGCTTGCCCTGTGGGATGCGGGGACCCACGCCAGCCGTCATACATTTATGGCGGGCAATGCGGCAATAGGGGCCTGTGCAAAGGCTAAGAGGCAGATCCTTGAGATGGCGGTGGAGCAGATGCCCAAGATTATTAAGGGGGGCTTTAAGCGGAAAAAGAGAAAGGACCCCGAGTTTGTGGAGCCGGCCCTGGATTTTGGTTTGATAGCAAACCCGGAGGACCTGGATATCAGGGACAGGATGGTCTTTCCCAGGAAAGATCCTGATCATCCATACTTTAAGCTGCCTTTGACGCAGATCCTGCAAAATGGCCTGCACGTGGGGACCGGACAGAGTAAGGTGGTGATGGCCGAGGAGTTTTATGACCCACCCACGGAGATGCTAAATTGGGAAATGAAGGGAAACCTGTCCATGACCTATGCCTTTGGGACCTGTGGCGTTGAGGTGGGGGTGGATGAACAGACTGGAGAGGTTAAGATCCTGAAACTTGTTTCGGCCCACGATGTGGGAAAGGCCATGAATCCAACCCTTTTATTAGGCCAGATCTACGGCGCCGCCTACACAGGCGTGGGCTATGCCCTGACAGAGGAGATAAAGGTGCGCAATGGGAGGGTTATGAATCCCAGTTTTCGCGATTACCAGATGCTTACGGCCATGGACGTCGTCCCGATTGAACCGGTTGTCATTGAACCGATAGATGAGGCAGGACCCTACGGAGCAAAGGGTGTGGGCGAACCAGGTCTCGTACCCACAGCCCCGGCCATCGCCAATGCAGTGTACGACGCCATCGGTATTCGTATCACAGATCTCCCGATCACTCCGGAAAAGATATTGACTGCTCTTAAAGAGAGAAAAGTGTGAAGTGTAAAGTGTAAAGTGTAAAGTTTAAATTGGAATTTTCCCTATTCTTAACTTTAGGCACTCCAAACTCGTAACTTCAAACTTGGGAGACCAGCACCTATCAAGGAGGTCTGAATGAGTGATAAATTTTACCGGCTGGGCTGTGACATTGGCGGCACCTTTACCGACTTTGTGCTGCTCAATGACCGGACAGGCGAAATACAGATAAACAAGTGTCTGACTACGCCGAGTGATCCCTCGGACGCGGTGGGGCAGGGCATACGACAGTTAGAAGATGTTACCCCGGATTTTGTTCAGGGCTTAGATGAAGTGATCCATGGCACCACCTTAGTCATCAATTCCATCATCGAAAGAAAGGGCGCCAAAACCGGGTTGATTACAACCAAAGGGTTCAGGGATGTCCTGGAACTCGGGAGGGAAATCCGGTATGCCCCATATGACGTATTTGCGGAATTTCCCGAACCGTTGGTCCTTAGACGGTTTCGCTTGGAGGTGGATGAAAGGGTCCGAAGCGACGGCACTGTCATCAAACCCTTAGATCGGGCAGAAGCGAGAGACGTGGTGCGCAGGCTCATTGATATGGGCGTGGATTCGATTGCCGTCTGCCTGCTTAACTCGTTTGAATATCCGTCCCACGAACTGATGATTAAGGAGATAATAGAGGAAGAGGCCCCTGAGATCTCCGTCTCCATCTCATACGAAGTCCTGCCCCAGATCAGGGAATATGAGAGGACTAGCACCACGGTCACGAACGCTTACGTCAAACCCTTGACCGGCCGCTACCTCTCTAAGCTTTCAGACAGGCTGGCATCGATCGGCTTTGAGGGAAAACTCTTCATTATGCTGTCCAGCGGGGGCATCACATCGGTTGAAACGGCGGCTGAGTTCCCAGTCCGGATCATCGAGTCAGGCCCCACGGCCGCTGTCATATCCGGTCAGTACTATGGGAAGCTGTTCAATATCCCCGATATGTTCTGTTTTGATATGGGTGGCACCACGGCCAAGTCGTGCCTGATCCAGAAGGGGGTGGCCGGGGTAGTCCCCACCTTTGAGGTGGGCCGGGTCCAGAGGTTCATGAAGGGGAGTGGCCTGACCATCCAGGTACCGGTCGTTG
>Ga0190283_1000727_pt1 | contig 16372 bp, 20 predicted proteins | sample 48691801_MG_FD_161669 | JGI IMG/M metagenome (GOLD analysis project Ga0190283, IMG submission 161669) | Hydrothermal vent microbial mat bacterial communities from Southern Trench, Guaymas Basin, Mexico - 4869-18-0-1_MG | ecosystem: Environmental > Aquatic > Marine > Hydrothermal vents >...
GACTGATATCCTCCACCGTGCTTACGCTGGTGATCATCCCCGCGGTGTATGATATCTGGAAAAGATGGGAGTTGCGGAAAACGCTGAAATCCGGCCATGAGATGAAGTAGCGCAATTTTTCAAATTGCGTTTGGGATGTAGCGCAATTTTCCAAATTGCACCCGGACAAATTGCAAATTTGCCTTACAACATTTAACGCTTTAAAAAGAAAGGAAAAAGGATTATGAAAAAAGTGGTAAGCATTATCACAATCGCAGTTGTTCTGAGTATGGCTCTTATCATTCCGGCTGTTGCGGGAAATGAGAAGCACGGCAAGGAGATGCACAAGACGATGGATCATTCCGACCATACGGGGATGCTGATCCATGAATCCAGTGTGGACGGTCATAAGCTGGCCTACCATCTTATTGACATGAAGGAAAAGATGAAAGGCATGAAAAATATGCCGGAAATGAAGGACACCCATCATCTGATGCTTTTCATTGAAGATGCTCACGGTCACAAAATGGAGAAAGGCAAAGTGGGGTATCTCGTGACAGGACCTGGAGATTCCAAGCAGAAACTGATGTGTATGGGCATGAAAGGCGGTTTCGGTGCGGATGTCAATTTGGGAGCCAAAGGCGTTTATACCATAAAAGCCAAAGTTATGGCTGGCGACAAGAAGCTGAAAGATGAGTTTACTTATGAAGTAAAATAAGCCCATACAAAGCAGGCACTCGTTCCTCGTTCCCAGGCTCCGCCTGGGAACGTATCGTATACAGAATTTCCACGGCCTTGCCAGGCTCCCCTATATGCCGGTAGGCAATTGAAAGCAAATCCATCCGGTCAGAGAGGTCTGAGATGTCGTAACCCTGAAGCAGGAGGTTCCTCAGACTTTCATCCGTCTCCTTCTCTGCCACCTGTTGCAACTTTTTTATCAGCCTAATCTCATTTTCACGATGTTCCGCGGCCCTGCCCATTCCTCTCTGACCTCATAAAGCAGTGCCCAGCACTCCTCCCCTTTGATCGCCGACGGCCAGGGGCAGAGTTTTTCCAGAAGGCGTTCAAAGTTCCGGCAAAAACGGTGACGCACATACGTCCGTCTCTGCCTGCCATAGAACCAAAAAATGATTTTGTCGTAAAGATATCCCAGTCACTGGCAAACTTCCGTCTTGTCTGCGGAGGACTTTTTGTAATTTTTGCTTTCATCATTGTCACCAATTGTCATGAGTTGACCACAGCAGCACCTCTTTTTTCAACTGTTCTTCCATTTCGTCCTCGGCCATATCCAGATCATAATCTGTCTGCAGCCAATTTTTCCCGGGTGATACTCATGGGCATGAGAAATTCCTCAAGCAGAATTTCGCCGGGTGGGCAGGAGGCAGTTTTTCTTTATTCCTCGGTATTCTCCTTTCTCTTATTGAGATTGGAAACTCCTCATCTGCGTCAGGGGTTAATATATCCGCAGGTATGCCGAGTCCCTTTTCAAGCCTGATTATCATATCAGGAGTGAGGCTTCGTTCATGGTTCAGTATTTTGGAAACTATTTTTTTTGTGCCAATATAATGCTCCAGATCACTTCTTTCAAGCTTTTTCCATTCCATAATGCATTTCAGGGCTTCGGCAGGATCGGGCGCATCAATAGGATAGTTCTTCTCCTCATAAGCTTGGGACAGAACAGAAAGCACTTCAAGTTCATTAAATTCGGGAGTGCCGGGTTCGGCATCAATGAGTTCGTCAATTCTGGACATGGCCTCATCATAGTCTTCTTCGGTTCTTATGGGCTTAATCATCATTGAAATCTCCATGTAAAATAAGTTGTTCAGATTGTATTGGCATCAATTTTGTCATAATCAGCGTGAGTGCCGACAAATCTGATATACACCCGTTGTAACTCATAGATAACTTTCACAATAAGTCTGTAGTTGTTCCCTTTTATATTAAAACAGACTCTGTCATTACGCAAAAAATCAGCAGTTCCGAATATCTCTCTGATATCAGAAGGGTTTTGCCATTTGGCTCTTTTGACAATCCCGTACCATGTTCTCAAAGCCTGTTCAGTATCAGGATGTTTTTGCCAGAATTCCATCAATGTGCGTCTTTTTAAGATGTGCATGATTCAATTTGTACCGATTTGTGAACAGCAATATTTTAAAAAATTGTAGTCCCAGCCAGAACCTCGGGGACATTCCGAAGAATATTCCCAGGCGCAAGGCGATGTTGGCGGTTGCCGGGCATTCAGAGCAGCCACACCGCAGTCAAATTTTTTCCTGTTATGATTCTTGTTGAGCAACTTGATCTTCAGCATTTTCAAAGGCATCCTTATATGCTTTCATTGCTTTGCTTAATTCATATAAATATGACTGAAATGTTTCATTGCATTTCAACAAGTCCTTATCCCTAATCCGTGTAGATGGGCCAGGAAGTTTTCCCATTCCGGATCAAAAAGAAATTCCCAAGATTTATTTTTGTCCACCCTTCCCAAATTAAATTAATAATCAGGAATAATTATAGAATGAACAGAGCCGTGTGTCAACCTCAAAAAAAATTATGCAAATCAAGGCTTGCATTTGTGGAAGAATATGTTATAGCTGAGTTTATGATCGCCTAAAGGCGGAACTACGAACTGGAACTGGGGAAAATGATGTTATAGCTGGCCAGGAGACCGCGCTGGAAGAATCCCTCACAAAACAGATCGCAGAGGCGGTTGAGGCGTGGTGTGAGGCCCGGCCGGAAATATTCAGTGCTTATGTGGAAAATGTGAGGAGCGCCTGCGGGGATTGTTGTGGGGCTGATTGTGGCACTTATTCAGAAATTGGGTGCTAAATCTGATTCCTAGTTCGTGGGCGAGGCAGAGCCTCGAAAAATGCGTTCCCAGGCGGAGCCTGGGAACGAGAACTCTTTGGAACGAGAATTCTCTTTGGGAGAGAAAAATGAAAAAATCTTTGCTTTTCATATCTTTTATGACAGCAATCGTCATTTTGGGGGGTGGGATATGTCCCTCCAAAGCAGCGGATATGCTGTCTTCAGACGCGCTGGAAGCCCGTCTGTCTGAAGCGGCATCGGTTTCGGACCTTGTCACTTATGCATATCAGAAAAACCCCTCAGTCCGCGCGGCGAGGGAAGGATGGCGGGCCACGGTGGAGAAGTATCGGCTGATCACGGCGTATCCTGATCCCCAACTGATGGTCACCTATTTTCCGGAGCCGATTCAGACCCGCCTCGGGCCCCAGGATTGGAACGCCAGCCTTTCCCAGATGATTCCCTATCCGGGAAAGCTCGAAAAAACAGGTGAAATTGTTCAGGCAGACGCCCGCGTCGCACGTCTGAATCTGGATAAAACCATTCGGGATGTCACCGTCTTGATCCTTGAATCCTTTCATGAACTGGGATATATTCGGGAGGCCAAACGCATTGCCGCCCAGAACATCACGCTTCTTGATCATCTCCGGAAGGCGGGGGAAACAGCTTATGCACAGGACCGGGCCGCATTTCTGGATGTGGTCAAGGCCCAGTCCCAGTCTGCCCAACTGCGTTACGACGCGCTGCTTCTTGACGAACTGGAACTCACGGAGATGACACGGCTCAACGGACTTCTGAACCGTCCCCCTGACGCGCCTGTGGGTCATCTTGAAAAACTGCCCTTTCGGGCGATTACCCGTTCACCGGAGGACATCTGTCATCTGGCGGAAACAAATCAGGAGGAAATCCGGATGGCCCAGACCCGTGTGGAAAAAGCCGACGCACAGACGGAACTGGCGCGGTATCAGAACCTTCCAAGTTTCAAAGTGGGAATCTTTTATGCCTCTATCGGATCTCCCGAAGTTTCGACACCTCCGCCGGATGCGGGACAGGATGCTGTGGGCATTCAGTTCGGAGTAAGCCTTCCGCTCTGGTCAGGCAAAAACGACGGCCGCATGGAACGTGCCCGGGCAGAAGCGGAAAGGTTCAGAGCTGTCAAGACCGCCCGGATTCTCGAAACCCGGACCCGGATTTACAACCTTTTTTTCCGTCTCCAGAACGCACAACGACTCATCTCTCTTTACAGGGATCAGATGCTGCCCCAGGCCGCAAAGTCCATGGAAATGGCTGAGACTTGGTTCAGAGAGGGAGAGGGAAGTTTTTCCGATTTTGCGGAAACCCAGTCCGCTTTTTACAACTTTCAACTGTCCCTTGCCAGGGCCGGGGCTGACTACGGAAAATATCTCGTCCGCCTTGAGAAGCTTGCAGGCGAAACGCTGACGGAGAATTTTTCTTCTCACTCCCAGGAGAAATCACCAGCCGGAGACAACCCCGGAGAGGAGCGGCCCATGACATCGGCCCGCCGATGACATACGCACAGATGAAAATCCCGGAGACCGGACGGAGTGCAAAAATGGATCTGCTCAGGACGTGGATTACTGTAATGGAATTTTTGCTGCCTGGAAACCGCAGACGAAATTATTGAATATATTTTGATTTACAGAGGAGGAAAAATGAACCTAAGCATCCTGATTCTGATAGTCATGTCCCTCGTGTCTCCATCATCAGCGGCTCACGCGGATTATCAGGATTTGAAAAATGACTTTGAGACTTATGCCCCGCCTCCCTATTTTGAGTCCCGGACGCGTTCCGCGCCTGTGCCTGCTGATGCGGAGCTGCCACAGGATACGGATTTTGAAACTGAGAAAAAACGCATCAGGGAGATGAAGACGCTCTGGGAGCGTTCCCTCTCCATCACCGGAAAGGAGACATCTTATGTCCGCATTCATTCGGCGCGTCTGAAAAAACTCCGACCCGCGGCATCTGACGACAAATTGGCAATTGCCAGAGTCCGGCGAAAGTTTTCCCTGGCCGATCTTGAGGCACTGGTTCTGCTGCGGAATCCGGGGATCAGGGCAGAGGAAAACAGGCTCCGGGCGGCTGCCGAGACATTCAGCCAGATATCGGAACTTGACGAAATCCTTCGCCAATACACTGCTTACACAGAAGCACTCATGCCGGGTGTCGGGCCGATGAAAGGCAAAGACCCTGTGAAGATGAAGTTTCCCTTTCCCGGGATACTGGCCCTGAAAGGGCAAATTGTAAACCAGGAAGTGAAGGCCGTGCATGAAAACGTGGAAGTGGCCCGCCGCAAGGCCGTCACCGCAGCCAGGAAAGCGTACTGGAACCTCGTCTTTGTCCGCAAGTCACGGAAGATCACCGGGGAAACACTGAAACACTTCCGCCAGTTGGAGACTGTGGCGACGACCCGCTACAAGTCCGGGACCACGAGTTTTCAGGATGTGATCAAAGCGGAGATCCGGCGTGAGATTCTCGAAGAGGACCTGCGGACGCTCCGGGAGAAACAGCGGAATATTGAAGCAAAGATTCTCGAACTCCTGAACCTTCCCCCCGGGGTTCAACTGGGGAATCCTAAGGACCGCAAGCCGGCGGGGAAGAAAATATCCCTCAAATCCCTCTATCCCCTGGCAAGAGAAAATCGTCAGGAGCTTAGGCGCATGCGTGCGATGATCGGCAAAATGGAGCGGATGGTTGAGATGGCTGAGACAATGATCCTTCCGCCCTATACGCTGAACCTGTCTCTTTACGAGGATGAGGCAGTTATGAAAACCGGATCAGCGGCCATGAAGGAATCTTTTCCCGTATCAACATCAGCGTCAAGAGGAGCCGGTCTGCCCAAAATGCCCTGGTACGGGACCCAGAACGCGTATCTTCGCCAGACCCGGCAGAAGCTCCATGCGCTCAGGGAGGACCTTCGCAGTGCTGAAGCCATGACGGCCACGATGGTCCGGAACGCCTGGTCTGAACTTGACAGGGCGAGGCGGGAAGCCGCACTTTACGGGAACACGCTTATTGATCTCTCGCGATCCGCGCTTGATGTTTCCACACGGGGCTATGAGTCCGGAACCGTCTCATTTGCCGACGTGACAGGTTCCTATACAAACTGGCTCAGGGTGCGCCTGACCTTGGATCGGAAACGGAGCGATATCGGTATTGCGTTGGCGGACTTGGAGGAGGCTGTGGGGACGGCACTGAAGTAATCAGGGGAAAGTAAAAATCTCGTCAGTCATAAGTTCTCGTAACATGCTGAAATCATTGAAACCATAAAAGCAGGCACGAAATGCTCGGTTCTGATAATTTCAGCTATGATGTTTGCTCTTAATCAAATGAACGCGTTAAGATTAAGCTGATTATAACCGATTTAGCTTGTAGGGTGGGTGGAGGCTTTCGATTTTTTACGCAGTAAAAAACGAAACCGCAACCCACCTTATAAACATAAACGAAATCATTGAACATATTTGGATTTACAGAGAAGGAGAGAAAAAGTGAACAAAAAAGTTGTGATCAGCGCGGCGATAACAGGTTCAATCCATACGCCCTCCATGTCGCCCCATCTTCCAATCACGCCTGAGCAGATCGCTCAGGAGGCCATAGACGCGGCCCGGGCCGGTGCGGCCGTTGTGCATATCCATGCCCGCAATCCCGAAAACGGCATGCCATCGGCGGACTTGGAACTTTTCAAAAGGATTATTGAGAAAATACGCTCCGAATCAGACGTTATCTTATGCACCACCACAGGCGGCGGTGTCGGCATGACGGTGGAACAACGGATGGGTGTAGTCCCTGAATTCAAACCGGAGCTTGCCTCGTTTAACATGGGATCCATAAATTTCGGCATCTTCCCCCTCGCGGAGAAGGTGAACGATTGGAAATACGATTGGGAGAAACCCTATTTGGAGAGTACCAAGGGATTTGTGTTTACCAACTATTTCAAAGACATGGAAATTTTCTGCAAGCGCATGAGGGAGGCCAGGACCAAGCCGGAACTGGAAGTCTATGATGTGGGCCACATATACAACACAGCCTATCTGCTTTCAAAAGGAATGCTCGACCCGCCCATCTATCTGCAATTTGTCATGGGCGTGTTAGGCGGAATTCAGGCGACGCTCTATGATCTCTTACATCTGAAGCAGGTGGCCGACCGGACGTTCGGAGAAAAAAATTATCGCTGGTCCGCTTTCGGAACCGGACGAATGGAATTCCCCATTTGCACTACAGCAGCTTTGCTGGGGGGTGCCTGCCGTGTGGGCCTGGAGGATAATCTTTTTATTTCAAAAGGGGTCTTGGCCCGGAGCAATGCGGAACTTGTGGAAAAGATGGTTCGGATTATCGGCGAGTATTCCCTTGAACCGGCCACACCGGATGAGGCTCGCAAAATGCTTGCGATTCCGGGGCGATGAATGACTTATTATCATAAGACATGGGAGTGCTGACGGTTTCAGATGCAGAAACCTGGCATCTCCATTTCATGCTTTTCTTATGAATGTCGGTGAAGATGACATCTGCTGGAAAATGCCTGAAAAGAATGGTTCAGAAAAAACGACAATCATGAAAAAAAACATCATTTTTTTCAACCCGGCAGGTGTTGTATTTTCCCGAAACACAGAAGACCGTCATGAATTTCTTTCGGTGTTTGTCGAGCCGAAAAAAATGATCTCATCAGCCAAAATTTTTTTTGAAAAGAATGTTGATTTTAAAGAAATGTATGACATAGACGATCCTCACCTTGAGCACATTTTGAAACTGTTGCTCTCCGAAGTGCGGTCGGAGAATAAAAACGGAAGTTTGTTCATGGAAAATCTGACAACACTTCTTTCACTGCATTTTTTGAAAAACTATGCAGTTTCAAATTCCAACCTGACAGATAATATCGGCGGCCTCACAAAAATGGAATATGAAAAAATACTCGTGTATGTTGACAGAAACCTGACAGAGGACCTCAGACTTGATCATTTGGCAAAAGAAATGGTAATGGACAAATTCCAATTGATAAGAAAGTTCAAATCATTCGCCAAAATCACTCCGTATCAGTTCATAATGCAGAAGAGACTGGAACACAGCAGGCATTTGCTGAAGGACCCCGGGCATTCATTGACCGAGATCGCCTATATGCTGAATTTTTCCGACCAGTCTCATTTTTCCAATTCTTTTGCAAAGATGTACGGGGTTACACCTGACAAATTCAGAAAAACGGATGACAAGAAACATATCAGAAAGAAGCGGCATATAACATCGGCCCGCCGATGACTTATGCACATAAGAAAATTCCGGAGACGGAGTGCAAAAATGGATCTGCTCAGGACGTGTATTACTGTTGGCTGATTAATTCCAAAATATGTTCCGCCAAATATATCGGTATCGAAACAAGCCGGTATTTCACGGGTTTCCCCAAAGTCGTCTTCACCCTGATATCTTCAACCAACGGCAGATTCAGATTGCAGCGGACCGCCAAATTGAGGCTTTTTTCGGCCATGAACTGATGAAGTGATTTCATGCTGCCAGCGGGTCCGGCTTTCACCTCCACCGGAACAATGCGGTTCCCCTGTTGGATGACATAGTCTATTTCTCCGAGCCTCCCTCCGGTCCGTTGCCAGTAAAAAAGCAGCGGATCGGCTGACGGTGCCTGTGCGGAACGTAACTGCTGGCCGACAAACTGCTCGGCAAGTCCGCCCTTGTTTGAAAAAACCATATTGCTGAAATCCGGGCGATTCATTGAAGACAGACCGAACTGAACAGAAGCCAATCCGATATCCAGCATCAGGGCTTTGAAGAATTTTTCATTCGACTCCGCGCCCAGAGGCAGGCCGTTGCCACTGGTATGCAGAACTTTTGAACAAACCCTTGCCTGAGACAGCAGATTGAAGGCCTTTTTTATCGGAGCCGTTTTAAGGGACGGATCGACCCGGGTATATACAAATTTATTCCCCAGTTGTTTCGATACGGACAGGAATATTCTTGCCAGCAATCGCCCATCCGTTTCTCCGCCGTATTTGTGGAAATCGTCGCGGTAGGTTGCCAGGAGGTCATGCTGCAATTTTATGCAGGATTTCAGATTCCTGTTTTCCTTCCATTCCCGGATGACTTCGGGCATTCCTCCGATTAGGCAATAGTCATGATACAATCCCAGACATTTCTCATGCAGTGTCCCGGATATTTTCTCTCCCAGCCGGTAAGATGATAATTTGTGATAAAGCGGCTCGTTCCCCGAAGCCAGCACGAACTCGAAAAAGGACATCTGTTCCAGGTAGTAATAGGTGATCCGACCGACAGGCATGCTGTATCTGTATTTCTGCAACGCGAATTCCAGCAGGGAACCGGCAGCGATAACCGGCAGTTCCGGCAGTTCCTCCCTGAACCATCTGAGCTTTGAGAACAGCTCGGGAGCGGCCTGTATCTCATCCAAAAAAAGCAGCGAGGATTCGGGATCAATTGTTTCGCCCAGTTCAGCCTCAATGTCTCTTATTGTCTCCCCGGGTCTGTTTTCCGAAAACAGGTCCGCCAGATTCGGAAAGCGTTCGAGATTCAGTTCGACCAGATTCAGCCCATGCCGTTTTGCAAGATCGCGGACAAGCCATGTTTTGCCGACCTGTCTGGCTCCTCTGAGAACTGCGGGTTTCCGATTTTTGCCTTGTAACCATTCATCCAATATATCAGCAGCAAATCTGAACATGGTGAAATAATCTCCTGAAAAAAAAAAATAACAACACGTTGTTTTTTAATAACTAAGGATAAAACAACACGTTTGATATGTCAATCTCTGCCGGACTCTCTGCTGGACGGGGTTTGCAACCCGTCCGGCAATCTTAGCCACAATGTTTTGTCAATCCCAGGCAGCATAAGTTTCGGACGGGGTTGCAAACCCCGTCCGGCAATCCTTTTTTTAACCACAGAGGAGACACAGTTCGCAGTTCCACCTTCAGGCGGTTTGCACTGACCGCCTGAAGGCGGTAAAAGCTCTATAAACCGAGTATCTCCCTGGCCTCTCCCACCGTGGCAACCGGGCGGTCCAGTTCTTTTGCAATGCGGGCCACCCGCCCGACGAGCTGGGCGTTTGACATTGTCATCTCGCCTTTCCGGTAATAGACGTTGTCCTCAATTCCGACCCGGACATGACCGCCCATGGCAATGGCATGAGCCGAAAGGGGAAGCTGATATCTTCCCACGCCTGCGACGCTCCACGTCTGCCCGGGACGCAGTTGGTCTTTCAGAAGAATGAGATTCCTGATATCTCCCGTCATTCCGCCCGGGATGCCCAGAACGAAATCAACGTGGAATTTCTCAGGAAGCCAGCCTTTTGCAGAAAAACGCTCAAGCGTCTCTGCCATGCCGTAATCAAAAATCTCCAGTTCCGCCATGACATTGTTTTCCTGAATCGCATGGGAAATGGTTCGGATCGTGTTTTCAGTATTCTCATAAATATCAGGCCCGAAATTCATCGTGCCCATGGAGAGCGTTGCCATATCCGGCTTCAGCTTTACTGGCGCACAGCGATCCTCAAGCGGTGTTCCCACCGCACCTCCGGTGGAATACTGGAGAATACACTCGCAGCGTTCCCGGATTTTCTTCGTGACTTCTTCAAAAATATCCACGCGCTGGGTCGGCTTTCCCTGCTCATCCCGGACATGCAGATGGATGATGCTGGCTCCGGCTTCCACCGCATCGCGGGCAGCCTCGGCGATTTCTTCCGGGGTCAGGGGGAGATGGGGATACATCTCTCTTGTCAGTTCAGCTCCGACAACCGGGCATGAGATAATTAAAGGCGTGTCAGTCATGTTTGATCCTCTGGTTGTTTTTGGGTGTCACACAGGTGCCTTTTGCTCTGCACACCAGCACAGGCTCTTCAAGCACACTGGCCGCGGTTTCGTTGAATTCCGGTGAGGGCGTGATGACTTTCCATGCCTCAAATTCCATCTCTCTTGACGTGTTGCCGACTTTGACTATTCTGCCAACTGCCTCAATATAGTCTCCGGCATTCACCGGTGCGAGAAATTCCACCGCACTATAGGCACGGAACAATCCTTCATCGCCGTCATAGCGTATCAGAAGTTCCGTTGCCACATCACCGAACAAATTCAGCATCTTTGCACCGTCCACAAGATTTCCCGCGTAGTGTGCGTCATGCATGCTCATTCTCAGCCTGATTTTCACTTCTTCTGTCATAATGTATTCCTTTTCTTTACCTGCCGGACGGGGTTTGCAACCCCGTCCGAAATCTTCTGCCCTTACTGCCGGACAGATTCCCGTTGCCCCTGCCGGACGGGGTTTGCAACCCCGTCCGAAACATTTTGCCCTTACTGCCGGACAGAACAATGTGTCTGATGCCCGAAGTCATCTGAACCAGAAGGAACTCATCGCCGTAGGTGTAGCTCTGACTGAGCCAGATGAATGTGAGGGCAAGCAGCCAGAGTGCGTGAATCAGGCTGAGTGCCGATCTGACAGGATTGGCTTTCAGCCATCTGACGGCCGATTTGACCTTCAGATTATTATATGCCCGAAGTGCCTCTTTCAGCGTCTCTTCAGCACCTGTCATACTTCCGCCCACCTGTCCAGCCATCTGTTCAGCAGGCTTTCAAATGTGTCCTGGGTGAATGGGAATCTGTCCCGTCTGTCACTGCTTTTCCATAATTCCCAGCTCAGTCTCTTATCCTCATTTTCGATGAGCAGAAGCAGAACTTTTTCCTCCCTGTGTCCTCTGAAATACAGATCTGCCTTGCCAAAGGCGCCGATGATATTTGTTCCGGTGGGTTCGAGTATGATCCGGGGCCCTCCGCCGAGGTTCAATTCCATGATGCGGATGTTTTCAGAAAATTCCTCATGCTCAATGTGCTGCAACGGAGAATATTCAATGGTCATCTGCCCCGCATCGGTCAGTTCCCTGAACCATTCTCCGATATTCTCGTATAGTCTTCGGACCTCGCTGATCCATGTCATTCTCTCTTTTTCCGTGTTTTCAGCACGGTCTTTGTATTTTTCAGCCAGTCTGGCCACTCTTTTCCTGAAATCCATAAAAAAACTCCGTTTCCACTGGGTGATGAAAATAGTATTAAAAAATCACAGATATGATTCCGTCCTCAGCTTTGAAACTGATTCCGGGGCGTTGTTCAGCCGGAAACTTTTTCTTTAAGCCAGAGATTAATAAGCGTTTCTGACGACACGCCTTGGAGTCGTGCCTGTGTTTTCACCTGGGTGAACAGGTCCTTTGCTATGGCGCAGTAAACTTTCTGTGAAGACAGCCGAATTTCTGCCTCAACAGATTCCATGAGTTCTTCCCATAATTTTTTCTGCCTTTTTCCCCGCTGTCTGAACAGGATTATTCAGGATTTTCAGGATGACAGAAAAATTAAAATCCCTGACCCTCATTCAGAAAGCTTTACAGATTTTTCTGTGTACAGGACAAAAAATGATAATGTGCTGATATTGCTGAATATGAGCATTCCAGACAGAATCATCTGACCGTCCGATATTAAAGGCTGTCCGAAAATCTGAATTTTTTTTGTCCTGTACATAGCAGATTTTTACAAAACTTGTAAATAAAAAAATTCTGTGATAGGGAAAAAGCAACATCGGGGATTAATTCCCCGGGTGAAAGTCAATACATGCTAAAACATACTGATTACTTTCAACTTTTCACTTTTGAGGAGAAAACTATGAAAAAAACAATTTTCTGCATTGCCGTGCTGCTGGGAGTTTTTCTTTTCACGGGCGGACCGCTTTCAGGGGCGGGAAATCTGAAACCCATTGAGAATGTTGCTGATCTGAATCATAAAAGCGGTAAGTTTGGAAAGTACCATGCTCTGCTCATCGGCATCAATGAATATGATGACCCGCTGTTCCTGCGTCCGCACCGCCATGCTACGAGTGAAGTGCATGGCGGTCGGATGCTTCTGTTCTCCGAGCAGGCAGGAAAGAGAAGGCGTGCAGGGGGCTTGCCCCTGCGCGTGACAAATTCTTTATGACGCATTGCGTTATTTTTTGAATTCCTGTTCCTTTCCTTTGGTGGTATCTACACGGATTAGTGATAATCAAGGATTACGAGATCCCAGAAATCCTTGCTTATCGCTAATCCATGTAGATGAGGGGCCAGAAATCCTTGTTTATCGCTAATCCATATAGATGAACGCTGAAAGAATATCAAGAATCGTCAGGCAAAGGAGTCTTCTTATGGAAAAAGAATTTAATGATGTCGGAACGTGTGTTCCCCGCCGGCATTATATGGCAGACACATCCGAAAAAATTGAAGCGATTATCCGGATGATCGAAAAAGGGAAATATTTCACCATCAACCGTCCCCGGCAGTTCGGCAAGACGACCACCCTTTCCCTACTCATGAAACGGCTCTTTGCCACAGAAACGTATCTCCCGCTCAGAATCAGCTTTGAGGGACTGACCACGGAAAGTTATTCCAGTCAGCAACGATTCTTAGACGGATTCTGTTTTCTGGTCCGGCGATTCTTTCGTGTGCATCACTTGGAGAATTTGCTGCACTACACCGAGGAGCAGGGCCGTCTGGAAACATTCGAGCAACTGAGCAGCTTCATGAGCGGGTTATGCTCGGCAAGCGGCAGGCAGGTCGTTCTCATGATAGATGAAGTGGACAAAAGCAGCAACAACCAACTGTTTCTGGACTTTCTGGCCCTGCTGAGAATAAAATATCTGGATCGCAGTGAAGACCTGGATATCACCTTCCACTCGGTCATTCTTGCCGGAGTTCATGATGTCAAGACACTCAAAGCCAAAATCCGGCCTGATGAGGAAAGAAAATACAACAGCCCCTGGAATATTGCGGCTGATTTCAAGGTTGACCTGAGCTTTGCGCCCCGTGAAATTGAAACCATGTTGCAGGATTACACCCGGGAAAAAGGCATCCGACCGGATATTCCGGCAATTGCCCAAAGGCTGTATTACTACACCTCCGGATATCCCTATCTCGTCAGCAAACTGTGCAAATTCATTGACGAGGACATTGTGACCCAACGGGAGGAGCAGAACTGGTCCGTCGCGGATGTGGAGGAAGCCTTCAGGATGATTGCGGATGAGGGATACACCACCACCCTGCTTGACAGTCTGATCAAGAATCTGGAAAACAACCCGAAACTGTACGAACTGATCACTCAGATTGTGATTAACGGGGAAAGCTTACCGTTTACCATTACCAATCCCGTGATTAACCTGGGCCATCTCTACGGAATGCTCGTTCCGTCCGAGCGCGGGCGCTGTCAGATTCATAACCGCATCTTTGAGCAGCGGATGTATGCACATATTATGTCCGGACTGCTTCAAACCGCATATCGTGAGGTGAACGGATTCAGCGGCCCGGAATTTTATACAGCCGAAGGTCTGGATGTCGGACTGATTCTGCGGCGTTTCCAGACCTTTATGAAGGAGCATCATTCCAACCGCGAGGACAGATTCCTGGAACGGGAGGGCCGCCTGCTGTTCCTGTCCTACCTGAGACCCATCATCAATGGCCGGGGCTTTGACTTCAAGGAGCCTAACGTGGCAGACGAAAGACGCATGGACATTGTTGTCACATACCAACAGAAACGCCATGTCATCGAACTTAAAATCTGGCGTGGCAATGCGTATCATCAGAAAGGGCTGAAACAGTTGAGCGACTATCTCGACACATATTCACTCAAAGAAGGTTATCTGCTGATCTATGATTTCAATAAAAACAAGGAGTACAGACAGGAGCAGATCACATTCCGTGACAAGCAGATATTTGCCGTGTGGGTGTGACTCTGCACGGATTATGGCTAAATCTGCATGAATTATGGTTAAGTTGTCTGGAAAGGAGTGCAAACCTTGCTTTGCACTCCCGGTTTTACTAAAAATCAGTCTGATCCAGCCATATCTCAGCCTTGTCGGCATTTTTCTCGCCAAAATACATATCCGTCACAAACCCGAGGCACTCCTCCCGACTCTCCTTTTTTCCCCTTTTCCACGATTCCAGAAGGGAAATCAGCCCCCTGACCTCGGCTTTCATCTGCTTCACCTCTTCTTCGGTCAGGCCCCGGGTGCTGATGCGCTTGTGTGAAGGAAAAAAGCAGGTTCTGACAAAGCCGTTGAGTTCACTCTCCCCGGTTTCTTTTTTCAGATTATCTGTCCTGAGTGTGAACCGCCCCTTTTTCGGACTGATAACCGCGGCCACCGCATCCGGCATTTTGAAGACAACTTCATCATCTGAACTGATTTTATCATTAGTTTTCAGGAGTTTTCCCGACGCCTTGATCTGAATCGTTCCCCTGACGTGAATCACATGGTAAACATCAGCCGGCTCTGAAAAGCCGGTTTCCGGTATGCTGAAACATACAAAGACAAAAATTATTAATGTAACAATGCTTCGGAATTTCATCATGTCATCCTTTCTTTTACATTAGTTATTATGATTTCCATATCCGCCTTTGCCAAGTCTCAGAGACTGATCCAGCTTCATCATCAGACTATCAGTAACTCTTACCAGTTTTCTTGTGAAAAGCAAAGCTTTTTTGAAAAAGACCGGCAATTTCAATTTTAAGATCAGACAGATTTTGTCTGTAAGACATTCCAGCCGTTCTGACAAATTTCTCCGTATTCCTCCGACAATTCAATATTATCCGCCACTGTCCCTCCGGTAATGGGTTGTGTTATGATTCGATACCTTTTCTTTCCAGCAAAGTCGTAATAATATAAGATGCCACATGGGAAGGCAGGGTTCCCGGTCCGAACCCCGCGTCATATCCCAGTTCCACTGCAAGCTCGTTTGTGATTCTCGGACCGCCCGCGATGATCAGAAACCGGCTGCGGACATTTTCCGCCTCCAGAAGTTCCATGAACTCGGTGAAATTGCGGATATGCGCGTCTTTCTGCGTGACTGTCTGGGAAACCAGAATCGCGTCCGCGTCTGTCTCAATGGCTTTCTGAAGCATTTCTTCGGAAGAAACCTGCGCGCCCATGTTGAAGGCTCTGATCTCCGGATACCGCTCCAGGCCGTAATCCATGTTGTAGCCCTTCATGTTCATGATGGCGTCAATGCCCACAGTGTGGGCGTCGGTCCCGATGGTTGCACCGATAACAGACAGGTGACGGTTCAGTTTTGTTCGGATAAGATCGTTGATTTCATAGAAATCCATTTTCCTGGTTTTCACCTCGGCAACTTCCACCGTTGTGTAATCCAGCACCGGCACTGCCCTGGCATAGACCACAAAAAAAGTGAAATTCTCTGCGATCTTCTCAGCGCAGGCAACCGAGACATTTTCAAAGTTGAGCTTTGAAACATACAACTCCGCTGCCTTCTTTGCTCTCGCACCGTTCTCAACCGGGAGGGTGAACGATAATTGCACAATGCCGTCATTTAATGTGTCGCCATAAGGCTTAATCAGTTCCTCACTCATAAATCACTCCTTCCGCTTCCAGTTGAGTCATTACAGGATTGGAATATTCAGGCCCTTTCTCAAAAACGCCGGCAAGTCCTTTTCCGCCATTTTCCTGCCGGCTGATATCGGCAAATTTTCCTTGGGCAATCCCGTCCATCAGGCCAGTTTTCCTGAGCGACTTCAGGAAGTGTTCGGCCTCGTCCAGAACCTGCTGG
>Ga0190283_1000729_pt1 | contig 16349 bp, 10 predicted proteins | sample 48691801_MG_FD_161669 | JGI IMG/M metagenome (GOLD analysis project Ga0190283, IMG submission 161669) | Hydrothermal vent microbial mat bacterial communities from Southern Trench, Guaymas Basin, Mexico - 4869-18-0-1_MG | ecosystem: Environmental > Aquatic > Marine > Hydrothermal vents >...
GACCAAATTCCCGTCACCGTCCTGAATCTGCTGAACTGATATGCCGGGAGTGTCGGAATATCTGGTGCGTCAAGGTGTCGGGCGGTCCTGAAATTGACTGATTCTGACGGATTTTGTTGATCCTGTCATATTCCGCTTCTGGGTTCCCCGTCTTCTCCAGACAAAAAAATTTTGGATATCACAGCGCATCCTTACACTGATGAATTCAGGTAAAATGAAGGATGCCGAACTTTTTTAAACTCAATAATAAACTTAGGAGGAATGAACAAACATGGATTTTGCATTGTCAAAAGAACTTGAAATGATAAGAAAGGCAGTTCGAGAGTTTGCTGCCAAAAAAATCGCCCCTTTTGCAGATGAATGGGACAATGACCATTATTTTCCCTATGAGGAAGCCATCAAACCCATGGCGGAACAGGGCTTTTTCGGAACAGTCATCCCTGAAGAATACGACGGAGATGATGTGGGCTGGCTCGCGTCAATGATTGTGACCGAGGAAATTGCAAGGGCTTCAAGTTCTCTCAGAGTTCAGATCAATATGCAGACCCTCGGATGCGCTTATACGATATACAGGTATGGCAGCGAGGAGTTGAAGAAGAAATATATCTCCAAGCTGGTCAATGCTGAATATGTGGGAGGATTCGGAATTACCGAGCCGGATGCAGGCTCTGACGTGATGGCCATGTCATCCACGGCCGAGGACATGGGAGATCATTGGCTCCTGAACGGTTCCAAAACGTGGATTTCCAATGCCAATGTGGCGGATGCGATTATTTATTATGCCTACACTGATCGCTCCAAAGGATCAAAAGGGCTTTCCGCGTTTGTTGTGGAGATGAAGAATTTCAATGGTGTAAAGACTTCAAAGCTGGAAAAAATGGGGTCACATTCTTCTCCCACAGGCGAGGTCTTCCTCAGCGATACCAAGGTGCCCAAGGAAAATCTTCTCGGAAATGTCGGGGACGGCGCCAAAATCGTGTTCAGTTCTTTGAATCAGACACGCCTTTCCGCGGCAGCCGGAGGCGTGGGTCTTGCCCAGGCATGTCTCGACGCGGTGCTGAAATATTGTAAGGATCGGAAGCAGTTTGGCAAACGCATCGGCGAATTCCAGATGAATCAGGATATGGTTGCCCAGATGTCCGCAGAAATCGAAGCGGCCCGGCTCCTTGTTTACAAAGCCGCATGGGCAAAGGATCAGGGAAAACTGAATAACGGGCTTGATGTCGCTCAGGCCAAGTATTTTGCAGGCGAGGTTGTCACCAAATGCGCCAACTATGCCATGCGGATTCTCGGGGCTTACGGCTACTCAACAGAATATCCTGTTGCCCGCTACTATCGGGACACCCCCACTTACACCATGGTGGAAGGATCATCCAATATCTGCAAGTGGATCATTGCCTTGGATCAGTTGGGAATCCGGAAGGCGAATCGGTAAAATTTGATGTTTGATATTCGATGTTTGATGTTTGATGTTTGAAACATCCAACATCAAACATCCAACATCAAACATCCAACATCCAACATCAAACATCCAACATCAAACATCAAACATCCAACATCAAACATCCATCTATTAGGGAGACTTTATTTTGAGTAAAGAGATTGTTGAAAAGACAAAAAAAACCGCAGCGCTTTATTTCAAAGATGTAAAGGGCGAAAAACCTTTTGAGCTTTGGAGTGCTTTTGACAAGGGACTGGGAAAGGACCTTTCCCTGTTTATAACCGGCCAGATGTATGCCAGGGAGAAAATTCCGCATAAAACCAGGCAGTTTGTCACTATTGCAACCCTTACTGCGCTGTCCCGGACCGATGAGCTGAAGCTGCATATTCAGGCGGCACTCAATGTCGGATGCACGCCGGAAGAAATCGCTGAAGTGATTTTTCAGACCTTTGTTTATGCAGGAATACCCACGACCAATTCTGCTTTGAAAACATTACGCTCTGTTATGGAAGAGAAAGGTATGTGGCCGCCTGGGAAGTCTGATTAATTGTTGCTGATTCAGAGGCATCCCATCGGGGGAAGCTCCGATCCAAGCCCCGTAGGGGCGGCATGTTTGTAGCACCGGCAGGCCCAAAGCCCGTCAAGCCCCGTAGGGCGGCATGTTTGTAGCTACAAATATGCCGCCCTCCCCTAAATCCGTTACAATCAGAAAATAAAATAGGAGGTGAACATGACGATCTCAGAAAATTACACGATTGATGAAGTTTATTCTTATGAAATCAATGGTATCCCCGTTGAAACAGGAGATTTGATCTGCACGGTGGATGGGGATCTCTCCTCTGATAATATAATCGGTCAGTTCTGGTGGATTGTCGGGAAATTCGTTCCGGGTGATGTGGACCATATTGTCATCTATGTCGGACCTGAAGGGCGATGTGTGGAATCCGGGGCAAAAGCGAAAGTTATCACTTTTGAAATTCCTGACAGGCAATGGGATGGCCATCGGATGCTCAGTCAGCGGTTTCTTATGGACAGGCTTTACGGTGTTGCCTATCCTCTGGCCGGCACCAACCGCTCATCTGAAAAAATAAGGCAGATTCGTTTGGACGTGGCCCGATACTGTCTCCGGCAGGCAGAAGAGGGGAAACCGTATAATCTGAATTTCCTGAATTCCGATACAGAAGATGCTTTTTATTGCAGCCAGTTGGCCTATAAAGCGTATATCCGTCATGGAATTGATCTGAATACGGAAAAGGGTGTTCCGAATCTTCCTTTTTCAAAACACATTGTTCTTCCACAGGAAATATGGGAAAGCTGTTATAAAAAAATACGTTGTATTGACAAAACCTGAAGGTGTCATTGATTATGCCGACAAAAATTCTTCATCTGAGCGATCTTCATGTTGGAAAAACTGAAAAAGACGATGCCAATCTTGTCAGGATTGTCGAATCTGTCAGTAAGAATAAAGCGTTGCAGACAAATAAGCCGGTCATTGTCATCACCGGAGATATCGTGGATGACGGTGAAAAAGAGCAGTTCATCAGGGCAAAGGCGATCCTTGCCCCACTTTACAATAACGGCTTCACAGTCCTGCCTGTCCCCGGGAACCATGATTACGGCTGGAACGGGAATCATGCCCAGGAAAAACGCTTCAGGTATTTAAAAGACGCTTTTTTTGGGATTGAGAATGTCACTTATCCTTATATCCGACAGATTAACGGACATGCGTTTATCGGGCTTAATTCGATGAAAGCCGAGGTCGGGTTCTGGGACGGCCTTTTAGCTGACGGCGAATTGGGAAAGAAACAAATCCATGATACTCTCGGTGTGCTTAAAAAGCTTGAGAATCGTAAGCCTGGGCAAAAAGTGATCCTCTATCTTCACCATCATCCGTTTCTTTTTCCTGATGATAATATTTTTGAAAGAATAGGAAAAAAGATGACGTGCTGGCTGAAAGACGGGGAGGAGCTTATGCGTCAGGTTTCCGGCCGCGTTGACATTCTCTTATGCGGTCATGAGCATCGGCATTTGGACTTCTCGGGTACGGAACTTAGCAGGAGATATAATGTCCCTGCAATATTCTCATCTGGAAAAAGCACCAGGAGCGACACAAAGGAATACAGGGTTGCGGATGATGGAAAAGCAGGTGACGAAATTCTGAACACAGGCTTATTGGGTCGGATGATTGAAATTAATGATGATGGCAGTGTCACATCTGATACAATCAACTTTCTGTGATAAAATTGCTCGGCTCACGCCGAAGCCCCGCGAGCGTCCCCAAAACTGCTCGGTTCGGATTGCTAAATCCGAACCATCCTCGCCCCGCTACGCTCGGTTCGGATTGCTAAATCCGAACCATGATGCGGGGGATTTGGCAATCCCCCGCGAGCGTCCCCAAAACTGCTCGGTTCGGATTGCTAAATCCGAACCATGATGCGGGGGATTTATCAATCCCCCGCGAGCATAAGATAAACCGCAGTGAATGGCGGGGGATTTGGCAATCCCCCGCGAGCATAAGATAAACCGCAGTGAATGGCGGGGGATTTGGCAATCCCCCGCGAGCATAAGATAAACCGCAGTGAATGGCGGGGGATTTGGCAATCCCCCGCGAGCTTTTTTGGGAGTTGTCAATCGTTCGACTGAGCTCACGCCGAAGCTCTGCGAGCTTTTTGATGGCACTCCGGATCAGGCTATGTCAGGATTGTTATGACTTTGTCGAATTCCTGTTCGAGTTTTTCAAACAGCGGTCTGATTTGGTCTGATTTTTCATCCCCTTCATTGGCAACATCTTCCAGTTGTCCAGCAAGATTATGGCAGGATTTCGCACTCATATTCCCGCACATCCCTTTAAGGGAATGAGCATGAAAACGGATTTCCCCCATATTGTTGGTGCTGATCGCCTGTCTGAGATTTTCCGTGACTTTCGTCGCCTCTCTGACAAACAGATTGGAGAGGCTGTCAAAAAGGGCCTCATCCCCACCGAGGCGGTGCAGGACATCTTCTTTGTCCAGAACGGGTTGCTTCTCGCTTTCCGCTTTCTCAGAGACAGCAGCAACACTGGAAACATGCCTTTCGATAATGGCCCCCAGTTCGCAGAAATCCACCGGCTTGGCAACAAAATCATTCATTCCCGCAGCCTCGCATTTTTCTCTGAATTCGTTCAGGGCATGTGCAGTCATGGCGATAACAGGGATATCGCTGTTTTCCGGGCCTGCCTCACCGCCGCGTATCCGCTGTGTTGCTTCCAGACCGTCCATTTCCGGCATTTCCACATCCATCAGCACAAGATCAAACGAGTCGGTGGAAAGAACTGCCAGAGCCTCTTTTCCGTCAACAGCCGTAACCAGGGTGTGGCCCATCCGTGTCAGAAAACCGGAGGCAACTTTGGCGTTCACCAAATTGTCCTCAGCCAGAAGGATTTTCAGAGGCTGTGCGGAACTGTCCGATATTATATGTCTCTCACCCTGATGTTCGGCTCGGACATTATTTTTGTCTCCGGGTCGGAAAACGGCCGTGAAGGAAAACATGCTCCCCATGCCAGCCTCGCTTTCCACCCGGATACTGCCTCCCATGAGTTCCGTCAGTTGCCGACAGATGGAAAGCCCCAGACCTGTGCCGCCGTATTTTCGTGTTGTGGAGTGAGCAGCCTGAGTAAAGCTCTCAAAAATCATTTCCTGCCTCTCTTTGGGAATGCCGATTCCGGTGTCGCTGACCGAAAAGATAAGGGTGGGATCTGAAGCCGGAGAATTGAGACTGGAATCTGGAAATCCGGCCCCGGATTTCAGATGCTCGACTTTTAACGTGATGCCTCCTGTCTCCGTGAACTTCACGGCATTGCCCATCAGATTGATCAGCATCTGACGGAGCTTCAGCGGATCGCCTCTGATGTATTGCGGCACATCAGCCCGGTCCAGATTCAGAAAGAGACCTTTTTTGTCTGTCTGCACCTTAAAAATGCGAATAACCGACCCTAAAAGGCGGTCCAGATCAAAATCAGCATCCTCAAGCGTTATCTTTCCGGCTTCTATTTTGGAAAAATCAAGGATATCATTGATGATATCCAGCAGATTATATGCGGAGTCTTTGACGATATGAAGATTTTCTCTCTGTGCCGGAGTGAGATCAGTATGCAGGGTGAGATCTGTCATGCCGATGACAGCGTTCATGGGAGTCCTTATTTCGTGACTCATACTTGCCAGAAAAGCGCTTTTGGCTTTGTTGGCGTTTTCCGCATCTTCCCTGGCTTGTTGCGTCTCATCAAAGAGGCGGCGCAGTTTCTCCTCAGCCTCTTTCTGCTCATTGATATCTCGGGCAACATGCACACTGCCGATCAGTTGCCCGTCTGCAGCAAAGATGGGGGAGACGGTGATGATGAAGTGGCCGCCGAGACGTTCCTCATAAATTTCGCCCGCATGCTCCCGGCCGTCTTTCAGCAACCGTGAATGCGGACAGAACGAGTGAGGATGATTCGTCCCGTGAACATGGGTATAGCATATCTGGCCGATGCATGTTTCCGGCAGAAGGCCCAGTCGGTCCGCCATGGGTTTGTTGACTCGCATGATTCTGTGGTTTTTATCCAAAATTGTGATAAGATCCGGCACAGCATCGAATGTCCGTTCCCATTCTTCTTTTGCTTTATACAGATTCTCCTGTGTCTGTATCTGCTCGGAAATTTTCTCCTCAAGTCTTTTTTGCGTGTTCCGCAGAGCCAGATGCGTTTTCACCCGGGCCAGCACCTCTGCCTCCTCAAACGGTTTGGTGACATAATCCACCCCTCCGACCTCAAAGCCCCTGAGTTTGTCTTTCACATCGGTCAGGGCCGTCATAAAGATGACAGGGATATCTTTTGTCCTGTCATCGGATTTGAGGCGGCGGCATGTCTCAAAACCGTCCATTTCCGGCATCATGATATCCAGCAGAATCAGGTCGGGCTTGGAAAATTCCGCCCGTCGGATGCCCATTGCGCCGTTGCGGGCGATGATGGTTTTGAAACCGTGCGATTTCAGAGTGCTGATCAGCACCCTGATATTCGTCTTGTTGTCATCAACAATCAGAACCGTATTTCTTTTGTCATTCATCTGTTTTCCTGTTTTCCTCTTTTCCCCGCGATCTGTTATATTTCTCACAGCCAGATATGACACCGGATTTCAGGATTGAACGGATATGCAAAAATCCGTTTCATCCTCCGATCCGTTGTCATATCCATCCTCCGATCCGCTGTCATTCTCAGACAGAGTATCTGTTTAATCTTCCTGGCAAAAATGACAACGGATATGAAGGATTGAACGGATATCTGTTTAATCCTCCGATCCGCTGTCATATCTCAGACAGAGTGTCTGTTTCATCCTCCTGGCAAAAATGACAACGGATATGAAGGATTGAACGGATATCTGTTTCATCCTCCGATCCGCTGTCATATCTCAGACAGAGTGTCTGTTTCATCCTCCTGGCAAGAATGACAACGGATTAAAGGATTGAACGGATATCTGTTTCATCCTCCTCCGTTCACGGGCACGTTCACGGGGGACTCCCTAAATCCGTTATAATCAGAAAAATTCAAAGTGAAAAGTTCAAAGTAAGTCCGTAACTTACTGAAATGATCAAATATGAAAAGCGGGTTTGAAAAATATGGCTGTTGCGCCGGATTTGTCAACCCCGCGCAGACATGCCGGGAAAAATTATTTTTCCTCTATATCATACTGAGGGGGACTTTCCCCAATTTTATTTATTATTTTCGGATATCTGCCCCGGAACAAACCCGTCTTCTGTATTCTCATCCGCATGGTATCCGTCATTTTTATAAAGCTGAATCACTCGCAAAATCTCGCTCAGGCTGATGCGCCAGTCCTGTGGGTTGTAGTCCGAATCATGGGGCACACAGGTCTTATGCTCACTATCGCCGGACGCATATCCGTCTTCTCTGTCCGGGGCGCAGTGATAGGAGCTGTTATTGTAAAGCTGGATCACCCGGAGCAATTCTGAAAGGCTGATTTTATAGTCCGCAGGATTGTAATCGGCACTGTGGCAGACAGGATCAAAGGTGACAGCGCTGATAAGTTCATGGTTTTCCGTTTCATTAAAAACTCTTAAATTGTAATAGCCCGCCATTGCAGGGGCGGGGAGGGTGAGGGTGAGGCTTGTCTCGCTGCTTACGGTGACAGTTTCGATTTCAACGGGCAGAGGCAGAATGAGCAATCTGCCCAAACCGTCAGCGACAAAAGCCTTTCCGCCTGTCACGGCGACATCTTTGGGATCACCCGGAGTTTTGAACGGGCCGATGGTCTGCGGATTGGCCGGATTGCTGATGTCGATGATATGAAGGCCGTCATACTCGGTGGCAACGAATGCCTTTCCGTCTGACACTGTGACACCATGAGCATTCCTCGGTGTGTCAGCCGAACCGATGATCTGCGGGTCAGCCGGCTCACTGATATCGATGATCAGAAGGCCGTCATCCTCGGTGGTCACAAAAGCCTTTCCGTCTGATATGGTGACATGCGTGGAACATCCCACATCTATCGAGCCGATAATCTGCGGCGCAGTCGGATCAGTGATATCAATGGTTTGAAACTTGCTGCAGTCATACAAGCCCCACCATCCGTCTCCTATAGAACACCAGTCACATTCGGCACACGCAAGAAAAGATTTTTCGTCTGACACGGCAATACCTTCGACATACCCCTGAGTGCCGAGCGAGCCGATGATCTGAGGAACAGACGGCTCACTAATGTCAATGATCTGAAGGCCTTCATATCCGGCAGCCAGAAAAGCTTTTCCATCTGACACGGCGACATCTTCCACAGAATCTGAGGTGTCCACCGAGCTGACGATCCAAGGGTTGGCCGAATCACTGATGTCAATGATCTGAAGTCCGCTGACATCCCCGGCCACAAAAGCCTTCCCGTCTGATACGGTGACATTTTCGGCACAACCGGAGGTGTCAATTGAACCGATGATCTGCGGAACAGCCGGCTCACTGACATCAACGACCTGAAGGCCGCCGGATCCGGCGGCGAGAAAAGCCTTTCCGCCTGAGATGGTGACACTTCTGGCAGAACCCGGGATTTCGACCGAACCGATGGACCGAGGTTTGGTGGCTGGTTCACTGATATCGACAACTATAAGACCGTCATTACCGGCCGCCAAAAAAGCCTTTCCATCTGACACAGTGATATCACGAACCCAATAAACCAGAGTATTATCAATTAAACCGACGATCTGCGGAGCAGCCGGCTCACTGATGTCAATGATCCGAACCTCGCCACGTCCGCCTACCACAAAAACCTTTCCGTCTGCCACAGTGACACTTTCAACATATGGTGTCCTGACCGAACTGACGATCTGCGGAACAGCCGGCTCACTGATATCAATGATCTGAAGGCCGTCGTTCCCTGCTGTCACAAACGCCATTTCGTCTGAAATCGTGATGGCTTTGGCCCCCGCAATCCTGACCGAACCAATGATCTGCGGGTCAGCCGGCTCACTGATGTCGATGACCTGAAGGCCGTCGGCTACCAGAAGAAAAGGTTTTCCGTCTGAGATGGCGACACTTTTGACATACCCCGCCGGGGCTTCCATCAAGCCGATGATCTGCGGAACAGCCGGATCACTGATGTCAATGATCTGAAGGCCGCTCCATTCATATCCGCCACACGTCAGAAAAGCCTTTCCCTCTGAGATGGCGACATTTTTGACATACCTCGCCGGGATTTCGACCGAGCCGATGATCTGAGGAGCAGTCGGATCACTGATGTCAATGACCTGAAGGCTGCTCCATTCATCATAGCTGCCACACGCCAGAAAAGCCTTTCCACCTGAGATGGTGACACTTCTGGCAGACCCCGAGGTTCTGACCGAGCCGATGATCCGGGGATCAGCCGGATCACTGATGTCAATGATCTGAAGGCTGCTCCATTCATCATAGCTGGCACACGCCAGAAAAGCCTTTCCGTCTGAAATTGCAACGCCATAAGCCGAACTTTGTGTATTGATAGCGGCGATGATCGCCTTCCTGTTCTCCGCGTCTATGTACATGGAGACCCGTGTGTTCTCATCAAACCCGCTCCCCGTCAGCGTCACTTCCAAATCTCTGTCCATCTCGCCGCTCGCGGGATAAACCGAATCAGTCTTCAATTCCGCAAATCCTGCGGAAGTCGTAAAAAATGTGTAAAAAAGAACTGATACGATGCAACTGACATTATAAAGTTTTCTCGCCGCCTTCATTCTGATTCCCTCCCTGCTCAAGTTGCGGAAGTAGCAGTGCGCTTCAGCTTACTTCCGCTTTCAGCCGGGAGATTGATCTCCCGGCTTTTCTTCCGCTTCAGCCAGGAGATTGTGATCTCCCGGCTGCCCCTTGTCAATAACCGCCCTCATGAAGCAGAATAAAATCCTCTGTCTCAATATTCAGAGGAGTGTTGCAGAGCCCCTCTTCAATTCCCCAGCCGTCATCTGCAAAATAGCCTCTGTAGAAATGATAGCCCTCTTTCTCGAAAATATCCCCGTATTCCCGGGGAATCTCATCATAATCTTCGAGTATTTCGTCCTTTGTAATTTTCTCAGAATGTCCGAAAATCGTATCCACAAGGTCTTCAAACAGATCATACAGCAGATGATCCTCAGACACACCAAAGAGTTTCCTCAACCTTCTCTCTCGTAAGCTCCTCCCTGCTGGCAATGATAAAGGAAGAAGATGACGAGTTTGTCACAAAATCGGTTCGTATTTTCATTTTACACCTCCCATTTAAAATGTCCGTTGGTTGTCGCGACACCTTAATCGTCAGTCATAAGTACCTGTGCAAAAGTTTTGTAACATTTTTATGGGGTTTAATTCTGAATTTTCAGAGTGTTACCTCTTCAAAATTATTGGTCAGGTACTTAAGAATCTGCGTCTTTGATCAGCGTTTCGGCGGAGAAGTCTCCCGAATAATCGCACCGTAATCCTCACTCAGAATCATCATCGCAAATTTCTCCACATTGTCAAGCTCGTTCGTATTCAGCGAAACATAATCAAACCGCCCGCGAAGATCAGTATAGCCATCCTTGTAAAACAGGACATCGCCCCGGTTCATCCGTGCATAGACCTTGACATAGACCTTGGCCAGCGGCTTATGCGTGTCCTGATGCGCTACTTTGAGATGTCCGTAGTTTTCAATCACCTGTATCGCCAAAGAGTTTGCATAATAAATCTGGGATTTCTTTATGCCCCCTGCCTTGATTTCAACCATCAGGTTACTGTTGCGGAATGTTTCCGGAAGCTCGAACATAAAACTCGTCTCTCCGCCCGGAAGATCAACCTTCTCGGTTTTGTTGGGCCGGATAAATGCGAAATGCTCTGTCTGCTGGCGGACAAAAGGATTCCGGGAGAACAGTAGCTCAATATCCATGGGATAGTAATTCACCTGACACGAATTCAGATTCTGATAATTGATGGTCACGCGTCTTGATTCCACAGTGAAATCAAAACTGGTTTCAGTCGCAGCAAGTTTTGTCTGTATCTGATCCCGGTCTTCCTTATCGGCAACTTGGGGCATTTTGCCTTCAAGTTCATCTGATTGGTCCGCAACATATCGGAACAGGTTCCGCCACCGAGGCACGGGATGGTCCAGATATTTTGCAGCGATGGCTCTTGCCTGCCCAGGCTTTTCTGTATAAAAATCAAGATATGCCTGAAGATAGTCATACTGCATCCGGGTCTGGATATTTTCAGCATTGACATCCCTGAAAAAACGGATTGCCTCGCTCACACGATCCAGAAGGAGCAGATAATATGCCGTTGCCATGAGGTCCTCGTCAGTGAGGGAGGGGCGGTAACTCAGATATTGCATAAAGCGGTGATACTGATCGTAAAAGCGGTCATTGAGAATCTTTCGCCCCATGCCCATCTGATGTGCGCGGGCATTCACCAGCGGTTTATATTCCTTATGCTGGTATGTCTTTCGCTCCACCGGGTCAATGGACAGAAGCGGTGAGTCAATATAAAGTCCGCATCGGTTGGCATACTCAGAATGTCTGAGATACTCGGAGATGCGCTTCTGCTCATTATGCCAGATGCTGTATGACCAGAGCGTATGATGATATGCGTGGCGTTCCCCAAGCAGACTGAGAACCGTTTTAAAGAACTCCTTATCCTTCATACGAAAAGCGATCTTGTCCAGATCAACCCGGTTCAGATTGTGGTCGCGGAGAAATCCCAGGACCTCCTGCTCATCGCCATTCTGCGAAATATGCTCCCAGGATTCGGTATCTGTCCGGGTGAGTTCAGCCACCACATTCAGTTCCGAGGAAGATGCGCTGGCAATGAACTGCCCGTTCCGTGCAACCTGAACCGGATAATGTGCAAAAGTGCCAGTTTCAGAGAAATAGAAATGGTATTCAAAAGTCTGGGTCGCATAAGGCTCAAGCGTCATTGGAATGCCTTTGGTATGGAATCCTTTGTTCAGCTGCATCGCCCCTCTGGGAATCTGCAAAAGTATCCGCAGTTTCTGACGGGATGAACTTGGATTGCTCAACACAAGCTGACATCCGTAAGCGGTGTGAACCAGAAATTCATCTTTGACATACTTGTCAAACCGCTCATTGTCAACATAACGATAACGGTCATCAGGACGGAAGAAATGCTGACTCACGAGAATGGGAATCTTTTCCTCCGCGGGTGCGGCAGGTCTGATTTCTTTGTGAAATACGATCATGGGGCTGCCTGCCTTGATGGTAAATGTGATGCCCCGGGTCGTGGGTTCATGTTTCTCCGGCCTGAACGGGAGGTCAAGCACCGACAGGGCCAGCATCATCTCCGCAAAATTCTCGGAAGTGTATGGAAAATTTTTGGAGAGGAACGGTTTCCGAGGATCGCTCTGGGCATAGTCATTCCAAAACGCATTCACGGTGATGAGATCAGCATTCTGGCTTCCAGCAGGCACCTTATAATAATTGTTTTCAACCCATTCTTTTGTCTTGTCCAGCTTGCGGAAAAACTGACGTGCCGATTTTCTGGCTTCGCGCTTGGGAGGAGCGAATTGCGACGACTTGCCTGCGGTTTGCATTTTGCGTTTCTTCATTCCCCGGGAGGTTGCCATGCTCTTTTTAATGGGCCCACGGGACATGGCCGGCATTTCCTCCAAACCATCCCCATTCGAATCCATCTCAAAATCCATTTCATTCTCAGTCATCGCCAAAGCCATCATCGGTTTTACCATATCTTGTACGATGTCCTCCTTTGCCGCGTTAAGAGCAAAAATGTCCTCCTCAAGAGCCCTGCCCTTCAAAGCCGTGTCAAACAGATGGTTGTATCTGTCAATATCAGGTGGAATCAGATCAGACAAATCTTTGACATATCGGCCAGTCCGGTCTTTGTCGGCCGGCCCACCGCGGGCAATGAGGATTTTTTCAACGATGTTGAGCTGAGAATATCTCCACGGCTCCAGATAGGACGTGAGATCATCCCCGAGCAGCCAATGATCCAGAAAGGTTTTGTCTTTCTTATTTCGGAGATAAGGGAGAATCACCTGGTCAAAAAATGTCCGATCCTTATGACAGATAAAGAAACTGAGTTCATGGCAAGCGTACTCTGAATATTTTTCCTCTTTTTCCTTCTGATCCATTTCAGGCCAGCGAAGAATAAAACTGAACTCCTGCAAGTCGGCATTCTCACTGAGCGTTGCCAGAAGCTGATACACCTTGTCCAGCGAATCATAGACCTCAAAGTCGGAGTTGGTCATATCTGTGAGTTGAAAAGTTTCACCGGAGTTGATGATCGAAATTTGCTTCTGCTCCGTAAAATGCCTCTCAGGGTCGAGACTTTGAACCAAACGCAGATCCCTTGTTTTTGCTTCCTCTTCTTGAAGAGAAATTTCCCGATAGACTGTATTGAACGAATCAATGGCAATAAGATGCAGTTGCCTGAAAGAGCCGAGAGCATTTCGGTCAATGAGAACGATGCCGTTTTCATCGGGTCTGAGGTTAAGCAGCAGTGCGGATGTCTCGCTCAGAAAGTCGAGATTGGCAAAACTGTCATCGGCCTGCTGAACCCCTCTGCCTTCAGAACCGACTTCTTTCATATCAGCCATATCAGCCATTTCTCTGGCAAAATCTTCTCCTGCACCAGCTTCATCTCTAACAGTTTCGGTCTTGCGAATGCTCCACGGATTCAGCAGCAGCTCAGGGCGATTCAGCATATTCCCGGGAAATTTTTCAGCATATTTCCGCTCCAGAATGTAGCGATACTCGTCTCCGATGTTCCGGCCTGCAATATACTGTGATTTTGGCCGGGAGAGTCGGACCTGATACGGCTCTGGAAATCCGGTGTCGGCAAGGTTGGAAAATGCGTGGAATGAAGGCATGAAACGGGTGGCAAACATAAGTACACGGGCAAATTCCGAGGCATTGCCCAACTGAATCCTGACAGACGACCTGTCTGTTTCAACACTGCTGATGTGAAGGGGGAACTCGTTTTTCATCTCCAGAATACGACGCTCAGAAATAACAAATCCCTCTGCTTCCGCCACGGACCCGGTCAGGCGGAGATTAATTTTTGTATTATGGTCCTTGAGAAAAAGATCATAATCTCCCGCAGGCAGCCCGCTGATTTCCAGAAAACCGTCGCTTATCTGAACAGCATCCCCTCGACCTGCCAGATAGGTCTGGCCGCGTTTTTCCAGCAGTGTGTAACAGAGACGCTGTTCCCCTTTGACAGTGCCGACATAAGGAATGCGAATGACTTTCCCGGCCCTTCCGTGAATATTGGCAGGATAGCGGCAAAGGTCTTTGATAAGAGTCCAGGTATGAGAAATTTCCTGAACACCTTTTGCGCGTAACCATTCGATTCCATCAAGACTGCCGAGATGAATGCGTCCCATGGTGTCTGTCTGGAGCGATGTGTGTATGGTTTCCCGGAAATAACGATGCTTGAGTTCAACCTTTACAGGACGGTCTGTTTTTGGCTCTCCGTTTTTGCCGAGAAGTTCCAAAAGATATGCGTCATTGACATGGCTCAGAAAGATATCCTCAACAGACAGGGTCGCATCAATTTTATTCAGTGAGAATTCCGCACTGTCGCTCAGTTCTTCTTTCTTGTTCTGGCTCATATTCTGAACCGAGGCACTCAGGGTAAAATGGATATTCGCGAGATCATCCGGGACCTGAAATTCATAAACAGACTCTTTGTTTTCAAACACTTTGAAATCAGAAACTTCCTTGACGGTGGATACACCGTTCTGATCAACAGTTTCAATGGCGAGGCGAACATTTTCCAGAAGGGAAAGGCTGATCGGATGACCGTTGAGCAGGAGGAAGGGGCGCACAATGACTTTGGAATTGAATCCTTTGAGAAGCGATTCCCGATCCGCGTAAATCCCCGCGGACATACTGTAATTTTCCGAAAGATGAACAAATGATGCCAGAGAGCAGAAATCCTTATCCTTCACAATGACAGTCTGAGGACCGGGTGTGTTGCTGAATGGAATAATAATAACGCCTTCTTTGTCAGACACATATTCCCGGCCCGCAAGCCAGATCACTGCCTCGGAGCGTTTCTGATTCTTCTCATCCCGCACAATAAACTCGTGACCTGCAGGGCCGATCTTCTCGGTGAAATACAGCTTTCCTTTGCGAATCACTGCACGACTGCTCTTGCCGTTTCCGATGAATTCCACCACAAAGACACCTGGTTTGCTGATCTGCGGAAAATCAAAGCTTCTTAGGATACGGCGCAGTGCCGGCTCGTCATAGCTGATGACCTCTTCGTGCGTTGCGACCAGACCATCCAGATTCACAGCGGTATCCACTTCCCTGAAATTGGCCTGATAATAATTGAAGGTGTTGAGTTCAAAGATTTTGACGATCAGATTTTCTATGTTTTTGATATAAAGTTCAAGTCTGACCGGCTCATCTGTGGCGAAAAATTTCTTGTTGGTATGCGAAAAATCAATATCCACCCGTTCTTTGAGCCTCTGATAGGTGTTCGGATCAGTCATGGAGTACCACTGCTCCATGTCGCCGATGCTGTTGACGATCTTTGCTTCCACAAAAACAGGTTTGAGCCAGGTATCCCGGATGAATTTCTCGTAAGCCTTGTAATTTCTGGCATTGACGAAAAAGTGGGAGAGGTAGTCTCTCACCAGTTCTTCATCCGTGCCAATGGGAGGCATCCGGGTGCTGTCTGAAAAATCCGCATTCAGGTTTGCTTTTACATGGCGGCGTGAGGTCGTATTCACATATCCCGGATTGATATACTGAACATTCCGGGGAAGGCGTATGTATGTCATAAAAAGGTCATGGTCATAATTTCCCTGTGCGCGGTTCATATCCAAAATCTGATAGAGAATATGCACTTTCAGCGAATTATGCGCGGGTGACAGTTCCTTTGCGAATTTCCACAGTCTGTTGAGATAAGCCTTTTTTTCAGAAAGATCATATCGGATATCAACATCATCTCCGGGTGTCAGTTTTGAGATATACGCGTCGATAAATTCGGAATTGTCCATGAGTTCCGGCATGAGCCTGAGACATTTTTTCAGCTGGGATTTCAGGAGATGGCGGTGAATCGTATGAGACCCGAAACCGCTGCTGTGTTTGTACCTGAGGTCTTCCACGACGAGCCTCGCCAAGCCGGGGATGTCCGGCCGTTCCAGTCTTTCAAGCAAATGCCGCCGGCGATCCGGGTTAAGTTGGCCGTGGGCAAGAATATCAAGTCCTGCATCCTCAATGTCCTGAAGATTTTTGTATCGCGCAAAGGCTTTCTTCCTAAGAGAAGAAATGCTGATCTGTTGCTGATCAAGGCGGGTGGGATAGTTTGTTTTCCGGCCGGCGATCTCCTTGCGATGATCAAAGCGTAGCCCCAGTTCTTTCTTGATATGATCCAGCGATTTTTCGGGGCTATGCTCATATTCGAGGATCGCCTGACGGTTCAGGCTTT
>Ga0190283_1000730_pt1 | contig 16349 bp, 13 predicted proteins | sample 48691801_MG_FD_161669 | JGI IMG/M metagenome (GOLD analysis project Ga0190283, IMG submission 161669) | Hydrothermal vent microbial mat bacterial communities from Southern Trench, Guaymas Basin, Mexico - 4869-18-0-1_MG | ecosystem: Environmental > Aquatic > Marine > Hydrothermal vents >...
AACTTCGAGGCCGGGGAACATCCCTTTCACATAAGGGTCCGCACAGAGGACTCCGGAGGGACATCACAGCCTCCCTCACATTTCGGATATGGGATATGAGTGAGGGAACCGGGGGCGAGACCGCTGATGCAACTGAAGGCGGCGGAAGAACCATATTCAGTGAGGAGACAGTTGAGGGGAATATCACAGTCTCAATGGCGGAAGATGCTGTATCAGTCCGTTTCAGCGGCACGGTGAAAGATTTCAGCGGCAATCCTGTTCCGGGAGTCCGCATCAGCGTGCTGTCAGATGAGGAGACGGTCGGGAGCGGTGAGACAGACCGGCACGGAACATACAGCATCGGATACCGGGCCTGCCTTATGGATTATGTCCATATCCTCAGAGCAGTGCCGCCGGAAGATACGCCTTATGCGGATTATGCAGAGGAGATATCTTTCAGGGAGGACGGAAGTGTCGTGAGGGACATCCGGCTGGCTCACAGTCAGCCCTCGACAATTTGGGGGCAGGTCTGCGACAGCAGGGACAGCCGCCCGATTTCCGGTGCCCATGTTGTCGCATATTCGAGAAGCACATTCTGGGCGAATGAGACAGAAACCCGGGATGACGGCATTTATCAGTTCACCAGTCTGCCGGAGGCTTGGGATTATGTGGTGATCGCCGAGACAGACGGATATGTCACACAGCGGAAAACCGGCCTCTCTGACGGAAGCACGGTCAGTTTCCGGCTTGAGTCACTCAGCGGTTCGATCACAGGCTATGTCAGGGATGCCGGCGGAACAGGGATGAAATCAGCACTTGTGGAAATCCGTTCGGAGACTTCGTATTTCAGAAAATCCGTGCTTACTGATGAGGACGGGTATTATGAAATCAGAAATCTGCCGACTTACGGCTATTATGAGGTCACAGCGGAGAAACCCGGTTATGCGCCCGCTTCCGAGGGGCAGAGGCGCGCAGGCGACAGCGTGACTCTCACGCTTGACGCAGGCGGGAAAATCACCGGCACGGTGAGACTTTCCGACGGCACCGCCCTGCCGGCCGGCACCACTGTCATAATAAAGGTGTTCAGAAAGGGGTTCCAGGGCTGCGTCGGCACAGCATCTGCGGATGACCGGGGGAATTTCAGCATCACCGGCCTGGCCTCCGGTATGAAATACGAACTGAAATTCAGCCGGTTCGGCACAGATACGCGGCAATGGGTCGGCAGAGGCGGCATCGGCACAGGGAAACGGGAGGATGCGGAAGCATACAGTGCCGGCGCAACTGTGAACTTCAGGTTCGGCAGCACGAAGTGATCCGGCTGTGCCGCCGGCCCGGATTTGTCAGTCCGGTGGGAGCCGGCAGATTCGTGTCCCTGCCCGGATTGGCAAATCCGGGCCGCCGGATTTGTCAGTCCGGCGGGAACGGGGGCGAACAAAGAAAAAAATTTACAACAGGAGTCAACAATGAAAAAGAGGTTTGTTCCGGGCATTGTTTTTGTGATATTCTGGCTTGCGCTGCGGATCGGACCCGCGACAGGCCAGAACGTGGGTGAGGTGCGGAATCTGTTTTCGAACACGCACAGCTATAAACCGTCATGGGTTTCCCAGATAGAAGTGTCCTGGGATATGCCCGAGGGAGATCCTTACTGTTATTATGCGGTGTTCAACACGGAGGCCGGTTATAAATTCGACGATCTGAACACAGTCGGCATGCCCTGCATGAGGGCAACGACTTTCATGAGCCGGGATTACGCTTCGTCGGAGCCGGATGATGTGAGGTATCACTGTCATGTCGCGGCGGTTGACGGTGACGGGGAGATCGGGCAGACAAAGACCGCCGGGCCTTTCCGAATTGATGTGGTTCCGCCGTCTGATGCGTATGTCATCACATCACAGACCGCCCCGACCCGGAGCGTCAGGCTCGCGGTGGGGGCAGACGGGGCTTCGGAGATGTATGTGAGCAATTACACTTATGAGAAATACGGTGAATGGGAGCCTTTCTTCTTTTCCAGGAGATGGGAACTGACCCGGGGCGGCGGTGAAAAGACAGTATATGTCCGCTTCAGGGACCTTGCCGGAAACACCGCAGACGTGTCCGCCACCATAAACCGCATTCTCGGAGACATTGACAAAGACAGGGAGATCGGACTGAGGGACGCTGTGTCGGTCCTTCAGCTGCTGGCAGGGGCAGTCATTCGGAACATCAATCCCGATGCGGATGTGAACGACGACGGAAAGATCGGGGCTGCGGAGCTGATTTTTATCATGGGAAAGGCTTCGGGGCAGTGATCAGTGAAAAGCCGGGTTTCTTTCCCGTATTCCGGGCCGGAAATCGGATGAGAGGAAACCCGGCTTCTCCTGAACGGATTTTCGCCGCCGAAATTTTAAAACATGCATGTTGAAAATAAAGGAGAAATTTATGAAAAGAATTTTTTGTCCGGCAATGGCGGCTGTTCTTGCGGTTTCCGCCCTGTTTTCCGGGGGAACCACGCACGCTGTCAGGATAGCTTATGAACTCACTGACGTCGCCAATGTGTATCCGGACAGGGATCTGTGGCAGTGTGTGTACACGGTTTCCGACCATTCCTTCGGAGACCGTGACGGCTTCACCATTTACTTTGAATACGGTCTTTATGAGGAGATTCTCATTCCGGATTCCGAAGCAGGGGACTGGGATCTGATTGCGTGGGATCCGGAGCCGATCTTTGATGTGCCGGATGACGGCGGGTACGATGCCCTGGCCCTGACAGATGAGGCCTCCCTGGCAGACCCTTTTGTCGTGGATTTCACCTGGACGGGCGACGGAAGACCCGGACCCCAGGCGTTTGATGTCTATGACGCTGAGAATAATTATGAGACTCATACGACGGAAAGAGGATTGGGGGAACTCAGCCTCGGCGACGCCATCCGATGTCTGCGGGTGCTGACAGGGATATCCGGGGATATTTCCTCGGAGACAGATGTCACCGGGGACGGGAAGACAGGTCTGGAAGATGCTGTCCGCATTCTTCAGGCAGTCGCGGGCACATGAATTATGAATTATGAATTATGAATGCAGGGTGGGTGCAGCGAAGCGGAACCCACCTTATGCGGATTTCCGGAGAATTCCGCTGGCGCAGCACCCACCCTGCATTTTCCCGAAGCACTTAACTGAATTTCAATGAGAAAAAGGAGAATCAGACAATGAGACAGATCATCACCGCACTGCTTGTCGTTATTCTGGCAGTGTCATCATCATCATCAGCAGCAGCGGCAGGGGAGAACCTGACCGTGGGCAACTATGTGCTTGCGGGCAGGGAACGGATTGAACGGTCGGTATATGACTACACATTCCGGGCCGACATCACAAATAATAACACCTATGACATCCGGAACGCCACCGCCAAACTGAAGGACAACGCCGTGTCTGCCGATGTTCCCGACGGAACCCTGAGTTTCGGCGATGTGCCGGCCGGCGGAACCGTCACGAGCACGGACACCTTCACCGTCCGGGTGAACAGGCGGTTCGAATTCGAGGCGTCGTCCCTGACCTGGGAGACGGACTTCTCCTCGGACGTCCCGCCGGAGATCACCCTCACGATGCATGACTATCTGTATCCCGCCGCAGGCCGCCCGGAAGGAATCAGCTTCACCCTGGAATTCAGGAGCTATGACACAGATACCTACACGCTCCGCATATCCCAGACCGTCGAAACCGACACCGGGGGCGAAATATCCGTTGAGGCCGATTTCCCGTCGGAATGGACTGCGGACACCAGCGGAACATGGCTGCTGTCCGAGACCGTCACCGCGCACGAGCCCGGCATGTTCGGAGTGATGGTGACGACCGTGACCATTGTCGGAACCGATGTGAGCGAGGAAGCCGAGACGATTCTCAGGGTGGAAAAAGAGTACGAGGCTCCGCTTCTGAGATCGCTGCGCATCACTCCGAGTGCGATTTCTGTTTCAGAGGAAGCCGGTGTCATCTTCTGGACCGATCTGGGAATGCCGGACATAAAACCCTCGGAAATCGTGCTTGAGGAAACAGACGGATCCGGAAATCCGCTCAGAACCCTGGGACAGCTTGTTGATGACGGAACTTCCGGAGACTCCCGGCCTGACAACGGCGTCTATACCGGAACATTCGATATTGTCTCGAATGCCGAAGGTACGTTCTTTTTCCGGGGCAAAGCGACTTTCCCTGGTGTTCCGGAACCGGTATATACAGACCTGTGTAAATTCGGTGTGACGCGCTTTCCGACAGGAGTGGAACCCACGGATACTTCAAAGATCGTCACAGATCCTGAAACAGGTGTGAGACTGATTTCCAATGAGGTGTCGGTTTCATTTGCAGAGGGAACGGATCCCGATACCATCAAGGCGATAGCCGACACGGTTGACGGCACTGTCGTCGGAATGACTTACGGTCTCGGATTTTATCAGATAAGATTCCCGGGTAACGATGATGTGACGGGTGTTTACAGAGTTATAGCCATATTAAAAAGCTTTCCGGAGGTTGAAACGGCCGAACCCGTTTTTACTGCTTACTCTGCTTCATATACACAGGATGAATCGAGTTACAGAGATTCACATACACCGGATGATTCAAGTTACAGCAATAACCGTCAATGGGCATTGTCCAGAATCAGGGCTGACGAGGCGTGGGTGATCAGCAGAGGCAAAGATATCGTCGTCGGTGTGCTTGACAGCGGTGCAGACCGTTTTCACCCCGATCTTGAAGGGAATATTCTCGAACCGACAGCGGAGGGAATCTATAATGACATAATCGACTTGAATGGCCATGGCACCGCCATGACAGGCATCATAGCCGCGGTGGCGAACAATGATACCGATCTGGAAGAAAATGTGGTCGGAATAGCGTGGAACAGCAAAGTATTACCCCTGAAGGCCTTAGGCGAAAAACAGAGTGAGATGTCAGATGTGACAATATCGGAAGCGATCTATCAGGCAATCAGTGATACGGAACGTGTACATATAATAAATATGAGCGGTTATATTCAGCATTCTGTTCGCCTGAAAAGTGCTGTCAGAAAAGCATTCAGCAAGGACATTTTAGTTGTTGCCTCCAGTCCGCAGTATGGTTCTCCATATCCAGCTCGATATGCCGATCTCGGCGAAGATATCGCTTCCAATGTTCTGTCTGTCAATCTTTCCCTCCGTCATGAATGTATGGACTGTTACGGTTCGCATACCAACATCATGGCACCCGGCAAAGATATTCTTACAACCATGCCGAGATATCCCGTGTATATGACCAAAGATCCCGATAGTAAATATCGCTATGAGTATTCTGTAAATTATACTTACTTTTCAGCGATTTCTCCTTCTGCGGCCACGGCGGTCACATCGGGAGCGGCGGCGGTGCTCTGGTCCGCATATCCGCACTGGAGTGCCGCACAGGTGAGGGACAGGCTGGTCAGCACAGGAAGGCAGGTGTCCGAGGCGACTGTTTACAGACTGACCGACACGGCTTTGGCCGGACTGCGGGAGGAAGGCGTCCTGAAACATCCGCTCACAGAGGAGGACAGGGACAGAACAGAGAAATTATACACTTTGTCCATAGGATGCGAAGATGATCGTTTTACTCATTTCCTCAGTGATGAGGAAAAGGAGGCAAAAACAGAAATGTGCAGCGGCAGCATACAGGACAAAGCAGCAGAACTCTCCGATATTGAAGACAGACTGAGAAAGACAGTGTTCAGTCTGATCAGGTTATACGATGCGGAATATGAGGAAAACTCCTGCACTTTTTACATCATTAAAGATATGCCATTGAGAATCCGCATGTTCAGTGCAGACCCTTTTCCTCTTACCGATGACGAGAGAGATATTTTATCGGAATTCTATCCGCGGGCTTATTGTCTTATCAATCAGAACGGGGTTGAGAACTATTCGGAATATATTGATAAGATATGCATCACGGAGGAAATGACGGAGGAAGAATTATGTTCCAAAGACCCGAATGTCTGCGATGAGATATTGTTCACTCCTGAATATCCGGACAGAGACACGTTTATAAACCTCTTTGAAGACTGTAAAAAAATAAGCGGGCCGAGTTTTATGGCGAAACAGAAAATTCTGAATTACACAGCTTTCCCCAATCAGGGACGGGGCCAGAGAAGGCTTGATCTCTTTGACGCTGTGTTCAACGGAAATTTCGATATCGGGCTTTCCGAGTGGACAAAAGAGGGGACAGGAACAGCAGGCGTTCTTTCTTTCTTGGGAGCCGAGCGGCGGCTTGTCAACCAGGTGGCCCGTCTCACAGTCAAGGGATCCGAGTGTTCCCTGACTCGCCACTTTCCGATTCAGCCGGGCGTAAAAAGCCTTGATATCTCGTTTGATTACAACTTCATCTCACCGGAAGGCAGCTTTTTTCCTGCTGAGGGGTTTAACGATGCTGTATCATTTGAAATACAATTTTATGACAAATATGGCAACTCTCTGGAGAAAAAATCCCTTTTGACTATAAAGGCGGACAGCGACCTGCTGCGCTATAATCTCACCGACGGTTTTTTCAGCTTTCTCGGTACAGACGGACAAGATGATACAAAGATGACAGGTTGGAAACATCATGTGTCCGAAAATCTCTCCGTTCCAGCGGCTGTTCTGGAAAAAGGAGGAAAAGGAAGCTTTGGGATTTCGATCCGGAATGGGAAAGACAATTTTCAAAATTGCAGCATACTGGCAGACAACATCGGCTTCAAAACGAGCAGCCGGACATATCACAGTGCGGATTACGTCCCGGACTTCCGTATCAGCCTTGCCGAACTTCTCCGTGTCATTCAGTTTTACAACGAGGGGCACTACCATTGCCGCCTTTTCACCGAAGACAGCCCTGCGACCACGGACACAGACGGATATGCCCCCGGAACGGGGGACCGGGAAGGCTGCACACCCCACGACTCGGACTATGCGCCGCAGGACTGGCGCATCGGTCTGAACGAGCTTCTGCGGCTGGTCCAGTTCTACACGCTGGGCGGATATCGGGACGGAGCGGGCACCGAGGACGGATTCACAGGCGTGGCCGTTTCCGAAGCCCCCTCAGATATCAGCATCTCGCCGAGCTTCGACACGTCGCTGAACGACGACGGCATTCCGGCAGGCGAATCCGTGGAAATCGCATTCACCGTCGGTTTCTCAAAGAATGACGGAAAAACTTACACAGTCAGTGTCACCCAGAATATTCACGATGCCGACGGAAACACTTATGCAGCCGGTTCCGGGTCGGCACCGCTGTCGGTCACTCCGAATTTCGTGGAGACCTGGACGGCGGACAGACCGATGATGTGGATTCTGACAGAGACCGTGGAGGGAGGGAAGCCCGGTGTCTATGGAATAAAGACCACCGTGGAGATCGTCGGAACCGGGGAGACGGCCGAGGCCGCAACCGTTGTGAATGTGATTCCGTTACTCGGCCTGGAAGTGCCCGATCCGTAACAGATTACCGTCTCGGAACCGGCTGATGTCACTTTCAGGGCTGAATGGAGAGGCACAGGCAGCAAACCGGATGAAGTCATCATCAAGGAAATGGATGCATTCGGGAATCGGATCAGAACGGTGAAAAGGCTTGAAAATCCCGATACATCCGGCGACAACCCAACTTACAGCGGAACCTCCGCAGAGGTTTCTCATACAGTGGGCAGACTCTTTTTCCGGCAAAGGCAATTTTTGGCTGGGGAAAAATACCGGAGTATTCGAATGTGGCTGAAGTCTCCGTGAAATTCCCGTAAGAGCAGAAGTATGGTATGAAAAACCGGTTTTTTCAGGAAAAATCCGATTTTTCGCCAAAACACCTAACCGAATTTTAATAAAAGGAGAATCACAAAATGAAACAGATCATCACCACAGTATTTGTTATTATTCTGATACTTTATGCAGGCGAGGCCCGTGCGGGATATCACAGTGCGGACCACAATCCTCCGGACTTTCACATCAGCCTCTCCGAGCTGCTCCGGGTCATTCAGCTTTACAACAGCGGCTCCTTTCACTGCGCCCCTGACACCGAAGACGGTTATGCCCCCGGAAGCAAAGACCGGGCCTGCACCCCTCATAATTCAGACTATGCCCCGCAGGACTGGCATATCAGTCTGAACGGGCTGCTGCGGCTGATCCAGCTTTACAACAGTGACGGCTATCATGCGGAGGCAGGCACGGAGGACGGGTTTGCGCCGGGCAGAAGAACTTCCCCGGATATCCCGCCGGAGATCACTCTCACAGTCCCTGCTTTCCTGGAACTCACCCAAGGCGAATCCGGAGAAGTCGGATTTACCGTGGAATTCAGAACTTATGATACAGATGATTATACGCTCGCTGTCTCTCAGACGATCTCGCCCGACTCCGCAGGAATATCCCTGTCCGCAGAGTTTCCGCCCGAATGGACCGGGGATGACACCGGAACATGGATACTGTCCCAGAGAATAACAGGAAACATTCCCGGCATGTATGAGATAACGACGGTGATAACCGTCCCTGAAACCGGCGTGAGTGATCAGGGAACGACGGCCGTCAGTGTGGTTGGAAAAAGTGATGATATACTTGGCTCACTGGGTCTCAGTCCGAGTGCGATTCCCATTTCCGAGGCGACTGACGTTGTGTTTCGGGTCAGACTGAAAGATCCGGATAAGAAACCGACGGAAATCACAGTCGAAGAGACGGATGAGTCCGGAAGTCCGTTCAGGGTTCTGGGACACCTTGCAAATGACGGAACATCCGGCGACCTCCTGGCCGGTGACTATGTTTACAGCGGGACATTCAATGTGGTTTCTGATACGGAAGGTGCGGCCGTCTTCCGGGCAAAGGCGATATTCCCGGATGTCCCGGAAGCGGTATATACAGATATTCGCAGGCTCGTTGTGACACGCTTTCCGATCGGAATCGCACCTTCGGACACCTCGAAAATCGTCACAGATCCCGACACGGGTCACAGACTCCTTTCCAACGAAGTGTCTGTTCTGTTTGCTGAGGGGACTGACCCTGACACCATTGAGGCGATAGCCGGCGCTGTCGGGGGCACTGTTGTCGGAATGAGTTACGGAGGATTCTGTCAGATAAGATTTCCCGGGACCGGGGATGCGGCAGGGGTTTACAATGTTATGGATATATTACGGGGCTTTCCGGAGGTCGAGATAACCGAACCTTATTTTATGGATGGCGAAATTGGTTTATTTCCACCAAGCACCCTCGGACGTGGGCGTCACGACTCCGGAAGTCACCTCCGTGCGCACTGTCACTCTGACGCTGAAAGCCGAAGCTGCATCGGAAGTATATGTCAGCAATATCAGTCACGGAGAGGACGGCAGATGGGAGAATCTGACCGGTGAGACAGAATGGGAACTCAGCCCGGGCCGCGGGGAGAAAACTGTGTATGCCCGCTTCTCCGATCTCGCCGGAAACACCGCGGACACGTCGGCGGTCATCACCTTCATCGCCGGCGATGCAGACGGCGATCTGCCGGTCGGGCTGCGGGATGCGGCACTTGTGCTGCAGGTGCTGGCAGGCATGGAAACAACTGACATCAATTCCGATGCTGACGTGAACAATGACGGGAAGATCGGGACGGAGGAGGCGGTTTATATTCTGAGGAGAATTTCAGACAGAGCATATTGATGAGGGAATCATATCTCAGAGCCATCGGCTCTGCCGAATAAAACAATAAATATTATCTGATTATATTGCTCCGCCCTTATTTTCTGAGCCGTTCTTCCACCTGATCGAAATTCAGCAGTTCCATGCTGTCTTCCTTCAGCCCCATCGCATAAATTCCGTGCCGTGTCAGATGCATCACCACATTGTCGGGAATATACAACGAAGAAAAAATAGGGATAATTTTTTTGCCCCGGCATTCCGGGAAGTAATCGGGAATATCCGGCAGCACCCGGGCAAATCTGCTGACATATTCCGGCCTCGGAGATGATTTTGTCTCGTTCACATAAAAATTTTTTTCAGATACGGCTATCACATCAAATTCCCTTTTCTCCCCGGGACGTCCCGCCCTTTTTTTCTGCACCCGGACGGCAAAGGAATCAAAGTCACTGTCGCCAAAATAAACTTTGGCGATTCCCGGAATGCCGGGTGCCATCATGTTTTCGACCAGGGTTCCCATTTTGTTGTCGAACCTGCCGGCCTCCTCCCTGAGTTCCTTTCTGAGTTTCTTTGTGTCGGCCCTCATTTCCTCGGTCAGGGCTGCCAGCCTGCTGTCGGTCCTGGCGGCATCCTCTCTGAGTCCTTTTCTGAGAGCCTCTGTGTCGGCCTTCATTTCCTCGGACAGGACTGCCAGCCTGCTGTCGGTCCTGGCGAGTTTATCTTTGAGATTTTTGGTATCTGCCCGGATATCATCCTTGAAATCTTTCATTTCATCCTTGAAATCTTTCATTTCATCCTTGAAATCTTTCATTTCATCTTTGAAATCATCCATTTCCCCTCTGAAATTCAGAGTGTCGGTCTCCAGGCGGACCATGGTTCTGTTCGCTGCGGATATGAACTTGCCCAGCAAATCTTCCAAAGAGTCGGTCCTTATTTCCAATATGTCTGTTTTTTCCTGTAAATTCAAAGCCATGATCTCTCCTCCCCTCATCTGTAAATTTTTTTTTATATTACTCCGATTCCGTCTGAGTGTCAACAGAAACTGTAATCCGTGGAATCCTTCCGATCTTCATGGATCTGGGTTCAGAATCATTTATGAATTGCTGTGTACGTCAGATTCTGATATGTTCCATGCAAAAATGGTGGGTTCCGCTTCAATTACACAATTTCAGGTTTGAAAAAAAGGAATTTGATGAACGATGATCGACTTATTAAATGATATGAATGACCTGTGGGTTGATGTGGATACGATATTCCGAAAAAATCTCCGGAACCGATAACCCTGCTTTGAAGATGGCCTTTATGACCTGCTTTAACACGGATAAGCTCAAAACATTTTTGTTTGAAAGTACGTTTTTATCGAAATTTGATGTGCCACAGGAAAGAATTGAACAAATCAGGGCATTGGATGTGGAAACTATGAAATTCGGATTTGACTGGATGAAATTTTTTCTTCCCTGAAGAAGTTTCAGGTTTTAGGCTATAAAACCTGAAACCTGAAACTCAACCCGAATTATCCCAGTTTTTTCAAAATCCCTTTAAGTTCCTCAACTGCGTCAGCCGATTTCTGAAGTGCTGCTTTTTCATCATCAGTGAGCGTGATTTCAATAATTTCCTCCACGCCTTTTGCACCCAGTTTCACGGGAACGCCGATGAAAAGGTCCTTAAACCCATATTCGCCCTCAAGATATGCCGCACAGGGGAGAACTTTCTTTTTGTCTTTCAGGATGGATTCGGCCATTTCCACTGCGGCTGACGCAGGCGCATAATAGGCACTTCCTGTTTTCAAAAGGCTGACAATCTCCGCGCCACCGTTTGCCGTTCTGTCAACCAGAGCGTCAATCCGGTCTTTTGGCATCAGTTCCGTAATGGGGATACCGGCCACAGTGGAATAGCGGGGAAGCGGAACCATTGTGTCCCCATGACCCCCGAGGACAAACGCATGGATATTTTCAACAGAAACATTCAGTTCCATGGAAATAAACGCTCTGAACCGGGCCGAATCCAGTACCCCGGCCATGCCAATAACTCTGTTTTTGGGAAAACCGCTGGCCTCATACGCGACATGGCACATTGCATCCAGCGGATTACTGACAATAATAATGACTGCATCAGGAGAGCGTTTTGCAACTTCCCGGGTAACACTCTTCATAATTACGGCATTGGTGCTGATCAGATCATCACGGCTCATACCCGGCTTTCTCGGTATGCCCGCTGTGATAATAATAATATCAGAGCCTTCTGTTTCATCATAACCGTTTGTCCCGGTAAGATGGGCATCATGTTTTTCAATAGGCGCGGCTTCTGTGAGATCAAGCGATTTTCCCTGAGGCACACCTTCGACAATATCCACCAGAACCACATCACACAATTCTTTTTCACACAGTCTCTGGGCAGCAGTGGCTCCGACATTGCCGGCACCGACCACGGTCACTTTTTTGTCCATAACTCCCTCCTTGCTGAATTGTAAAAAAAAGTTGAAAGTAAAAAGTTAAAAGTAAACGAAAAGGCAGGGTAAAGAATCCGAACATTCCGGATTTTTATGATCCCCGGAATTCTCTTTTGGCATCCTTCATTTACACTTTGCTGCAGAACAATTTTGCAAATCGTTTGGAACAATTTGCAAAATTGTCATAAAAAGTGTAAACTGTTTTCAGCTTTTATGAAAGATGCCCAAATTTTTGTGGTAAATTTTAATAATTCTGATAACATAATTTCCGCTATTGTCAACAGATTTATGCTGTATGCCGGTCTGTACGGAATCGAATGGTAGGATATTCTTACCTTGAAATACTCTTTTCACCCCATTGACCTGTTCCTTTATTTTATGAAATAGAAGAATTAAGTGCTTTTAAAGCGGACTTGAAATTTATGTATTGACGTTTTTACAAGATGTTGAAAACCTGATATTGACATCATAATAAAAATATAGGATATATATTTTATTAACTGATAAGCGCATTTTCATGAGCTGGTGGCTATATCAGCCATTGTCTGATCAAAGTATGAGGTCGTCATGATGAATGTAAAAAAACAGATCAAATCATTTTTACAGCAGGCAGAACTTTATCAATCTCAGGGGTTGCTGAATGAGGCAAAGGAAAACTATTTGCGCGCCGCAAAACTGGTTAAAAAAAATCAGAAAGTGATAAAGAATAAAAATCTGTTAAATGTTATTTCAAAAAAAATTCAGGTACTGAATGATACAATAAACAGGATTGAAAATGAATCTGTAACAGTTGAGTTGCCTGAAAGTGTTCAAGATATTATTAAAAACAAATTTGCCTTTTCAAAAGATGATGATGCCAGTGCTCTTGAAGGTGCCATTGCCCTGGCCAAATTTGGCCAGTTTGAAAGAGCTTTGAAAGAATTTAATGAATTAATAAAAAGGGACTCTGTGCGTGTTGAATCTGCAAAAAATATTATCAGATGCCACAAAGCCCTTGATTCATTAGATGATGCGATTACCCGCTATCAGAAATGGCTTTCCGAAGATTTTTTTACGCTGAGTCAGTTAAATAAATTACGTGTTTTTTTTCAGGGCATCCTTGACAGCAGGGGGATAGACATGACACTTCCGGAAAAGATAGATACAACGCTTCCGGAAATAAAAGAACTGACAGATGCCAAGGAACTTGAAATTGAACATCTTTCTGATTTTGATGATGAAAATGTTCAGGAAGAAGAGATTATTGATATCAGTTCTGTAGGGATACCGTTGAGCAAAGGGCCGAGAAAGGGAGAAACCGTTGAATGTGATGTGAGTTTTCAGGCAGGAAGTGTGCTTAACTTTTTGATTTCAGGCGATGACAGTGAATTGACAGAAACATTGGAAACTGGCATCATACTGGATCAGGTTCAATTTTATTCTCCTTCAGCCATGTTTAATGGCAAAGCGGTTGTCTCTTCAAAATCAAAGATTGAATCAGGACCCAAACAGGGGTATTACAGTCTGGATATAAAGATTCTAAATATTTGATTCAGGAGCTGGTGCATTGTAATGGCTTAATTTGAGGTAAACGGATTTTAATTTGTACCGTGCGTCAATAAGTTATATAATGCCTGATCCTGATTTTCAGATTTGACAATGCACCAGTCGCTTATGACAAAAGGCTTAACAGGGCGTGTCCGGGAAGAGTGCCTAAGCAGAAGGTCTGCATAAGACAGTGTCAAACTGCAAGTTCAGCACTCCGGCTTATGAACGCGCCCATTGCCTGATGAAATGATTTCCTGAAATTGCTGAGGAATGCCGGCCAACAGTTTTTCGGTTCGGATTGACAAATCCGAACCGGCCGGATTTTGTCAATCCGGCGTGAGCAGGGAAAAGTATTTGGCCAGTTCCCAACCATTATGGCAGTGAAAAGCCTTTCCCTTCTGAAAAAGAAAGGAACCGGGATGCTTACGTTTACAAGTCAAAAAAATTGCAGTTTTTATAATTTACCTTGGAGCCGGGAATTAAATGGCGAATATTAATTTGAAGACTCGGGAGATAGAGTGTAAAATCGTCTATTACGGGCCGGGCAGGTGTGGAAAAACAACCAATCTTGAGTATGTTTTTAAGACCTACAGAAAGCAGGCCCTCGGAGAAATGGTTTCAGCGAACACAGAAGGTGACAGAACCCTTTTTTTTGACTTCCTTCCCTTGGGGATTGGTAAAATAAGAGGCTATGATGTGCGGCTTCAGTTATATACCGTTCCGGGACAGGTGAAGTACAGTTCCACCAGAAAAATGGTTCTGAGGGAAGTTGACGGTCTTGTTTTCGTTGCCGACTCACTTAAAATTCGGCGCGAGAAGAATGTTTTATCATTGAAGGACCTTCATCAGAACCTGAAGGAATACGGACTCAGCATTCTCAAAGTCCCCCTTATCATGCAACATAACAAGAGAGATCTTGCCAAGCAGGGAATCCCCCTGATGTCCATCAAACAGATGGAAAAAGATTTAAATCGTCAGCTCAAGGCTCCTTCTTTTCCGGCAAGTGCGATTATGGGTGAAGGTGTCGGGCCGACTTTGAAGACATGTATAAAGCTGACACTGCAATCTGTAAAAAAACAAATGGGATGGAAATAGAAGGTGTTTATCAAAAATGGAAAGTAGCATCGTTCTTACAGGCAATCTGAGTTTTCTCACTCTGGGGGATATTCTGCAGCTTATCGGCTCAAACGGAGGAACCGGAATTTTGCGGATTATAAGCAAATATGCCCCGGAACCGGGTCTGATATATTTTGTAAAAGGCAATATTATAAGCGCTTCAAACGCTTTGATGGAGCCGGAAAAGAAAATCGGTCTTGATGCTGCTTATTCACTTTTCGGATGGCTTGAAGGTGAATTTGAATTCAGCAGGGAAGATGTCCAACTCCGAAAAACCATCACCACAAACCGGATGGAAATCATTCTGGACGGTCTGAGAATGGTGGATGAAGGTGTCGTCCCCATACTGGGGCCGGTATCTTTCGGGAAGAAATCGGATGCTGAAAAAGGGCCGACGATTCCCATTATCAAGGGATCACTCGTTGATTACATGTATGTGGTTGATGAAGAGGAATTTTACAAGGGGCAGACCATTGTTCAGGAAAACAGTCATGGAAGCTGGGTATGGGTCATATTGGAAGGCGTGGTTGATATTATCAAAGAAACATCCCAGGGACCGCTGACAATGCTCAAAATTGCGGACGGGGCGTTTATCGGCAGTATCGGTGCGTTTTTATTTCAGAGCACCCTTCGCAGTTTTACGGCCGTGGCTGCAACAAATGTCCAACTCGGTGTGCTTGATTCCCAGCGCCTTTCCAATGATTTTGCAGGGCGGTCCCGTGAATTCAGGGAACTTTCGTTAAGCATTGACAAAAGATTGAAAGAAGTGACTGAGAGGTCAGTTGAAATATCCTTAGACAAGGATAACATAAAGAAATTTACCAAAGATAAAAAACTTTTCACGATTAAAGAAGATGACAAAAGGAAGCTTTTTAAAATCACTCAGGGGGAATCTTCAATTATCCGGAAAATAAAAAATGGATATGTGCCGCTGGCGAATCTTGGTCAAGACGATTTTATCGGACATGTTCCCTTCCTTGATATCGGCCATGAACCCGATTCTGCGGCTGTGTTTGCATCAGAGGACTTTGAAGTAAGCGAGATGGATATTGGAAGTCTTCAGGAAGAATACAAACGACTTCCGCCTACATTAAAAAATATGATCGAAAATGTTGCAACCTGCATATCCATAGCAACCAGTTCGGCAGTCAGTTTTCAGAAAGAGAAACTTAGGAAAAGAAGTAAAAAATAAGGAAAATTGAGGAATCTGTGCCTGAATTTCTGAATGCCTGTACAAGTGAACATTATGAGTACCATAGACAAAAGAAGACATGTCAGAATCAATTCTCTCAATCTGTCGTATGTGTGTGTCAATGATAAGGGAGAAGCCGTCAGCCAAGGTATGGGCAGAACCTTAAATGTGTCTGAGTCCGGGATTCTTCTGGAAACCCATTTTAACATTGATTTGGAGCAGATTTTATCTCTGACCGTTGCCTTGGAAGAAGAACTGATGGATATTGACGGAAGGGTTGTGCATCGCAGAGAAAAGAAAGACGGAAGGTATGAAACCGGAGTCGAGTTTTTAAAAACGGATGAAGCCGAGTTTCAGATTTTAAAAAGATTCATACAACTGTTCAGGGATGTTTGATGTTTGATGTTTGATGTTTGATGTTTGATGTTTGATGTTTGATGTTTGATGTTTGATGTTTGATGTTTGATGTTTGATGTTTGATGTTTGATGTTTGATATTTGATAAG
>Ga0190283_1000731_pt1 | contig 16308 bp, 15 predicted proteins | sample 48691801_MG_FD_161669 | JGI IMG/M metagenome (GOLD analysis project Ga0190283, IMG submission 161669) | Hydrothermal vent microbial mat bacterial communities from Southern Trench, Guaymas Basin, Mexico - 4869-18-0-1_MG | ecosystem: Environmental > Aquatic > Marine > Hydrothermal vents >...
TAGGATTTCCATACCATTCATATCAGGCAAACCCAGATCAAGTAGAATGACATCCGGTACCGTTTTTTTAATATAACCCATGGCTTCAGTACCCGTTTCCGCATACTTGATTTGATAATGTTCATGGAGCATGTATTCTTGATACGCAACTATCAATGTAGAATTGTCTTCGACAATGAGTAAAGTCATTTGTGAGTTAGTTTTCATAATCAATAAAAAGATTGGAAATGGGTGGTGAAGGAATTTATAGTTAGCAAAAAAAGTTTTGGGGGCAAATTTTTCTAAAAATTTTTTAAGTCGTAATAAATACGATTTTTTTAAAAATAGTATTGAGGCTCTTGCAAAACTCGCTTTTTAGCTTCTTTGCTGACTTAGCTTCGCGCAACGAAGTATCGTATTGCAGCTAAGAAATCCGATTTTTGAAAAAATCGGATTTCTTAAACATTGAATAAATCTCTAATTTTGCAAGAGGCTCAACTATTTACAATTTTTTCTTAGCCTGTTTGAGCATAGATAATACAACTTTTTGACCAAGTATGCTTAAAAATGGACCTAAGCGGGGTCCCTTTTCTTTACCTAATAATACTGCGTAAAGAAATTTAAACCACTGAGCTTGATTTAAATTATATTTTTTGGGTATAAGAAATACTAATGCTTGAATTTCTTCACCCGATAAATCATCAAAATTGTTCGTTTGCTCGATCATCTCAATAAATTCAGATAGATAGGGCCGGTATGAAACATCTATTACTAAGGGTTCTGCCGGTTCTTCATAATCTTGAATGTAGGCAATGATCTTTTCACAAAGTAAGCGGAAAAAGGACGCATTTTGCTCAATGCTCGAATCATACTTTTGAGCATATTGATACAAGAGTGCGGGATCACGAAGCCCTAAATTTTGTGCAACATTCGTCAGTAAGTTATAACTGAGTTCATTTTTTTCCAAATTGGATGCATCATGCATGAGTTGGAGATTATCAATAAACCACATAGACAAATTGGAATTGTTAGGCTCCTCTTTGCGAAGTACTTCAATATATTCATCAACGATTTTGGGTAAAATAGGCAAACCCATTTGTCTTGCTTTATTGGGATTTGCTAACAAAAAATTTAATAATGCACCTAATGGAGAATACTTTACCCATTGTTCCATGGAAATGCCATTACCGATTTTCTTAGAAATTTTGGCACCTTTTTCATCTAAGAAAAGTTCATACTTATAAAGTACCGGTGGTTTATTGCCTAATATTGAACAAATTTTACTTGCCATATTGGCTGAACTAATTAAGTCCTTACCGTACATTTCATAATTGACACCAAATGTATACCAACGAAGTGCCCAGTCAATTTTCCAGCCTACTTTGACTTTTCCACCAGTAATGCTAGTCGTACCTTTATGACCACAGGGCTCAAAACCTTGACCGGTTTGATCACAGTGATAATTGACGGTATAATTATTAAAGTCAACTTCAACCACTCGTGTACTATATATTTTGCCACAAGTTTCGCAAATAGGAAAAAATGGACTCCAAGCCTCTCTTTTATCTTTAGATATCGTTGAGATAAAGATTTCCCTGATTTGGGTATAGTTATCCATGACCCTTTTTAAACCTTCATCAAAGATTCCATTTTGATAACATTGGGTAGAAGAATGAAATTCATATTCAAAACCGTAGGAATCTAGAAATCGTTTTAATTGCCCATTCATGTAATCAGCAAAACTGGAGGCTTGTTCATAAGGATCGGGAATACTGGATAAGGGCATTCCCAGAAATTGACGCAGATTTTCATGGTTAGGCACATTTTCTGGTAAACTTCTTAAACCGTCCATATCATCCGAAAAAGCGATTAGACGTACTTTTGCATCTGGAAAGGCGTACTTAAACGCTTTTATCACAAAGCTTGTTCGCGCTACTTCCGCAAAGGTGCCAATATGAGGCAATCCCGATGGACCGTAGCCGGTTTCAAAGATAATAGGCTTATCTGGATTTAAGGCAACCCGACGCAAACGTTTTGCTTCTTGATGGGGCCATGTCACTTTTGGCATAATGATTCAGTTATCAGTTATCAGTTAATTTTTATTTCGCCTTTGGAGCATGTAATTATTGGCGAACGCATTTATTATACCACTGAAAGTCTAAAAACACATATGAACAAACAACAATTTAAGGCATTATTTGCCATGATTAATCACTTACACAAACAAAAATATCCGGTATTGCTCATCATCGTGGTTGTCATATTATCATTATTGTTAATGAGCGACGATTGGTTTCCACAGATTTTTTCCCCTGCATCAGAATTTTCAGAAGAATGTCAAGTGTTGAAAATCTACGATGGCGATACAATGACTTTACAATGTCCAGGTGATTCTCAGAAGACGAAGGTGCGTTTATATTGTATCGACACCCCGGAAATGCGGCAAAAACCTTGGGGTACTTTTGCTCGTGATCATCTACGTGCGATTACCGGCGAAACGGTGCGATTGGTGGAAGTTGACCAGGATCGTTATGGGCGGATAGTAGGTGAGGTGTATAATGGTGAGGTGAATTTAAATATGGCTCAAGTCGAGGCAGGGCAAGCCGCTGTTTATCATGCTTATTGTCAAAAATCTGATTATCAAACCGCCGAAGATCAAGCTAAACAGGCTAAACGTGGAATTTGGTCGCAACCTGGCTTCCATCAAGCACCTTGGGAATGGCGTAAAGAACAAAGAAGTGGCTAATTTTTAGTTTATGGCGTTAAACCTCTGCGTAAACTTGCTAGGTCTTAAAGACCTGGTTTTTATGCGTATCCCCATTTCCCGTTTTTGGTATTTGCAAATATATCTTTTTTTTTAAGAAGAAATCTGATATTATTTCTTATAGTTTATTTTTTGTTATACTACTAACTGGTAATTTTTGGACTTTTTTTTTAACGGTTGCCGTTGCACAAAAAAACTTGCCCACCCTACATAACTTTCAAGCCAAACCTGCCAGGTTTAAAAAACCTGGCAGGTTTCGTTTCGTATATTATTCAATTCTCATTCCTTAATAACACATTAAAGTGGATAATTTATTACAACGTTTAGCGGAAATATTAGAACAACGTAAGGGCGCAGAGCCTGAAACTTCTTATGTGGCTAGTTTATATGCCAAGGGCTTAGATACCATTTTAAAAAAGGTGGGTGAAGAAGCCACTGAAACGGTCATTGCTGCTAAAAATGGTGATGCCGAGCAATTGATTTATGAAACCGCAGATTTATGGTTTCATACTTTAGTATTATTAGCTCACCAAAATTTAGGACCCGAATTGGTATTGAAAGAATTGGAACGCCGCTTTGGGTTATCTGGTATTGAAGAAAAGGCGCAGCGTAATAAATCTTAATTGACGGAGTCAACATGATAACTGATCCTGATTGCTTGTTTTGTAAAATTATTGCGGGAAAAACACCTTCTGAGCAAGTGCATAGTGATGAACAGGTTGTCGTATTTAAAGATATTAATCCTAAAGCTCCCATTCACTTGTTAATTGTACCTCGTGACCATATTATCAGTCTTAATGAGCTTTCAGTTCGGCATGACGGGTTGATGGGACATATGATACGCTTGTTACCAAAACTTGCCAAAGAACAAGGACTCAATAATGGCTTTCGTACTATCATTAATACGGGACCTGCAGGTGGTCAAATCGTCTTTCATTTACATATTCACTTGCTAGGCGGTTCAGGCTTAGGTGGCACTGGTTTTTAATTAAAACTGATTGAACGGAATACGATATGATGGGTATAAGTATTTGGCAATTATTAATCATTTTAGTAATTGTCGTGGTTTTATTTGGCACTAAAAAATTGAGAAATATTGGGGGTGATTTAGGAGGTGCGATTAAAAATTTCCGATCTTCCATGCATGATGGGGAAGCTAAGGAAGAATCCAAAGCACAAGATACCCCGGAAACAGCTAAATCCCAAGTCACTCAAGAAGACAAGGGCAAAATTATTGAAGGGCAAATTATAGATAAGCAGGTAAATAAGGCGGTGTGAATTGTGAATGGGGAATTGTAAAACTTACCGAAGTAATTGTGAATGGGGAATTGTCAAATTGTTATGTGACAATAAGCAATAATTTATTATTTGAGTCTTACAACTCATTCACTATAATCAATTCTTTCCCAATTACTTCGGAACGAACTTTCCCAATTCACAATTCCCCCATTCATAATTATTTCGTTTCACAATTCACAATTCACAATTCACAATTATGTTTGATCTAGGTTTTTTGGAACTTTGTTTAATAGCGGTTGTCGCTTTATTGGTATTTGGTCCAGACAAATTACCGGGCATTGCCCGAAGTGCTGGACTATGGATAGGGCGTATTCGTCGTTATATGACCACCGTTAAGGAAGAAGTTGATCGAGAATTACATCTCCAAGAAATTCGAGACACGATTAAACAAAGTGATCAAAATAGCTTTCATGAATTTATTGAAGAAACTAAAACCGGTTTAAGTGAGTTAAATAAACCTATCAATCTTGATCCGACACAAGAACCTAAACCGGATTTACCAAGTAGTAATACACAGGATTTACAAAATACACCCACCCCTGATATATCTCAGAAAACAGAAACCCGTTAGAATGCATACCAATTTGAGTTTGTATGCCCTGAACTTAAGTATGGATTCTAACTATCATAAGTTATGACAAATCCCAATTCCCACAGTGGCAAAGATATGCCATTTGTTCAACACCTATTAGAATTACGGGATCGCCTATTAAAAATGATTTTGGCTATCGTAGTCATTCTTTTAGTGTTGATGCCCTTTGCGACTGAATTATTTGAGTTATTAGCAAGACCTTTGTTGCTACTCATGCCTGAAGGCACGGAAATGATAGCGATTGATGTCGCTTCTCCTTTCTTTACGCCATTTAAATTGACATTAATGCTTTCAATTTTTTTGGCGATGCCTGTCATTTTTTATCACTTATGGGCATTTGTCGCCCCTGGCTTATATAAACATGAAAAATCACTGATTTTGCCATTATTAGCATCCAGTACCTTTTTATTTTATTTAGGTATGGCGTTTGCCTATTATTTGGTATTTCCACTGGTGTTTGGTTTTATGATCAGTATGACCCCAGACGGGGTAGAAATGATGACCGACATCAGTCGCTACTTAGATTTCGTACTCAAACTCGTTTTTGCTTTTGGTATTGCTTTTCAAGTGCCGATTGTCACAATTGTATTAGTACGAATGGATATTGTCAGCATAGAATCACTCTCTGAAAAACGTCCTCATATTATAGTCGGTGCGTTTGTCATAGGCATGTTGATGACACCACCTGATATGATTTCTCAAACACTATTAGCGATTCCCATTTGGTTATTATTTGAACTGGGGTTACTTTTGTCGCGTGTTGCACAAAGGAAAAAAGCTCGGAATGAGCAGGATGATAAACCGAATTACCCTGTGCCTACACAAACAGAAATAGAGGATAAAATTGCTCGTATTGAAGACAAAAGGAATGATGAGAAATAGAATAAGGGTATAGGTGCGTGGGACTATACGCTTCAATGCCATTAAGTTAAGGGCAGACACACAGGTCTGCCCCTACAAAATCCCACGTATTAATGGGAGGATTATCCAGATTGGACAATTTATCAGGTATAAATTTTGAGTGATTTTGTTTTGCAGTCATTAACTATACAATTATCTTAGCCAAATTCGTCATGTTTATATAGCTTTTCAGAAAAAGTTCTCAGACTTTAGATCAAAATATTTATCTGAAAAGCTATATCTATGCGTCACGATACGTCTTCCCAACTGTGGCATAATACCTGCCTTAATTCATGTAATTCCCGATTTGATAGCAAGCGTTGGGTGCGTCCCACGCATCATTCCATTTTTGTGGCACCCTTGTGGCACTTACCCTGCAATAGCTTCAATGACTGCACTGGGATTTTTATCAACAACCTTAAGTAAAACCAAAGCAGTTCCTCTAGGCGTTCTTAACCCTCGTTCCCAGTGACGTAGTCTCTCAAGTGATATACCAAATGTTGCACAGAACCGTTGCTGACTCATACCCGTTTTTACTCGAATTGCCTTCACGTTAACCGATTTGGGTGTATGCTCAATGATCTTTGTTTGTTCTCCCTTGGCATGATTCATTGCCTCATTCAAGCCTGCATAGATTTCTTCAAATGCTTTACTCATTTTTTCGCCTCCAATAGCTAACAAGCTCTTTTACCGTTTTTGACAATATTTGTTTTTCACCCATTGATAAATTGGATTTTTCATTCTTTCCAAATAGGGTTAAAAGATACAGTGGCATCATTTTGTTATGATAGTAGTAAATAATTCTTGTTCCAGCACTTTTTCCCATACCAGAAAAAAATCCGTTGCATTTCCTAATCCGTTGTACTCAAACAGAGTTTACGATCAACTAACGGATTTTTTATTGGGAACGCTCAATAAGTATATCGGTAAATTGGTCCGTGCAGGGCATTCAGTGGCGGTGGCTTTACAGGATGAGGATAAACAACGGCATATTGAAGAAATCATCCGGGTACAAGTACAGCAGGTTAATAAGGAGTAAGGGTTTTGTAAGAACGAAACCTGAAATAGAAATCCGATTTTTGAAAAAATCGGATTTCTGGAGAAATAATAACCCTAAAAAAATCGAGCAGGGGCGCTGCCCCTACAACCCCGATGGGGACACCCCAGACCCCGTTAAAGGAAAAAAGTGTTAAATATCAAAGGTTTATCCTGGCGAGGCGAAAGCCGACGAAGTTGACGCGGTAGTCGTGCGAGTCCCTGAGACGGAATGCCGAGCGCACTCGCCCCGCTTCGACGACCCACGAGCCGCCGCGAACCACAGGTCGCCTGGCACGATTCTTGCTTGTACATTTTTTTTCTTTACCGTTATACTTATTTTCATATTCAGAGCAAGTCCATTCCCATACATTTCCCACTGTATCGTATAAGTCAAAGGGGTTGGAATTAAAAGAACCCACTGGTGCCGTCATTTTCTTCGCATCCCACCCCCACTCAGCACCACATCCATCACAAGCAGCACGATTTTTACCAATCTCATTACCCCACCAATACTTAGTTTCCGAACCTGCTCGCGCCGCGTATTCCCATTCAGCCTCAGTGGGTAAGCGATACTGTTTACCTGTTTGTTGACTAAGCCATTCAACATAAGTGGTGGCATCATTCCAACTCACACAAACAACCGGCTGATTATTGTTTTGAGAAAAATAGGGATTACGCCAATTTGCATCTTTCTTATATCCCCAATCGTCACCATACGTATTACAACCCTTGTCTTTTTCAGCCTCCGTCTTATACCCAGTCGCATTCACAAATTGCCTAAATTCACCAACGGTAACTTCATACTTACCCATCGCAAATTGCTCAACATTCACCCGATGCACCGGCTTTTCATCACTACTACCACCGCCCTGAATATCACCCATCCGAAATTGCCCTGCTGGAATAACAACCATTTCTGGACCTGAACTACCGTCTTGTAAGCGATCAGTGAAAACTTGACCAGGCAGTAACTTGGTTTCAATCGAATAGGTCCAACCTTTTTCTACCATAACCCCCTGGACATTAACTTGATCGCCCTTTAAATTCGCAGTGATGAATAATGGTTTTTTTGAACCTTCTTGATAAATCTGTTTGGCTTCCTTAACGCCAATTTTCACTGAACCACTATTTTGTAAGTGCTCAGAAAACGGCTTTACCCAATCAGCTTGCCACTTTAAATTCACTGCAAATATTTGAGTATCAGCATTGTAACGATTTAAACGCAACACGCCAGCCTGATAATCCAAATTGCGTTGCTTGACTTCCGCATTAAACTGTTGTAACAATTGCAGCCGCCGTGCTTGAAAAGTAGCTGTTGTTTCAAACATATCTTGTTTGGGTTGAAAATAAGCTGCAAAATCTCCTTTTTTGATAGGTAAACTTTCTGATTGCTTCAGTGGCGGAGCAACCACAGGCGGAGATGGTTCAACATTTGGTGGCGGAGCAACTACAGGCAGAGATGGTTCAACTTGAGCTGAACGCCTGACAATGTCTTCTTCAATATCTTTAAACAAATAAAAAGTGGCAATAATAGCAACAGCCATTGCTAGTAAAGAAAGAAATTTATGCCCTTTAAAATATTCTGAAAAAGCGGCACCACCACTGATAACAAATAATACGGCTAAGATAAATAATTTAAGTGTCATGAATTTTTTTTACCTCTTGCTTAGTAGTGTAGTAGTGTAGGGTGGGTAGGAGCTTCGCGGCAACCTAATAATTGGGGTCAGAGTAACATTAATTGGTTAATTTTTATTTTTGACAGGTATTATTATAGCATATTAATTTTACTTTGACCCCTATTATTGAACCCATAGTGAGAAATCTAAATTCCAACTTGCTGTTGGAGCCGCCTGCTTAGAAAGAAGATTTGCGCCGTTTTCGAGATCATGGGTTCTAAACTTTTTTCTTCTTCAAAAGCGTCATCAGGGGTGTTGATTGACTTATATTCCAAAAATTGAATGAATTGTAAAACGTCGAGCAAGTATTTAGGGGAAAGATGCTGTAATGCTTTAACAATGTAACCCATTGATTTACTTAAAATTCCTATTTTTGTAAAGCTAATGAAATCAAGCACTTAAATTAAATCGGTATAATGTCTGATTTATAGAAAATGGATATTAATTCTGTTTATCCTTATAATCTATTTAATCCTGTTCAAACTCATTATCTGATTTATTATCTTTTTAAGATGGCTATTAATATTTTCAAAATCAATAAAAAAGACTGGCAACATTTTTTCCTCAAGCGAAATATTGCACAGCCAGGTCCCATTATTCTCAATAGACGACAAATATTTATTTTGCCCACCTATTCCGGTTTATTATTAGGCTTAACGTTGTTTGTTATGTTGCTTGGGTCCATGAATTATAATAAGAGTATGGGCTATGCCTTCACCTTTTTACTAGGTAGTATGGTTTTTGTTTCCATTTTACACACTCATCGGATGCTATTAGGATTACGCATAGAAGCCGGTAAAGTCGCCCCCGTTTTTGCAGGAGAAAGCGCCTCGTTTTGTCTATGGCTAGATAATCGTCAAAACGCAGCTCGTTATGCTTTGGTTTGGCAGCGCAGTCCAAAGTTCAAAGTTCAAAATCTCAAATCAGATGATCCAAACTCTAAAATGGTTATAGACTTACCCGCTAATCAGCGTATCAGTATTAATATACCCGTTCCAACTACACAACGTGGGCGCATTTTTTTAGGAATGGTAACGGTATATACACGCTTTCCCTTGGGTTTATTTCAGGCATGGTCCTATATTCATTTAGATGTTTCTACCCTGGTTTATCCCCAAGCTTATGGCAATAAAACCTTGCCCTTGGGTCAACAATTTGAAAGTGTCGGGGAAGGTAGCCCTCGCACTGGAGGCGGTGAAGATTTTATAGGATATCGGGATTATCAACCAGGAGATTCACCACGACATATTGATTGGAAAGCCGTCGCCCGGGGGCAAGATTGGATGATTAAACAATTTGGTGGTATGAATATCGCTCAAGTCTGGCTCACTTGGGATGACGTGAATGTCATGACTAATATTGAAGCGGCTCTATCACAACTCTGTTTATGGATATTAATTGCAGAAAGCCAGGGAGCCGAATATGGCTTAAAAATACCAGGCAACTGTTTTGAACCGGATATCGGAGAAAAACACCGTGAACGCTGTTTGCAAGCATTGGCATTATTTGAAGAAATTTCTATAAAAATGTAGAATCTGTAGAAATCCGCTTTTTTTAAAATCGATTATACAATCCTTGTAGTTATTAGTATAAAAAAAATGTTCACTGAACCCGTTATAGAAATCACAAATTTACGCACCCAATTTGCTCAAACAATTATCCATGATAATTTAAACCTCAAAATACGACGCAGTGAAATTGTCGCTTTAATTGGAGATAGCGGTGCGGGCAAATCTACCTTGCTGCGTGAAATTATCTTATTAGAAAAACCCGCTGCCGGTTCAATCAAAGTCTTTGGGCAAGAAGTCTTAAACCTTAACCATGAAGAATCTTTATGGTTGCGCCGCCACTGTGGCATGATGTTTCAACATGGAGCATTATTCAGTTCTTTAACGGTTGCCGAAAATATTGCGATACCATTACGTGAACATACCCAATTAAGTCAACGCTTCATTAAAGAAATAGCCGCATTCAAAATAGCCCTAGTCGGATTACCCAGCAATGCAGGCGATAAATATCCCTCTCAACTGAGTGGAGGTATGATTAAACGTGCCGCCGTGGCACGCGCCCTCGCATTAGATCCGGATATTTTATTTTTAGATGAGCCAACAGCAGGTTTAGATCCAATCGGTGCAGGGGCATTTGATGAACTCGTTATAAACTTAAAAGAATCGCTCGGATTAACAATTGTCATTGTCACCCATGATTTAGATTTATTATGGAAAGTCACAGATCGTATAGCGGTATTATCTGATAAATGTGTCTATAAAGTGGCACCAATACGCGAATTAGCAAAACTTAATCATACTTGGCTGCAAAAATATTTTCAAGGACCCCGTGGAAGAGCAGCCCAGGTATAAGGAACAATCCCAAGGGCGAACACACAGGATTCGAGGTTTCTGAGGGCAACCACAAGGGATTGCCCCTACAAATCAATCGGTTACGTAGGGGCAAGACTGAAGGTTGCCCTTAACTTAATGGCATTCTGATTATCTCAAATTTTGCTATAATAGTAGGGTGGGCAAACGTCTTTTTGTGTGCATCGGCATTTAACGCTAAACTCGTTTAGATAGATGATGGTGGGTTGCTGCGAAGCTGTTACCTACCAGGAGCGCTCTACGCTTGCTAAATGTATATTTTATTCAGCTTTATCACCTTGTTGTATCTTATTATCGGCTTTACCACGTATAATGGTTAGAGAATTTCTATTAAATTTGTCTTGAATTGTACCGAAAAGTTGTTCGTGATCAGATATAAAACGCATAGAAACGTATTCGAGTTGCGGATTTTTGGGTTCTTTAACAAATTTAACAACTAGATCATGCTCATTATAAATAATACGGGCGTGATATAACCCACAATATTGGTATATAAAATGACCCCCCAACATAAAATTATTAAGAATTATTATCAAGAATTACAAAAGTTTGAACGGGCGAACCAAACCCATGAGGGTACAGTTAAGCAAGCGTTTCAACATCTGTTAGAAGCTTATTCTAAATCTTATCATTGGATTTTGATTCAGGAGCAAACTTTGGCATCGATTCGGTTGGATGGCACTTTGTTTGATGAATCGAATATTCCACGCGGTTATTGGGAGGCGAAGGATAGTCAGGATAATTTGGAAAAAGAAGTGCAATTTAAGTTGTACGAAAAGGGCTATCCACAAGATAATATCGTCTTTCAATCGCCGAACCAAGCCATTTTAATTCAAAATGGCGCAGAAATATTAAATGTGTCTTTAACTGAACCAAAGAATTTGGTAACGGTTTTAGATAAGTTTTTTAATTTTAAACGCCCTGAATATGATCAGTGGGATGCGGCGGCGGCAGAATTTAAAGAGCGGGTGCCAGATTTGGGTAAGCGGTTGTTACAAATCATTCGTGCGGCTTTAGCGAAGGATAAAGCGTTTAAAAAGGCGTTTAATCATTTTGCTAATCAATGTCGGCAAGCGATTAATCCGAATTTAGCGGATGCGGCGATTGAGGAAATGTTGATTCAGCATTTGTTGACAGAGCGAATTTTTCGGAAATTATTTGATCATCCTGACTTTGCTAAACGGAATATTATTGCCCGTGAAATTGAGGGGGTGATTGAGAAGTTGACTGAGAAATCGTTTAATCGGGATGCGTTTTTTGCTGATTTGCAGTATTTTTATAAGGCGTTGGAAACAGTTGCGGCGACGATTAGTGAGTATAGTTATAAGCAGCATTTTTTGAATACGATTTATGAGCGGTTTTTTCAGGGCTTTTCAGTTAAGGTGGCGGATACGCATGGGATTGTTTATACGCCGCAGCCGATTGTGGATTTTATGGTGCGTTCAGTAGAGGAGATTTTGCAACGGGAGTTTGGGAAGTCGTTGGTGGATAGAGGGGTGCATATTTTGGATCCGTTTGTCGGCACGGGGAATTTTATCACGCGGATTATTCGGGAGATTAGGCTAAAAGGTAAGATGAAGTTGGATTATAAGTATCAACATGAGTTGCATTGTAATGAAGTCATGCTCTTGCCCTATTATTTGGCTTGTATGAATATCGAGCATCAGTATTTGGAGTTGATGCAGAAATATCGTCCATTTGCTGGCATTTGTTTGGCGGATACTTTTGAATTAGCGGAAGATAAGCAGCAAGAGCTGTTTACTCCTGAAAATACTGAGCGGGTTAAGCAGCAAAAGGCAACGGATTTTTTTGTGATTATTGGTAATCCGCCCTATAATGCTTGGCAAGTGAATGAGAACGATAATAATAAGAATCAGACACATACAGCTGTAGGTAATTGGGTACGAGGTACTTATGCTAAGGATTCTAAGGCGACTTTGAAAAATGCTTTATCTGATCCGTATGTTAAAGCGATTAAATGGGCTTCTGAACGAGTTAAAAATGAGGGCATTGTTGCTTTTGTCACCAATAATAGTTTTTTAGAGGGGATTGCTTTTGATGGAATGAGAAAACATTTGGCTCAGGATTTTTCTAAGATTTATGTTTTGGATTTAAAAGGGAATGTGAGAAAAGATTCCATGCGTGATGGTATTCCAATTGGAGAGAAGCACACTATTTTTGGCTTATCGGCGATGGTTGGTATTTCCGTTGCATTTTTTGTAAAAAGCAATAATAAAACTGACAATTGCCAAATTTATTATAGTACGGTTGATTGGAAATCGACACGTCAAGAAAAATTTCAGATAATTGAACAAGCAGAAACTTATAACGGTTTAGAACGTCAACTAATTAATCCCAATAAAAAACACACTTGGTTAACTGAAGGGTTACATTCAGAATTTGATGAATTTATTCCATTAGGAACGAAAGAAACGAAGGTTGAAAAAGTGGCTGCCGAAAATGTTGTATTTAAAACTTACAGCGGCGGTATGATGACTGGGCGCGATGCGTGGGCATATAACTTTAATCAAAATGTACTTATTAAAAACGTGCAAAGTACAATTAATGTTTATAATGAACAAGTCTCTCAATGGCTTCAATGCACAGATAAAAAAGCCAAAGTTGATGATTTTGTTTTGTATAATGATAAAAAAATAAGCTGGAGTTCAACCTTAAAAAACCAAATGAAAAATGGAAAACTGGCGCAATTTACCAAGGAAAAAATTAGAAATTCCTCTTATCGCCATTTTACAAAATGCTATCTTTATTTTGACAAAGCTCTCATTGATCGCACAGGGCAATTTCTGAACATTTTTCCAACATTAGCTACTGAGGATGAAAACAGGGCAATCGGTTGCACTAATCATTCACAAGTCCCTTTTATTGTCCAAATGATAAATTGCATACCTGATGTAGCTGTTGGAGGGCGTATTACTCAATGCTTCCCCTTTTACACCTACAACGAAGACGGCACCAATCGCACCGAAAACATCACCGACTGGGCATTAAGCCACTGGCAACAACATTATCAAGATAAAACCATTACCAAATGGAATATCTTCTATTACGTTTATGCTTTATTACATCATCCCCATTACCGAGAAAAATACGCCAAAAACCTCAAAAGAGAATTGCCACGCCTCCCGCTCGCACCCAAATTTTGGGATTTTTCCAACGCGGGCAAACAATTGGCTGATTTACATCTTAACTATGAACAGGTTGAACCTTATCCATTGGAAGAAATTGAAAACCCCAAATATCCATTTAGCCTTGAAGTTGAAAAAATGCGCCTGTCTAAAGACAAAACCCAATTGATTTACAATAACTTTTTGATTTTAAAATGTATTCCAATAAAAACGTTTGACTATAAACTGGGCAATCGATCTGCCCTTGAATGGGTTGTCGATCAATATCGCATTAAAACCGACAAACGCAGTGGCATCATTAACAATCCCAACCGCAAAGAAGATGAATATTATATCATCGAACTAATCAAAAAAATCATCACTGTGAGCATAGAAACTCAGAAGATTGTGGAAGAAATATTGAAACATCGTGTTTGTCGATGAGGTTAGCAAGCGTAGGGTGCGTCCTACGCACCGTTAGCCGCAGACGGAGCTCACTAAGCCAAAAACGGGAAGTTATTTCGTGATCATTCTTACCGTTAAAGTTTAAAATTGGCACAGGTAGGAAATAACATTGGGCTTTTCACATTCATTGGGAGATTGGTACGGCTTAATTCTCGGCGTAATCGGCTCAAGTGTTCAATACCACTTTTTTTATGTCCCCTGATAATGATACTTTCTACTGCTTTGGCACCCGCCCGCCGTCCAAAACAAATGATTTCTAATAAGGCATTGCCCATAATACGATTTCGACCGTGTATTCCACCGCTGACTTCTCCTACACTGTATAAGCCACGAACACAGGTTTGACCATATTCATTAATGACGATACCCCCATTTTGATAATGCAAGGCTGGATAAACCAACATAGGGATTTTAGTCGGTTCCAAATTGCCCCGTTTAGCGAGTTGAAACAATTTGGGAAAACGCTTTTTCATCATACCTGGTTCACGCCGTTCCATACTTGGCGTATCTAACCATACACCTACCGTTTTTTCATCGACAAAAACACCGCGTCCTTCGGCACATTCACGTAGAATTGCCGCTGAAATATAATCTCGTGGTTTTAATTCATCTACAAACCGTTCACCCAGACCATTTAATAACTGGACTCCGGCGGACCGCACGCTTTCAGTGATTAAGGAACCGGCAATATGACTCGGATAGGCGATCCCGGTTGGATGGTACTGAAAAGAATCTAAGTCTCGTAGTTGAGCACCCAAACGGTAAGCTAAAACTAAACCGTCGCCGGTTGCACCAAAGTGATTAGTCGTTGGGAAGTTATTGAGGTGCATACGCCCAATGCCGCCAGTCGCTAAAATAACGGCTTGCGCTTTGATCATTTTATAAGCTTGCTCTTCCAAAGAATAAAACACCGCGCCTGCACAATGTCCCGTTTCACTAGAAAGCAGCTCAACGGCTGGACAATGGTCCCATACTTTAATATTGCTATTAGATACCGCCTCGCGCAGTACCCGCATCATTTCTAAGCCTGTATAATCCCGATAATAAACAATTCGATTGGCGGAAGCGCCTCCTGGACGGCGAGTTAATAAGTCACCAAATTCGTCTACATCAAATTGCATACCTTCCTTAATTAACCAACGGATCACATCTGGTGCTTCTTTTACCATAGTCGCCACTAATTTTTTATCAGCGGCATGGTGACCGGCTCTTAAGGTATCATCATAATGCGCCTGTGGTGTATCATTGGGTTCAATAGACGCTTGTATTCCGCCTTCAGCCATCACCGTATTACTGTCACCTAACCGTAGTTTAGTTGCCAAAATGACCCTAGCACCTTGTCTTGCTGCGGTCAATGCTGCCGCACAACCGGCACCGCCTCCTCCAATAACTAAAATATTGGTTTCTGTAATAGAAGCCCCGGCTAAATCAGCTTCATCAATATGGGCATCAGCTTGTAACATTTCAGCTAATTGTTGATGACAGATATCACCCTTATTGGGTCCCACCTGTAATTCAACTTTTGAAGCTGGATAATAATCCGGGTGGTAATCGCGTAATAATTCATTCATTTCCGGGAGCGTATGCTCTTTATCATGCTGATAGCTTTTCAATGCTTCAGTATATGGTATACCTTTAATCATAGTTTATTAGTTGTCAATGGTGTTTTTTCACATTATCATTAAGTCTTTGATTTTATTAAGTTTATTTTTTTAATAAATAAAAATTCTATAAAAATCGGCACCCTTCAAATTGCCCACCTACTTAAAAATTTAAGTTGTAACAAAGTTTAAGTTGTGACTTCGTGCTAGTCATGGTGGGCAAAAAAACACTTGCCCCTCCTATATGACTATGGTAACATTAAGAAATCCGATTTTTAAAAAAATTGGATTTCTAAGCTCACTGGAAAAAATATCATTTTATAGAATAATACCATGAAATTGCTAATTATATTCGTAAGTCATTGTATTTTCGTATTAGCTATGTTAAGCAATGCCAGCACTGTGATTGCTGCTAATTGTCAATCTACGCCAACGGAACCATGTCAATCTGTTATACCAATTCCTCCTATTTCAAAAAAATTGAGAAGGGA
>Ga0190283_1000733_pt1 | contig 16306 bp, 7 predicted proteins | sample 48691801_MG_FD_161669 | JGI IMG/M metagenome (GOLD analysis project Ga0190283, IMG submission 161669) | Hydrothermal vent microbial mat bacterial communities from Southern Trench, Guaymas Basin, Mexico - 4869-18-0-1_MG | ecosystem: Environmental > Aquatic > Marine > Hydrothermal vents > Microbial...
CCACCCACTTATCCGGTGCTGCCCCCTTCATCTAGTTTTCCTTCTCATACTTGTCCAGAAAAGGGTGAAGTGAAATCCAAGTGCAATGCTAAGGGCATCACGATAACGGATTTGAAAGTCAGTGAAAGTGGTCACATTGATGGAGGTACTCTAAAAGGGACGCTTGAAAATAATGGCTGGGTGACTAATTTCATTCTTGAATCAGGCTCACAACTTGAAAACAATAGCTGGGTTGCTAACCTGACGATTAAACCGGAAGCAGTGTTGAGAGGGGGTATATGGACTAGCTATATTATCAGTGAGGGGATTCTGATTGATATTGATTTTCGGGGGGCTTCTGTGATAGGGGGTTATTTGGGCGGTACGATTTCCAATAACAGCAAAGTCGATGGCTATTTTAAAGATGTATCCCTCATGCCTAACACTCGAATTTCCGGTGGCGCATTAAAAGGGCATATTAAAGGTGATCCTCAATATCCAGCCCTGCTAGATTCACTTAAGGTTATGAAAAATAGTCATCTTTCGCATGTCATTATAGGTTCTGATGTGGAATTGGCTAAGAATGTGACATTAGGTGATGGTGTTGTTAAGATGGAGAAGGCTGTGGCTATCAATTTTGTTGGGGCAGTGGATACAGAGAGCCTTATGATAGGGGGTAGCTTTGTTAATGACGGTGATTTTAAATTACAAAATGAACTGTCGCGTTCTGACTCAACAACAATTTATAGTCGTATTCATGTTGAGCCTGCGCATATTGGACTGCGTGCCGAAATTTTAATTTGCGCCGCTTATAAGCCCTTAACTTCTCCCAGGCGTAAACCGCTTTTCTATATGATCGATACGGAAGATAAGATTCATCTTTGGGATGAAGAGATTGCAAGTCTGGTGACTTTTAGGGAGATTGAATCTTTAGGGGAGGTTGAAGATATCGAGATATACAGTGGATTCTTTAATTTTACGGGTGTACTGAATATCTATTTTGGGTATCGTTTAGAAGATGGCACCGTCGTTTATAATTTGAAGACGATTGATGTGACTCTAATGGAGTAAAACAAATACTTTTGTAGGTGTACAAAAGTTTATTAACATTTGACAGGCAAAAAGGTAAAACCTCAAAACCCCCTTTCGCCAAATCAACTTAAAGCCTCAAGTCGTTTGACTTGGGGCTTTTTTTATGGTAATTAACGAGCGAAGCGATATCAACGTTGATGATTTGATGGCTCGTGCAGGAGAGCGAAAGTTTTAGAGGCATACAGAAATAAAAAATCAACTCGCCAAAAAAAGGGTCAAGTCATTGTTCATCCGATAAGACGTGATATTTTTGAATTGGAAGGATTTCTTAAACCGCCTGCGAAGCCGGTGACACTTGAAGAAATGGATGCCGTTATTCGTCGTCTGGAAGCAAGTTATGCTAGGGTGGGCAAAGTGTTTTTGTTGCCCACCGATTCAAAATCTTAAAAGACTTATGTCCAGCTACTTATTACGACTGCGAAACATTATCTATTGGTTTAGCTTGCCGAAAGAAATATTGATTATGTCGGCGTCGCCTATCTTCATGGTAAGCTAAACCGGTGCCAGCGGGAATTAATCGTCCCACAATGACATTTTCCTTCAATCCCCGTAAATTATCACATTTACCATTGACAGAAGCATCGGTCAATACCCGCGTCGTTTCCTGAAACGATGCAGCCGATATAAAAGACTCAGTCGCTAATGACGCTTTTGTAATGCCCAATAATTTTGGCTGATAAGTCGCGGGTATTTTTCCCTCTGATGTCACCCGTTCATTTTCTTCTAATAACCTTGAACGCTCAAGCAGTTCACCTGGTAATAAGCGAGTATCTCCAGGATTAAGCACTTCTATTTTGCGAAGCATTTGTCGGATAATCACTTCAATATGTTTATCGTTTATTTTGACTCCTTGGAGCCGGTACACTTCTTGGACTTCGTTAACAATGTAATGCGCAAGTGCGCTTATTCCATTAATTCGTAAGATGTCATGTGAATTTGGTGCCCCATCGACAATTTCTTCACCCTTTTCAACATTTTGCCCTTCAAAGACATTAACATGTCGCCATTTAGGAATCGCTATCTCAGTAACTTCACCGTCTTTAGTAATCAGTAATTTTTGCCGTGTTCGAGTATCTTTACCAAAACTCACAATACCACTACGTTCTGCTAAAATGGCAGGCTCTTTTGGAATACGCGCCTCAAATAAATCAGCCACCCGTGGTAAACCACCGGTAATATCACGCGTTTTAGTCGTTTCTTGGGGTAAACGGGCAATCACATCACCCACTTTCACTTCGGTACCATCTTCTATGTTAATAATCGCCTTTGGCGGTAAGTAATAAATGGCGGGCATTTCAGTACCGGCAATATTAAGATCATTGCCCTCATTATCCACTAAATTGATTGTGGGGCGCATATCCTTAGCATGAGATGGACGCTGTTTCGGGTCCGTAACCACTATGCTGCTTAGACCGGTCATATCATCAAACTCTCTATCTACCGTTATCCCTTCTACCACACTCGTGAATTTCACCAATCCTGCCACTTCGGTAATCACCGGGAAAGTATGCGGATCCCAACTTGCAATAGTCTGTCCTGCTTCAACAGTGTCATCATCATTAATTGTTAATATGGCACCATAAGGTACTTTATAACGTTCACGCTCTAATCCAAAATCATCAATAATACTCAATTCCCCAGAACGCGAGACGATTACCCATTTGATTTCACCCTCAGAAGTTTCTTGGGATAGTTGTTTAATATTATCAAATTTGATCGTGCCTTTAGATTTAACCTCAATATGATTAGTCGCCGCTGCCCGTGATGCGGCACCCCCAATGTGGAAAGTCCGCATTGTCAACTGAGTCCCAGGTTCACCGATGGATTGTGCTGCAACGACTCCCACCGCTTCACCCCGATTCACTAAATGCCCTCGTGCTAAATCTCGCCCATAGCACTTAGCACAAATGCCATAGCGTGATTCACAAGTAATCGCTGAGCGCACCTTAATACGGTCAATCCCCTCTTTTTCTATATATTCTACCCAATCTTCATCTAATAAAGTTCCTGCCTTAACAATGGGTTTTTTAATCCCAGGCTTATAAACCGTTTCTGCGACCACACGACCTAATACTCGATCACGTAACGGCTCAACGACATCACCCCCTTCTATTAGATGCATCAACTCTAAGCCTCCCTGTGCACCACAATCCGTGTCTAAAATCACCATATCTTGGGCAACATCCACTAATCGTCTGGTTAAATAGCCTGAATTAGCTGTCTTTAAAGCGGTATCGGCGAGACCTTTCCTAGCACCATGCGTTGAAATAAAATATTGTAGTACATCTAAGCCCTCACGAAAATTAGCTGTGATAGGGGTTTCAATAATAGAGCCATCTGGTTTCGCCATCAGCCCACGCATCCCCGCTAATTGACGTATCTGAGCTGCTGAACCACGGGCACCGGAATCCGCCATCATATAAATAGAGTTAAACGATGACTGTGTGACGGATTTACCCTGATTATCGGTTACCGTTTCTACCCCCAATTGGTCCATCATCGCCTTGGCTAATTTATCATTGGTGCGTGACCAAATATCGACCACTTTATTATAACGTTCACCCTGTGTGATTAAGCCAGACGCATATTGCTCTTTAATTTCATTGACTTCCGATTCAGCCTCTTCAATGATTTGAGGTTTATTATCCGGAATGAGCATATCCTCAACGCCAATTGAAATGCCCGCGCGCGTCGCATAAGTAAAACCGGTATACATTAAATTATCAGCAAAAACAATTGTATCCTTAAGACCTAAACGGCGATAACATACATTAATCAAATTAGAAATTGACTTTTTTGTCAAATTCCGATTGATTAAGTCAAAAGGTAAGCCTTTTGGCAAAATTTCAAATAGCAAAGCACGCCCTATCGTTGTTTGAACCCGTTTAAAATTCGTGAGCTTTGTTGCCGGTTTTGTCGAAAAAAGCGCACTGGTTTTTTTCTCCACTAAGGATTCCTTGAAGCGTACTATAATGCGAGCATTTAAATCCGCATGCCATGTTTCATAAGCACGACGTGCTTCTTTTAAATTCGCAAAAACTAAGCCTTCGCCACGCGCTCCAATGCGTTCCTTAGTCATAAAATAAAGCCCTAATACGACATCTTGAGACGGCACAATAATAGGTTCACCATTCGCGGGTGACAGGATATTATTAGAAGACATTATCAAAGCACGCGCTTCTAATTGTGCTTCAAATGAAAGAGGCACATGAACTGCCATTTGGTCCCCATCAAAATCGGCATTAAAAGCGGTACACACCAGTGGGTGTAATCGAATTGCCTTACCCTCAATTAAAACAGGCTCAAACGCTTGAATGCCTAAGCGGTGCAAAGTGGGGGCGCGATTTAACATAATGGGATGTTGACGAATCACATCTTCAAGAATATCCCACACTTCTCCATCTTCTTCCTCCACTTTTATTTTGGCAGCCTTAATTGTGGTAACGATACCTTTTGATTCCAATTTACCAAAAATAAAGGGCTTAAATAATTCCAGGGCCATTTTCTTAGGCAAGCCACACTGATGTAATTTGAGTGTGGGTCCGACGACAATAACGGAGCGCCCAGAATAATCTACCCGCTTACCGAGTAAATTTTGACGAAAACGACCTTGTTTACCTTTAATCATATCTGCCAATGACTTAAGAGGGAGTTTATGGCTACCGGTCAGAGCGCGACCTCGTCGCCCATTATCCAATAATGCATCAACCGATTCTTGCAACATCCGTTTTTCATTACGCATAATAATGTCGGGTGCAGTTAAATCCAATAATTTCCTTAAACGATTATTGCGATTGATCACGCGCCGATAAAGGTCATTTAAATCAGAAGTCGCAAATCGTCCTCCATCTAAGGGAACTAAAGGGCGTAGTTCCGGGGGTAATACGGGCAAGACTTTTAATACCATCCATTCAGGACGATTACCAGAATGGATAAAAGATTCCATTAATTTTAGACGTTTACTCCACTTTTTAATTTTTGCTTCAGAAGAGGAACTTGTAATTTCTTCCCGAAGACGATTCACTTCACTAGGTAAGTCCATCGTCCGCAATAATTCAAAAATAGCCTCTGCACCCATCTCGGCATTAACATCATCACCATGTTCTTCCAATGTCGCAATATAAGCTTCCTCATTTAATAGCTGTCCCCGTTCCAATGTGGAAAAACCGGGATCAACCACGACATAAGCTTCAAAATAGAGAATACGTTCAATATCTGTCAACGTCATATCTAACATGATGCCCATACGAGAGGGTAAGGATTTGAGGTACCAGATATGAGCCACCGGGCTGGCAAGGTCTATATGCCCCATACGCTCACGGCGTACCTTAGCTTGGGTAACTTCAACGCCACATTTTTCACACACCACACCACGATGTTTAAGACGCTTATATTTGCCACAGAGGCATTCATAATCTTTGGTTGGTCCAAATATTTTGGCACAAAACAGTCCATCGCGTTCTGGTTTAAAGGTACGATAGTTGATGGTTTCTGGTTTTTTTACCTCTCCATAGGACCAGGAACGAATTTTTTCTGGAGAAGCTAAACCAATACAAATTCTATCAAAATCTTCTATTTGACCTTGGCTATTTAAGAGATAAAGTAAATCTTTCATAGTTAATGGTTTGGTTAATGGTTAATAGTTTTTTTAAACCTGCCAGGTTTGGAGGGTTTGATTTTTAAAAAAACGCAATCCTTAATTCACGTAATATTATACACTGTTATATATTTGGAAATCAACTTTTAATTTGCATTTTAATCTTTTAAAATTTTCAGTAGGGCAGCTATCCAAATGTACCCCTATCATTTATTTTTCAGAAGACTCGTTTGTTAATTCGTTCGTGATGTGCTAAATTAATGATAGGATTAAACGAGATTGATTCAAATTGATATACTGAATTTTATTCATGAAATACATTGACTCTTTTAAATTCATCAAAAAAATTATCCTACTCCTGATCATAATAAAAGTGAGCGTGGCTTGTGCAGTGAGATCGGGACCTGCTCTTATTACAGGCTTTAGTTTTGCAAATATGCCTGAACCTCCGCCTATTATCGCTGTCCCTTTAGGGACAGAAACGGAACGCGGTTTACAATTCACATTGAATGCGGTACTGTTTGAAACCGGTAATGCTAATTTATTTCCGGAAGGAAAGCAGAAAGTTGAAGCATTTGCATCAGTGATTCAGCTACCCAAAAATATTTCACGAACGGTATTGATAGAAGGACATACAGATAGCAGTGGTCGTAAAAAGTATAATTTGCACCTTTCAAAGCGTCGAGCTGAAATGGTGAAAAAGGTTTTAATCACACAAGGCGTTGATCAAGCCAATTTAGTTGTCAAGGCTTTTGGTGAAAACAATCCGATTGCAACGAATGTGACAAGCCAAGGGCGACAGCAAAATCGTCGCGTGGAAATTATTATTTTGAATGAGGGAATGATTCCTTAGTTGAATAATGCCAATTCCATTTTTCGCGTGTTAAAAATCCGATTTTTTTAAAAAATCGGATTTTTGCTACATGACAAAGTCAAATTAACAATTAAAAATATGTCTCACCCCATCCAAAATCTCATAAAACGCTTTGAAAATCAAATAGATACCTATCAAAAAAGCGACTATAACGAAACTCAAACCCGTATTGATTTTGTCAATCCTTTTTTTATCGCGTTAGGTTGGGATGTTGATAATAAGCAAGGGTTAGCTGAACCTTATCGGCAAGTGGTTCATGAAGATATTCTGAAAATTAAGAAAGCTCCCTATAAACGCCCGGATTATAGTTTTCGGGTTGGTGGGGTGCGAAAATTTTTTGTGGAAGCGAAAAAGCCTTCTATTAATCTTAAAACTGATCCCGAACCAGCTTATCAATTGCGTCGCTATGGGTGGAATGCCAAATTATCTTTAAGCATTATTAGCAATTTTGCGGAATTTGCGGTTTATGATTGTCGCCTTAAACCCAATCAAACGGATGATCCGAGTATTGGGCGCGTTTTATATTTAAGGTATACAGATTATTTGGAGCATTGGGAAAAATTAGTTGAGCGATTTTCGTTTGAGGCTGTTTGGCAGGGCAAGTTTGCTCAATATGCTGCACAAGCGGCGGTTAGCAAAGGCGCGGTTGAAGTTGATACGGCATTTCTAAATGAAATGGAAACTTGGCGGGAAAAATTAGCTCAACATATTCTTGTAAAGAATGCTTCTCTGACACAGCGTCAATTGAATTTTGTCGTTCAGCAAACGATTGATCGCATTGTTTTTTTACGAATTGGCGAAGATCGGGGTATTGAGGATTATGGGCGTTTATTAAGTTTGACGAATGGCAAAAATATTTATAAACGCCTTTTTAGGTTATTTGTGCAAGCGGATGAACGCTATAATTCGGGTTTATTTCATTTCAAAGAAGAAAAGGGGCGCATACAACCCGATAAATTAACACCTCATTTAAAAATCGGCGATGAGGTTTTACAAGAAATTATTGAGAATCTCTATTATCCCATCAGCCCTTATGAGTTTTCCGTTTTACCTGCCGACATTTTAGGGCAAATTTATGAGCGTTTTTTGGGTAAAGTTATTTGCATAACGAATTCAAAAAAAGCCGTTGTTGAAGAAAAGCCCGAAGTTAAAAAATCAGGCGGTGTTTATTATACGCCCAGTTATATTGTTGATTATATTGTTAAGCAAACTGTTGGCAAATTATTGGAAGGCAAAAAAGCTAAAACCTTTGCCAGCCGATTAAAGGTTTTAGATCCGTCTTGTGGTTCAGGCTCATTTTTAGTCGGCGCATATCAATTTCTATTGGATTGGCACCTTGAACAATATTTACTAACCCCTGATAAATGGCTGAAAAATAAAAATCCACCGATTTATCAAGCCAGCGGTGCTACCTGGAAATTAACCATTTCAGAACGTAAACGTATTTTATTAAATCATATTTATGGGGTAGATATTGATCCACAAGCGGTAGAAATTACCAAATTATCTTTATTATTGAAAGTCTTAGAAGATGAGCAAAGTGTGATTTCACAAATAGCCCTATTTAAAGAACGAGTCTTGCCTGATATTAATAATAATATTAAATGCGGTAACTCATTGATTAATAATAACTTTTATCAAAATCAACAATTAGACTTAATAGATGAAGAAACACAATATCGAATTAATGCTTTTGATTGGGAAAGTGAATTTGTTGAAGTTATGAAAGCGGGGGGATTTGATGCGGTGATTGGGAATCCGCCTTATGTTCGGCAAGAATTGTTAAGCGAATCAAAACCTTATTTCAAAGAATATTATAGTGTTTATCATGGTGTCGCTGATTTATATGTTTATTTCATTGAAAAGGGTATTTCTTTGCTACGTGAACAGGGACTTTTTGGCATTATTGTCGCCAATAAATGGATGCGAACCCATTATGGGCGATCCTTGCGGCGATGGTTGAAACAGCAACGCTTAATAGAAATTAATGATTTTGGTGATTTGCCCGTTTTTCAGCAAGCGACTACCTACCCTTGTATTTTGAGGGTACAAAAAATGCCTCCAAAAACGATATTTTCCGCCACGATAATTAAAACATTGGATTTCGATGATTTAAACACTTATATCACAGATAACTGTTATGAAGTTCAGCATACTGCTTTAAATGATGATGGTTGCTCACTGGCTGATAAAAAAACACGAGCACTTTTAGATAAACTTCGTCAACAAGGTATACCGTTAAATCAATATGTTGATGGAAAAATTTATCGTGGTGTTCTTACTGGGCTTAATGAGGCTTTTGTAATTGATGCCAAGACACGGGCGAAATTAATTGCTAAAGATGCTAACAGCGAGGAGTTGATAAAACCGTTTTTGGTGGGTAAAGATATAAAACGCTATAAGATGCCTGTTCGTTCGCGTTATTTGATTTTAATGAAAAAAGGATGGACAAAAAATAAATCGCACGGTGCTAAAAACGCTTGGATATGGTTAAAAAATACTTATCCAAGTATAGCCGCTCATCTGAAACCTTTTTCTAAAAAGGCTCAAAAACGTTATGATCAAGGTGAATATTGGTGGGAATTGCGAGCTTGTGACTATTATGAAGCATTTGAGAAACCCAAAATTATTTATCCTAACATTTGTCGAAAACCAGAATTTACTTTTGATAAAGCGGGTTTTTACGCCAACCAAAAATGTTTTATTATTCCAATACAAGATGAGTATTTACTGGGGATTTTAAATAGTTCAATTACTTTTTTCTTATTTCGTTTAATTTTGCCAAAATTGCGAGGTAATTTTTATGAACCCAGTTACGTCTATTTTAAAGATTTTCCTATTCGCACTATTGACTTTAATAACCCAACCGACAAAACTACCCATGATAAAATAGTTCAATTAGTTGAACAAATGCTAAAGTTCAATAAACAACTATCGGCTCATAACGATCCCCAAACGCAAACGATTTTGGAACGGCGCATCAAAGCGACTGATAAACAGATTGATCAGTTAGTTTATCGCTTGTATAACTTAACGGCAGAAGAAATTGAAATCGTAGAGAGCGATGATTAAAAATATGTCTCATTCCATCCAAAATCTCATAAAACGCTTTGAAAATCAAATAGATACCTATCAAAAAAGCGACTATAACGAAACTCAAACCCGTATTGATTTTGTCAATCCTTTTTTTATCGCGTTAGGTTGGGATGTTGATAATAAGCAAGGGTTAGCTGAACCTTATCGGCAAGTGGTTCATGAAGATATTCTGAAAATTAAGAAAGCTCCCTATAAACGCCCGGATTATAGTTTTCGGGTTGGTGGGGTGCGAAAATTTTTTGTGGAAGCGAAAAAGCCTTCTATTAATCTTAAAACTGATCCCGAACCAGCTTATCAATTGCGTCGCTATGGGTGGAATGCCAAATTATCTTTAAGCATTATTAGCAATTTTGCGGAATTTGCGGTTTATGATTGTCGCCTTAAACCCAATCAAACGGATGATCCGAGTATTGGGCGCGTTTTATATTTAAGGTATACAGATTATTTGGAGCATTGGGAAAAATTAGTTGAGCGATTTTCGTTTGAGGCTGTTTGGCAGGGCAAGTTTGCTCAATATGCTGCACAAGCGGCGGTTAGCAAAGGCGCGGTTGAAGTTGATACGGCATTTCTAAATGAAATGGAAACTTGGCGGGAAAAATTAGCTCAACATATTCTTGTAAAGAATGCTTCTCTGACACAGCGTCAATTGAATTTTGTCGTTCAGCAAACGATTGATCGCATTGTTTTTTTACGAATTGGCGAAGATCGGGGTATTGAGGATTATGGGCGTTTATTAAGTTTGACGAATGGCAAAAATATTTATAAACGCCTTTTTAGGTTATTTGTGCAAGCGGATGAACGCTATAATTCGGGTTTATTTCATTTCAAAGAAGAAAAGGGGCGCATACAACCCGATAAATTAACACCTCATTTAAAAATCGGCGATGAGGTTTTACAAGAAATTATTGAGAATCTCTATTATCCCATCAGCCCTTATGAGTTTTCCGTTTTACCTGCCGACATTTTAGGGCAAATTTATGAGCGTTTTTTGGGTAAAGTTATTTGCATAACGAATTCAAAAAAAGCCGTTGTTGAAGAAAAGCCCGAAGTTAAAAAATCAGGCGGTGTTTATTATACGCCCAGTTATATTGTTGATTATATTGTTAAGCAAACTGTTGGCAAATTATTGGAAGGCAAAAAAGCTAAAACCTTTGCCAGCCGATTAAAGGTTTTAGATCCGTCTTGTGGTTCAGGCTCATTTTTAGTCGGCGCATATCAATTTCTATTGGATTGGCACCTTGAACAATATTTACTAACCCCTGATAAATGGCTGAAAAATAAAAATCCACCGATTTATCAAGCCAGCGGTGCTACCTGGAAATTAACCATTTCAGAACGTAAACGTATTTTATTAAATCATATTTATGGGGTAGATATTGATCCACAAGCGGTAGAAATTACCAAATTATCTTTATTATTGAAAGTCTTAGAAGATGAGCAAAGTGTGATTTCACAAATAGCCCTATTTAAAGAACGAGTCTTGCCTGATATTAATAATAATATTAAATGCGGTAACTCATTGATTAATAATAACTTTTATCAAAATCAACAATTAGACTTAATAGATGAAGAAACACAATATCGAATTAATGCTTTTGATTGGGAAAGTGAATTTGTTGAAGTTATGAAAGCGGGGGGATTTGATGCGGTGATTGGGAATCCGCCTTATGTTCGGCAAGAATTGTTAAGCGAATCAAAACCTTATTTCAAAGAATATTATAGTGTTTATCATGGTGTCGCTGATTTATATGTTTATTTCATTGAAAAGGGTATTTCTTTGCTACGTGAACAGGGACTTTTTGGCATTATTGTCGCCAATAAATGGATGCGAACCCATTATGGGCGATCCTTGCGGCGATGGTTGAAACAGCAACGCTTAATAGAAATTAATGATTTTGGTGATTTGCCCGTTTTTCAGCAAGCGACTACCTACCCTTGTATTTTGAGGGTACAAAAAATGCCTCCAAAAACGATATTTTCCGCCACGATAATTAAAACATTGGATTTCGATGATTTAAACACTTATATCACAGATAACCGTTATGAAGTTCAACATACTGCTTTAAATGATGACAGTTGGTCATTGGCTGATAAAAAAACACGAGCACTTTTAGATAAGCTTCGTCAACAAGGTACACCGTTGAATCAATATGTTGATGGACAGGTTTTTTCTGGTATTAAAACAGGATTGAATGAAGCCTTTGTGATTGATGCACCGACACGGGCGAAATTGATTGCCAAAGATGCCCATGTTGATAGAAAAATTTATCGGGGGATTCTCACAGGGCTTAATGAAGCCTTTGTAATTGATGCCAAGACACGGGCAAAATTGATTGCTAAAAATGCTAAAAGCGAGGAATTGATCAAACCATTTTTGGTGGGTAAAGATATAAAACGCTATAAGATGCCTGAAAGTGAGCGTTATTTGATTTTTACTCGTCGTGGTGTTTCTATTGAACAATATCCGGCGATTAAACAGTATCTTCTTCAATACAAAAAACGTCTCATGCCAAAACCTAAAGATTGGAAAGGCGACAAATGGGCAGGGCGTAAACCCGGTCATTATGAGTGGTATGAAATTCAAGATACCATTGATTACTATGAAGAATTTGAGAAACCAAAAATTATTTATCAGGTTTTTCAAGTTAAACCGGCTTTTAGCTTTGATGAAAACGGATTATATACTAACAACGCCGTTTGGATCATTCCAAAAAATGATAAGTATCTACTGGGTATTCTTAATTCTAAATTAGGCTGGTTTTTGATCAGTCATTATTGTACTCAAATACAAAATGGCTATCAATTGATTTTTAAATATCTACAAGCAATCTCTATTCGCACTATTGACTTTGGCAACCCTACCGACAAAACTACCCATGATAAAATAGTTCAATTAGTTGAGCAAATATTAAAACTCAATAAACAACTATCGGCTCATAACGATCCCCAAACGCAAACGATTTTAGAACGGCGCATCAAAGCCATTGATAAACAGATTGATCAGTTGGTTTATCGTTTGTATGACTTAACGGCAGAAGAAATTGAAATAGCGGAAAGAAATAGCATTCGAGTATAAATAAATCCGATTTTTTGAAAAACTCGGATTTCTGAAACAGGATAAAGCGTATCCACCTGAACCATTAACCATTCAGTTTAGGATCAATTTCTAAATCCGCTAAACTATGTGGAACAAAAGGTAACATTTTTAAAGCCAGTAGAGTGGTGAAAATTGTGAATGAAAACCCTTTATAAATGTTAAAATATTTTTGCATACCTATTTTTCTGAAAACGGATAACTGATAACGGATAACTGATTATGCCTCATCTTCTTATCTCTGCAGCCCATAAATCTTCTGGAAAAACAACGATTACTATGGGATTATGTGCAGCCCTCACGGCGCGTGGCATGGCTGTTCAAGCGTTTAAAAAAGGACCGGATTATATTGATCCTTTGTGGTTAAGCCAAGCCACTAAACGCCCTTGTTATAATCTTGATTTTTATACGATGAGTCCAGCCGAAATTATAAATAGTCTGGTGCAATATAGTCAAGGAACTGATATTAATATTATTGAAGGTAATAAGGGATTATATGACGGAATGGACCTGAAAGGGAGTAATAGTAATGCAGCATTAGCACTTTTATTGGATGTTCCGGTGGTATTGGTGCTGGATACCAAAGGTGTGACACGCGGAATTGCGCCCCTAATATTAGGTTATCAACAGTTTGATAAAAAAATTTTTATTGCCGGAGTTATTCTTAATCAAGTCGGTGGGGAACGACATGAAGGTAAATTACGAGCTGCAATTGAATATTATACCGATATCCCTATCATAGGTGCCGTGCGGCGCGATTCCCGTTTAGTCATTAAGGAGCGACATTTAGGCTTGATACCCAGTAACGAGGAGACTCAAGCACAGGATAAAATTAATACCATTGCTGAGATTGTCGCGGAGCAGGTTGAACTTGAACAACTACTTGATATTGTTCAGGAAGCGAAGCAATGCTTGATAAATATACATACCACCTTGTGCCCGTCGCGGACTATGAAAAAAGATGTGTCGATTGGTATTATTCGTGATGCCGCTTTTGCTTTTTATTATCAGGGCGATTTAGAAGCACTACAAGCCGCCGGCGCAAATTTGATATTTATTGATGCATTGCATGATTCACACTTGCCGGCAGTGGATGCTTTATTTATTGGTGGCGGTTTCCCTGAAGAAAAAATGGAAATGTTAGCGAATAATAAGACTTTAAAACAGGATATTCGTGATGCCATTGAAAAAGCCATGCCTGTTTATGCTGAATGTGGAGGCTTGGTGTATCTATCACGCCGATTAACCTGGCATGAAAAAACCTGTGAGATGGTAGGGGCATTGCCCTTTGATACTGTGATGGATGAACATCCTGCCGGGCGCGGTTATGTCCATTTACGTGAAACAGGGCATGGATTATGGTCGTTAATGGATTCCAAAGAGCAACCTGGCGAGTTTTATGCTCATGAATTTCATTATTCTAAAGCAATTAATTTACCCCCTAAGCTCACTTTTGCTTATCAAGTTTTGCGTGGACACGGTTTTGATGGTGAACATGATGGGATAATTTATAAGAATACTTTAGCAAGTTATGTGCATTTGCGCGACGTTGAAAAGAACCATTGGACTGCTAGATTTTTGAAATTTGTACGCCGACATAAATATTTGGTAACTGTTAATTTGCTCCCAAATAATAGATAAGGGAATGGATAATCCACAGACTTTCATGTAGGGTGGGCAAGGTTTTTTTCTTGCCCACCAACCTCATTAAAAAAGCCCAGTTTGTGAACGCGCTGAGTATATCAGCAAAATTTGGATTCATAGCCCTTTGATAAGGATAAAGGGTTCTTATAATTCGGTGAGCCGGTAACAGGACTTGAACCCGTCACTCCTGATTACAAATCAGGTGCTTTACCAGATAAGCTATACCGGCTAAATGAAATGATATATTGATGTATATAGTAACGCATTTTTTTCACAAATGCAAGCCCAAATTAAAAAAAATTTGAATTTTTTGATAAAAATAAGATAACTCACTGTTTTTTAAGTGAAAAAATTTTTTAAATTTTAAATATAGATATATTCAGCGCGGGAACAAATTTAACTTTTCTAATGAGGCTGGTGGGCAACAAAAAGACGTTGCCCACCCTACATAAAATCTATATAAAAGTTTAAATTATGCCCGTGTGCAGTATAGTCATAAAAATAAATTATTATCCACCTGCGTTTTTTGAAAAAGCTTATGTACCTATATATGATAGTTTTCCAAAGCCGTTTTTGAAAATAGATAAGGGGATGGATAATCCACAGCACAAAAATATAACCCGGTAGCAGGTGCCGTTATACCGCCTTTTCTTCTATCTTGCGCTTCTAAAACTATACGTGCCCACTCAGGGGATTTTTTTCCACAGCCTATTGTCATCAATACACCCGCAATATTGCGTACCATGTGATGTAAAAAAGCATTGGCTGAAATATCTATAATCACTTTTTCGCCCATTCTAGAAATAGTGAGGCGTGATATGGTACGTACCGGATTTTTAGCTTGACAAGCAAACGCACGATATGATGAAAAATCGTGAGTGCCTAATAGATAATTAGCTGCCATTTGCATCCGCTCAACTTCTAAAGAACGATGTTCCCAAGTGACTCTTTTTGCTAATAAAGCAGAACGTGTTGAACGGTTTAAAATCACATAACGGTAATGACGAGCTTGGGCTGAAAAACGGGCATGAAAATGGTTGTCAACTTCTTGAACCCATAGCACACTTACATCTTCCGGTAGCAAACTATTAGTTCCTAAAGTCCATGAGCGCAGAGTACGTTCTACAGCCACATCAGCATGTATAACTTGTCCATACGCATGTACACCGGTATCAGTACGCCCAGCACAAACAACTGTGACCGGGTGATTAGCTATCTTAGAAAGCGCCGCTTCTACACAACCTTGTACACTACGGGCATGAGGTTGGATTTGCCAACCGAAAAAATTATTTCCCGCATATTCTATACCTAAAGCTATTCTCATTATTAAAATAAATAAACCTGATTTTTTAGACCTGACAGGTTTTAAAAACCTGTCAGGTTTGCCGTTTCCTTATTTATCATCTCCAGACTCTAATTTTTTCAGCAGCGCATCTAAATCCTCATCCTCTAAGGGTTCGTCTATATTGTCTATAGTGGTAATGTCACTTGTATCATCACTGGTGTCAAGTTGACTTAGCAACGCATCCAAATCATCTGAATCGTCTAAGTCCATATCAGACGTATCCTCCATCATGTCACTTGTATCATCACTGGTGTCAAGTTGACTTAGCAGCGCATCCAAATCATCATCATCTGAATTATCTGACTCAATATCTGACGTATCCAAGCTGGTTTCAGTAGCACTATCAGTATCAAGCTGCTGTAAATTCATTTCTAGCTCGCTTGCAAGTTCATCACCCAAGCCCAGTTCACTTAAATCATCATCGTCCCCAGCGGTTTCTTCAGAAACATCTGAATCAAGTGACAAATCATCATCTAAAGATAGCTCATCATTTGAATCAAGTGACAAATCATCATCTAAAGATAAACCATCATCTGAATCAAGCGATAAATCATCATCTAAAGATAAATCATCATCTGAATCAAG
>Ga0190283_1000739_pt1 | contig 16263 bp, 8 predicted proteins | sample 48691801_MG_FD_161669 | JGI IMG/M metagenome (GOLD analysis project Ga0190283, IMG submission 161669) | Hydrothermal vent microbial mat bacterial communities from Southern Trench, Guaymas Basin, Mexico - 4869-18-0-1_MG | ecosystem: Environmental > Aquatic > Marine > Hydrothermal vents > Microbial...
ACTCAGAGCCTCTGGATTTACCCTGCCTGATTTTGAGTCTACCGCTACCTCCACCAGCTCTATACCCTGGTTTTTAACAATCGCCTGAGTCGTTGCCCGGTAAACCGGGTGGACACTGGTCGGCATCAATATTTTCTTTGATTTACTTTTGCGGTTTGCCCGTACCGCCATCAGCACCGCTTCTGCCAGTGCTGATGCACCGTCATATAGTGAAGCGTTAGATACATCCATACCGGTCAAGCCGGTCATCATGCTTTGATATTCGTATACAACCTGTAGCGTACCCTGACTGGCTTCTGCCTGATAAGGCGTGTAGGCGCTGTAAAACTCACCACGGCTGGCCAGTTGCCAAACAGCAGCGGGGATGTGATGCGCATATGCACCGGCACCAATAAAATTCAGCGCGCCATTATCCTGTTCGGCAAATGCCTGCATTTCGCGGGCAATCTGCATTTCACTGACAGCATCGGGAATGCCTTCTAACTCACCACAACGCAGCTCTGCTGGAATCTCATCAAAAAGTTGATCTATATCAGAGACGCCGATGGCTCCCAGCATCTCCTGAATCTCAGCCTCGGTGTGTGGAATAAAAGGCATTACTCGATCGCTTCAGCGCTGTATGCATCCGCGTCCAGAAGTTTTTCGACAGCAGAGATATCATCAACCTTCAGCTTGAACAACCAGCCTTCACCATAAGGGTCAGAATTAACCAGTTCCGGTGACTCATCCAGGGCGGAATTCACGGCCGTCACGACACCTGCCAGTGGAGCATAGACATCCGATGCCGCTTTGACAGATTCCACGACCACACAGGCATCTTCAGCTGCCAGCTCATCTCCTTCTGAAGGCAGCTCTATAAATACCAGATCACCCAGCAGACCCTGGGCATGATCAGTAATACCGACAGTTATCGTGTTATTTTCATTAGTCTGAACCCACTCGTGGGTTTTGCTGTATCTTAATTCTAAAGGAATATCGCTCACTAACTCTCTCCTAAAATCTGTTGTTCATTTTTCAATCAGTATTTTTCCCTGCCGAACAAATGGTGTTTTGACAACGCGTGCAGGTAGACGCTTGCCTCGTATTTCAACTTCACAGTGATCACCGGTACTCGCCGGCACTCGTGCCATGGCAATCGCATTTTCCAGGGTCGGTGAAAAAGTACCGCTGGTGATTTCACCTTCGCTGCCATCCTCACAAATAACTTTTTGATGACCGCGTAATACGCCTCGCGTCTCAAGGTAAAGGCCGACAAAACGCATTACATTACCAGCATCGCGCTGCTGTTCAAGCGCATCCCGGCCAACAAAATTACGCTCAGTTGGCTCCCAGGCCACTGTCCAGCCTAAACCTGATTCCAGCGGAGAAACGTTTTCATCCATATCGGTACCATACAAATTCATACCAGCTTCGAGCCGTAGCGTATCCCTCGCGCCCAGGCCACAGGGCTTTACACCCGCGTCGAGTAATGCCTGCCAAAAATCAGCTGCCTGATCACTCGGTACAATAATCTCAAAACCATCTTCCCCGGTATAACCCGTCCGTGCAAAAAACAGCTGGCTTAATTGCACACCAAAAAACGGTTTTAAGGATTCAGCTAGCTGCCGCTCATCATTCGACAGAAGCTTTAAAGCTTTTGCTCTGGCTTCCGGTCCCTGCACCGCAATCATGGACAAGTCATCACGTTCACTTAATGAAACATCAAAAGCTTCCGCCTGCTTTCCCATCCAGGTCAGATCCTTATCACGGGTTGCTGCATTGACCACCATGCGGTAATGGGTATCATCTAGATAATAGACAATCAGATCATCGATCACTCCACCCTTCTCATTCAGCATGCAGCTATAAAGTGCCTTACCGGGAATCTTAAGCCGGGCGACATCGTTCGCTAAAAGCTTGCGTAGATAGTCACGTACCTGCTTGCCGTTGAAATCGATAACGACCATATGCGAAACATCAAACATGCCTGCAGTTCGTCGCACGTGGTGGTGCTCTTCAATCTGCGAACCATAGTGGATAGGCATTTCCCAGCCGGCAAAATCTACGATCTTGCCGCCAGATTCGAGGTGCTTTTCATAAAGTGGTGTGCGTTGGCTCATTACTACTCCATCAACAGATCGCGGTATCACAACAGGCGAATTCAATTAAACACCTGGCTCATAAAACCGCCCCTCTGTCAAAAACCTGAGAGATTTACCCCCTTCGGTGAGCACTCTAGTGCTGCTCTCCAGAGCCAACGTGCTGTCATGGTCCTTTTGCCTGAGCGTTTCCGGGCGGAGTTGCGCCTTCGGCGGTCTGCACAAAACAGACTCTCTCCCATTGCAGCGTGAGTTGGAGCGGGGATGATAAAACAGTTATGGCATTCTGTCACCCGGTGATAAACACAGAGGCAAAAAAAACCCCATGACTAATGTCATGGGGTTCGAATTAAAGCCTGGCGATGACCTACTCTCACATGGGGAGACCCCACACTACCATCGGCGCTAAGCAGTTTCACTTCCGAGTTCGAGATGGAATCGGGTGGTTCCCACTTGCTGTTGTCGCCAGACAAACTGTTTGGATTTGATTAGATGGGGTCAGACTCGAATTAATTTTCAACAATTTATTTATCGATAAATTAACTTCGAGTCTGACCCCATTAATCAAGTCCGAATTTGGATATGTATCTAGGTTCAGTGATGTCCACCAGAACTTTCTGGTGTTATATGGTCAAGCCTCACGGTCAATTAGTACTGGTTAGCTTCATACATTGCTGCACTTCCACACCCAGCCTATCAACGTCGTAGTCTCCGACGGACCTTCAGGGATCTCAAGGATCCAGGGAAAACTCATCTTGAAGGGGGCTTCCCGCTTAGATGCTTTCAGCGGTTATCCTGTCCGAACTTAGCTACCCGGCAATGCCATTGGCATGACAACCGGAACACCAGAGGTTCGTCCACTCCGGTCCTCTCGTACTAGGAGCAGCTCTTCTCAATTTTCCAACGCACACGGCAGATAGGGACCGAACTGTCTCACGACGTTCTAAACCCAGCTCGCGTACCACTTTAAATGGCGAACAGCCATACCCTTGGGACCTGCTTCAGCCCCAGGATGTGATGAGCCGACATCGAGGTGCCAAACACTGCCGTCGATATGGACTCTTGGGCAGTATCAGCCTGTTATCCCCGGCGTACCTTTTATCCGTTGAGCGATGGCCCTTCCATTCAGAACCACCGGATCACTAAGACCAACTTTCGTTCCTGCTCGACATGTCTGTCTCGCAGTCAAGCACTCTTATGCCTTTGCACTAACCGCACGATTTCCGACCGTGCTTAGAGTACCTTCGCGCTCCTCCGTTACTCTTTGGGAGGAGACCGCCCCAGTCAAACTACCCACCATACACTGTTCCCGACCCGGATAACGGGTCTGGGTTAGAACATCAAAACTACCAGGGTGGTATTTCAAGGTTGGCTCCACGCAAACTAGCGTCTGCGCTTCGAAGCCTCCCACCTATCCTACACAGGTAGGTCCAATGTTCAGTGTAAAGCTGTAGTAAAGGTGCACGGGGTCTTTCCGTCTAGCCGCGTGTACACTGCATCTTCACAGCGATTTCAATTTCACTGAGTCACTGGTGGAGACAGTGTGGCCATCATTACGCCATTCGTGCAGGTCGGAACTTACCCGACAAGGAATTTCGCTACCTTAGGACCGTTATAGTTACGGCCGCCGTTTACCGGGGCTTCGATCAAGAGCTTCTCCGAAGATAACCCCATCAATTAACCTTCCGGCACCGGGCAGGCGTCACACCCTATACGTCCACTTACGTGTTTGCAGAGTGCTATGTTTTTAGTAAACAGTCGCAGCCACCTAGTCTCTGCGGCCCCCGACAGCGTGAACCGTCAGGGGCGCACCTTCTCCCGAAGTTACGGTGCTATTTTGCCTAGTTCCTTCACCCGAGTTCTCTCAAGCGCCTTAGAATTCTCATCCCACCCACCTGTGTCGGTTTGGGGTACGGTCTGATACAGTCTGAAGCTTAGAAGATTTTCCTGGAAGTATGGCATCAACCACTTCTCTCCACGTAGGAGATCGACATCACGTCTCAGGATTGTGCTCCCGGATTTGCCTAAAGAACACTCCCTAAACGCTTATACCTGGACAACCAACGCCAGGATGGCCTAGCCTTCTCCGTCTCTCCATCGCAACTGTATCAGGTGCAGGAATATTAACCTGCTTCCCATCGACTACGCATTTCTGCCTCGCCTTAGGGGCCGACTAACCCTGCTCTGATTAGCATAGAACAGGAAACCTTGGGTTTTCGGCGTGGGGGTTTTTCACCCCCATTATCGTTACTCATGTCAGCATTCGCACTTCTGATACCTCCAGCAAACCTTACAGTTCACCTTCGCAGGCTTACAGAACGCTCTCCTACCATGCGTGTAAACACGCATCCGCAGCTTCGGTACACAGTTTGAGCCCCGTTAAATCTTCCGCGCAGACCGACTCGACCAGTGAGCTATTACGCTTTCTTTAAAGGATGGCTGCTTCTAAGCCAACCTCCTGGCTGTCTGGGCCTTTCCACATCGTTTCCCACTTAACTGTGATTTTGGGACCTTAGCTGGCGGTCTGGGTTGTTTCCCTCTCCACGACGGACGTTAGCACCCGCCGTGTGTCTCCCGCGATTGCACTTCTCGGTATTCGGAGTTTGCAATGGTTTGGTAAGCCGGGATGGCCCCCTAGCCATAACAGTGCTCTACCCCCGAGAGTGAGACGCGAGGCTCTACCTAAATAGATTTCGAGGAGAACCAGCTATCTCCGGGCTTGATTAGCCTTTCACTCCTATCCACAGTTCATCCCCTCATTTTTCAACATAAGTGGGTTCGGTCCTCCAGTAGGTGTTACCCCACCTTCAACCTGACCATGGATAGATCGCCCGGTTTCGGGTCTACTCCCAGCGACTGAACGCCCTGTTCAGACTCGCTTTCGCTACGCCTCCCCTATACGGTTAAGCTTGCCACTGAAAGTAAGTCGCTGACCCATTATACAAAAGGTACGCAGTCACACCATAAAGGTGCTCCCACTGCTTGTACGCATACGGTTTCAGGATCTATTTCACTCCCCTCTTCGGGGTTCTTTTCGCCTTTCCCTCACGGTACTGGTTCACTATCGGTCGGTAGGTAGTATTTAGCCTTGGAGGATGGTCCCCCCATGTTCAGTCAAAGTTTCTCGTGCTCCGACCTACTCGATTTCACTTTAAAAGCCTTTTCAAATACCGGGCTATCACCGTCTATGGCCACACTTTCCAGAGTGTTCTTTTAAAACTAATAAAGCTTAAGGGCTGGTCCCCGTTCGCTCGCCGCTACTAAGGGAATCTCGGTTGATTTCTTTTCCTCCGGGTACTTAGATGTTTCAGTTCCCCGGGTTCGCTTCTTACACCTATGTATTCAGTGCAAGATACCTGCCTTATGACAGGTGGGTTTCCCCATTCGGAAATCCCCGGCTCAAAGCTTGTTTGCAAGCTAACCGAGGCTTATCGCATGCTACAACGTCCTTCATCGCCTCCTACCGCCTAGGCATTCACCGTATGCGCTTAATCACTTGACCATATAACCCACAAAACTCTGGGTCATAAAAAGCAATTAAATCATGTAACGACATCACTTGAGATCACAATATTACTCTAAATAAATAGAGAGAATTGAATCTCGCCTAGATACATTCCAAATTTTTAAAGAACAACGATAACTTAATTATCGCTACTGACAATAGTCAGTTGAATATTTTTTAATATTCAACTGACCACTATTGAGTGGTGGAGCCAGGCGGGATCGAACCGCCGACCTCCTGCGTGCAAGGCAGGCGCTCTCCCAGCTGAGCTATGGCCCCTTTTTGCTTGTCTTTTTGTCGCCATGCCGCGTTGCGCTTGTCGTTCGCTCGGTCACATACATGAGTATGCTCCCTCACTCTCTCTGGCGCGCGCCTTGCCTGACGGCAAAAATCCTACGCAAAAAGCTTTCCAACGCGAAGCGAGAAAAGCTTCTTTTTTCGAAGGTTGGATTTTCATGCTTGCGCGGTTTGCTAGTGCAAACAAGCAAGGTTGAAAACCCAAGATTCGGAAAAAGTGGTGGGTCTGGGTGGATTTGAACCACCGACCTCACCCTTATCAGGGGTGCGCTCTAACCAACTGAGCTACAGACCCGGTAATTTCTAATTACTCCTGGTCTGTATTCGCCGCAGTAAAGCAGCAAAGCGATAAACCTGAGCTCTTGTTTAGTGAATCGGGTAATTTGTGAGGGTACTCGTGTCTTTTAAAGGTGCACCATACTCTTTAAGGAGGTGATCCAGCCGCAGGTTCCCCTACGGCTACCTTGTTACGACTTCACCCCAGTCATGAATCACAAAGTGGTGACCGACCTCACGAAGTTAGTCTACCCACTTCTTTTGCAACCCACTCCCATGGTGTGACGGGCGGTGTGTACAAGGCCCGGGAACGTATTCACCGCGACATTCTGATTCGCGATTACTAGCGATTCCGACTTCATGGAGTCGAGTTGCAGACTCCAATCCGGACTAAGATCGGCTTTCTGAGATTAGCACCCCCTTGCGGGTTAGCAGCCCTCTGTACCGACCATTGTAGCACGTGTGTAGCCCAGGCCATAAGGGCCATGATGACTTGACGTCATCCCCACCTTCCTCCGGTTTGTCACCGGCAGTCTCCCTAGAGTTCCCACCATTACGTGCTGGCAACTAAGGACAAGGGTTGCGCTCGTTGCGGGACTTAACCCAACATCTCACGACACGAGCTGACGACAGCCATGCAGCACCTGTCACTGCGTTCCCGAAGGCACCAATCTATCTCTAGAAAGTTCGCAGGATGTCAAGGCCTGGTAAGGTTCTTCGCGTTGCATCGAATTAAACCACATGCTCCACCGCTTGTGCGGGCCCCCGTCAATTCCTTTGAGTTTTACCGTTGCCGGCGTACTCCCCAGGCGGTCAACTTATTGCGTTAGCTGCGCCACTAAAGATTTAAATATCCCCAACGGCTAGTTGACATCGTTTACGGCGTGGACTACCGGGGTATCTAATCCCGTTTGCTCCCCACGCTTTCGCACCTCAGCGTCAGTTTTGATCCAGCAAGTCGCCTTCGCCACTGATGTTCCTTCCTATATCTACGCATTTCACCGCTACACAGGAAATTCCACTTGCCTCTATCAAACTCTAGTCTGCCAGTATCAGATGCAGTTCCCAGGTTGAGCCCGGGGCTTTCACATCTGACTTAACAAACCGCCTACGCGCGCTTTACGCCCAGTAATTCCGATTAACGCTTGCACCCTCAGTATTACCGCGGCTGCTGGCACTGAGTTAGCCGGTGCTTCTTCTGTAGGTTACGTCAAGACTCAAGGTTATTAACCTTAAGCTTTTCCTCCCTACTGAAAGTGCTTTACAACCCGCAGGCCTTCTTCACACACGCGGTATTGCTGGATCAGGGTTGCCCCCATTGTCCAATATTCCCCACTGCTGCCTCCCGTAGGAGTCTGGGCCGTGTCTCAGTCCCAGTGTGGCTGATCGTCCTCTCAGACCAGCTATAGATCGTCGCCTTGGTAGGCCGTTACCCCACCAACTAACTAATCTAACGCAGGCTCATCTGATAGCGCAAGGTCCGAAGATCCCCTGCTTTTCCCCGTAGGGCGTATGCGGTATTAGCTTGGGTTTCCCCAAGTTGTCCCCCACTACCAGGCAGATTCCTACGCGTTACTCACCCGTCCGCCACTCGTCATCTGGAGCAAGCTCCAATGTTACCGTTCGACTTGCATGTGTTAAGCATACCGCCAGCGTTCAATCTGAGCCAGGATCAAACTCTTCAGTTGAAGTTTTCTGCGGACAAGTCCGCATAGTCTTTTGATGAGAGTATCACGCTGCTCATAAAATTGAGCTTTGAGATACTTGCATCGATTTTTGGGTACAACCCTTAATCAACACAAGCACCCGCACAAATTACCTAATTCACTTATTGTTAAAGAACGGCGCGATGCCTTTGCTCGCGCGGGTCGTACATCCTAGCATAAATACCTTCATTTTGCGAAGGATTCATACTCTCCTGGTCTCCGACCCTCTCCCAGAAGGAGGGCGCATTATAGAGATTGCCCGCATACAGTCAAGCACTATTTGTGCTTTGCCTGGATATTCCCGCTCGACACCATTCGACGCCAGATTGCTGCGATGGAAGATACTGGTTTTTTATTTCTTTACTCTATTGAAGAATGAGCCTGAATAGCCTATACCTGCAACATGCTGAAAACAAAAATACCACCACCACTATATATGCTAATTTTTGCTCTCCTGATGTGGTTGCTACATAACTACCTGCCTGTTTCAAACTGGATACCACCCGAGGGGCAAGTGCTAGGCTGGTATGTCATCGCCCTGGGCGTCGCCATCGATCTGACAGCTATGACTTTATTTCTACGCGCGAGAACTTCGCCTAACCCGTTTCAGCCCGGTAATGCCAGTCAACTCGTGCTAACAGGTCCCTATCGCTACACACGCAACCCCATGTATCTCGGCTTACTGGTTTTGCTAACAGGCTGGGCCATCCATTTAGGCAACCTTTCGTCCCTGGTGCTTCTGCCCTTATTTATAATTGTATTAACCTTTTTTCAGATCAAGCCTGAAGAACTGGCACTGGAAACTGTTTTTGGTGATGATTATCTTGCCTACAAAAAACGTGTGCGGCGCTGGATATAATATTAAGGCTACAGCTCAAGGGTATCTCTTTTGATTTTTATTTCCCGCGCAACCCGAAGCCTGCTAGAAACTGCAGCCGATTACAGGCTGTCAGCCTGGCTGTTTCTCAAACTACTGGCCATTATTTACTTTGTAGCATTCCTGTCACTCGCCGGTCAGATCACTGGACTTGCAGGGCCCAATGGGATTCTGCCGTTTGGAGAATTGCTTGAAAGGGTATACCAGGAATACGGATCACAGGCCTGGTGGCGACTGCCAACCCTGTTCTGGCTCGGCAGTAATAATCTGTCATTGCAGCTTGCAGCCTACGCCGGTTGTTTCTTTTCGGTCACACTTTTTCTAGGCTGGAAGAAACGGCTTTCTCTGATCCTGCTGTTTGCGCTTTATCTTTCTCTTTTCCATGCCGGACAAACCTTCCTGACTTTCCAGTGGGATACGCTATTACTGGAAACCGGTTTTCTGGCTATTTTTCTGGCAGGCCACCCAAGCCGGCTGGTGATTTTTCTGTATTACTGGCTGCTGTTCAGACTGCGGTTTTTATCGGGTACATCCAAGCTACTCAGCGGCGATCCCGCCTGGTCCGGGTTAAGTGCATTGCAACACTACTTCGAAACCCAGCCTTTACCCCATATCGGCGCCTGGTATGCCCATCAGCTGCCTGACTGGATACTCCAGGGTGGTGTCTTACTGGTATTTTTTATCGAAATTATTGTGCCGTTTTTTATTTTTCTGCCGCGTCGCTTCCGCTTGTTTGCGGCAAGCTCAACGATACTGTTACAGCTTCTGATTATCGCAACCAGTAATCACAATTTCGTCAATCTGCTCACTATTCTGCTTTGCCTGCTCCTGCTTGATGATCGAATCATCAACAAAATAATCCCTGAAGGACTGCATCAACGCATCATCGATCGGATAAAACGGCCCCGACCAGCTTATCAATTCATAAGCGTTATCTTTGCCCTGATTATTTTCACCACCAGCCTGGCAACCGGATATCGCATGCTCAGTGGACGGCCTTTACCCGACCAGCTCTATGAAACCACTCGACTGGTTCGCTTTTATGGGCTGGGGCATACCTACCACATATTCCCCACCATGCAGATCGAGCGGCATGAGCTGGAAGTCCAGGGATCCTTCGATGGAAACAAATGGGTTACTTATGACTTCAAATACAAGCCCGGCCCGCTTGACAGGCCTCCGGCGTTCATCGTGCCACACCAGCCCCGTCTGGACTGGATGATCTGGTTTGTACCCGCCCAGCATGAAGAAAATATGATCTGGATGGACCGCTTCATGCGGCGTTTGTGGGAAGGCTCTCCCGAAGTCCTTGGCCTGTTGCGAAACAACCCCTTCCCTGACAGACCACCACGTCACCTGCGCGTGATGGTTTACCGCTATCACTTCACAACGCCGGATGAGCGCAAACAAACCGGCAACTGGTGGAAACGTGAATTGCTCGGAGAATTCCCATACCTGCCACCCAGACGACCCTGATCCCGCAACGCTGTAATATCCGGGTCAATCTAGTAACCGTAAAACATTTAAAGTATCTTTGCGTAGATCATTAATCGCATTATCAATCGCGGCGACACTCTGGTCATCACTGCCCAGCCCCTGCCATTGATTACTCCAAACCTTAAACAATTGCTCTGATCGTAGCTGTCTGGATTTCGGTATTAACTCACCCAGATCCTGCAATATCAGCACCTCAGTCCAGCCCTTGCGCGGATTTCCTGCCACCTGATCTTTGTCGTAGTGAGCCAGATAGGCAATCCTCTGTAATTCACCAATATGCAGCAGCATCTCAAACCCGGCTGTGCGAATATTCCGATTGTGTTCCGTCTGTTCATTCCGCCATGTGTTGTAACCCAATGCCGAAAACGCAACGAATAAACTGATCACCGCAAGCAGGTTTTTTTTAATTTGATCTACAATCATTTTTCTCCACACATACCCGAACTTCTCACGAAAACTGGCATCCGAAATGTAATACTATAACTATCATTGAAAACCGTGCTAAAAACGCAATCACATATGTTAGCGACAAAAGTATTCCGCGAATTAACAAGGCATCTACTGCTCTTCATTTTAATCATAGCCACTCCTGGCATAATGGCAGAGAATTCGCAGAATCGGGAAATTATTTTACTCAACTTCAATAAGAACTTTGACCTGAATGACGTCAAAACCAAAGATGCTTCCATAAGATTTCAAAATAATAAAAAGAATACTCTCAACATCAACATGGGTACAAGCGGACGCTGGCCCACAATCACATTCCATCGCCCTGCCAACACAGAGGTTGCAGGAAGCGACTCGCTCTGGGATTTATCCAGTTACAACACAATTTCTCTCACTGTCGGCAACCCGAATAATTCAGCTATAAAAGTCTACTTGCGAGTAGACAGCCCAATCATGACCAACATGAAGCTGAAACCCCGTATAGGCACTTCGATTACGATCCCTGCAAATGGAACCAGAGAACTAAGCATTCAACTGAGCAGGGGCAAAAATAACTCTCCTGATTTTGTAGGAATGAAAGTGCCACCTTCAGGACTGGACAGCAATGGAATCGACCCGGCACGGATATCAGCCATCCGCATATTTACAGATCGTACTGACAACCCTGTCCAATTTGATATTAGCAATATCAAGGCCACAGGAAACTACACAGCTAAACCATGGGAAGGACTCAATAACGATGAATTTTTCCCATTTATCGACACTTACGGACAATTTATACACGATCAATGGCCTGGGAAAATATCAAATAGTGCAGAATTAATAGAACAGAAGAACCAGGAAAGTAAACTTCTGGAAAAAAATAGAATTCCCAGGGACTGGGATACATACGGTGGCTGGAAAAACGGGCCAAAGTTAAAAGCTAGCGGCCATTTCAGAATAGAAAAAGTTGACAACATATGGTGGCTGATAAACCCGCAAGGCCGTTTATTCTGGTCGCATGGCATCGACGTAATAAAGCCTGGCGGCAATCACACTATCACTTCGGGAAGGGAGCATTATTTTAGCGAACTGCCAGATGATAATGATGCTTTAGGAAAATACAACCAGATGGTAAAACCCAGGAGTGTTTCCCATGGTCACTATCGAGGCAAAACAAATCTCAGGGCATACGATTTTTCAGCAGCAAACCTGCATCGAAAATATGGCAAGAACTGGAAAAAGACCTATCCTGATGTCGTCCACAAACGTCTAAGACATTGGGGCATGAACACCATAGGCCTGTGGAGCGATCCACACATGACTTCGATGAAAAAAACTGCTTACGTCGAGTGGATGTATTATCAAAGCCCGAAAACACAAGGCAAAACAAAACGCTGGAAACGAATGGTCGACATGTGGCACCCAAAGTTTAAACCAGCGTTAAACAAGGCATCTTTCAAAATTGATAAAATCAAGAATGACCCCTGGCTGATAGGCATATTTGTTGACAATGAACTTGCCTGGCAAGATGCTACCGGGTTTGCAAATGAAGTTCTCAGCTCCCCTGCCACTCAAGCTGCAAAAATAAAATTTATCGAGCAGCTTAAAGACAGCTATGTGGAAATTGCTGCGCTCAACAACAACTGGAAAACGAAATATGCAACATGGCAGACGATGCAGAACAGACGAGACCTGGTAAAAAACACCTCTGGGTTCAAAAAAGATGCAACGACATTTTTCAAAATGTCTACAGAACACTATTACAAAACTGTGCGTGATACTATCAAACAGAAAGCACCGGAAATGCTCTATCTCTGCAGCCGGTTTGCAGGCAATAAAAATCCCATTCCTGTTTTTGCAGCAGCGAAATATTGCGATGTTATTAGTTATAATTTATATGCAGACAGTGTAGATGGGTTAAGCATACCGAAAGAAATTGATAAACCTGTCATCATTGGTGAGTGGCATTTTGGCGCAGATGACAGGGGTGTTTTCGGGAAAGGCTTACGTGGCGCTGACAGCCAGAATGACAGAGCCCTGAAGTATACAAAGTATGCGCAAGACGCGTTAAAACACCCCAAAATAGTAGGCCTACACTGGTTTCAATACCGAGACCAGATGACTACAGGACGGGTCTCAGATGGAGAGAATTATCAGATTGGCTTCATCAGTGTCACTGATACACCCTATATGGAAATTACCCAGGCGAGCAGGAAAATAGGCAACTCAATTTATTCTCTGAGATCAGATTAGCGACGGTACTTCCGCCACATGCCCCGTGAGTACTTGACGACCTCATCAGCATCTGTGGTAAGGAATTTAGGTGGCTCCGGACAGGACTCACCGTCAAGCCAGCGGGTGTGACGATCAAGTTGGTAGCCGCTCTGGGCGCGGCGGTAGATGCACCCGCCGTAAATCAAATGAGGCTCCTTGTTGTTGTCAATTATCATGGGCGTGCCCCTGCCCGAGAAGACGGAGTTACCCAGGTAGGTCTCAGCTGGTGTTTCCAGCCCGAGCAGATTAAGGGTAGTGGGGACGAGGTCGACATGCAGGGTTGGTTTATCGATTACGCCCGTGGCGCCGTCTGGCGTGATGATCATCGCTGGCACATGGGAGGGGTAGCTCAGGGCCTCACTGGAAAGATCGCCAAGGTAGTCCATGCTCAAGTACCGCATACCACCTTTTTCTTCTCCAGGGTAATACAGATGCGCATCATGGTCACCATACAGAATGACGACTGTATTATTAAGAAGCCCGGCTTCCTCCAGCTGCCCAAAGAACTTCTCCACCGCCTGATCCACGAAGTGAATGGCGTCGAAGTAGCCTCGAAGCAGAGGATCCTGGATAGATTCAAATACCGGCGCGTGCTTACCCTTAATATCGAAGTCAAAGGGTGCATGGGAAGTGATAGTGATCACGTGGGCAAAAAAAGGAGCGGGAAGCCGTGCAATCTCGTCGGCGGTCAAACGCAGAAAGTCCTCGTCGTTGACCCCCCAGCCCTTACCCGTCCCCAGAGCCTCCGCGTAAAAGGGCTGAAAGTACCACTTATCAAAGCCCACGCTGCGAACAGCCTTGTCCCGATCAAAGAAGCTGCCACGGTTACTGTGAAAAACAGCGGTGGTGTAGCCTGTCGCACTCAGATCCCGCGCGATGGAGGGATAGCGAGCGAGATCCACCGATGAGTAGAGAGAGCGGTAGGGAGCTGGGAAAGATCCGGTTATCACCGAGGCATCTGCATCCACCGAACCCTTCGTGTGTAGTGCAATGTGTCGCCGGAGGTTGACGGAGCGTTGAGACAGACTCTGGATGAATGGGGCGACTGGCGTGCCATCGTGCTGCCTCGCCACGATGGCAGAGTCGAGAGATTCCACCTGAAGGAAAATCACATTGGCACCTGAGTACTTCCTGAAGGGAAGAGCCTTGTAGGTTTCCCCCTGTATCGCAGGGTAGTTCAACGCAATCCCCTCCCCATTCCCTCGAGACAAAGAGTCGATCAGATCGTAGGAGAGGAACCCCATAAGGCCACCCACGTGGATGAAAGTGGCCGCCCCCTGCGTCCGCCATTCGTTAAGACTACGGTAGACAAGATAGGGAGTGATGTACATCATGATGCCCATGATGATCGCCACCAGACGAAGGTCGAATTTCCACAAAAACCAGCGTTTGACGCGAAAATCCCAGACACGCGTAGTTGCCATTGCCGCCAGAACCACCAGGGCCAGGGGTGCAACCAAGACCTTCAGATCAGCCCAATGCATCAGATCAGCGAGCACGTAGTCCAGAACCGCCGCACCCTCGTCTGCGTTTGACGCGTCGTAGGTGCTCAGGATGCCGCCAAAATACCGATTGAAGAGCACGTAGATGACCGTGACCACTCCATCTAGGAGTGCACCCAGCGCCACTAGCCATATACCGAGACGATGCTGAACCAACACAAGAGAGGCTCCTCCGGCAACCAGAGCAGCCGCCATTACGCGATAGATCACAACAAGCCTGCGATGATTTCCTGTAACTTCATCAAGAAGGACATAGTAATCGTAGGCCGCGACAAAGACGACAAGTACAATAAAGACCCAGACCGGGAAGCGCCGGAGGGTAGCTTCGGTCATATTTTCAGGGTATACATTGGTTGTTCGACGCTGTACCGAAAACAAAGTTCAAGGAGTATAAACATCCTTCTTTTCACAATCAAAAGCTATCGAACCATCCATATCACTCACAAGAATCAACAATAGAAGTAGATTTCTCACGCCACACTGGTATTTTACGTTCTAATATTTCTTCAAGATATTCGACATCTTTTAGAAAGTATTGGTCTAACTGGTTTCTTACACTTTGATCAAGAACAGGTTTCTTGCCTGTATTCATTGATTCGAGTATTAGACGTATTCTACGTCTCGGCTTTTTTGGAATCACAAGGTTAACAATTTTTTTCCATGCCCTATTCCCCTGTATGATATTTTGAATGAATTTGCTTTTAGGTAAGCCACTAACATTAACCCTTCTGTCAACATTAATATCAATATGTTGTGAAACACCAAGAAATAGAAATAAGTCTGACAACGCTTTATTCTTGTCTTTAAGGAACTCTTCGTAGACTATTATTCTAATGTTTTTCTTATTGATTTTTTTTAAATATTCTGGTATCTGGAGAGAATATTCAGGTAATTTTAGATGGAACCCAAATGGATGAAGGTCTACTTTATTATAATGCTCATCCCGAATAATGTGTTTCACTTCGGTCACCTTGATTGACTCCATATTATCACGAACCTGATGGACAAAGTTTGCATAGCTTACATCTGAAGGATTACGTAATATTAGTATTATTTTAGTATCTGCATTATGCGACTTAATGCGCGCAGGAACAGATGCATTCATTAAATATGCGGGCGACGATTCACCCGTTATCTGACCTGGCAATGATGAGCTAAACAGAGCAATATATTTTTCTTTTGAGTCGATAATATCGGTTTCATGCTGGCCTTCGACAAGTTGGATTCCAGAATGACTCCGCCAGTGTTCAAAGGGCTCAAATCCTTGAATAAAATAATTTGTTTCCTTGATGCCGCTCATGAAAATATCTGGATGCTGGTCCAGCATATAATGTAGTGCCGTTGTTCCAGATTTTGCCGCACCAGCAATGATGAAATCAGGGCATGAGCTCATGTTTTTTCCGGGAAGGTTATGTATCATATATACTATAATGCAACCAGCATGGCTGCTTATTTTTTTTGCCTCAGAAACTGTTTAAACAAATGAAAAATCCAATTAGGTGCTTTAAATATTTTTTTTAAATAATATATAATCCTAAATACATTTCCCTTGGTACGTGAGGTTACTCTATAGCTTATACTTTTATGCTGTCGCTCAGTAGCTATTCCGTATCGATCTATATAATACTTCTCAGGGATATTATCCCATAGCGGTATGCTAAATGCAGGATCTCTTTTTTGGTTTATCATATGAAAGTAAGCCACCTTATTTCCATCTTTTTGGGAAACCGTACCACGGTTAAATAACACATAATCATCAAAGTATATGCGTTCTTTTATTATGCTGTATTTGAACCACGCCTTTATGCCACCTTTGAGCATT
>Ga0190283_1000740_pt1 | contig 16257 bp, 12 predicted proteins | sample 48691801_MG_FD_161669 | JGI IMG/M metagenome (GOLD analysis project Ga0190283, IMG submission 161669) | Hydrothermal vent microbial mat bacterial communities from Southern Trench, Guaymas Basin, Mexico - 4869-18-0-1_MG | ecosystem: Environmental > Aquatic > Marine > Hydrothermal vents >...
TTCCGCACGGGGTTTGCAACCCCGTCCGAAACCTTTGCTTTCGTGGATATGCAAAACATTGCGGACGGGGTTGCAAACCCCGATATGAACGTGACTCTGAGTCTGTGTGAGAGTGAGAGTGAGAATATGAGTGAGAACGGAAATGAGAATACGGATGCAGATGCAGATAAGGAATGGAATGCGGATGTCAGTATGAACGTGAGTCTCAGTGAGAATGAGGGTGTGAACATGAGTGTGAATGGAAATGAGGATGAGGATAAGGATAAGGATGCGAATAAGAATATGGAACGGAATGCGAATGTCAATATGAACGTGACTCTGAGTCTGTGTGAGAATGAGAATTCTTTTTTTTTCCGCGACGGAATCGAAAGACCCATTAACCGTCCGAAATATCCTGACGGACAGAAAACGTGCTACAGCGGCAGAAAAAAGCAGCATACGCTAAAAAACAATATTGTCTCCGGAGAGGACTGCAAAGTTATTTTTCTCACCGAAACCTGCGAAGGCAAAAAAAGTGACAAGAAAGTCGCGGACGAAGCAGGATACATCCTGCCCAAAGGCAGCATATTGTACCAGAACTACGAACCATCCCTGATTCAAGCAGCCATTTGCAGCAGACATTCCCCCATTTCATACAGAACATCGGGACAAAGGTCTATGCCGTTGTCCCATTCCACCGAGTCAAACTCGCTGTTCAGTCTGACCTTGACAAAATAATCGGGATTCAGCAGTTCCCTGAACTTGCTGTCCGGGGAGACAGACCATTCCCGGAGTCTGCTTTCCAAATCCACCCTGACAACTTCGCCGGTGTTGAAAAGAAGTATCAGACAGAAAGGGACGGCCTCTCTTATTTCCTTAATTAGATGAATCATGTCTCACCTCCTATTGCAAAGGTTTAATTTTCTGAAAAGCCGGGTTGTCTTTCTGGCTTTCATTCCAGTTTTTCATCAGTTCATTCTCATGCAGCTCCACCCAATCCTGCAGCAAACGCAAAGCTCTTCTCGGGAGATTGCCTTTGATCATTTCACCTGTTCTGATATTTATCAGACCAACATGTTCCCCATATTACGCATGGCAATGAGGCGGAGGGTGATCTTTTGCAAACATATATATCACAATTCCGTAAAACCTGCTTAATTCAGGCATAAAATTATTCCTTCCGAGTTTCAACAGATCGAATATCTGAAAAAGTTCGTAGAAAATCCGATAACGCCGGTTCGAGGCCCGTAGGGCCGCCATGTTTGCAGATAATTTGGTAACACCAAGGCTACAAACATGCCGACCCTGCGGGCCTACAAACATGCCGACCCTGCGGGCCTTACCGCTGGCATCCCGCAATTGGCATCCCGCAATTGGCTACAGGGAAAGCGGATAAGAAGGGGAAAGAGAGTCTGCTTTTTTCCCTTTCTTATCCGTTTTCCTTGTAGTTATCCGCAGAGGCCGCAGTGTCGCCATGTTTGCAATGTGCAAAATGGCGATATATAAGACATGACAGCGGATCAGAGGATGAAACGGATTTTCAGATATATCCGTTTAATCCTGAAATCCGATGTCATTAGGCGGCTTGAGTTCGGGACCGCCTAAAGGCGGAACTACGAACGGAAAATCCTTGTCTTTATCAGCAGTGATTTCCCAATACCCATTCCTGCCGGAGCCTATTCTTCGCAGCATACCATCTTTTCTGAGCATTTTTAAATGATATTTCACTCCGTCCTCGGTGATCTCCAACTGTCTGGCAATTTCCTTGCGGGTAGTATGCGGGTAGTTCTGGATGATTCCTGCTATTTTCCGGGTAGTTTCCGGGTAGTTTCCGGGTAGTGCGGAATCGGAATCTGCCTCATTTTTCCGAAATTTGTCATGATTTCGGCGTGTTCCTGTTTTTTTGAAAAACGTGACTTTGAAAAACAGGCCGCTCTCTCTGAATTCCGGCGGATTCAGCCCCGCATCACTGCACAGGCTCATCATTTTCCTCATCCCGGTTCCCCATTGTTCAATGAAACCGATCTCCTTGAAAAACCGGGCAATGACCTTGTTCCGTATCTCAGAGCGGCCTGACAGGATATCCTCTATCTCCAGGGACCGGGGCAAAGCTCCGGGTGAGGTGAATTCGATCCGGTCGTCAAAAATGGCGAGCTTGATATCTGATCCTGAGATGCTGTAATCCCGATGCACCACTGTGTTGACCAGTGCCTCCCGGACAGCTTCGAGAGGCACCTCATCCCGGTCTTTCCGCTGAAGCCCCTCAATTTTTCCTGATCTGGCAATCCAGAGTTCGGCGAATTTCATGGCCCCCTGAACCTGCTCATACAGGGGGCCGGCAAATTCCTTCTGGTCTGTGAATTCACTCATGGAATTTCCCTGGAACCGGGCGCACCGGATACGGGCATATTCAAAGCTGTTTTCCCTTCCGGCCAGCATGATTCCGCCGACAGTGGGGTGGTATTTCTTATCTGATTTAAGGTTTGGGGCCTCCCTGATGATTCTCAGCTTGATCAGGTCATCAAACCGGAGTTTCCTGTGAGTGAGTCTGAAAAAATCCTGCTTCAGTCTCTGGAAATCAATATCTTTGTCTGTCATACTGAAGATGACCTCCTCGTCATAAGAGATATTCTGTCTCTGCCGCTCCAGTTCCCGGATCATTTCCTGATCCGCAGCTTTGTCTGTCGCACCGACACGGATGTATGTTCCCTTGTCCCTGCCTCTGCTTTTCAGGTAATAGGGTTTCAATGCACCCGGGTAGAACTCGGCAACCAGGACCTTTTTGTCTTCCGCATTTTCCACATAGATTTCCGGGAGGATCATCGGATGGCAACTGTCATAAATCATATCACAGATTCTGTCCGGAAAATCCAGAGCCTCCTCCTCACTGATTCCGGTAATGCGGCAGGTCTTATCTTCAATACCGACAAGTATTTTGCCTCCTGCTGTGTTGGAAAAGGCAACCGCTGTCTTGGTCAGGCCGCTTTTTTTGGGAAGTGTTTCCTTGAACTCAATGGTCTTTCCCTCGCCTTTTTGTATTAAACGTCTTATGTCGGACATGATTATTCCCTGGTAAATCAGTTCGCAGCAGATAATCCCATGATGCCGGATTGAGGCCCGCAGGGCCGCCATATTTGTAGATAATTTGGTAACACCAAGGCTGCAAATAGGCGACCCTGCGGGCCTGCAAACATGACGACCCTGCGGGCCTCAAAATTTGGTTTTATCCAATTATCTACTGTCCGAATAGCATACGAAAAAACAGATGTCCACACTTTTTTAATAAAAGGATTGAAATTCATATCCGCCTATGCTATCTATTCAGTTTAATCAGAAATTAAAAAAATCGGTTCCGGTTAACCGAATGATGAGATGTCCGGCAGAAAGAAACATCGTCATTGCAGGAGTCCGGGACTTTTCCCGGCCTGTCGGCCGTAAAATTGGCGACCCGTTTTCCAACGGTCTCATTTGGATGATTGATGTCAGCATAGGCTTGGGATCCGGCAAAATTCTTGCCGTGGTTGCAATTGATGCCGGTCATCATGTCACAAATGAAACCCGCCCCCGCTCTTCGGCACGTCTGCTGTGTCGCAGTCTCAGTGGCGGAATCTTGGACAGGTGAGACCATTGCGGATTTTTTGCAGAAAATGGCTTGAATTCAACGCTGAAAATATTTCTTGACCAATTTGAATTTAACAATTATTAAAGAGGATATTCAATTTGACAAGATATTTGAAAGACAGTACCCTCTGTTCGGCTTTGGCAATCCAGGCCGAGCAGCAAGTTGTTGCAGAATACATTTGAAATATGGAAAAAATAAAAGAAGTTACACTGCTTTATGATATCAGCCAGACGCTCAATGAGCATCTGGAACTGAAAAAATCGTTGTATAAGGTGTTGGCGATCCTGTCCAGTTCAATGGGAATGGTTCGAGGCACCATAACACTCCTGCATCCTTTGCGGGATGAAATTGTCATAGAGGTCGCGCACGGTCTTTCCCAAACCGCCATTGAAAACGTGAAATACAAACTGGGCGAGGGCATTACAGGCCGGGTCATTGAGACCGGAGAGCCTGTTGCAATCCCCAAAATAAGCAAGGAACCCCTGTTTCTCAACCGCACGGATTCCCGAAAAATAAGACAGGAATTCTCCTTTCTGTGTGTTCCCATAATGAGGAACAGTCAGGTTATCGGCGCACTGAGTGTTGACAAGCCTTTTGACGAATCTTACCCATTGAAAAAAGGGAGGGAGCTTTTGTCTGTGATTGCAACGATGGTGGCCCGACAGGTCATTAATTTGGAAACCATCCGCCTGGAAAAGGAGCGATTAAGAGAAGAGAACAAAAGACTCAGAAACGAACTGGAGAACAAATACCGCATTACCAATATTATTGGCAACAGCAACAAAATGCGGGAGGTTTTTCATAATATCTCACAGGTTTCAAAAAGCAACGCCACTGTGCTGATCCGGGGAGAAAGCGGGACTGGGAAAGAACTTGTCGCCAATTCCATTCATTACAACAGCCTCAGGACAAAAGGACCTTTTGTCAAAATGAACTGTGCGGCGATTCCCGTCAATCTGATTGAAAGCGAACTCTTCGGCCATGAAAAAGGCTCTTTTACCGGGGCTGTCAGGCAGAAACTGGGAAAATTCGAGATGGCTCATCAGGGAACCATTTTCCTTGACGAAATCGGATCCGTCAGCCCTGACGTTCAGGTCCGTCTTCTCCGTGTCCTCCAGGAAAAGGAATTTGAGCGTGTCGGCGGGCATAAGACCATCAAGACGGATATTCGCGTGATTGCCGCCAGCAACAAGAATCTGGAACAGGCAGTGGAGGACGAGACATTCAGGGGGGATCTGTATTATCGCCTGAATGTTTTTCCGATTTATATCCCTCCTCTGCGGGAACGGAAAACAGATGTGCTGCTTCTGGCTGATCATTTTCTTGAGAAATATGCCATTGAAAATGACAAGGATATCCGGCGGTTTTCCACGCCTGCCATTGACATGCTCATGGATTATCACTGGCCCGGAAATGTGAGAGAGCTTGAAAACTGTATTGAACGCTCCGTGCTTTTGTGCGAACAAGGCGTTATTAACAGCTACCACTTACCGCCAACGCTTCAAACCGGCAAAGAATCAGGCACTTTGCCTGTGCATTCCTTAGATGGAGCAGTGGCGAATCTGGAAAAAGAAATGATCATTGACGCGTTCAAGAATACGCGGGGGAATATTACCCAGGCTGCCGAACTGCTCAAAACAACAGTGAGAAAGTTTGGCTATAAGGCGAAAAAATACAGCGTTGATTATTCTCAGTATCGCTGAGGGGATATCCGGCGAGCATAGGAATGACAGAAAAAAATTTGACCATCAGGAGAATTTTTATGAAACATCGTATCTTTCTGGAAATGGCCGCATGTATGGCTATTGCGAGTTTGTTTGCAGCGACCTGCATGGCCGCGGATTACAGAGTCATTATTGCTGAATATCGGTTTTTTGTTGAGAAGTCAGGCAAAGAAGGGTTGGCATTGCGGGTAAAAGGAAAAGTTGAAAATACCGGCATCAAAGATGTCAGGGATGTTGTCATCAGCACGGATTGCTCCGGGTGTTCAAAAAGAGCTGCAAATGGAAAATGGACAGATGCCTCTGTTACGCTGGGCAGAAAAGATTTTTTGATAAACTGTCTGGCCAAAGGAGACACAAAAACATTTGAACTGACCGCAGCCACGATGATAAGCCCGTACTGGGCATCGAAGAAAGGCTCCGGTACCGGACTGACAAAGGATTTCCCCAATGCTCCCACAGGGCTTGTGGTAAAGGTTGCGTCTTTTAAACCTGCTGATTATTAGTATCGCTATCTTTGAACCGCAGATTCAGTGCAGATGAAGCGGATTTCGCAGATAATTTTCACGCTTTCAAACCAACACTGATGATTCATAAATTCCCATGCGGATGTTAGACGATATGAACCGCACGCCAGCCTCACAGGGGATAAAGATGAATCGGAGCGTTTCAGGAGGATATAATCATGACAAAATTTCTCCCTGTAGGCATTCAAAATTTTAAAAAGATGATCACAGGGGATTTTTTATATGTGGACAAAACCCGGTACATTTACGAAATGATACGTCCTCCGCAGGGATTTTATTTTTTGGCCCGGCCCCGGAGATTCGGAAAGTCCCTGCTCGTTTCTACCCTGAGCTGTCTCTTTGAGGGGCAAAGGGATTTATTCAAAAACCTGTGGATAGATCAGGCTCGCCGGGAATGGAAGAAGTATCCGGTCGTAAAGATTGATTTCAGCCGGATCAGCATGACGAGCCCTGAAAAGCTGGAGCAAAGCCTGTTGGCGCGGATCGTCCAATTATCCGAAGCGCATGGAATCAGAAATTCCGGCCGGCTGCTTCCAGACTGCTTTGCCACATTCCTCACCCAGCTTGCTGAAAAATATGACGAATCTGTGGTTATTCTGGCAGATGAATATGACAAACCCCTGATTGAGCATCTGGGAAAAGGCAAGACGCACCTCTCCATTGCCAAAGAAAACCGGGATATCCTGAAACAGTTTTTTGGCGTACTGAAAGCAGAGGATGTGTCCGCAGTGCTGCGTTTTGTGTTCATTACCGGGATATCCAGATTCGCAAGGGTGAGTATCTTTTCGGATCTGAACAACCTGAACGACATCTCCATGCAGGAGAAATACGACGGGATCATGGGTTATACAGAGGCGGAGCTTTTATGTTGTTTTGAAAGCAATATTAATCAGTTAAGTGAAAAGCTGAATCTTGGCAAAGAAGAGGTCATTCGGAAAATTCGGGACTGGTATGACGGATATCGTTTTACGAACAGTGAAACCAGCGTCTATAATCCGTTTTCCGTGATAAAACTCTTTGATGCGGACAAATTTGACAACTACTGGTTTGAAACCGCCACTCCGAGTTTTCTGATAAATTTGATAAAAGAACAGGATTATCCGGTCGCTGACATTGAAAACCTGGCCCTGTCAAAAGAGAGATTCTCTGTGTATGAACTTGATGATCTGGAATTGGAACCCCTGCTGTTCCAAACCGGATATATCACAATTCGGCATTATGACGATATTCTGTATCATTTGGGTTATCCCAACCGGGAGGTGAAAACGTCGTTTCTCTCTTATCTCTACAACCGTCTTGTCCGGCTGAAAGACAGACGGCTTAGGGACACATACAGACGGCTCCATGTCTGTCTGAATGAGGAAAGGACAGAAGACTTTGTCAACGCGGTGAAAAGTATTCTGGCCTCAATCCCTTATGTTCAGATTGCGAACCAGGGCGAAGACTATTACCATACTGTTTTCTATCTCATGCTTTCGGCCTCCGGGATTTCCGCACATACAGAGGTGCTGACCAGTCATGGCAGGGCAGACATTGCAGTTGAATTTGATGACAAGGTCTATATTATCGAACTCAAGTGCAACCGGAGCGCAAAACAGGCCATCAGACAGATTCTGAAAAAAAAGTATTATGAGAAATATTTGGAAGACGGACGGCGTATCTGGCTGATGGGCATCAATTTTGATACTGCCAAACGCACAATCTCGGATTGGCAGTGCGGGAGTCTGGATGACTATCTCCCTTCGACAGGCTCAGGGGCCGGCCCCTGGACGGGGTTGCAAACCCCGTCCGGCAGTCTTAGCCTGATGCATATGGGCCGGCCCCTGAGCCTGCCTAAGGGGCACTCCATATTTATGTGAAGAAAATACGATGAAACAATTCAAGCTTTTCACCAGCAATCGCCTGGAAATTCTCGCACAGGCATTGGCTGAAATTTTGAGCAGGCCCCTGAAATCGCCGTTGGATAAGGAAATCATTGTTGTCCAGAGCAAAGGCATGGAACGGTGGGTGTCCATGGAGCTTGCCAGGTACCACGGCATCTGTGCAAATGTCAGATTTCTTTTTCCCAACAAATTTGTGTATGAGGAAAATTTTCGGAAACTTATGCCGGATATTCCCGAAGAATCGCCTTATGCCCCTGAAATAATGACTTGGAAGATTATGAAACTTCTGCCGTCCTGCATCGCAAAACCGGCATTTAAAAATCTCCGAAGCTACCTGAGAGGAACCGGAGAATCACTCAAACGACTTCAACTCTCATTGCGCATTGCCCATACATTCGATCAATACCTGCTCTTCCGTCCCAAAATGATTTTTGATTGGGAAAAAGGCAGGGAAAATCACTGGCAGGCAATTCTCTGGAGAGAACTGATCAGGGGAAGCGAGGAAAAACATCGTGCAGCACTTGCAAAGCTTTTTTTTGGAATGCTTGAAAAAGGACAGTCTCTGCCGGACAGAGGACAGTTACTCCTGCCTTTTTCACCCGTCTCCCCCTTCTCTTTCCAGAGAATTTCCGTGTTTGGCATATCAAGCCTGCCCCGGTTCCATATCCAGGTGCTTGATGCCATCTCCCACTTTGCCGAGGTCAACCTGTTTCTTATGAATCCGTGCGAACAATACTGGGGAGATATTCTTTCAAACAGTGAGAAAAAAAGACTGACAGACAAGCAGACCGCACAGGATATTGGCAGGGAATATCTTTATCTTGAACAGGGCAACAGCCTTCTCGCGTCCATGGGTATGTTGGGAAGGGATTTCTTTGATCTGATCAACGAATTCGCCAGCGAGGACTATTCAAATTTTGAAGACCCGGGTGAACCTGCACTGCTCCTGTCTCTTCAATCTGATATTCTGAATCTCAGGGAGCGAGGTGCGGAACAAGAGGAAAAGACGGTGATTTCAGAAGATGACGCTTCCATTCAGATACATTCCTGTCACAGCCCCATGCGGGAAATTGAGGTGCTGCATGACAGGCTCCTTGGCATGTTTCAAAACGATCCGGACCTGATGCCCGGGGATATTTTGGTGATGACACCGGATATTGAAAAATATTCGCCTTATATCCAAACTGTCTTTGACTTGCCGGGAAATGATCCCCGGAGAATCCCTTTCAGTATAGCGGATCGGAGTCTCAGGTTGGAGAGTCGGGTCGTTGATACTTTTATCCGTATTCTTGACCTTGGAGGAAGCCGTTTTGGTGCGGCCCAGGTGCTTTCCGTTCTTGAATATCCCGCGGTGTATCAGCGATTCGATTTGTCGGAAGCAGATATTGACATGATTCGGAGATGGGTGCAGGACACGCGGATTCGATGGGGAATTGACGAACAGAACCGCAGGTCACTGGGATTGCCCGGACTGCCTGAAAATACATGGCGAACAGGCTTGGAGCGTCTCCTCCTGGGCTTTGCCATGCCCGGAGAAGAAGAAAAAATGTTCAAGGGGATTCTTCCTTATGATTTTATTGAAGGGAACGAAGCTGCTGTACTTGGAAAATTTCTCGAATTCACGGATCGGCTTTTCTCCTGCATGAAATCTCTGGAGAGGCTGCAATCTCTGTCAGAATGGTCTGATACGCTGAAAGCAATTCTTGACGGATTTTTCAATATAAATGAAGATACCGAGGATGAAACAGAGGCAGTACGGCAAGTTCTGAACGGCTTGGCTGAGATGCAAGACCGGTCTGGGTTTGATGAGAAGGCAGATATTCATGTCATCCGTTCTCACCTGGCGAATTACCTTCAGAAAGAAGGCTCCGGATTCGGATTCATTGCCGGCGGCGTCACTTTCTGCGCCATGTTGCCCATGCGGAGCATTCCTTTCAAAGTCTTATGCCTTGTGGGCATGGACTCGGATGCTTATCCGAGACAGTCAAAAACATTGGGCTTTGATCTCATGGCAAAGAGGCCTGAGCGAGGGGACCCGTCACTGCGAAATGATGACCGCTATCTCTTCCTGGAGTCTGTGCTGTCTGCCAGAGAAAAACTGTATATCAGCTACATGGGGCAAAGCATCCGGGATAACAGCGATATTCCGCCGTCCGTTCTGGTGAGCGAAATCATGGATTACATCGAAAAAGGCTTTGAGATTCCAGAGAAGAATATTCTGTCAGATCACATCGTTGTAAAGCATCGGCTGCAGGCGTTCAGTCCTGAATATTTCAAATGTGGCGAAGTGAGCGGGGATTTTATAATGAAGCATAAAAATACTTCCAAACCTCAACAGCTTTTCAGCTATTCCAAGGAAAATCTCCGGGCAGCCCGATGTCTTATGGAACCACGGGAACCTTCCAGGCCATTTATTTCCAAAGGAATTTCCGACCCTGAAGCCGAGCGGAAAACAATTCATCTGAGAGAGCTTTGCTCTTTTTTCAGCAACCCGGCAAAATTTCTTCTGAACCAGCGACTTGGCATTTATCTCAATGAGGGCGAATCTGTTCTTGAAGAGAAAGAGCCCTTTGATGTCAAAGGGCTGGAAAAATACGCGCTTGATCAGAGTTTGATAGGAAAAAAACTTGACGGACAGAATCTCGAACAATTTTTTGCGTTAAAAAAGGCTTCCGGCGAACTGCCCCACGGAACTGCAGGCGCGTGTATTTATGAGAAGCTTGCCCGGGGCGTTGACGGTTTTGTGAGAAAAATAACGCCCTATATTCAGGGGATGCCCCTGAAACCCGTGGAACTGGATCTGAGCCTGAACGGTTTCAAACTGAACGGAAGAGTTGAGGATATTTATCCTCAAAGGATGATTCATTACCGCTATGCAAAAGTGAAAGCAAAGGATCGCGTCCGAATATGGATTCATCATTTGGCTCTGAACAGTATTCAGACGGATAATTATCCTCAGACCAGTATGCTTGCAGGCTCAGATTCTGTATGGGAATACGCGCCGATGGAAGGCAGCAAAGAAATTCTGGAGAAACTGATGAAGATATACTGGAGTTCGCTTAAAAAACCCCTTCATTTTTTTCCGAAAGCGTCCTGGGAATATGCGGAACAACTTATTGAAAAAGGCAGATCTCCTGAAAACGCCCTGGCAGGGGCACAGAAGATTTGGAGAGGGAATGACTACAGACGCGGTGAAATTGACGAGGATTCCTATTTTCAGATGTGTTTCAATCAGAACGATCCCCTTGACTCGGAATTTCAGGGAGCTGCTTTGGATATTTTTGAGCCGGTCATAAATGCACAGAAAAAGGTGGCGTGAAGGGCGAAAAATGATTTTCGCACCCCAGAGCATTCTGATAAATTTATGAGTGAGAACGTATGAAAAAAGAAACCATAGATCGCTTTTACGAGAATATGACATTTTCTTATCTGGATATTCATTTTAAAAATTTCACAGCGAAACTTGTCAAAAAAGACGTGGCGGAAGTTTCCCTCGCGGCAGTGCTGGTAAGTCATTATAAAGAACAGGGGCATATCTGCGTCGAGCTTTCCGGCGATATGGAGATTCCTGTCAGTCCTTCTGAACTGGAGAACTGGCGCAGGAAACTTGAAAGAAGCCCTGTGGTGGGAAAACCGGGCGAATACAAGCCTCTGATCCTGGATGGGAGGTCACGGCTTTATCTGTACCGCTATTGGGAATATCAGGAAAAGCTGGCGAATCTGATCAGAAAATGGGTTGTCCAGGATGCGAAAGACATTGATTTCAAATTATTGGAAGAGGGATTGGAGCGGCTCTTTCCCGCGAACCAGACTGAAGAAACTGACTGGCAGAAGGTTGCCGCGTTTACTGCACTGACCCAAAGATTCTGCGTAATTTCCGGAGGCCCGGGAACCGGCAAGACCACAACAGTCGCAAAAATTCTGGCCCTGCTGCTGGAGCAGAACAGCCGGCAGAAAATTGCCCTTGCCGCGCCCACCGGCAAGGCTGCGGCCAGATTGCAGGAATCTATTCTTCGTGAGAAAATGAAAAGCGTTTTTGACGGCATCAGAGACGCTATTCCCGAAGAAGCTTCAACCCTGCACCGGCTCCTCGGGAGCATTCCGGACTCGCCATATTTCCATCATAACGCCAAAAATCGGCTGTCTGCGGATATCGTGGTGGTGGACGAAGCGTCCATGGTGGATATGGCGCTGATGTCCAAGCTTGTCCAGGCAATTGCCCCGGATGCCCGGCTCATATTGCTGGGCGATAAGGATCAACTGGCTTCGGTGGAGGCAGGGGCCGCACTTGGTGATATATGCGAATCTGAATGCAGAGGCATTGTTCAACTGCGGGAGAGCTACAGATTCAGAGGGGACAGCGGCATCGGTGCGGTCAGTCTTGCGGTGAATTTGGGAAATGCGGATCATGCGTTAAGCTGCATGAAGGATGAAACACACGGAGATATTCGCTGGAAAGAACTGCCCCGCCGCGATGACTTGGTGCGAGGTATCAGGGACACGGTGATACAGGGATTCAAAGACTATTTGCAGGCCATTCACGACCCTTTGAAAATTTTTCAGCAATTTGAACAGTTTCGCATTCTGTGCGCGCTCAGAAAGGGACCTTACGGCGCAGTTGCCGTAAACAAGGCCGCGGAGCGAATTCTCATGGGAAAAAACCTTATAAAACCTGACAAAACCTGGTACGAAGGCCGTCCGGTGATGATTACCCGCAATGACTATCACCTCCGCCTGTTCAATGGTGATGTGGGGATCACCCTTCCAGATCCCGAGGCAGGGAATGGACTCAGGGTGTTTTTCCCAGATGCTGACGGGCTTCCGAGAAAAGTTCATCCGCTCAGACTGCCCGAGCATGAAACTGTCTATGCCATGACCGTGCATAAAAGTCAGGGATCGGAGTTTGACAACGTGCTGCTTCTTCTCCCGGACAGGGATTCACCTGTATTGACAAGAGAACTCATTTATACTGGGGTTACCCGTGCAATACATCATGTTGAAATATGGGGAACTGAGAGCATTTTTCGTGAAGCAGTCTCCCGGCGCATTCAGCGGACATCAGGGCTGCGGGATGCGCTGCGGGGAAAATAACAGATAATCCTGCCCGGTTTGAATTGTACCGGATTTGGCAATCCCGCGGGAGCATTCAGATCAGATCGTAAACAAATCCTCACCCGGTTCGGATTGCGCCGAATTCAGCAATCCGACGGGAGCTTTTTTGTTCTGCTGATATTATCTTAAAAACTACCAGGTAAACAAGAATGAGAATGGATAAGAAACATTTTATTGCTGTGACCGGAGAGATCAGAAATCACCTCGGTTTCCTGGCTGAGACAGGATGCCAGGGCTTTGACTGTTCAGAAAAAAGCCTTGATATTTTAAGAAATTGGGGAAAAGACGCGTCGCAGGTTCAAAACCGGCAACAGACTTCTTCCCCGGACATGCTTGAAATCATCCGCAGGCTCATCAGCAACTGCCGGCGATGCAAACTTTCTGCCGGTCGTATGAATATTGTATTTGGTGCGGGCAATCCCGGGGCAAGGCTTGTCTTTGTCGGCGATGCCCCAGGTTATGAGGAAGACCAGAGCGGGGAACCTTTTGTCGGGGAAGCAGGTCAGCTTCTCACCAAGATCATTGAGAATGGCATGAAACTCACCCGAAATCAGGTCTATGTATGCAACATTGTCAAATGCCGTCCCCCCGGGAACAGACCTCCTGGACCTGATGAGATAATCGCGTGTCTGCCTTTTCTTAAACGGCAGATTGCAGCCATAAAACCGGCGTTTATATGTGCACTCGGCGAGTCTGCTGCCCAGGCGATTCTTATCACCCGGGAACCGATTTCAAGGCTCAGGGGACGATTTCACAACTATGAAGGAATCAAAGTCATGCCCACATTCCATCCGGCACATCTTGTCAGGCATCCTGAAAAGAAACGTGAGACATGGGAAGATATTCAGAAGTTGATGAAGGAACTGAAAAATATATGAAAATTCAGGCGGATGCCTCCATCTGATCAGGTTCAGTCTGACAGTGGTCGTTTGCTGTTTCCGGGTTTTGGGTTCAGGAGTTCTCACACATCACGTTCATACACTGAGATGTGTTTTTCTGAAATTGGGGTAAACGGCTCCTGATTCCATCTTCCCCAGCGATGACGCAGATTCATGCCTGCGAGCCGCGCCATCAGATCCATCTCAGAATGCCAGGCATAACGAAATGCTGCCGGATAAAACCGGATACCCCTTTCATTGATGACCACCCGCTGGATATCCAATCTCTGGTTCACCCAATCATGTGCAGGCACATCAATGCTAATTTCATCCTTTTTCGATGCTTTTGCAAACCGGTCTCTGTCAAACATTCTCATATCAGGCACAAATGCCTCAATGACAAAAAGGCCGTCTCCTGAAAGATGCCCTGCCACCTCTCGGAAGCAGCGAATCTGCTCATTTTGGGAGGGCAGCCCGAAGAACGTGTTGAACGCGATGAATATCAGGGAAAATTCGCCTTCAACATCAACATCCGCAAAATTGCCCATGGTCACCGGTATCGCATCTCCTCCGGGTTTGGCCCGAAGTTTGGCCACCATGGAAGGAGACGCGTCAATGCCGTGAATTTCAATCCCTTTTTTTGCCAATGGCAGGGCAATCCGTCCGGTTCCTATGCCCAATTCCAACACCGGCCCTCCCCGGGCCAGTTCCTCCAGTGTGCTGATGATATAAGGATCGTAAGTCTGATACCAGCGATCATAGATATCCGCAAACTTTTCTCCGTAATCTGACGCGTTATAACAAGTCATTCCTGAATCCTATCTTTCCATACACTTCAATTTGATGGTAAAAAAACCCGATTTCAGACAGGAGGACTGGGGCAATCAGGTTTCCATGACGCGGTGCCGTTTCAGAAACTGAGTGTCTTTGTCCTTTCAGATTTGTTGATTCCGGGGCATCTTTTATTTATGGGTTCACAGTGTTTTAAGCCAAGTCCGGTCTTTAAAAATCATGGAAACAGGAATGCTGATAGCAGATATGTTGAATCTGTGCAACATATTTTTGGGCATCCTTGCAGAAAAAAACGGCATTCCTACTCTCACCTCTCACTTCAGAACTGTGACTGAACCGCCGGATCCAATTCTCCAAGACTAAAAACTGTGTCTGAGAACTCAGGAATGAACTGGCGGACTGTTCTCGGACATCCCCCTAAAATTGAAAACGTATCATTCTGTGTACCAGATGGAACACATCAAAATATCCTGGCGGTCTGAGAATTCGGACAATATCTTTCAGGACAGCCTGAAATCACCTGTTTTTCCGATTTAAGCTGTCATTTTTTCCATTATTCTCTCCCAGCACAGGACTTCTTCCGACCATCTCTTTAAGCTCCTCCCACTCGAAATGCAGGTATCTCCGGGTGGTGTTCAGATTTTCATGGCCCAGAAGATATTGTATCATGATGAGGTTTTCTCCTGCACGGGCTTTGAGGCTGGCACCTGAATGTCGCAAAAGATGCGGGCCCTGTTTTCGTTTGACGATGTTCGCCCGCCGGAGTGCCTGGCTTACGATGTAATGAACCTGCCTCCGTCTGAGTTGTCTGCCATGACTTGACAAAAATACCCACGGCGATTCATTTCCTTTGTATTCGGGCCTTATCGCATACCAGCGATGAAATTTTTCCACGATATCATCATTTAAAGGAATATTGTCTGTTTTATCCCTTTTTCGGGTAATCCAGACCTCCTGAGACTCCAAACGCACATCATCAAGCGTTAAGTTGACAACTTCCGATACTCGCAGACAGAGGTCCGTAAATAAACCGAAAAGCAATAAGTTCCGGTCTGTCGCTTTACGGTGGGAATTTTGTGCCTCTGACTGAAATAATCTTTCAAGCTCGTCATAAGTCAGATAATCTGCTCTTGGTGGATATATTTTCGGTTTTTGGATCGAAGCTGCAATATTATCCAATATCAGTTCCTCATCCACCAAATAGTCCATAAATCCGGTTAAAACATAAATTATTCCCAACTTGGAGGCTTTTGATATTTTATTCACAGATAAATAGGATATGATGATATTTTTCTTAATATCTGCTGTTTTTTCCAAATTATGGGATTTACAGAATTTTGCAAACCTTTTCAGTTCATATCTGCGATTATGGATTGATTCAGGACTTAATGTTCCGATAACCTCTTTTTCCATCAGATATTCTTCAACTGCTTCATAAATTGTAATTTCTCTTTTAGGAGTAAAATAATCTGGCATACTTCACCTTATGCGTATAAACTTTTTATGGACTTAATGTTCCGATAACCTCATCATCTGCATATAAATTTTTTATGGAGATTTGTCAAGATAATATTGCACAATAGCAAAAGGCGATGTGTCAGCTCTTCGGACATGCTTCAAAGGTTGGGGAGGTTGTCTTCAGAAAACCCACTGGGAAAGAAATCTTCGCAAAAAATAACCCACAGGAAAGAAATCTTCACAATAGTAAAAGGCGATGTGTCAGCTCGGACATGCTTCAAAGGT
>Ga0190283_1000742_pt1 | contig 16238 bp, 15 predicted proteins | sample 48691801_MG_FD_161669 | JGI IMG/M metagenome (GOLD analysis project Ga0190283, IMG submission 161669) | Hydrothermal vent microbial mat bacterial communities from Southern Trench, Guaymas Basin, Mexico - 4869-18-0-1_MG | ecosystem: Environmental > Aquatic > Marine > Hydrothermal vents >...
CACTTCTTCGCCATGCACGCAATGCAGTTTGGACGGTGCCTGACCCTCGAAATTTTACTAAAAAGCTGGTCATTAAAACGCCGGTGAAAATGCATGGGTATAAAAAACTGCTTGGCCGCTTTAAACCTTCCAAAGGACTGCGCAGCTGGAATGGTGCCGCCGAGCTGTTGCGGCGCGGCATTGAGACGGCACCGCCGGTTGCCTTTTTTGAAAAAAAAGGCAATGCCAACGTCATGCAGAACTATTACATTTGTGAGCATGTAAACGCCGATTTTTCAGCGCGCCAACTTTGTTCAGCATTTGCTGCCGGCGAAAAGATGTATCAGGGAATTTCGGAAGAGGATGCTTATCGCCAGCTTTGCGAATTTTTATTTACGATGCACAATCGCGGCGTGTTTTTCAGGGATCTTTCCGGCGGCAACATTCTGATCAAAAAATCAGAGGACAACACGCTGACTTTTTCGCTGATTGATACAGGCCGCGCCCACTTCTTTGATCATGCCGTCTCGCTGTCAAAACGCATTTTGGATCTGATGCGGGTTTGCAATAAAATGAACGCCGCCGGACGTAACCGTTTTATGGAAATGTATCTGGCGAAATTGGGAAAAAACTTCGGGGTTCGATATCGACTTCCTTTTTATCTCTACAACACAAAAGTTGTTATCAAGCGGCGCTTCAGGAGGAAAAATCTGATCAAGCTGCTGAAATCTTGAAGCAGAATTTTACAGGCTGGGCCGGAATTATTTTTGCCTTTCGAAGAAGGTCAGAATGCGCCTAAGTTGCTTTTTACTCTTTTGACCGAGTTTCTCTTGCTTCAGATAGTCGAGGAAAAAGCGCAGGCGCTGCGTGCGTGTGAGAACTTCTTTAGCCGCTTTATCCAGGCAGGCGAGATCTTTGTTTTTTCGGTATTGCAGAAAGGGAGGGATCCAGAAGTTGCCGGCGGGGCAGTCAATGAGGTATATCTGCGAATTCGCACCCTTTGTTGCCAGAATGTTTCGCCATTTAAGGTCGCCGTGTGCGAATCCATGGCTGTGCATAATACGGGCCGCTCGCGCCAGCTGAGTCGAGGAATACATTACCCATTGGCGGTCTTTCAGTCTCGGATCGTTTTCCTTTGCCAGTTGTGAGAGATCATCCGTGTCCGGAAGCTCTTCTGTAACAATGGCCCCTCGTTTGAAGAATAAACCTCGTTTTTCCAGTCCAAATGCGATCACTGGTGCAGCAGGAATGCCCCACTTCTCAAAGCGTAGCAGGTTTTCCCATTCACCGCGCAGGCGAGAACGGCCGATCCAGCGGCGAAGACCTTTGCCAGCCCGCTGGTAGAGTTTGATGTAATACGTTTTTCCGTCGACCGAGACGCGTGAGGCAGCACCCAGCAGACCGGTTGTGACCGTTTCACCTTTCAGTTCAAACACGCTTTCCAAAGTCTGGAAAGCGCGGACGGCCTCACTGTCCGCATAATCAGGATGGAACTGCCATGTTTGCATGAAATCGGAAAGGTTATCTGGCGGCGCGGCGTTTTTTGCGGCGGCGCTTCCGTTTGGTGTCAGGGCGACCCCATCGGTCATGCATCCAGAACCACTGCTCGGGATATTTTTTGATCATTTCCTCCAGGAGGCCTTGATGCAGGCGCGTGAGTTCCTTCACCTGCTCTTCGAGCGGTTTCCCGTTGTCTTTCCACGGAATCGGTTCGGGAATAATCAGCTTGTGCCGGTGAGGGGCGGTCTTGACGAGGAATACCGGCTGGACGGGAATCCCGAAACGGATTTGAAGCAGAGCGGGCGATCCGCCGGTGGGGGCGGGCTGTCCGAAAAAGTCCACATAGAATCCTGCCGGGGGCGTAAGCTTTTGGTCGAGAAGCAGGGCGCAGATGTCACCTTTCCTAACCGCCTTCATGATGTGCATGAGCGCATTCTTCTTATAGTAGATTTGCATGCCAAAGCGTTTGCGCAGGGGGAAGATGATCTTTTTTTCCAGTATCTGGTTGTCGGTCTTGCGGGCGATCACATGCAACTGCTCGTCGAGGCGCAGCCCGGCATACTGGGGCAACAGCTCCCAATTGCCCAAATGGCCGGTGATCACGAGCTGCCCGGCTTTGTAGGAGGCTTTTCGTTCCTGGAATTCTTCCCATCCCTCGGTTTCGACGAGACCAAGCAGGCGTTCGTTGGAAACCCGCCCGGTCATGATCAAGCTGTTGAGCGCGAGGGAGTCTGCGATGTTGAGGTAGGCCTTAACCGCCAGGCGCTTTCTTTCCCTGGCGCTCATTTCCGGGAATACGATTCCGATGTTGCAGAGCGTGGTTTTTCGGCGGTCATGCAGTACCGCGTACATGAGCAGGGCCAGGGCTTTGAACATGCCGTAGACAATCCGTTCGGGTATGAGCCGACTGATTCCGAGCAGCGTTGCAACTGCCGCATATTCAATGAGTTCGCGGATGAGATTCATGGTGCTGTTCTACTAATTTCATCTGTTAGCAAATGTAGGACAGCCATCCTGGCTGTCTCTGGACAGGCTGGAAGCCTGTCCTACTTTATGCCGGAGAGTTTTCATCTGCATTTAAATCATAAAAGGCGGCGATGGTTTCCACCACATAAGCCGCCTGCTCATCCGAAACTTCGGGATAGATCGGCAGGGCCAGCGTTTCGGCGGCGGCCTTTTCGCTTTCGGGGAAGGCGCCTTTTTCGTTTTCCAAACTCTGAAAACATTCCTGGAGGTGGAGCGGAACGGGGTAGTAGGTTTCTACGCCGATGCCGTTTTCGACCAGATGCGCCCGCAGTTCGTCGCGGCGCGGTACGCGGATGATGTACTGGTTAAAAATGTGCCGACGGTTTTCCCCAATGACCGGCAGTTTAATGTCCGGAATTTCTTTTTCCCCGAAAAGCTTGTCGTAGCGCGTGGCGTTGGCTTGGCGCTGCGTGCTCCAGCGGTCCAGATAGCGAAGTTTCACGTTCACTACGGCGGCCTGCAGGGCATCGAGACGGAAGTTGCCGCCGATGAATTTGTGAAAATATTTCGGTTCCATACCGTGGTTGCGCAGCACCCGCAGTTTTTCCGCCCGTGCGGAGTTGCTGACGGTGACCATGCCGCCATCGCCCGCGCCGCCGAGGTTTTTGGACGGGAAGAACGAGAAGCAGCCGTAGTGGCCGATGGAGCCCGCGCGCTGCCCATTGTATTCCGCCCCGATGGCCTGGCAGGCATCTTCAATCACCACCAGTCCATGCTGTTCTGCCAGCGCCATGATGGGTTCCATCTGGGCCATTTGGCCGTAGAGGTGCACCGGAATAATGGCGCGTGTGCGCTCGGTGATTTTTTCTTCGATCAGCGCCGGATTGATGTTGTACGACTCCGGATCAATATCCACGAAAACGGGCGTTGCACCGGTGCGGGCAATCGAACCTGCTGTAGCAAAAAAGGTATAGGGTGTGGTGATGACTTCGTCGCCGGAACTAATGCCCTCGCACATCAGCGCGGCCAGCAGGGCGTCGGTGCCGGAGGAAACGCCGACGGCGTGCGGGCAGCGACAGTATTCGGCCACGGCCTTTTCGCATGCTTCCACGTGCGGGCCGCCGATAAAATATTGCGACTCAAAGATTTCTTTGATCACCGGCTCCATTTCGTCGCGCAGGGTGGCGTATTGGGCTTTCAGATCAAGCAGGGGTACATTCATGATAAACTCCTTAATAAATCCGTTGCTAAACAACAGTTGCTATACTTTAGCAATAAGTTCGGGGTTGAATATTGAATTCGGTCAGTCATCGTTGATTTTAACGCCGACTGCCCGGCAGAAGGTGATGAAATCACGATAGCCGGCTTGGGCGATATGCTTCAAAATATCGAGATCAAGTTCTTCATATTGATGAATCGCGACGTTTCGGAATCCCGTCATGCCCCGCATGGCTTTGCAAAGTTCAGGGTTGATCAGATCGGCTTTAGCGAGCAGGTCAAAGGCTTCTGCGCTGCTCTGCGGAATACCGAGATGCTGCTTTGCGGCAAGGTGCATCGCGATATCAATTGCGGCCTGACAGGCCCGCTCAATGTTCAGTGTCATGGCATCCACGTGTGTGAAGTCAGAGCAATTCGGCGAAGCCTTGTATTCCTCTTTAATCCGGCGGATACAGCGTTCAATAATGGCGGCCTTATTAAAGAGGATGTCGTCAGGCTGAATAGGCATAAAGCACCTCTTTTCGATCTTGTTGCAGGTCGGCATACATTGACAGGCAGGTTGAAAAAAACCGTTCGCTCAGGAACGGATTGTTGGTGAACAGCTGCTGTCCGTATTCGATCACCTCTTTTACGTAGACCAGATTATTGGTGGAAAGGATTCCGAGGTCTATGGTTCGCCCGAGGAGAGATTCCAGTTCCCCGGCGAGCGCGATTCGATCCTTGACGGCTATTTTCACTCGCGGAAGAGGCAGAATGGCGATATCCACATCGCTGTCAGGGCGCAAGCCGTCCTTTGCGGCGGAGCCATGAAGAAACGCCGCGCAGATGGCAGATTCTTGCTTTAACCGTTTTGTGACGGCTTCCAGTTGGATTCTGAACTCACTTGTATTCGTCAGTTTCATCGTGGGTGCATGCTATTCGCTCAGAGCGGACGGATCAAGCCTTGTGCGCATTACGCATCACTCGTTACGCGTTAAATTTCTGTCAACAGATCCTTCAAATAGAGCTGGGTGATCATATCGCAGTCGATACGGTGTCCTGCTTTGTAGGAGGTGATTTCGCCGACGAACAGGCCGTTGGGAATCAGCGCCACCGCCGCCAGCAGATCAAGTACGCCGCGGTGCCACGCTGCTTCAAGCGATTTACCATCAAAAATCAGTCGCGGCTGGTTGTGGTAGCGGCGCTTGCGGGCGATCAGAATATTCTCGTCGGTGTAGCCGAGATGGCGAATGTCGGCAAAAATTTTACCGATTGTTTTGCAGTAGAGCATCTTCGCATAAGAGGTATTGGTGCGCGCCTCGGCGCCGCTCAGCAGAGTGGTGTAGTTGACTGGGAAAATAATGCGTTGTCGCCCGATGGCATTCGGGAAATCCACTGCAGCATCTATCGTTAGCTTCGGCACGCCGTTGCCCGTATGCGGTGCAAGTGTCAGAAACTGCCCGCCAGACCGGGCGAGTGTGACCGGTTCCTTGACCGTCACATATTTCACCGGGCGGTTTACTGCGCGTCGGCCGGCGCGTTCCAGGGCCTCAATCAGATCCCGACTGCCGCGCGCGAAAAGCGGCGGATCCCCCGAATCCATTTGGATCATCAGGTTGTCCACATCCAGCCCCATGCGCAGCGCGATGAGATGCTCAACCATACGCACATAGTTGTGCGGCCCGCCGGCGCGCAGCACGATGTTGCTGATGATCGAGCCGGTCGTCCAGACGTTGTCGATGGCCACCTTGATCGGCAGGCAGTCCGGCTGGTCTGTACGGTTCAGCCACCAGCCCTCGCGGTCTGTCGGCTCAAACGTAATGGTGCTGGTCGATTTCCTTGCGAAGGTGCCGTGGCCGGAGAGCGTGATGGCTTCTGCAATGGTCTTCTGCTGCGTGCGCACCGGGCGAGTCGCCTGATTCGTCAGATCCAGATCCACGGGCTGGAGATTGAAATTTTCATACGCGTCGGCGACAACCGTTTCGTCACCCGCCAGAAGCTGTCCCGCTGTTTTTTTCGTCATAAAATCGGTGTCCATTTGATTCGCGATAAGATATGAATAGTCGGCCGTGAATGCAAAAAAATAATGAAGTCCGCGACCGTATGGAACCGAAAAAAATTATTCAGTCTGTCGGTGTGATCAGTGGCTTTACCCTGTTGAGCCGCGTGCTCGGCCTCGCGCGCGACGTGCTGATGGCCGGTTTCTTCGGCACCTCCCTTGTCATGTCCGCTTTTGTGGTCGCCTTTACCATCCCCAACCTGTTCCGCCGCTTTTTCGGCGAGGGGGCGCTCTCCGCCGCGGTGGTGCCGGTACTGGTTGAAACGCGCGAAAAGGAGGGCGATGCCTCCGTATGGCTGCTTGTAAACCGCGTACATTCACTGCTGGCTGTTGTGCTGACGCTGATCACACTCGCGGTCATTCTCTTGGCCGCCATCATTTCCCCGGAGAGCGAGAAAACCGCCGCCGTCCTTTCGCTGCTTCAGATCATGATGCCCTACATGATTTTTATCTGCCTTGCCGCAGTTTCGATGGGCATTCTCAATTCCTTCCATCACTTTGCAATTTCCGCCTTTGCTCCGAGCCTGCTCAACATTCTCTGGATCGCTACGCTGCTCTTTGTGGTTCCAAATCTTGGAAACACGCCGGAGGAAAAAATACGCGCCGTGGCCTGGGCGGTGCTTTTGGCGGGCTTCCTGCAGTGGGCGGTGCAATGGCCGGTGCTTCGGCACTTCGGCTGGAAACCCGGATTCTCCACTGATTGGAAAAACGCACGGGTTAAAAAGATACTGCTGCTGATGGGCCCCGCCGCACTCGGCATGGCGGCCGCCCAGATCAACGTAATGATCGATAAGTTCCTGGCGATGTGGGTGAGTGCCGAGGCGCCCGCGGCTCTCTTTTTCAGCGAACGCCTCATCTATTTTCCGCTCGGTATCTTTGCCACCGCGCTTGGCACGGTGCTGCTTCCGGTTTTTTCCGGACACGCCGCGCGCGAAGACCATGAACAGATCCGCAAAGGCATCACGGATGGCTTGCGCCATCTGCTTTTCATCATGATTCCGGCGGCCGTCGGCCTGCTGGTACTGGCGCGACCGATTGTGCAGATGATTTTTGAATGGAAGGAGTTCGGCGCAGATTCAACCTGGATGACGGCGATCGCGCTCCAGTGTTATGCTCCGGGCCTGATCGTATTCAGCCTGGCCAAAATTTTTGTGCCCGCGTTCTATGCCATGCAGGACACGAAGACGCCCGTCAAGATCGGTGCGTGCGCGGTGGCGCTCAATCTGCTTCTCAACATTACCTTCATTCTGACTTTTCCGCAGGCGGTCAAACATGCGGGCATCGCCTTTGCCACGGTACTCTCAGCGACGTTCAGCATGGTCGTTCTCGTGCTGATTTTGCAGCGGCGGATTGGGAAGCCGGACTGGAAGCGGGTAGGAGCCTCTTCGGTCCGCGCGTTCGGCGCGGCGGGGGTTATGGCGCTGGTTGTTCTGCAGGTTTATGCGCTGTTTCCTGCCCTAAGTAAGGTCGGACAGATTGTTTCGGTACTGGCCAGTATTGCGGCGGGCGGCGGCGTATATTTTCTCAGCGCGGCACTGCTGAAAGTGCCTGAACTCTCTGAGATTGTGAATGCACTTCGACGGCGTTAGGACATCCGCTTCAACGCTTCTTTATCGACGGTGTCGGCATTTTCGGTTTTTGGCGGCTTGATCGTCAGCGAGATCGTGATCCATGACATGCCGAAGTAGACAAAGGCCAGCAGCAGGCTCACGGTGGAGAAAAACCATCGGCCGAAGGTGAGGTTGAAGAATTCATTGATTGAATCCAGAAAAGTCCGCCCCTTCAGGCTGCTGAAGTCGGAGAGCATGATGGCTTTTTCCGGCGTTTCGGGCATATACCCTGCGAGGATCGCATCGCCGAGGCGGTGGCCGCCGCGCGGACTTTTTCGCGTAGCAATATCGGCCAGAACCACAGCGGATCCTTGGGCTGTTTGATAGGTGAAAACGGGGCGGAAGCTGTAGCGATAGTCTTTTTCATGAAGGATAAAGTCCTGACTGTCGTGCTCAACGGGTTTTCCGTTAAGCGTGCGGGAAACGTCGCGTCGGACATTGGTTTTCAGCTCGGCTTCTTCATCCGTTCCACCGATGTAGGTAAACTGAATGGTCGTGATGACTTCGTCGCGGTTTGTCGCGGCAGGAGCGTCAAGCATTTTCGGCGCGGCGGAGGGGGTCGGCAGGCCGGGGATGAGCATGGCACGCTCGGTTCGCAGAACAGAAACAATCCGTTCGTCAGATTCTTTGTCGGCTTCGCGCTGCAGGAAACGCTGGATGCCGTCGGCCTTTCCGCCTTTAACGGCGTTCAGGGCGGTGAGATGTTCTTTCGCATAGTCATCGAGACGCTGAATGCCTTCCCGGTTTACGAAAGCAGAGATTACAGCCCCGTCGGCCTGCTCAAGGGTCAGTTCCTGCGTGATGTCGACCAGCAGATCGCAACGCTCTTCGTAGCAACGGACAAGAGCGACAATGTTCCCTTCGGAGCGTTCGCCTTTGATCGCAATGGTCAGCGCCTCGCCGCCGAAGAACCAGGCGGAGAACAGGAAGAGCACGGTGAGGGCCGGAAAGAGAAGAACTTTACATTTTTTAATCATGGGCTGGGTTCCTTTATGAATCGGTTTTTTCCGCCTCGGCGGGGGAATCCGTTTTTTCGGCGGGGGTGTCGTCTTCAATATCAATACGTCCGTAGGCAATCAATTTTCCTTTTTTCACGAGACGCCGGAAGTTGAGGATAATCCCAATGCCGACACAGGTGAGGATCATCATGTAGATATAGACGCTGAAATAGTCATATTCGCCCTTCGCACAAAAATATTTGGAGTAGCATGTCACCCATGCTCCCGCGCCCATCAGGGTGACCCAGCGGGTCAGGCTGCGGACATAACTGATTCCGGCGGAGGCGGTGCCCATGGCATCGCGCGGGATATAATCGTACATCAGCGGCTGGGTAACCACCCCGGCGATCAGGCCCAGCACGGAAACCACCTGCCCGACGGCAATGATCTGCCAAAGCTGGGGGCGATGATCCGGCAGGAAGAATTGAACGAAGCAATACCAGAAAATGCTGACGACCAGTGAACTGACGACCCCGAAGATGTAGAGTTTGATCCGGCTGAACTTGTCGGCCAGTGAGCCGACAATAAAGGAGACGGTGATGGTTAAAAGGGCTCCGACAAACATGTTGGTTCCCATTTGTTGCGGGCTGTAGTCCCACTGCTCCACAAACAGCAGGGTCATGATCGCCCCCACCTGAGTCCGCATAAAGGCCTGCGCAAAAACCAGCATGTAAACCGGCCAGAGTTCTTTCTTCCCGAAAACTTCTTTAAAAAAGCGGATGAGGGAGATTTTTTCGCCAACTTTGGACTCTTTGACCGGCAGCTCCTTCACGAAAAAGGTGAGCATCAGGATTGTCGTAATCAGAAATATGGCGGCGAGCCAGAACGCCCCTTGTTCCCCTGTGAGGGCGTGCCCCCCGATGTACCACACCTCATGAAAACGTCCGAAGACGACAACGAAGGTAAAGATGACGACACATTGAATGATCATCTGGAACATCGCCCCGGCGCGTCCGCGCTGGTGGGGCGGAACCACTTCCTGCTGGAGGGGTTCATTGGTCGAGCCGATATCCTGACAGGCCATCCAGAGCACGATCAGTGGAACCAGCATGTACATACTGGTGGCCAGGGGGACGAAAATCGCCGCAAGGATGAAGGGAATCCATCCGCAGACCAGAAACGGTTTCCTCCGTCCGAAACGGGTCCAGATATGATCGCTGATATACAGACAGATCGCACCGATCAGTACATTGAAAAGCACGTTGATACTCAAGAGCCCGTTAATCAGCGCCGGATTATCTATGAACTTCTTGAGCGTAAGTGTCAGAACCGCTCCACCGATCATTTCGGCATACATCGTGGTGAACCAGGGGCTGACGGCCAGAAAGACCCACCGCCAGGGAGCGTTTTTTTGCTGGGTTAGAACATTCATTCAGTACTCAACTTCCGGTTTAGATGTCTGTATCGCTGATCGCTGTACATAAGACCTGGACCTGCGGGGAATCGGCATGCTTAACAGCTCTGCTCAGAGGGGTACAGAAAAAACTTTAGTCCGAGATGTGGACGTTGCCGAGGTGGACATGCTTGATGCCGTTCTGTTCAGCCATACTCTTGGCCTGCAACAGGCTTTCCAGCGGTGTCGGCGGCGCTTCGTTCCATCGGAGAGTAGGGCGGTAAGCGCTGAAATGCCACGGCACGTCCGGCCCGAGGTTGGCAACCGCCCACTTCGTCATCGCGTCAATTTCAGCAGGTGAGTCATTCCTGCCCGGGATCAGCAGTGTCGTCACTTCAAACCAGACATCCGTTTCCTTTTTAAGATAAATCAGCGTGTCGAGTACCGGCTGAAGTGTTGCCCCGCATAGCTTTTTATAGAAATGATCGGTGAATGCTTTCAGATCCACATTCGCTGCATCCATGTGTGCGAAAAATTCCTTGCGCGCCTCCGGTTCAATCCAGCCGTTTGTCACCGCCACGGTTTTCAGGCCGCGCTCATGACACGCTTTTGCCGTATCCACTGCATACTCCAGGAAAATGACCGGTTCATTATAGGTAAACGCCACGCTTTCGCATTTGTGCCGTACTGCCATCTCCGCAATTTTCTCCGGGGTAATGCGTGTGCCCTCCAGCGCCGTGGCGCGCGCCAGATGCCAGTTCTGGCAGAATCCGCATAGTAGGTTGCAACCGACCGTGCCGAACGACAGCGCATTCGATCCCGGCAGAAAATGATAAAGCGGCTTCTTCTCAATCGGATCGGCCGCCAGTCCGCAGGCGAGGCCGTACGACGCGGCCATCAGCTCATCACCGACGCGTTGCCGGACAAAGCACGCGCCGCGCTTCCCTTCCGCAATGTGGCAGTGCCGCGGGCAGAGCGTACATTCAATCTGCCCGTCCTCCAGCAGGTGCCAGTATCGTGCCGTTTTCATATCCTCATAATAACCCTGTTTTTTCTTCAGGGCATCCATTAAATTTCAGTCATGAGGATGGCCGTCAGAGATCCCGCCGTGGCCGGCATGTTCTATCCGGCTGATCCCGAAGAACTGCGCCGGATGGTCGAGGGTTTTCTCGCGGAAGCCAAGCCGCACAAAGGACCGTCACCCAAGGCGATTATCGCGCCGCACGCGGGTTACATCTATTCCGGCCCGATTGCCGCCAGCGTCTACGCAAGTATAAACCCCGAAGGGATCACGCGCGTCGTGCTGCTCGGCCCGTCGCACCGCGCGCTGCTGCGCGGCCTGGCCGCAAGTTCTGCCGAGGTCTGGCGCACCCCGCTCGGCGAGGTGTCGGTGGACGCACCTGAAGGAATTCCCACCAACGATGCCGCGCACGAACTCGAACACAGCCTCGAAGTGCAGGTTCCCTTCCTGCAGGTTGTACTCGGCGATTTCACCCTCACACCGCTCGTTGCGGGCGACGCTTCTGCCGAAGAAGTCGCCGACATGCTCGAAAGGCTCTGGGGCGGGCCCGAAACCCTCATCGTTATCAGTTCCGATCTCAGCCACTACATGAGCTACCGCGCCGGTCGCGCCATGGACACCGCCGCCTCCAAAGCCATTGTCGAACTCAATCCGCGCGGCCTTGACTTCGATAACGCTTGCGGACTTGTGCCCATCGCCGGACTGCTTCATCTTGCCAAACAAAAAGGAATGTGCGCCGAACTCATAGACCTGCGCAGTTCCGGTGATACCGCCGGCCCGAAAGATCAGGTCGTCGGCTACGGCGCCTACGCATTTTATGAATAAGGAAGAGAACGTCATGAAACGCATAGCCATACTCATCGACGGGTTTTCTGACCTCAGTGCCGCCAAAACAGCGGTTAGTGTGATTCGTTATCGCCGCAGCGAAATGGTCGCTGTTATCGATTCAGCGCACGCCGGACAGACGGCGGAGACGGTTCTTGGTGCAGGCGGAGATATTCCTGTGGTCGCCGACCTCAGTAGCTGTCCTGATGCAGACACCTTGATCCTCGGTACGGCTCCATCGGGAGGCCGCCTGCCTTCGGGCTGGCGGGCGACGATCAGCGCGGCGCTTCGGCGTGGGATGACGGTCGTTTCCGGCCTGCATGATCGCCTTTCCGATGATGCTGAGCTGGCCGCTCTGGCCGTCGAGTTTGGCGGGCATATTGAAGACGTGCGGCATAGCGGGTGCACCGATCTTGCAACGCGCGAAAACCTGCGTTCGGATTGTCTCCGTATTCATGCGGTCGGGCACGACTGCAACGTCGGGAAAATGGTGGTGATGCTGGAGCTGGAAGCGGAACTTAAACGTCGCGAGAAGGATGCCAAATTTGTTGCCACCGGTCAGACCGGTATCATGATTGCCGGCAGCGGCATTTCTGTAGACTGCGTGGTGTCTGACTTTGTCAACGGCGCGGCGGAGCGGCTGGTGCTGGATCATCAGGATCATGACATCCTCTTGATTGAGGGGCAGGGCAGTCTTCTTTCCCCGATGTATTCAGCGGTGACTTGCGGCCTGTTGCATGGTTGCGCCCCGCATGGACTGATCCTCTGTTATCAAGTTGGTCGCACCCATTTTCGACACACGAATGTTCCGATTCCGCCCCTGAGTGTTTTTCGGGATCTATACGAGGCGGCGATGGCATCGCTTTCGCCCTGCCGTGTCATCGGTGTGGCGGTCAATGGTCGTGATTGCACCCCTGAAGAGGGGACTCTCGCCTGTCGCCAGATCGAGGCGGAGCTGAATATTCCGGCGGTGGATGTCTACCGCGATGGCGCGGGCCGCCTGGCCGATGCGGTTGAAGCTCTGCGCACGGAGGTTCTGTCATGTTGAGTCTGCAGTTGATTCCTGTGACGTTGCAGTTTCGTTCGACCTTTCGCATTTCACGTGAAGCGAAGGACACCAGCGACAGCCTTATTGTTGCCATTGGCGATGGAATACATACCGGATATGGAGAAGCAGCGTCTCATCGTTATTACCGGAAGACCATCGCCAGCTTGAGCGCGAGTCTGGAAAAGTGCCGAGCCTTTTTGGCGGGGGTTAATGATTATCATCCCGAGGAACTTTGGCCGGGGCTCTTGCGTCTGACCGATGGCGACACCTTTGCGCTTTCTGCTTTGGATAATGCCCTCTGGGATCTTTGGGGCCGGCGTCAGGGCAAGCCGCTGTTTGATTGCTGGGGGTTGTCGGTCGACCAAAACGTTGCCTCTGACATCACGATTGGTATCGGCCCCATCGAAGAGATGGCCGAGAAGCTGAACGAATATTCCGGCTGGCCTGTTTATAAAATCAAACTCGGCGCCGGCGATGATCTTGCGATTATGCAGGCCCTTCGCGACCGAACCGATGCGGTTTTGCGGGTGGATGCCAATTGCGCATGGAGCGCGGAAACCGGTGTGGCTCATGCCGAGGCACTGGCCGCCCTCGACGTGGAATTTATCGAACAACCTTTGAAAGCCGACGACTGGGCGGGCATGAAAACGCTTCATGAATCATCGCCCCTTCCGCTGATCGCAGATGAAAGCTGTGTGGTCGAAAAAGATGTCGAGCGATGCGCTGAGGTCTTCCACGGCATCAATATTAAGCTGATGAAATGCGGCGGCCTCACGCCCGCCCGCCGAATGATTACCCGCGCGCACGAGATGAACCTCTCCGTCATGGTTGGATGCATGAGCGAATGTACAGTCGGCATGAGTGCCATCGCCCAAATCCTGCCGCTTCTCGATGCGGTGGATATGGATGGTGCGGCACTGATCAGCAACGACCCGGCTGACGGGGTGCGCGTGGAGCAGGGAATTTGTCGATATCCGGAGCGCAACGGGCTCGGAGTGGAAGTAAAAAGCGCGGAGATACTTACATGCGAGGACTGACCCCTAAGGCTCAACAGATGCTTTTGCAGATTGCGCGCGATTCAATAAAACGCGGACTCAAAAAGGGTAAGCCGAAGCTTCCAGATATTTCGGATTTGCCGGCTGAGCTGACAGCGGAGCGTGCTACGTTTGTAACGCTGACCATCGGTGAACATCTGCGCGGCTGCATCGGGATGCTCGAAGTCACCCGTCCGCTGGCGGAGGATGTCGCCGAAAATGCGTTCGCCGCCGCGTTTCACGATCCGCGCTTCCCGCCGCTTTCGCGAGATGAGTTCGACGAACTCAAGATCAGCATTTCGGTTCTCTCGCCGCCGGAAGAGATGACGTTTTCCTCCGAGGCCGATTTGCTCAGTCAGATTCGTCCCGGCATTGACGGGCTCATCTTGCAGGATGGTTTTCAGAAGGGGACGTTTCTGCCGAGCGTCTGGGAGCAGCTTCCTCAAAAGGAAATGTTTTTCGAACACCTCAAACTGAAAACGGGTCTGCCCGCCGGTTACTGGTCCGACACCTTCCGTGTATTCCGCTACACCGCCGAATACATCCATTAGCCGCCTTCGAAGAGCTGGTCTTCCAAGGGTTCGCAAATTAATCCCTGTTTTTTCTAAGGGTGCACTTGTATTGTGCATGTTTTGAAACATTGCGGAGGTGTGCATGAAGATGGATCCAAGTAAAATGAAGGATTGGCAGATCGCGGAGGCGGCGGAGGAACGGATGAAACCGGTCGGGCAGGTTGCCGCTGAGCTCGGATTAAAAACAGCCGAGCTGATTCCGATGGGCCGGAATCTGGCCAAGGTGGATTTTCGAAGCGTCTGGGAAAGGATTAAGGGCAAACCGGTCGGCAGGTATGTGAATGTGACGGCGATTACGCCGACCCCGCTGGGCGAAGGGAAGACCACCACGTCGCTGGGACTGGTGCAGGGGCTCGCGAAGATCGGGAAAAAGCCGGTAGGTGCAATCCGCCAGCCGAGCAGCGGGCCGACGTTCAATATTAAGGGTTCTGCTGCGGGCGGCGGTCTGGCGCAGTGCATTCCGCTGGCGCCGTTTTCACTCGGGCTGACGGGAGACATCGACAAGATTACGAACGCGCACAACCTGGCGATGGTGGCGCTGACGGCCCGGATGCAGCACGAGCGGAACTATGACGACGAACGGCTCGAACGGATTGGACTTTCGCGGCTTAAAATTGATCCGGAAAAAGTGCAGATCAAGTGGGCCATCGACTACTGCGCGCAGGCGCTCCGCAACATTGTGATCGGCAAGGGCGGGAAAATGGACGGCATGGAAATGGAGTCCGGTTTTCAGATATCGGTTTCCAGCGAACTGATGGCAATCCTTGCGGTGTCGAACGGACTGGAGGATATGCGCAAACGTATCGCGGACATGCTGCTGGCGTACGATGTGGACGGCAACGAAGTAACCGCCGCCGATTTGGAGGTGGACGGGGCCATGGCCGCGCTGATGACGGATGCGCTGAACCCGACGCTGGTTCAGACCATCGAAGGCCAGCCCGTGTTTGTCCATGCGGGGCCCTTTGCGAATATCGCTATTGGCCAGAGTTCGGTCATTGCAGATATGCTGGGAACGCGGCTGGGCGACTATCTGGTTACGGAAAGTGGATTCGGGGCGGATATTGGATACGAAAAATTCTGGAACCTCAAGTGCCGCTATTCCGGTCTCAAGCCGGACGCGGTGGTGATTGTTGCAACGGTTCGGGCGCTGAAAATGCACGGAGGCGGCCCGGCCGTCAAACCCGGCAAAAAACTGGACGAAGCCTACACCCGGGAAGGCCTTGGGCTGCTGGAGAAGGGGTGCGCCAACTTGATTTCCCACATTAACACCGTCAAGCGCAGCGGCGTTGCGCCGGTCGTTTGCATCAACGCTTTCCACACCGACACGGATGCCGAACACGAACTGATCCGGCGGGTTGCTGACGAAAACGGAACACGGTGTGCGGTTTCCAACCACTGGCTGCACGGCGGGGAGGGTGCCGTCGAGCTGGCGGAGGCCGTCGTGGAAGCGTGCGAAGAAAAGAACAGCTTCAGTTATCTCTATGAGCAGAACACTCCTGTGCAGAAGCGGGTTGAACTGATCGCCACGGAAATCTACGGAGCCGCCGGTGTTAGCTGGACCTCGGAAGCGTTGCAGAAACTGAATCGGTATGAAGAGGTGTATGAAACGCATGAATTAGGCGTTTGCATGGTCAAGACGCACCTCAGCCTGTCGCATGATCCCGATTTCAAGGGGTGTCCCACTGGGTGGGTTTTGCCGATCCGCGACGTGCTGGTTTATAAAGGCGCCGGTTTTGTCGTCCCGGTGGCCGGCGACATCAAGCTGCTGCCCGGCACCGGCTCGAACCCCGGCTTCCGGCGAATTGATGTGGATACGGAAACCGGAAAAGTCACGGGCTTGTTTTAGGGTCTGCCCCCCCCTTACTGGTCCGACACCCTTCGCGTCTTTCGCTACACCGCCGAGTACATTCAGTAGCACCGCTCCGTACCCGCTTCACACCCCGCATCGCCCGCATTGGTACATATATCATATAATGATATATGTATGATTTTGGGCTGTGCTAGATAAAGTAAGAGGAATGTTAGCTGGATTAAAAATCCTACCATGAGACGCGACGCATTACTCAACTATGTTTCAAAATTTAGAGTCAGCTTCC
>Ga0190283_1000744_pt1 | contig 16194 bp, 18 predicted proteins | sample 48691801_MG_FD_161669 | JGI IMG/M metagenome (GOLD analysis project Ga0190283, IMG submission 161669) | Hydrothermal vent microbial mat bacterial communities from Southern Trench, Guaymas Basin, Mexico - 4869-18-0-1_MG | ecosystem: Environmental > Aquatic > Marine > Hydrothermal vents >...
AGCGAGACTGAATGGCTTCGATACCCACTTCTTCTATGGCAATGGTGGCGGGACAGTGGTAATCCAACACATAATCCGCTCTCTCGGCCTTTAGTTTTCGAAAGGCCAGGATATGGGTACGTGATGGATCCATCATAATATGATTGGCCGGATCCTTAAGGAATCTGACAAGCCCGCCATATCCGTACCCCATGATAACAATGACCTTTTTGTCTCTCAACTGTTCTATGGTCTGAATAAGAGGTGTCCGTTTTCTGGCATACACTCTCAGATCAAGTTCAGCCACCGCAAAATCACTGAATATGACCTTCGTTGCGATAGATGCTGGCACCGAATCCGGATAGTGAGAGCATGTATACAATCAGAAGGCCAGGCTCCTGGAATAACCAGTACAAAGGAAAAAGGAGCAGCACGGCAGGCGCACTGAAAGCAACGAACTTGTCAACAATATTTAGTGCCCCAGGTCTTGGATTGTTGTTCTCCTTTGCGCTTTTCTCCTTATTTCTTTCTTTTGTCTTTTAAATAAATTGCCTTTGAGGCGCCATCGCCAACAGCCCTTTCTTCGATTTGGAATAGCTTTGTTGCTGGGGCAAGTTCCCCCAACTTTTTGTAACCATAGTTTCGCGGATCAAACTCTGGCGCCTGCTTGGCTATATTACTACCTACGGATGCGAGATGAGCCCAACCACTATCGTCCGAAGATGCCTCAACAGCGTTTCTTAATAAATTAACGAGTTTCGTATCTTTCTTGAGTTCGCTGGTTGTCTTGCGTTTTATTTTCTCACTATAATCGTCTTTCGAGCGCAGCACTTCAGTGAAAATGAACTTATCACACGCAGAAACAAATGGTTCAGGAGTTTTTTTCTCACCAAATCCATAAACAAAAAGGCCTGCCTCTCTTATCCTTGATGCTAATTTGGTAAAATCACTATCGCTGGATACAATGCAAAAACCGTCAAACTTGCCCGTGTAAAGTAAATCCATTGCGTCAATTATCATTGCACTGTCGGTTGCATTTTTCCCTGAAGTATACCCAAATTGCTGTATGGGCTGTATTGAATACTGTAAAAGAACTTCCTTCCACCCTCTAAGGCCTGGCAGGGTCCAGTCACCGTAAATCCTTTTTACATTTGCTGTCCCATACTTTACGATTTCCGCTAATAGTCCGTCAACAATAGAAGGCTGCGCGTTATCTGCATCTATTAATACGGCCAATTTTTCAGTTTTTATCTCTGACATGTTTTCTCCTTTTGAGCTTCTGTGGTGGGTTCGCCACGATTTTCATCTTAATCTATAGCGTATATGAATCAAACAACCTACGCTCCATTTCCCCTTCAATTTTGACAGCCACTTCAAAGAAAGGTTTTATCCACGGCCTGTGCAGACACAGAATGGATATTTACTTGTCCTGCTTCAAAGGGAATCCGGGAACGTCCTTCGGTCATATCTATTGCGTCAGCTATTTCCACGATGCCGGCTTCTACTGAAACATGAGAGAATGTTTCAGGCGGAGGTGCCTTCATGCTTCATCAATATGTCCAACAATTTATGAGCTATTGCCAAAATACCTGTTTCTCAGAGCGGTCCCTAAGAATTTTGACCGACCTTCTAAGAAAAGTCAACGTATTTATCAAATCCAAAAGACTAAAAAGCACTCAGGGATTGCCTACACCCAAGTTTCAAGCCGTGAACGGCTACCACCCATCTTATCAATTTTGTATCAGGTTACGCCATCAAACGAACGAAACAATACACCATCTCAAGTACACCGAATGTGGGCCAAAGACCCCAGATAATCGCCCAATAGGTGACTGTAGGCTTGCGAATTCCCAGATCACGATCCCAAATGAAAATCGTGATGGCAGTATACCAAAAGGGTACGGAACCTATGAGAGCCAACAAGAATCCCCAACGCTGGCCAAGTAGCATCCCTACACTCCCAATTAGCTGTATGGGACCCCAAAAGAGAGAATCCGACCACGCGTAGCCTTGGTTGTATGCAAAGAACGCTTTGGGATCGGTAATGTTAGGCTCGCATCCATAGACGTTTTTGATGACCCATTCGCTCCGTGGTTTGAGCACGGCAATAAATTGTAATGTGGCTAATAATCCCATGAAAAGTAAACCAAGAATGGCGACAATAATTGTAAAGACGGTCACTTCCATAATTTACTCCTGTTTAATAATCGAAAGCTACAACAAAAGCGAGAGGATGGCCCCAAAATGGGCCATGGAATCAAGTCCTAAGCTTGGCCTTTTCCCTTTTTTAGCATGCTGCCTTGAATGATGACCCCTGTTAGAAACAGTGCCGTGGAGAGTATTGCGGAAGGGACGGCGCTGATTTGAATCGTTTGGGAAACAAAGGAGGCTCCGGCAAGAGATGACAGGGCAATAAGCGTCCAGTCGAAAAAGAGATATAGCAGAACAGCGCCTAAAAGGCCACCGATGACAAACGGCGCCCAGGGCGGGGCAGGGGATGGCGCCATATTCAGTGTGTTAAACAGCGAAACAATTAGATATCCCCCGGTATAAAAACCCACCAAAAGGATGGCCGCCTTTTGAAAAAATATGGCTAATAAAACACCTATAAGCCCTGCCGCGACGGTGATAATGAGGAGTTGCCAATCGGGCAACCCGCTGAAATACCGGGCTGCCATATCGCTGGCTCCGATAAAACCGATGGCGCCCACAAAAAGCCAGAAGAGCTTCTTACCAAGAGTTAAGAGTGCAAGACCCACAAGTATATTCGTGATGACCATTCTTTTATCCTCCCTGTATACAAAATATGCCCCTGGCTACGATTTTACCCATTTCCCGATGTTTTGGTTGATATTCGACGGCCAACTTCGTCGTTATATAGTCGATTCTTCTCATTTGGACCCGTCGTATCGATAATGCCCTGTGATGGGGAACTCGAACAACACATCATTAAGCTTTGGGCCAGCTCCGATGTTATGAACCACTAAGGGGCGGCGTCCATCGGATGATCGACGACAAACCACAATGCCAATATGCGGCAGATTCCCCGGAAGGGTCCAAGTGACGAGATCGCCGGGCCGGTACTCCTCTGGGTTAGGCGAGTTGCCGAGCGCCACCCCCTTTCGCTCAAGGAAGACTTGCAGGTTTGGCACCCTGCGATGATCAATATTGGGGTCCGGACCGCTGTGATTCCAGATCTTGGGATACACCGCGAAGTTGGCTTTCATATCCTCGTGGACCGCCTGTTGTAGGTCAATTCCCACGGAACGATATGCACGCACAATCAAGTCTGTACAGACTCCGATTTTATCAGGAACATCTCCGTTCGGGTAGTCAATTCTCCGATAGCTGCCATCGTAAGTCACATCGCGAGAGAGGCGATCCATTGCGGCAGCTACCAGCCGCGTTGCAAACTCATCGGCAGGTAGCTGAGCAAAAACAGGGGTACAAAATACGAGTACCACTGTAAGAGCTAATCGGAACGTAGCCATCAATCTCATGTCTGTATAACCTAACCCGGATAAACCGGAATTGCGAATTCAGGAATTTAGGGATTGAGGAATTAAAGGAATGTCCTCAAGCCAACTTGGATAAGCAGGTCTTAGTGAAGGAACAGGGTACTCATATCCATCTTCCAGTATAGACCGGAAGGGTCAGCAGGGTTGCTGTAATAGTTGAGGGTAAATTCGTACTGGACGCTTGAGTATTCGGCACAGGAGACCGGGAGGCGCAGGTCGGTTCCCACGGTTATGCAGGCCGCGCCACTCCCCGTCGTCAAAGTGCTCGTGTCCATCTTCCAGTATAGACCGGAGGGGTCCCCGGGATTGCTGTAAAAGACGAGGGTAAACGCATATTTCGTCCCACCATACTGGGCACAGGGGATCCAAATACTAAGATCACCGCCTACGCACAAACATGCGTTGGCGCCGGCAATGAATCTGTTATGGTAATAGTTCAGAAGAGGCACAAATTCAGTTGTCGCCTTCAGTTGTCCAGTGGTGTTAGGATGACTGTTCCATTCTCCGTCAGGATAGGCGGCAAAATTGGAATCTGTATTAATAACGTGCTGGACGGCTCCATTATACCATCGGTGATGACTATCAGCCCCTGTCAGGACGTTATAATAATCAAACACGGCAACATTGTTATATGGATATCCCTTTAGCCAGTCATTGAGCAGCCAATTGTTGAAAGCGCGAGCATTCGCGGCGCGCTCATCAGGTGTCTGGTAGTCCGAGGCATAATCATTTTTATTTTGCGGCGGGGCGGTGATGACAATGAATAATTTGTCCTGGCGGGTCTGAAAGTATGTCAGGAGATTGTTATAAACCGCTTTGGCATTGCTCACGGTATATTGATCGGACACTTCTGAGGCCGGCGGGTCGCCGGGATTTCCAAAAAGGTCAGAGTTTGGATAGCACGACTTAAACATAACGATCTTGTTCTCACCCCCGGGATCGGTTGTCAGGCGGGGCCAGGAGCCGAAATCGCCCACATTCTGATCGTTTTCAGCATAAAGCGCCGCGAGGATGGTTGCGCTGTCGGCGCCGGTAAACCAGTCAGGCCAATTGGGAATATCTGTCGCATCGCCGATGCTGTAGGGACCCCACCCGTAATTTGTTGCGCTTACAAAATAATTGTTGGTCATCAAAGCTGACCCCAGTCCACCGTAAGGTTGTTCTGTATTTGGGCTGGCAAGCCAGTTCCCGCCTGTGGAGTGGTGAATGAAAATAAGTTTAACCACCGATGTGGGTGGGGCGATGTGTGCCGCATAAAGCCACAGTGAGCTGATAGGGATTAATAACACCGCCATTATGACTGCCATTTTCAAGCACTTGAGATTCATAGCATACCTCCTTCCTATTTTAAATAGCGCCATGCCTGCATAGCGCATAGCATCGAGCGTAGCAACAGATGAAGTTTTGAACCCTTTATTTTTTCACTGCCTGATCCCATGTTTCTTTAGCATCTTCTCTACGGTGCCATCCTCAATGATCATCTGAAGGCCGGTGTTAAAGTCCTTAAGTTTCTGTTCGTTGTCTTTACACTTCCCAAATATCAGGTGCAGTTTTCGAGCCTCAAGGGGTGGTTCCATGAACTCCAAGATATCCTTCCCTTCAGGAACGGAGGCGAAGCCATAGTTTTTGATGTCCTCGCCCACATATGGTTTCCACTCGGTGGTGGCGAGAGAAACGATTTTTTGGGCCGAAACAGGATGGGCAGCGAAAAAAGAAAATAGGAGAATGGAGAGGAGGACCCGCGGCTTCATAATGCATTTCTCCTATGATTATCTTACCACGAAGATCACGAAGGCCAGGAAGGAATTCAATAAGAAAACAATAGCTTGGTGTTTCTTCGTGCCCTTTGTGGTGAATAAACACTTGCCGGATTGGAATCAATCAAAAATTATCAGCTCGGGTTTATTGAGAAGATACCATCCACCCTTTCTCTAATGTATGGATCTTGAGATAGTCCATATTGTGCCGAACGTATCGTATCAGAGGTTGCGAGATGCCGAGACGCGAAGCGGCGGAACTTCACGCAATCCTACTGCAGACGATTGTTATTGTTGCTCTTTATTACATTGAAGTTAAATTGCTCTTTGAAACAACTTTCTTCTTACCGTCTTTTGTTTCTATTATATATCCGTCAACACTGTCCACCACATCAGGATGTAAGTTATTCTTGACATAATTCAAGTAGCCATAAGGACCGAATGGACCCCCTGTCATATTCTTTACCGAAATGATGATTCTCAACATGACTGTACATATCAAATCTTTGGACGTCTTGTTCTCTATCAAGTAGTCATAAACCTCCATAGTCAGCGAGAAGAACTTGTCAGAATCAGGCGATTTTCCCTTAGATTTGTGGAAGTAAAGATTACTAAGAGTATCCATTATTTTTTGATCAGTAAGGTTAAACAGTCCCTTTTTGTAGCAATCAGCAAAAAAAGACTCAAACGCATATGCAACTGGTTTCGCTCTCGGTTCTTTGAAAATATCGTCATGCTCAGAATGGGGTATCATTTTTAATTCAGCTCTGAGTTCTTTTTCATCTCGAAGTTTTTCTTGATAGATTTCATTGTCAAGATAACGACACTCCCGATCACACGAAATGTTTTTTAGGCGATTTTCCCCACAGCATTGAGGACAGATCAATTTATCTAAACCAGGACAATATCGCTTTGCGACTTTTGTATTGCAGTATCCGCATTTTGGCTTCGGCATACATATGCCTCCATCTGTATCAGATTTCAAGTTACCTTCCGTACACGTGAAGAAATTGAGGGTCTGGGTTGTCAAGCAATTGGGTCAGTTTCTGGTTTTGAATCAGTGGGCATCAAAAGAGATTGTCAGGGATCCGCCGTATCCAAAAATAGAGAGGACGGTCCCAAAATGGGCCATGGAATCAAGTCACACTTGGCCTTACCCGGAACTAATAAGTATAAAGTGTAGACGTGGCCCCATGCCATAAGTTCCAATTGTCATTTCAGAGACTAACAGTCAACAGCAACATAATGACCCCTCTCCTTTGTAGTTAAAATCCTCGCCGTCCTTGATCTTGACCGAAATCGAGCATTTTTCAAAGGTCTCCTCTGGGGATTCGGATTGCGAGTTACAGGTTATAGGACTAACTGCGTACTGGAAATGATATTGAAAACGAAAGGGAAGTCAAGAGAAATCTCCCTTTTTAATCCGCAGATTACAATGATTACCCAAATCATTTGAAGGAGGATTTTAAAACCCCTTAAACCTTTCCTCAGGGCGGGACTCAAGACCCCAGTACCATCTTTCGGCGCTACGGGGCGGGCGCTAAGACCGAAAAGGATTCTTTTTTTGCTAAATCAAAGGAAAACAAATCAAAAACCAAACTCTGCGCCCTTTGCGTCTTGCGGTGAGTATTGTTTTGTCAAAGATCATTTTAGGGTCATCATTCAAGCTGGTCTCCGAAAAAGGGACAGATGATGATAGGTTTTCCGGCACGAAGACCCGAGGCGGTGGTGCCGGCGCCGCCGTGATGTACCACGGCGGTCTCTGGCCAATCGTTGGGCGAGGAAGCACATAGGGGCTGTAAGAGTACAGGACCGGTACGGGCTCTCCGTTGCTGCGCACCTTATTGCCTCTGGTTATGCGACGGGCGGGTAGATCAAGGACCTCCCTGCGCCAACGGTTGAACAACCCTTAGTACATGGCGTCGGCATAGATAATAAAGGAATAGCTCAACCGGTTGAACCAGCCACCGAGTTTCACCTTAGAGAAGAGGGTACAGGGAAACGCCCTCGTGGGGGTCAGGAGAGGTAGGGGCAGGCTTATGATGAGCGGGATATTCAGTTTTTCAGCAATGTCATAACTCCCGGCCGCCTTGGGGTGATAGATGATGAGGTCCGCGCCCTGGGAGGCCTGCCATTCCTCTTCAAGCATTCGTCTCATGATCGGCTTGAACTGTTTGGATACCTTGATGGCCGTTTTGAGCCACCCCAATGCTCCGTCAGCGAATTCCACCACCTCATGGCCCCGATCGCTCACCAGGAAGCTGACCATGTCATCGTTCATAAACCGGTATTCAAGACCGTATTGGGTGACAAATTCCTCAAAGCTCGAATGGGTGCAGACAGACACAGACAAAAACATACAGAAAAGAATGTAACCGACTTGAATTGCGCCTGAAATGATGTCTGACGCAAATCCGAAATCTAAAATTCAAAATACTATAATTCCCTGTATCCTTCAATCCCTAAATTAACAATGGTTATATGACAAATCTTATGCAAACACGATGGGGTTTGAACACACATAGGCGTTGATGTTGCAAAAAACATAGGTCGGGGAGGTCAAGCGAAGACTCATATATATAGGGGAGCACCCATCAGAGGGAAAAAAGTTGCAGGTTCATGTGATTTAGGGTAGTTTTCCCTGAGTATTGCAAAGAGCGATTCGAGGACGCTAACTTGTCATTTGATGGGGATAAGGACGAGATTTAAGGGTGGTGAAATGAAAGAGGAACGGGTATCTTTCAAATCAAACGGGCTGAAGATAGAGGGTCTGATCAGCGAAAGTCAGACCCGGAACGGGGTGGTTGTGACGCACCCGCATCCCCTTTATGGCGGGGAGATGCACAACAACGTGGTTGAATCGGTGGTGCGGGCCTATGGGCAAAAGGGGTATACGACACTGAGGTTCAATTTTCGTGGTGTGGGCAGGAGCGAAGGTGGGTATGATGAGGGGAACGGAGAACAGGAGGATGTGAGGGCCGCGGTGGCATATCTGTGTGGATTGGGAAAGACATCCATCGATTTAGCAGGGTATTCCTTTGGCGCCTGGGTCAATGCGCAATGCATTGAAAGCCTGACCGATGTCAAGCGGATGATCATGGTTTCTCCCCCTGTCAACTTTCTTGATTTTTCTTTTCTTAAATACTGCGCAAAGATCCGGCTGGTGATTGCGGGGTCCGAAGACGATATTGCCTCTCCCGCCATGATTAAGGATATGATCCCGGTGTGGAACAGTGAGGCGGAATTTAATATTATAAAAGGCGCAGATCATTTCTACTGTGGTAAGACAGGCGAACTTGAAGCGGTGATCGGAGACCTGGTTGACATAGAAGGGTAGGGGGGTGCCGGAGATTGGTCCGGGGAGAGATTTATGTATAGAATCGCTGTATTGAAGAATCCTATACAGGAGTATGCCTGGGGATCTAAGACGGCAATACAGGCCCTTCTGGGCCTGCCGGTTCCATCAGAAAAACCTGCGGCTGAACTCTGGTTGGGGGCCCATCCCAAGGCCCCTTCAGAGGTGATGATAGAGGGTGAGTGGCAGTCACTTGAAAAAATCATTGAAACAGATCCGGTTTCGGTGCTCGGCAAAAGGGTTGCCGAAAGATTTTCTAATAAGCTTCCATTTCTGTTTAAGGTCCTTGCGGCCGATCGTCCACTCTCAATCCAGGTCCATCCCAATCTTGAGGAGGCGCGGGACGGGTTTGAACGAGAAAACAGACTCGGGATATCTCTTGATGCTTCCGAGCGTAACTATAAGGACGCGAACCACAAGCCCGAAATCTTGTGCGCCATTACGCCTTTTGAGGGGCTAAAGGGGTTTCGGACACCGGAGGCTATTATAAACCTGATGGATAAGGTCTCAATTTCCACCTTGGCGGATGAACTCAGCAGGTTGGGGAAAGAGCCTGACGGGTCGGGTCTGAAGCATTTCTTTACCTCACTGGTTTCCATGGATCAAGCCCGCAGGGAGCGGGTAATTGATGAGGCGATACGAGGCGCTGAGCGTTTCATCAACGAAGACCGGGCGTTTTATTGGATGGTCGAGCTTAACCGGGAATATCCTGGAGACATTGGGGGCTTGTCACCCATTATCTTCAATTTAATGGAATTAGGACCCGGGGAAGCCATTTATATCCCGGCAGGTGAACTCCATGCCTATCTGAGAGGGGTGGGAATGGAACTGATGGCCAATTCCGACAATGTGCTGAGGGGGGGGCTGACCCCCCAACATGTAGATGTTCCCGAACTCCTTAAGATCGTGAATTTCAGTCCCGAACCTGTACGGAAAGTGACGCCATCCGGCGGTCTGCCGGGGGAGAAGATTTATGCGACCCCGGCTGAAGAATTTCAGTTGTCGGTAATATCCGTTGCCAATGGAGATCCTTTCATCAGCGAGAGGGATCGAGGCGTGGAGATTATGATCTGTATGGAAGGGGGGGGCGAAATCAAAGACCTGGAAAGCGGTCAGGTCGAGACAGTGGAGAAAGGCAAATCGTTACTGATCCATTCAGCGCTTGGGCAGTATCAAATTGTGGGGGAGGCAAAACTCTACAAGGCTACTGTTGGGATCACGGATCAGACGAGACAATAAACGGTTGAAAATGGAGGTTACTTACTTCCCATCGGCCGCAAAGGCAAAACCTCTTTCAATGGCCTTTTGATTGAGTGAGAAGAACTTATCCTTCCCCTTAAGGGCGGCCTGCATACCCTTTATGGTTTCTTCGAGAGAGAGCAATCCTGCCTTGGCACAGACTGTGCCTATCATCACCATATTTTCCCCGCGTGCTGAGCCTGCTTCACGTGCCAGATCCATAATGGGCACGGGGACCACATCGATATCATCACGGGAAGGTCTTTCTTCAAAAAGGGATGAGTTGAGAAAAACGGTTCCTCCTTCAACCACTGTGGATTCAAACTTCTCAAGGGAGGGAAAGTTCATGGCCACGAGAATATCCGGGTTGGACGCTACCGGCGAGGCGATCTTCTTGTCAGACAGGGTTACGGTGCAGTTGGCTGTCCCTCCGCGCATTTCAGCGCCGTAAGAGGGAAAATAAGTCACATCAAGTCCTTTATGCATGGCGCCATGACTAAGGACATAACCCATCAGCAAAACACCCTGGCCGCCAAAACCTGCGAAAATTGTTCGGGTAATCATTTTTTGTCCTCGTATCCGGTGGTATCTTTGATAACACCTAAGGGATAGGTTTTCACCATTTCTTCATTAACCCAGTCCCAGGAATCCTTGGGTGAGACCTTCCAGTTTGTGGGGCATGGGGAGAGGAGTTCTACCAAGGAAAAGCCGAGATCATCCAACTGGCACTGGAAGGACTTTTTGATGGCCTTCTTGGCCTTTCGGATCTGTTTGACCGATGTCAGTGCGCAGCGTTCAACAAAAACCACACCACCGCAAACGGCTAACATACTCGAGATATCGATGGGCTGGCCGTGGAGCCTTGAATCGCGACCGCCGGGGGCCGTTGTGGCGTTCTGGCCTAAGAGGGTTGTGGGAGCCATCTGGCCGCCGGTCATCCCATAAATGGCGTTATTGATAAAGATGGTTGAAATCCTTTCTCCGCGGTTTGCCGCATGAATGGTCTCTGCCGTGCCTATGGCAGCCAGATCCCCGTCACCCTGATAGGTGAGAACGAATTTGTCCGGGTGAACCCTTTTAACGCCCGTGGCAACGGCGAGTGCCCTTCCATGGGGCGCTTCAACCATGTCAAAATTAAAATAGTTGTAAGCCAGGACAGAGCAGCCCACAGGCGGAACACCGATTGTCTTTTCTCTGAGTCCCATCTCATCCAAACACTCGGCAACGAGACGATGCGCGATTGAGTGCCCGCATCCGGGGCAGTAATGGGTGGGGTTGTGCTTCAGTGACTCCGGCCAGCCAAAAATCTTTTTATATTCTATGTCCGTACTCATACTTCAATCCTCCGGCCCACTTTTCCGTCTCCCTTTACGATCGATCGCAGAAATTCGGCCACCTGGGCAGGGGTGGGAATTATTCCTCCTGGCAGGCCGTGAAAATAGATCTCGGATCTCTCGCCCACAGATAGGATCACATCTTCTACCATCTGGCCTAAGCACAACTCAAAGACCGCTACCTTGGGAATCTGTTTAGACAATTCTCGCAGGGCAGGGAGGGGAAAGGGCCAAAGGCTTATCGGTCTGAACAGACCTGCGTTAATCCCCTCGGTCTTGAGCTCTTCAATGGCGCTTTCAGCGATGCGCGCCGCAGAGCCGTAGGCCACTACGATAAGCTCAGTATTTTCTGGGCACTTCGTTTCCCAGCGCTGTTCTTCAGCCGTTATGCGGTCATATTTTTTCTGGAGATCCAGATTATGTCGATAAAGCTCACCCTTCTGTCCAAGGATCATGGAAAATACGGCCCTTGCTTCCCTGTCCTTACAGCCTCGAAGTGCCCAGTCCTTTTCGGGCAGGTCCTTAAGGTCTATGAAGTCGGGGAAAACCACCGGTTCCATAATCTGCCCCATCAGGCCGTCACCCAAAATCAGGACCGGATTACGGTACTTATCAGCGAGATCAAAGGCCTCAAATGTCAAGTCAACCAATTCCTGGCCCCCGCCCGGAGCCAGTACAGGAGTCCTGTAGTCACCGTGACCTCCGCCCCTTGTGGCCTGAAAATAATCGGCCGCTGAAGGAGCTATATTTCCGAGACCCGGCCCCCCGCGCATCATGTTAATTATGACCGCGGGAAGCTCCATCCCCGCCATATAAGAGATCCCTTCCTGCTTCAGGGAGACGCCGGGGGATGATGATGAGGTCATGGTTCTGGCTCCGGACACCGAGGCGCCGAGGACCATGTTTATGGATGCGATTTCGCTCTCACCCTGGATAAAGGTGCCGCCCACCTCGGGCATCCTTGCAGAGAGATACTCAGGCAGCTCGTTTTGAGGGGTGATGGGATAACCAAAATAGTAACGACAACCGGCACGTACCGCCGCTTCTCCCACTGTTTGGGAACCGTTCATTAACATTTTTTCACTGGGCACGATACACCTCTATAGCTACTTCAGGGCAGACAGTGGCGCACATGGCGCATCCGACACATCCCTTTTCGCCTTCAGAAACGTTTTCTTTGGGTCGGGCTGGAGAGTAACCTTTCTTGTTGAGTTCCTCGTCCACTTCAATTCTGTTGTTCGGACAGACTTCAATGCAAATGTGACACCCTTTGCAGAGTTCTCTGTCAATCGTTATCTTACCTTTTTTTGTCTTTTTTGCCATATTATCTACCGCTTAGTTTAGATATGAACCGATCTCCCGATGTCTGTGCAGGGAATAAGTTTGCGCATGGATGTTTGAAAAAACTTTTTTAATATATTTTGGTTTTCATTTTGTCAAGATTTTTGTTGGATTTTTTTTATATTTGATAAATCGTAAGGGTTCACAGGTTCAGGGTTCAACGTTCAGGGTTAGGGACAAGGACAAAATTTAAGACCCTTAAGGCCTCGTAAAAAGACGCTAATTTTGCACTACAAAACGTTTACAAAATGATGTACGGTGATAAGAATGCAACCTTCGATGGTCTCCTAAAAACTCGGAAAGTTCGGGGTTTTGAGTAATACCCTTAGCTCTAACTAATTATAATACTTCGCAATTCCTATCCCGCGATGCGCGGGACTGAATCCCGAAATCCATGTAAAAAGGACTTTGTACATGGGCGTCAACCTTCTCATTTTGTTGACAAATGAGGTGCAGTATGTTGTTTTTGAATTAGGATTATGATTAAGAGTACGATTAAGATGCGCCCGTAAAAAATCCATCCAGTATCCAGTATCATTATTCGCACCGCCATAACTTTAGGCACTTCAAACTTTATGCATTTTAGGCACTTTTCGGGTTCAGCTTGCCATGATATGGAGCCTTTATTCCCCCATTGCGGGATACAGCGTTAATATTTTCCTTCTCCTGGGCTTAGGAGGATCGGTGGGATTTTTCTCCGGACTCAGCGGTGTGGGGGGCGGATTTCTCTTGACACCTTTGCTGATTATGGCCGGCATACCTCCAACCGTAGCCGCTGCCACAGATTCAAACCAGATTGTGGCTTCAGCTACTTCCGGAGCCTATGCCCACTACCGTATGGGTAGTGTGGACTTCAAGATGGGCCTGTTGATTTTTGCCGGAGGATTTGTCGGTAGCACCGTGGGTGTAGAGATCATCAAATTCATGAGGGAGGTTGGTGAGGTAGACTTCTTTATCGAGGTCACCTATGTGGTGCTGTTAGGGATTTTGGGCTTTCTCATGATGGCGGATAGTATTAACTGTCTCTTAAAGAAAAAAGGGGTTAGCGGTTCGATTGATAAATCCAAAAAGAGATCCTTCCATGACCGCCTGTTTCAGGCCCTCCCATGGGAAATGCGATTTAACAAGTCGGACGTGACCCTTTCTCCTATACTCCCTGTCTTGGCAGGCGGGTTTGCGGGCATGGTGGCGGCTATCTTGGGTGTGGGCGGAGGCTTCATAATGCTCCCAACAATGTGCTATGTTCTCCGTATGCCGATGCATGTGGTGGTGGGCACAAATCTTTTTCAGGAAGTCCTGGTCTGTGCCAATATTACCGCAATGCAGGCCATTACAAACCATACGGTAGATCTGGCACTGGCCCTGATTCTGTTATCAGGATCCACGGTTGGGGCCCAATTCGGGGCGCGGTTAGGCCACAAGCTCAATGCGGACTACCTCAAATTGGTTTTGGCCTCCGTCGTACTCCTGGTTATGGTCAAGATCCTTGTGGAGCTTACCTTTTCACCAGACCTGATGCTGGGCATCAAGGGGGGGAGGTAAGATGAAACCGGAAAAACATATTTCCAAATTGGTTTTATGCGTACCTGCGGCCCTGTTTTTTTTATTGATCTCTATCCCCTTGTACGCGGCTTCTTCAAAACTTATTCTCAATCCGGATCTGGTCCGGGTCGGGGCGTTATACAACGGGACGAGAATCAATCTTTCAGCAGAGATTCCCCGAGAATGTGATGTTATTGTGGAAGTAATGGGTAGGGATATAAAGGAAGCAGTGGTGCAAAAGGTGCGGCGTTTGGGTTTGTGGATGAACGGGGGAGAAATTGTTGTCAGAGGCGCTCCTACCCTCTATTTAGCCCTGAGCAGCGAACCGGCCCTGCTCACCAGTCCGAGTATCGGTGCATTGTGGGGTTATGAGGCGCTTAAAAAGCGTGTTTCATTCTCGGGCCACATAAAGGAGGTCGAAAATGACAGGATATTTAAGGAGTTTTTGCAGCTCAAGGAAAGCCTGCAGCTTTACGGGATATTCCCCGGGGTATTAAAGGTTTCTTCCTCTTCCGGCAATCGATCGACTGTAAAGGGTTCCTTTACACTTTCCTCCAACGCAACCCCGGGGAGCTATCAAGTCTTCCTCTCTGTCATTCAAAATGGGGAATTGCTCTTTCGTGAGAGTGCTCCTTTAAAGGTTATTATGGTCGGTTTTCCAGAGCTGGTTTATCGTATGGCTAAGAGCCATGCCGTTGCTTACGGATTCCTATGCATAATGATAGCCGCACTCGCAGGACTTGTTGTGGGTCTGGTTTTCGCAAAGTCAAAACCGCACAAGGAATGAATAATGATTCAACTTTTTCCTCACGCAAAGCCGCAAAGATAAAAAATTATGACTGAAAATGAAATTGCGAAGATCGTTATTGATGTGGCTTAACACATTCACAGAAGGTTGGGTCCTGGTCTGTTGCCAATAGACTTTAGGTTTTCTTTGCGTCTTTGCGCCTTTGCGTGAGACCTTTTCGGGTACGATTTATTCGGGTTAGGATTGGGAAATATGGGATCGAATTTTCGAGAAGATATCTCTGATTCAAGCTGTTTTGTCATAACCATGGAACTGGTTCCCGGAGAACAGTCAAAGGGGCGTTCTGTTGATACGGTCATGAGCATAGCAGAGGACGCCCTTTCAGACGGCAGGATATCAGCGGTTACCATAACTGACAATCCCGGAGGGCATCCTTCTCTAAGCCCGGATGTATTAGGCAGAGAGATCGTCAACAGGGGGATGGACGTAATTGTACATTTTACCTGTCGCGATCAGAATCGGGTGGGTCTCGAGAGCCGAGCGCTTCAATTAGGACATCTCGGCATTAAAAATGTCTTAGCCCTTACGGGCGACTTTGCCGGAGAAGGGTTTGCCGGCCAGGGCGCCCCTGTCTTTGACTTGGACTCTGTGTCATTACTGTTGATGCTTAAGATGATGGACGAGGGAACACTGTCTCGCGGAGACAGGGAGGATTTCTTGGTGGGGTGCGCGTTTTCGCCTTTTAAACGCACAGAAGAAGAGTCCCTCTGCCAGTATTTCAAACTTTACAAAAAGGTAGGAGCGTCGGCGCGCTTTGCCATTACACAGTTGGGGTATGATGCGCGCAAGTTTCATGAAGCGTTGTGCGTACAGCGGGACTGGGAGATGCAGGTCCCCACATTAGGCTCGGTTTATCTCCTGACACCGAATGTGGCTAAGGTGATGTCTGAGGGTAAGGTTCCTGGTGTAGTTGTGACGCCAAGACTCTTGGAGATGGTTAAAAGCGAATGGAAGGAAAAGAGCAATGGCCACGCCGCGACTATTGAGCGCGCAGCTCGACTTGCAGTGGTTCTCAAAGGTCTGGGTTATAAGGGGGTCCATTTCGGGGGGATACATAGGAGCTTTGAGACGCTGGCCTCTGTCCTTGACCGAATGGAATGCATCGAGGAGAGATGGCGGGATTTTGTGCCCGATTTTGATTTTCCCCAGGAAAATGGTTTCTATCTGTACGCCCGTGATCCCAAGACAGGGCTCTGCAGCAAAGAAATGCTCCCCCGGGTGAGCAAGACTTCTCCTGCCGATAAGGCTGTTTTCCAGGTTTACCGGGCCATTCACCGGGCCTTTTTTCACCATGACGCGCCTTTTGGTCCTATCTACTCAG
>Ga0190283_1000748_pt1 | contig 16141 bp, 12 predicted proteins | sample 48691801_MG_FD_161669 | JGI IMG/M metagenome (GOLD analysis project Ga0190283, IMG submission 161669) | Hydrothermal vent microbial mat bacterial communities from Southern Trench, Guaymas Basin, Mexico - 4869-18-0-1_MG | ecosystem: Environmental > Aquatic > Marine > Hydrothermal vents >...
AATAAGACCATCGCCTGGCGATCCAATATCCATAGAAGTATTTTGCGGAGCCCCACCATCAGAAACTGAAATCGGCATTTCGAAACCGGCTCCCCATTCGAAAAAGTGCATAGCAAAAACGTTTGAAGATCCCGGCGTAAGATTATTAAGTTTAATTTCTACGCCATCCCAACTGCTGAAAAGAAAATGATCAAGTAATTTATTTCCTTCAGCCGGCAAACCATTTCCCGGAGCCGTCCAATCAGAATCAGTTTCAAATAAATCGTCTGCAGCGGAGACAACCCAATTACTGCCGTTAAGCCCGGCAGTTCCGTTTTGAACGAACCGTTGATGCACAATGACACCGCCACCTATGTCAACCGGATTTAAACCATAAACAACTGAAGTGCCTGACCCGATAAAAGTAACACCGTTAATATCAATATTTCCAACAGTGTTTAAATTAATAGCGTGGGTATAATTACTAACAGAAGCACCGTCTCCTATTCTTGAATCAGCGTCATTAGTCCATGCGAAAATATTTAGATTAGTCGTAGTTTTTTGAATTTGGAGGTTATCAAATTTGCTTGAACCATTTAAATTAAATAAAGTAATATAATTTTTAGAAAATTCGGAGCCTTTTTCGTAAACATAATTAAAATGATTTGAATGAAAAGGTTGTGCGAAAAATTGTGTCCAAAGAATAAGCGGTTTTTTATCTACAAAAGCAGAAATAAATGAGCCTTCTTCTGATACAGAAGCCATAAAATGAAACGAAGTAGATTTTACAGCTTCGTTAGTGTAAATTCCGAGCAAAGTTTCTGAATCGTAAACTTCGTATCTACCGCTACCATCGCCGTAAAAAACGAATCCCATCCCGCCGGATGATCCGGGTTTCGCGTTTTTAGCCATTTTACCAAAACATATTGCCGCGCCTTCAATACTTGGCTCCATATCAATCTCAATTTTAAAATTTTCGTATTTTGTAAAACTTTGGTTTGGCGAACAGGCGAAATTATCTCTTCCGTCGTAATTCCGAAAACAGAAAATATGCGCGGCGCTTTCACACGGCTCGGTCAGAGAAAATCGCTCGCAATTTCAAAAGTGTCGCTTGCCGCCCTTTTTAAAATAGAAGGTGAGAAAATAACAGAAGCTCGCATCGCGCTTGGCGCTGTCGCACCGACAGTCGTGCGTGCATCGCAAACAGAAAAATTCCTCATCGGTAAAATTCTAAATAATGAAACTATTTTACAAGCCAAAAAAATTATCTGCGAAGAAGTCAACCCCATTTCCGATATAAGATCAATAGCAGAATATCGAAAAGAAATGTGCGGCGAACTGCTCGAACAAGCGATACCAGAACTATTAATTTTATAACAGTACAATTTAGACAGTACCATTATTTTTTACTATAAATTGAAATTTGCTTTGCTAATTTCAATTTCATCCGCGCGACAAAAGCTAAGCAAAACTTGTCGCGAGAATAACAGTACGATAAATAAATTTAATTTATTTGTATGCTCGGCTGAAAAATTATTTTAGCCAAAACTGAGAAAATAAATTTGACCATCGGTCAAATTTCCTCACGAGCGACAAAAACAAACGAACCTTGTCGCGAGAATAACAGTACAATTACAACAGTACCATTATTTTTTACTATAAATTGAAATTTGCGAAGCGAATTTCAATTTCATAACGAGCGACAAAACTAAACAAAAACTGTCGCAAGCTTCGCGAGAATTGCATAATTTTTGAAAAAATGCTATAATATTTCCATTAATTGTCAAAAATAACAAATATCGGAAACATATCGCATGCGTTTCATGCAATTTAAACAAAAATTTAATGATTTCACTTGTTTCAATCTTCAGGAAATAAGAAAGATTGACCGAAATTTTGATTTAAGGCGACTTAATGAATGGCAGAAAAAAGGGTACATAAAAAAAATACGACGTGAACATTATATTTTTTCCAACAAGAAAATTGATGAACTCACATTATTTTTTATCGCAAACAAAATTTATACACCCTCATACATATCTTTAGAAATGGCGCTTTCTTATTATAATTTGATACCAGAAACTGTTTACGGCATAACATCAGTTACTTCACAAAAGACAAAAACTTTTAAGACTTTTTTAAGTGATTTTGTTTATCGACATATACGTTCGGACTTATTTTTCGGATATAAGCTTGTAAAGCATCAAAAATTTACATATAAAATTGCTGATTTAGAAAAGGCAATTTTAGATTTCTTTTATTTAAATCCTGACTTTAAAACAGAAAACGACATTGCCGAATTGAGAATTAACATTGACGAATTCAAAAACGCTGTAGATGAAAAACGCCTTTTATTATATTTAGAAAGATTCAACTGCAAAGCATTGGCAAAAAGAATAAATAATCTCATAAAGTTTATTAATTATGCTTAATATCAGTGAGATAGAAAATTTTTATCCCGAAAGATTAAAGCCCTTTCGCAAAAATATTTTGCGGGAATATTTACAATATAAAATCCTTGAAATTATTTTCAATTCTAAACAAGCTGATAAGCTCTCTTTCATTGGCGGAACCGCGCTTTCAATTATATACGGTAACACTCGCTTTTCGGAAGACCTTGATTTTGACAACTTTAATCTGACGCGTAATGATTTCTCACTATTAATTAATAATATTGAAACTAAATTGATAAAATCCGGTTACAAAATAGAAACAAGAACAGTTTTCAAAGGCGCTTTCAGATGTTATCTCAAATTTTCAAATATTTTATTTGACAATAACATTTCAAAATTTAAGACAGAAAAAGTTCTTATTCAAGTTGATACGGCGCCGCATCTTTTTAAATATAAGCCGGGAATTGCTATATTAAATAAATTTGACGTTTTTACTCAAATTTTTGTTACGCCGCCTGATATTTTGCTCTCTCAAAAAATATTCGCGGTATTTAATCGAAAACGATTTATGGGCAGAGATTTCTTCGATATTATTTTTCTGCTGAAAAAATACAAACCAAATTATGATTATTTAAATCAAAAACTTAATATAAAAAACGGAAAGGATTTAACCACCCGACTACTTGCCATTACAAAAAAAATAGATTTTGAAAAAATGGCAAGAGATGTCAAACCATTTTTATTCAACCCTTCTGACGCTGAAAAACTAAAACTTTTTAACGCTTACATAAAACAATTAAATTTATAATATAAAAATCATGAATACGAAAGAAATTGAAAAATTAAAAAAATTATTTAAAGACTGGGAAGTAAAAAGATACGGCTGGAATATTAATAAATCCGGTAAAAATAATTACGAAAATCAATTAGAATATTTTTTTAAAATTAAAAAGAATATTCCGATAATAAATGATTATTTTAATAAATTAACTGAAGAGCAAAAAGATAAGCTAAAAACGAAGCCGGTTGTGTTTTATATGTGGAAAGCCTATAAAGAAAATAAAGTTGATTTTAAGAAGTTGCAAGAATTAATTATCGAACATTATAAACAAATACCAAAAAAAGTTACTCGTGATTATTATTATAAAATTCAAAAAGAAATATTAATTAAAAATTCAATTATTTCCGAAGAAGAATTTCAACTTGATAAATGGAATAAAGTAAGACCTAAAGCAGATTATTACCTTAATGCAAACAAGGAGTTTTATTCTACATTAATTAACGATGATAATTTAAGTAATATAATTGATTTAATTGTTGAAACATTGAATGTTAATGCTACCGGTGGTTCCTTTGGTTCAAATAAAACTGTTATTAATAGAAATGAATTATTTAAAATATTTAATATGTTTGAATTAATTATGAAAGGAGATCTAAGCGCATTTGAATCAATAATGCGTGAAATAAGAGATTTAGATAATATTGCTAAAGAAGTATTTTCTTTTTATAATTTGGACAAAGGTGAAATTATTTATAATTCAAGAGTTTCTAACTTTTTTAAAGAATTTTATGAAATTAATAAAAGGAATTTATCTGATATACAAAAGGCGTTAAAGGATTTAAAGAAACAATATTGTGACTATTTTGGAAAAAATTTATTTGTCAATAAAATTAGTGAAATTATAAATAAAGAAAATAATAATTTTAATAATGACCAATTAAATAATATTCAACTCTCCTTACAATTAGACCAATTAATTTATCATTGGGATGAAAATAATAAAATTAACTATTGGATTTTTCAAGGAAATCCAAAGTATTATGACTTCGAAGAAGCTTTATATAAAAATGTTATAAAAGATTGGATGGTCAGTGCACATAAAAAAGAAATTAAGCCGGGTGATAAAGTAATAATTTGGATCACAGGGAAAAATGCAGGGTGTTACGCATTAGCGGAAGTTATGAGTAAACCTAAAAAAATTAAATATTCATCGGATGAAGAATTTTGGAAAGGTGAACATAAAAATGAATTAAAAGCAGAAATTAAAATTACTCATAATTTTGTAAAGAATCCTATCACAAAAGAACAAATAGCAAATATAAATGAACTATCGGATTTAAAAATTGGTAATCAAGGAACTAATTTCCAAGCAACAGAAAAACAGTATGATGCAATAATTAAAATGAAAGACTTATACAATAAACGTAAATATTGGCTTTATTCACCTGGCAATAATGCGAAAATGTGGGACGAATTTTACAACAAAGGAATTATGGCTATCGGATGGGTTGAATTGGGAGACTTAAATAATTATAAAACAAAAAAAGAAATCATTAGCAAATTACAGGAAATTAGTAATACGGAAAGTTCTAAAAAAAATGACGCCACCGCTAATTATGAATTCAAAAACATTTTATCAGTTGGGGATATTATCTTTGTAAAAAAAGGAATGTATGAATTACTCGGATATGGTGTGGTTGCTTCCGATTATTATTACGATGAAAGTAAAGATAAATTTAAAAAATGTAGAAAAGTAAATTGGAAATTAAAAGGGAACTGGAAATCAGATCATCAACTTGTTATTAAAACTCTTACTGATATTACAAAATATCCAACTGTTGATTCTAATTATAATTACTATTATGAAAAACTGTTTGATATTATGGGCGTAGATTTTAATAACAATGAAATTACACAAAACATAGCAATGAATGAAAATATTAAAAAAGCAGTTGAGCTTTTGAAAAAGAAAAAGCAAATTATTCTTTACGGACCGGCAGGTACAGGGAAAACTTATTCCGTTAAAAATATTGTCAAAGAGTTTTGTAACGAAGATTACGAAACGTTAAAAGAAGAAGAACGAGTAAAATTTCTTACATTTCACCAGTCTTTTTCTTACGAAGAATTTATTGAAGGAATTCACGCCGAAACTACAGATGACGGAAAAGTATTTTATGACACAAAATCCGGAATATTTAAAAAATTATGCGAGAACGCAGAAGAAAATTGGAGAAATTCTTCGAAAGAATCTGTTATTAATTATCAAAAAATATTAGAGGATTTTCGTAAAGAAGTTGATAATAAAATTTCTGAAAACGAATGTTTTGTTCTCAAAAAGAATGTTGAAATAAAAGAAATATCCAGTAATGTCAATGGCGACTTTACTTCATTCATTTTAGGAGGGTCAGTTAAGTCTGATCAAAGATTAACTAAAAATATAATTTTACGAGATTTACCAAAAATGCTTTCAGGTGAAATCATAAGTGCTGATGATATAAAGCCGGCGTTTGAGTCTAAAAGCAATAGACACGGAAATGCTATTTATTATTTTGCCTTATTAGGCAAAATTAAAGATTTTTATGAGAAAAATAAAGATAAATATAAACCCGAAAAAGAAAATTTAAAGAATTATTTTCTTATTATTGATGAAATTAATCGCGGGAATATTTCTAAAATATTCGGTGAACTGATAACTTTGCTTGAAAAAGACAAAAGATTAGGAAATGAAAATGAAATAATTGTCGAATTGCCTTATTCAAATGAATCTTTTGGCATTCCGCCAAACATTTATATTATCGGAACGATGAACACTTCCGATAAAAGTATCGCACAATTAGACTTGGCTTTAAGGCGCCGCTTTGGCTTCATCGAAATGCTTCCTGAAGCTGAACTTTTGAAAGACATAAATATTGACGGAATAAATTTGCAAACTCTATTAGAAAAACTTAATAAAAGAATTGAATTTTTGCTTGATAAAGACCACACAATCGGTCATTCTTATTTTATGCAAGTAGAAAAAATGGAAGATTTGCAATTTGTTTTTTATAATGAAATTATTCCTTTATTAGAAGAATATTTTTACAGCGATTATGAAAAGCTTAGATTAGTTCTCGGCAGCGAATTTGTAGAAGAAATTAAACTTGAGAAAAAACTATTTGAAAATAATGAAGAAATTGATGAAAACGATGTGATTTTTAGAATAAAAAAAGAGAATTTTAAAGAAGCAATCGAAAACTTAGTTAATGAAAAATAATACTATACAATTATTTGAATATGAAAAGAGTAAAAAGTCATTGCCGAAAATAGTTGGTAATGTCAGGAAACTTAACAAATCTCTTTTCAAAAACGACGGTGAAACCGGCTTGCTGAATCTTGTTTCTAATAATAGAATTAAAGCCGGGCGCTATGTCGGTATTATTCAGGTCGGCAAACAAACTATTGAAGTATTGCCAAAAGTTTTGAGCAATTTAGATGATAATTCTTCATCGTTTATTCGTAAAAATCTCTTGTTTATGTTAAGTTATATTAACAAATTAGACATAAAAGAGACAGATATAGCCAAGCTAAAAAAAACGACTGATTTATTTGAAATTATAATACATTTATTTGCGAAAAATTTGTTAGAACTTTTAAAGAAAGATTTTGTAAAGAATTACAATCAATATGAAAATAATAATAATTTTTTGAAAGGAAAATTGCTGATAGCAAAACAAATAAAATTAAATTTTTACAATGCGTCAAAATTTTATTGTCGTTATGATATTTTTACGGAAAACCATTTGCTTAATCAAATTTTTAAAGCGACTGTATCCAAGTTGTTAAAGTTCAACGTTACGAACCAGACTTATAAATTGCTCTCTAATTGCGCTTTTATTTTACAGGATATTCAAATAAAAAAGATATTTTTTCAGGATTGTAATAAAATAAAATTTAATCGCTTAAATTGGCAATATAAAACAATATTTAATCTTGCGAAGTTATTGTTATTTGGGAACTCAACAGAATTGCTCTCGTTAAACATTGATTCGTATTCAATAATGTTTGATATGAATAAGTTGTTTGAAGAGTTTATCGGAGAATTTATTAGGCGGAAATTTAAAGAAAAAATTCAAGAGATTAAAACTCCGAAAGCAAATGAATATGTTTTTTCAAAACCGGTTGCGGATAATTTTACTCGATTCCAATTACAACCGGATATTTTCATTAAATTTAATGATGAAAAAATTCTAATTATTGATACAAAATACAAAGAATTAAAACAAGATAAAATCAGCTATGGCATTTCTCAATCTGACATTTATCAAATGGTAATGTACGGATTAAGATATTTTGATGTTAAAGAAGAAAAGAAAGAAATTATACTTTTATATCCTCAATATGATTTTTCAGTTAACAATCAAAATATAGAATTGGAAACCGAAAAAGAAAAAATAATTATAAAAATTAAAACAATAAATTTACATTACGACTTGATAATTGAAAAAAATATACTAAAAGACGAATTGCAAAAAATATTAAATTTTCAAAAAAATTCGTAAATTCATGGCAAAATCTAAATTTTAAATATTGACACTTCCGCCGCGGAAAAAATTCCCGGTGCCCCCATGCAGGGCGAAAATAGTTGGAACAGTTCCAACAGGCAAACCGCTTATAGGTTCATACACAGCAAATAAATGTCCAATGCCGTTTGCGTATTGATTTGCCATTACAGGATAATTTGACAAGCCGGAATTATTATCTTCACGGCCGTCTACAAAATGCGCGTAAATTGTAAACGGATATCCGGACGTTAATACTCCTTCTGCCTGCACATGGCATTGAACATTTTCTAAAAAAGAATGAATGGGGCCGGTTGTGCTTTCAGGGGTAACATTTGTCTCGTTAAAATCAACAACAGCAAAGTAATAGTTTGTCTCTAATTGCGGTGTAAAAACAAATAATCGTTCAGTGGAAGAAAGTGTGTAACTATTGCTGTTTTCATCAGGAACCGTCCAGGTCGCCGAGGAATTAAATTTTTCTTTTAATCGTTGAGCTTTACAATCTTCCGGAAATATTCTTCCCGTCAATTCCGCCTGGGTCAGATTAGTTATCGGCATTTTTGATACATAAACATCGTAAGCAAAAAGTTCGGGAATAGATTCATCCCAAACAAGCCAAATTTGCCCGTTGCGACACCAGGCATTCAAATTTGTCACACCCCGGACAGACAAACAAGATAAAAAGATTATTAAAATAGCAATTATTTTTTTCATAATTGTATTGGGTCTATTGTTATGTAAGGTTGAAAAACATAAAACTTACCCCGAATTGAAAACAAATGTAGCTGCAAGCGAACATAGTAAGCATGTGGACAACCACCCCACCCTAAAGGGCTCCCCTCCTAAAAAACAGGAGGGGAGTTTATCCACCGACTCTCCCGCCCTGCGGGATCGCCGGAGGCTACATTTTGCTATCATTACAACCTTGACATGACGATAGTTTTTTTCACATTATGACGAAAAAAAGTAGTTCTATTGTTGTGCTTTGAACTTGCTCATTTTTTCTTCCGCGGCATGATATGATTCTATGCTGCCGATGTCGAGGCGGGAAGCCTCTGTTACAAATGCTTTAACTTCTTCTTTTTGGCAAAGATAATTTACAAAATGTCCCGGCGCGTCTTTTGCTTCATCATCATGTAAATATTCCTGAAGATGTTTTTTTGCGGATGGCTGAAAAAAATAAAGTGGCGGGCAAGTAAGTTCCGAAGGAGGATTTTCCGGTTTCTCGTGAAGTTTAATAATTCGATTGTTTTCGTCCAATTCAAGAACCCCGGTTTTTCTTAGTTTGTCGGGGTCGGTCTCCGGCAGGGCCATTACATAATGACAATTTTTTTCCAGGAACTTTTCCCAGAAAAATGCTGTTTTGAACAAGAAGATATTATCGCCTGCAACAACAAAAAACGGTGAATTTATAGTAAGCTTTTCTAAAACAAGGTCAAGGTCAGCAGCGGCGCCAAGCCGGTTTTCGTTTGAAGTAGAACCATCATCATAAAGCTGCAGGCTTACATTCTTTTTTTCCAGAAATTTCTGCCAGTGTTCACTCCATTCTTCAAAAAAATCATAAAATATCGCGTTTGTAACTAAATGAATACCTTCTATTTTTTCCAAAGCCAAAAGCTGTTCCATAAGATAATCAATAACCGGCTTGCCGGCGACAGGAAGCAAAGACTTCGGAAAATTTTCAGTTAGCGGATACATCCTCGTGGCATATCCCGCGCAAAGAATAATCGCGTTCATAAGAATCTCACTCCGTTATCAGAATTAACAATTAAAAAATTAGCTTTGCCGGCAACTTCCGGAAATAACTTTATATATTTTTCTTCAATTTGCTTTAATGCCGTTTCAGACTCCGAAGCATTAACAAAACCAAGAACACAACCGCCAAATCCCCCGCCGCCAAACCGGGAACCAAAAACTCCCGGGGCCGAGCAGACAATTTCCTGAAGTTTATGAATAGGCGGACTCCCGTTTTCATAATTTTTAACAGAACTTCTGCATGATTCAGTCATTAGTTTTCCAAACTTTTTCATGTCGCCGGATTCCCATGCCGCGATTCCTTTTTTTACGCGGTGTATTTCACTAAAAAAATGTTTGGCGCGTTTTTGTAATTTTGAATCAAGTTTTGAACCAAAATTTTCAAAAATTTCTTTTGAAATATTTGAAAGCGTTTCTACATGAGGTAGGCCGGATAACTGGCTTAATTTTGTTGCGGCTTCTTTGCATTCAAAAACCCGCATATTGAAATTTGTTGAAGTCAATTCACGCGAAAAACCAGAGAAAACTATCAAAATTCTAAACTTTTCTTCGTCTAATTTCCGGTCAATTAATTTTACTGCAGGCTCTTTTGTGTTGATAAGCAAAAGGCTGTGCTTCTTTCCGAATGTAATGCTGGTCTGGTCAAGTATGCCATTCTTTAAACCAAGATATCCTTGTTCGGCCTCTGAACAAAGTCTGACAAAATCCCATGGTTTGAGACGAATGCTATTCGCATTTGCCAAAGCGTGGAGATAAACAAGCAAAACTGATGCAGACGAACTTAATCCGCAGCCGGGAAGCATTCCTTTTAAAATTCCTTTTATTCCTTTTTTGATTTGGAATTCCCGCTTCATTACATAGGCCGCACTTTGAATATACCGGCTCCAGTTTTCAGAAAAAGCAGAGGGAATATTTTCCAAATCAAAATTTGTTTGTACAGGATAATTTTCGCTCCGAAGCCATATTTCCCCACCTTGAGATGGTAAGAACGCCATCAAAGTATGAAGGTCTATCGTCATTCCAAGAACATCCCCGCCCTGATGGTCTACATGCGCTCCAAGCGGACAAATTCGATATGGGGACGCAAGTATTTTAATATCTTTGGGAAAAACACCGGTTTCTAATGCAAGTTTTTTCGCTAATTGATTCCCCTCTTCTTTTAAATGTTTATCTGTCATAATGGATTGTATAAATTTTTAGCCACAAAGTCACAAAGTCTTAATATGAGCGCATTTGGCAAGCGCGAATATAGAGCGAGTTCATCGCCCCCGTAAGGGTAACGCTCCGGGAGCACAGCAACAAAGAAACATAAAGGAAAATAAAATAATTTAATTTATTCTTCGTGTCTTTGAATATTAGTGGCTATATAATTCTCAAACCAATCAATTATACAGTTATCATAGTTTTTTTTCAATTTTTTTTATAAACAATTAAAAAGTTGATAAAGTTGATGATATTTATTATAATTATCACATGTTTAATGTCTCTACTAAATTTTTGTATGGTATCAATGCTGTCCTTGACCTTGCGGAAAAGTATGGCAAGGGACTTACGCAAATAAAAAATATCGCGAGGCGAAAAAAAATTCCGCAAAATTATCTCGTCCAGATTTTTAATAAATTGGCTAAAACCGGGCTTGTAAAAGGCATCCCCGGCGTTAACGGGGGATATAAGCTTTCTCTACCGCCGGAACAAATCTCTGTTTTAAGAGTTTTGGAAGCCCTCGAAGGAAAAATCAATTTTTGTGATAAAATGGATAAGAAAAACCCAGTTTTTTCTCTATTTGCTGAAGCGGAAAAAAATATTAAAACAAGTTTAAATGTTTCTCTCAAAGACTTGCTCGAAAAACAAAAGAAAATTAACCGGCAAATTATTTATTATATTTGATTATGTTTTATAAAATACCAAAATCTATTGATGCGGAAATAAATGAATTTGAAAACAATGTTAATAGGTTTCTCGCAGGGAAAATTTCTTCAAAGGAGCTGAAACATGAAAGCGCGCCTTTTGGAGTTTATGAACAGCGTAACGAAAAATTTATGATCCGTATCCGATGCGCTGCCGCAATGATAAGCCCGGCCCAATTAAAAACTGTTGGCCAACTCTCCGGAGAATTCGGGGGCGAAGAAGTTCATATAACCACAAGGCAGGAACTGCAAATTCACGATGTTTTGCCGGAAAATATTATTACGGTAATCAGAGAACTTAGAAAAGCAGGGCTTGCAAGCCGCGGCGGCGGCGGGAATACTATTCGCAATGTTATGGCTTCCTGGAATTCTGGGATTTCTAATGACGAAGTTTTTGACGTTACCCCTCACGCAGTCGCTCTTACAAACTTTTTAATTAGTGCGCCTGATTCATGGAAACTGCCGAGAAAATTTAAAGTCTCGTTTGCAAATTCAAACGAAGATAATGCAAACGCCAGGGTGCAGGACTTAGGTTTTATTGCATCTAAAAAAAACAGGGAAAAAGGGTTCAAAGTTTATGTTGCGGGAGGTATGGGACGCAATCCCAAACCCGGAAAAATTCTTCATGATTTTGTTTCCGAAAATCAAATTTTTATAATCGCGGAAGCTGTAAAAAAACTATTTTACAAGCATGGAAACCGGGAAAACAGAAATCAGGCAAGATTACGGTTTCTGTGGGACTCTCTCGGCAAAGAAAAATTTATTGAGTTATATAATGAAGAAGTAGAAAAAATAAAAAGTAAAAAGCTGCCCGAATTTGATATTTTTGATATAATTGTAAACGAAGAAAACAAAAGGAATTTTTTAAAACCTGTTCGTAACTTTTCAGAAAAATTTAAATTATGGGAAAAAAGATTTGTTCGCGAACAAAAACAAAAAGGACTTTTTTCTATAAAAATTCCTTTTCTTTTCGGCAATATAAAAAATGAAAATTTAATTGCTATTGCAGAACTGATGTCGAATTTCGGAAATAATGTTTTTCGGTTTACAATGCAGCAGAACATGACGGTGAGAAACATTCCCGGAAAATTTTTGGGAAATATTTTTGAACTGGCTTCTAAAGTTACACCGCTTGCAAATTCTCCGCGTTTGATAGGTAATTGCATAGCGTGTACTGGTTCGGCAATTTGTAAAATAGGGATTTGTCGGCCCAGGGGAATTTTAAAAACACTATACGAAAAACTCGAAAAAAGAAATTTACCTCTTGACAAAATTCCAAATATAAAAATATATGTTTCCGGTTGCCCTAATTCTTGCGCGCAGCACCACATTGCCGATTTAGGGTTCGCTGGTAAAATAAAAAATGAAAACGGCGAAAGAAAATATTTGTATTCTGTTTTCACAGGCTCCGAAGTCAAAAATGATATTTTGTGTTTCGCAAAAGAAATCGATGAAATACCAGAAGAAAAATTTGCAGATTATGTAATTGAATACCTGAAAAACTTCAGGTGTTAGTTTGAGATTGAAATCACTAAATCGCAAAATCACAAAATCAACAAATATTAAATGAAACTGGATTTAGAGAAAGTTAATAAAGAATTAGAGAAAAAAACTGCCTTGGACATTGTCAAATGGGCCTATCAAACTTTTCAAAACGATTTTATTAAATTATCAACAAGTTTCGGCGCAGAAGGAATGGCGCTTGTCCACATGCTTGCTAATACTGTTGATTCGCCAAAGATTTTTACTATTGACACAGGCCGGCTTTTTAATTCAACTTATGAAGTTTGGCAGGAACTTATTGATAAATATGGCGTGAAAATAGAAACATATTATCCGGACGCGAAAGATATAGCTGAATTAGTTGGCCAAACAGGCCCGAACCTTTTCTATAAAAGTGTGGAAAACAGAAAAAAATGTTGCTATGTCAGAAAAGTAAAACCTTTGAAAAAAGCTTTGGAAGATGCTCATGCATGGATATCGGGACTCCGCCGTTCGCAGACAGAATCCCGCGAAAACATTCAAATAGTTTCGTTCAACAAAACTTATGATTGCTACAAAATAGCCCCGCTTGTTAATTGGTCAGAAACAAATGTTTGGGAATACATCCGGAATAATGGCGTCCCTTATGACAAACACCATGACAGAGGATATTTCACTATTGGCTGCGAACCATGCACGCGTCCGTCAAGGCCAGCTGAAGGGCTGCGCGCGGGAAGATGGTGGTGGGAAACGGAAAACCAAAAAGAATGCGGAATTCATATCGAAGACGGCAAAGTTGTCAGAAAAAAACAAACTCCAAGCTGGACGATATAAAATTAAAACCATATAAGGCATATAATGACACAAAAGGAAAGGCACTCGCATAGTTGCTGAGGTGGACAGCACTAAATAGACGTTACTCGAAAAGGTAGTAAAGCAGGACGTCCCGGCCTGCTTATTTAGCGAAAACCGATAAAACCTGATGTCCGCGAAAAAGTTTTACGTGGGATAAACAGTCCGGGACGTCCTGTTTTACTTTGTTTTTCGCCAGTTTTTTGACGAAAAAGTGAAAAAAACATTTCATTCGACAAAAAAAGTTACGAATCATATGTTTTTCTCTGGTATAGGCGATAGCAATCGGCAATTACAATTGGGCCTTTGTATCAAATACCCTTTTCGAGCGGCGTCTAAATAAAAAGTATTTTTATTTATAAAAGTCGTATATTTATTTAGTTTTTAAGCCAGTTTTAAGATTTTTGTATTTTCTTATATACTTTATATGGTTCAAGAATTATTATGAATTTCAAGCGTTTTAGAAATAGAAGAATTGACGAGAAAACCCGCAAAAAATATCAGGAAAATTTTCTTGAAAATTCGGATTTTATCTGGCCAGTTTTTCTGGTTAACGGGGAAAATGTTAAACAGAAAATTTCATCTATGCCAGGCGTTTTTCATTTTTCTTCAGACGTCTTTATTTCCGAACTTGCGCCTCTTGTTAAATTAGGGCTAAAATCTGTTCTGCTTTTTGGAGTGCCCGAGAAAAAAGGGATCGAACAAGCTTATTTGCCTGACGGAATAGTTCAAAAAGCCATTCCGGAAATTAAAAAAGTGTTTCCGGAACTTGAAATTATTACGGATGTTTGTCTTTGTTCGTTTACAGAAGACGGACATTGCCATATTGGCGATAATGATGCCACTTGCGAAGTTCTCGCGAAAATTGCCACCAGCCACGCTGAAGCAGGCGCGGATATTGTCGCGCCGTCAGACATGATGGACGGCAGAATTTATTTTATAAAAAAAGCGTTTGAAAATTTTCAATCAACAAAAAATGTTGATTGCATTCCACAAATTATGTCGTATGCGGCAAAATTCGCATCAAATTATTACGGACCGTTTCGTGACGCGGCCGATTGCGTCCCAAAATCCGGCGACAGAAAAACTTATCAAATGAATTTTGCGAATTCTAAAGAAGCGATGGAAGAAATTGCCGCGGGTATTGATGAAGGCGCTGATTCAATTATTATAAAACCGGCTTTAGCTTATCTTGACATAATTGCGAAAGCAAAAATGAAGTTTTCCTGCCCGATAGTTGCTTACAATGTTTCAGGCGAATACAAAATGCTAAAAACCGCTGTTAAAAACGGTGACGCGAAAGAGGAAATTATTTTTGAGACGTTATTATCAATAAAACGCGCGGGCGCCGACAGAATTATTTCGTATTTCACGCCGGAGATATTAACTTCCTCAAAATCTTACGGGTCGCAAAACCGGCTGGCAATGGAGCGCCTGTCTGCGTGCGGCTCGCCCGCACAGGCAGGCAGCGGAATAGCCAGTCCGCGTTGATGCGGTTGTTGGGCCTTTATTTGTGTCCTCCTCGCAATACCGCCTGGATTCTTTCTGCAAGGGCACGGAGGGTGAAAGGCTTCTGTATAAACGGTGTTCCTGCGTCAAGGACGCCGTGGTGGACGATGGCGTTGCCCGTGTAGCCGGACATGTACAGAACCTTTTGGTCGGGTTGATTTCTCTGGAGGCGATTCACCAGATCTTTGTCGCTCGTATTGGGCATCACCACATCGGTAATCACCAGGTCGGGCTTCAATCCCTTTTCTTCCACAAGTTGCAGGGCTTCTCCGCCGTTGGCCGCGACACTCACCTTGCAACCCAATTGCGAAAGGGCGTCATGCATCAAATCTCGAACGCTTTCCTCGTCTTCCACCACTAACGTGAGTTTATTAAACTCACGCTAGCAGATATTGTTCTAAGTCCCAGTCCTTACAGCAAAAAAAATCTGTGATAAATAAGTTCTTAGATTTTGTAATAATGCATGTTGATGATTTTGTTTTTGGGGATATTAAACATAAAAGACGAATTTTTAAATTAGATGCAGAATTAGCAGAATAAAAAAAAAGCTCAATTAATAACTAGGCCAGTAATTGAAGAACGGATGAACATGTTAAAAGAAAATTACGCTTGATAATTATTGGAGCTTCACGGATAAAAAAAGATTTAATGCTTGGCTTATGCAAACACGCAGGATTTGATAAAAAAAACATCGACATATACAAAGATTATAATAAGTTAAAACATTTTGACACAACTAATTTGTTGAAGATCATGTCAAAATATGAAGGAATAATAATTGGTCCAATGCCTCACAGTATGAAAAATTGTTTTGTTGTTGGGACTGTCAAGTTTTTTGTGTAAATGCCATTTTTCATAGTATCAAGTCGGCACTCTCTCTTCGTAGAAAATAATAAACTGGTTGATAGCAGCTTTCCAGTTTCTTATGGGTAAAGTCCATCGTTT
>Ga0190283_1000751_pt1 | contig 16120 bp, 14 predicted proteins | sample 48691801_MG_FD_161669 | JGI IMG/M metagenome (GOLD analysis project Ga0190283, IMG submission 161669) | Hydrothermal vent microbial mat bacterial communities from Southern Trench, Guaymas Basin, Mexico - 4869-18-0-1_MG | ecosystem: Environmental > Aquatic > Marine > Hydrothermal vents >...
GCCCTGCGCCGCCAGCGCGTATCTTTCCCAGGGCGCCCTCTTTTCTCCTGGCAATAGGTCTCCTTCTGCCACGGATCAACCCGGTAACAGATCCACCGCTGGGCAAGCCCAGGGGAATATGGGAGATTGGCATCCTCCATATATTTTTTGAACTCCTTTGAGGCAAGCTTGAAAGCATAGCAGCAGCTGTTTGCATATTCAAGCGTGCGATATGCGTTGAGTCCAATCTTAACTGCTTCATCATAACATAGATACATGATAGTCCTCCTCAGGATTTAGCCAGAAACTCCGCTAACAACAGGGGTTTCTGGCTAAATCCTGAGGATTATATATTCCTGAGGATAAGCAGAGATTATTATCGAGAGGCGCTTTGGGCTCGCGCAAAAACAGCGTCATCCCTTTATAGTGCTTTAGCATAACGGGTTCATAAGGATATTTTGATAAATTTTCTTCCTTAAGCTCTATTCCGAGTCCCGGCCTGTCAGGGATTACGAGGTATCCGTCCTCCAGTATCAGGTCTTCTGTAGTAAGCTTATCCCTGCATGAAATATCTGTAGCCATAAATTCAAATATATTAAAATTAGGCAGGAACGCTGCAAGCTGAAGTGTCGCACCGCATGCTACCGGCCCTGAAGGATTATGCGGACTGAATGGAATATACATCCCCTCAGCTATTGACCCGATTTTTTTTAGCTCACTTATGCCTTCTGCGTGGCTGACATCAGGCTGGATTATATCTGCGGTATTGGCACTCAGTAAATTGATGAATGCTTTTCGCTTATACATCCTTTCCCCGACAGCTATAGGTACCCTGCTTTGTTTTTTTACACGTTTTAATGCCTCTATATTGTCAGGCGGCAGGGGCTCTTCAAACCATTTTATATTGTCTATTTTTTCAAGTTCTTTACCTATCTTTATTGCAGCCGGTACATTAAACCTTCCATGAGCTTCTATCAGTATTTCTATATCCTCTCCTATTGCATCTCTTACTGCCTGTACTTTATCAATAGAATACATCAGCTCTTTGTTGGATATTCCCATATAGCTTTTGCCAAAGGGGTCAAACTTTAAAGCTTTAAACCCGCAGCTTGCTGCTTCTTTTGCTTTCTTTGCAAAATCCTCGGGAGTTTTTGCACCGGTAAACCAGCCATTGGCATAGACCATTATCCTGTCCCTGTATTTTCCTCCCAGCAGTTCATATATGGGAAGACCTGCCCTTTTTCCTTTTATATCCCATAATGCCTGATCTATATCTTTCTACCACCTCTGATGTATATATTCTTTTATGTATTTTTCATAAATACTATTTACTTTTTCCATAACAACTTCAGACAAGGGCTTAAGATCTGAGGCACTGATGTTTGAGAGGAGCTGTTCGGTCCTGCTGGCCCCAGGTATCACACAGCTTACATTTTCATTCATCAGTATCCATTTTAATGCATATTTGGGAAGCTCATCAGGAGGAAATACTCTTTTAAGCTCTTCAACTGCTTCAAGGCCCTTATCATACGGCACTCCTGAAAATGATTCGCTTGATTTCTTCCAGTCACCTCCTGCAACTTTTGCCCGGTGATCCCCCTTATCAAAAGTAGAATCTTTATTGAACTTGCCTGTAAGCAATCCACTGGCAAGAGGTCCTCTGATAATTATTCCTATATTTTTTTCTTTAGCCCGGGGAAAGAATAGATCCCTGGGTCTCTGCCTGAATATATTAAATATTATCTGAACAGTGGCTAGATCAGGATATTCAATGGCTTTTAATGCTTCTTCTACAGTAAATACACTTACTCCGTAGTTAAGTATCTTTCCCTCATCCTTTAATTTATCCAATATTTCAAATATCTCAGGATCATAGTATATTTCTGTTGGAGGATTATGGAGCTGAACCAGGTCTAACTTGTCCACATCCATCCTTTTTCTGCTATCATCTACAAATCTTCTTATATTGTCTTCATTGAAACCTTCTGCATTAAATGGATTAAGAAATCTTCCCAGCTTAGTAGCAACATATACTTTTTCGCTTCTCTTCTTTAAGACCTTTCCAATAGCTATTTCACTCTTCCCCTTGTTGTATGCATCCGCGGTGTCAAAAAAGTTAATGCCCAGGTCGATTGCCTTATTCAAGGTAGCTTCAGCTGTTTTTTCATCAAATGGGCTTCCCCATTTTCCTCCTAATTGCCAGGTACCCAGGGATACTTCCGATATTTTAAAATTTGTTTTACCCAGTTTTCGGTAGTTCATTACTGTTCCTTTCTTTTTTGATCAATTTTAAATTATTAATACATTACTAATTCAATCTAATATCTTTTAAATCCCTTCGGGAAAACTTCTTCAAATTTTCCTGGAACCTTAATCCTTAATATATCAGTATCTGTATGTGTCCCGGTATTTATATCGAAATTTATATAATCTTATTTAGAGCTATTATTGTGAACCCTAATATCCGGTTCCTGATTTTCTATTTCTTTAATCCGCCTTAGTAAAATATTCTTTAAATTTTCCCTGATATCAGAATATTTCGGATCTTCTACCAGATTATTTCTTTCATTTGGATCATTTTTAAGATCGTACAGGAAATTCTCTATATATATCGGAGAATTCTTATTATCCATATTCTGATAATCCTTAAGATCAGGAGCTTTTACGCTATATTTCCACCTTTGAGTCCTTATGGCACGACCTATTTGTGATTCGCTTATCTGCATAAAAGCATCTTCCGGCCAGCCCGGGCAATTTCCGCTGATTATATCCTGCAGCTCTCTTCCCTGCATATGCGGTGGTATTTCAATGCCCGCAATATTTAATAATGTAGGGGGTATATCAATAAGGCTTACAATATCCTTGATTCTTTTATTCCCTGTAAATCCTACCCCTGATATTACCATCGGTATCTTAATAGAAGCTTCATGGCATGATCTTTTATATTCACTGTTCCTTGTTTTGAAATGACATCCATGATCACTTATATATATGATTACTGTCTCATCTTTTATACCAAGTCCCTCGACTTTATCGATTATCCTGCCAAGATTATATTAGGCCTTTTGCTGTTCATATTCTCCTTTTTATGTATATTTATCGCTTTTGTATCTAATAAATATTTGATTATAATTCAACTTATTGCTGAGATCTTATAAATCAAAGAATTCCCTGGCATTACTATAGCAAATATTTTTGACCATTTCTCCAAGCATATCCATATCATCAGGTACTTCGCCATTGTGAACCCAGATCCCCAATATATTACATAATATCCTCCTGAAGTATTCATGCCTGGGGTAGGATAAAAAGCTCCTGGAGTCAGTTGTCATGCCTATAAAACTGCTTAAAAGGGACAGATTGGCAAGGGCTGTCATATGCCTCTCCATACCGTCTTTCTGGTCATTAAACCACCAGCCGGGACCAAACTGGACTTTGCTCTTGATTCCCTTCTGTGTAAAGCACCCTATAAGGGTCCCCAGCACTTCATTATCCCTGGGATTAAGGCAGAATAGGACTGTCCTTGGAAGCTCATCAGTGCTGTCGAGCGCATCAAGAAGTGAAGCAAGTCCGGAGGCAAATAAAGAATCCCCGATTGAATCGAAGCCGGTATCTGGGCCAAGGAAGGCGGCCATCCTGGAATTATTATTCCTGAGAGCTCCTATATGGAGCTGCATTGCCCAGCCTCTTTTAGCATACTCTCTCCCCAGGAAGACCATCATATGGGACATATACTTGCCTTTTTCCCCGCAGTCAGGGCTTCCACCTTCCCTAACTTTTTTATATATCCTGTTTATATCTTTTTCATCTGCGCTGTAAAAATCCACTGATTCCAGGGCATGGTCTGATATCCTGCAGCCTATATTGTCAAAATGGTCTATCCTTCCGATTATTGCTTCCTTAAGGCTGTCGAGATCTGTAATGGTAGTGCCTGATACTTTTTCAAGCTCTTTTACCCATTGTGCATATGCCGGATTCCCTATATTTATGCACATATCATTTCTCATGGTAGGGATCACTTTTACTCCAAATGACTTATCAGCATTTATTTCGGAGTGGTATTCCAATGAATCGGTTGGGTTATCAGTAGTGCAGATAATTTCGACATTGGAATTTTTTATAAGGTTTTTTGTGCTAAAGTCTTCTCTGGCTATCTTATCATTTGCTATCTCCCAGACACTATCAGCAGTATCCTGGGAGAGTATGCAGTCAATATTAAAATATCTTTTCAGTTCCAGGTGCGTCCAGTGAAAAAGTGGATTTCCTATACAGTACGGCACCGTCTCTGACCATTTACTGAATTTTTCCCTGTCACCGGCCTCACCGGTTATATATTTTTCATCTATGCCGTTAATCCGCATTGCACGCCATTTATAGTGATCACCTTCAAGCCATATCCTGGTTATATTATCAAATACCCTGTCCCTGGCTATATCTTCAGGGCTAATATGGCAGTGGTAATCGATAATGGGAAGATCTTTTGCATATCCGTGATAAAGCTTTTGGGCAGTTTTGCCCTGTAAAAGAAAGTCTTTATCCATAAATTTTTTCATTATTTTCCCTATTTTGCCTTTATATAATATATTTGATATTCTTCTTACCTCTTAACCCTGGCATTGCCTTCCCACACACTCCAGATCTGTTCCTCATCCGCAGGATTGGAATAATCGGTAAGAAGGGTTGCCGTAAAAGCTCCATTAGCCCAGCCGAACTGTGCCCATTTTTCGGGCTCCCATCCTTTTAGTATCCCGTAGAGCATTCCTCCCACAAAGCCGTCCCCTCCGCCTATGCGGTCGAGCACATCTATTTGCCGGGGCTCGATGACATGCCAGCTTCCTCCTTCTGCCATTATTGCACCCCACAGGTGGCTATTGGCACTTACAACCTGCCTTAAGGTTGTGGCAAACACTGAAGTAGCAGGGTACTCTTTCTTGACCTTTTTTATCATCTCTTTGAACCCATCTATTTTGGAAGCTACCTTCTTACCTCCGGCTTCCGGCCCAGAAATTCCCAGACAGAGCTGGAAGTCTTCCTCATTTCCCACCAGGATATCAGATAGAGACGCAATTTCCTTAAACTTTACTGAAAGCTCGTCCTCCCGGCCCTCCCAGAATGAAGCCCTGTGGTTAAGGTCAAAAGATACTGCGGTACCAGCTTTTTTAGCAGCCCGGGCAAGGTCCAGACAGAAGTCTGTGGTCTCTTTGGATACGGCAGCAATAAGTCCCGACATATGTATTATCCGGACCCCTTCTTCCTCAAATATTTTTTTAAAGTCAAAATCATTAGCACTCAGGATTCTTGCCACTTCGCCAGCCCGGTCATTTGCCACCCTGGGCCCCCTGGCCCCAAATCCGGAATCAGCAATATTTATCTGGTGGCGGTGCCCCCAGGGGCCTCCGGGCTCTACATCCGGTCCTTCATAGTCCATATGCCTTGCTTTCAGATCAGACTTGATCTTATTCGCTATGGGGCTTCCAGCCACAAAGGCAGTAAGTACCTTTACAGGAAGACCCAGGTATGAAGAGACGCTTGCCACATTGGTCTCAGCACTGGTTACCTGCATATTGAATATATTGCTTGAATGTACTGCCTGCCTGTCAATAGGAGTAATCCTGAGTCCCATGCTGGTAGGAACGGTAAGGGAATATTTACAATCTTTTTTTAACTTTATTACCACAATGCTCTCCTTCTTTATGATGAAATAATATTCATATTTTTACTTGTCTTTCTTTATCTCATACAGGTATTTTCCGCCCTCTTCTATCCAGAGCTTACCTGGTCCTTTAAAATCTGCTTTATCTATAGTTGCTGGATCCCGGTAGCCAAGACCGACTTTCCTGCATTTTTCTTCAGGTATGGCAGTTGCCAGTATGACTTTGAATGCAAGCATTTCATTTCGGGTAGCAGGGTCGAATATTCCCGGGCCGCAAACATTTATAAGGTGCGAGGCAGCATTCTTCGATGTTTCTGCTCCTCCTTCTATAAGGCTGCAGATATTGTCCCGGCAGTGATAGCCCAGGGCAAACAGGTCTTTTTCTATATCGGGATTGGTATGAAAGCAGCTTATATGGGGCCCGTATATTATTATTTCAGCACCTTCCTTTAAGACACCGGGTCTCTGCAGCTTATATGAGCCTTTTCCGGCAAGCCATACCTCATCATAGTTTTCAGGTATTTCCTGTACTACCTGTGAAAGAGGCTCTTCTATATATTTTATATGGACCCTGGAGGAAGCGCCTGCCGCTTTTTTATAGGCTGATATAAATCCCTTATAGCCTCTACCGGTATATATTCCGATAGGGATAATACCTGACTTCGATTCCGTGTTTACCATATTAAATGAATACACCGGACATTTTATCTTTTTAAATATGGCTTCAGCCCCGGCATTTATGATATCCCGGCTGTTATTATCAACAGTTCCTATTATCCTGGGTATTCCCACAAGGACAGCTGCCCAGTGAAAGGCATCTATTACCTGGGGGCCGCTTACCCCGGGAAAGAATATTTTAAGGCCCCCGGAAAATCCGGCTGCTTCATGGGGAACGGTTCCTGAAAAGGCAATAATCAGGTCATAATCTGAAAAAAGTAGCTTGTTTACAGTTATATCAATTTTCTTATCAAGCATTCCTTCAGTCTTTACCGAAACAAGGTCCTTATCAATGCTGCCAATAGTTGAAAGGCTTTCCGGATCGCTGAAAGAGTGATTAAGAAATCTTATATGCTTTGCAGGTCCAGTGCCCAGCTTTGCCATAAATTCACCAGAGGACATTGGCCTGTGCGTGCCCCCGGCATTTAAAAAGTCTATCAGTGAACCCCTGTACCTCTCCGCCACAAGGGGAGCTAAAATATGGGAAAAATCAATCCGGCTGTAGTCAGGAAAAAGCACGAGCAGCTTTTTAGCCTCCGGAAGACTTTGCAGCATCTTTTCTATGAAGCTTTTTAAATCATCCTGCCCTATTCCAGCTATGTCTTCGAGATATTCCATCTAGAGTTTCTTCTCCGGTCTGCCCTCTTCCATCCACTCGGTATGGTATTCCTGGTATGAGCTGTCATTCTTTGTCTCTATTACCGGGCTTTTATCTTCAAGCTTGAAGTATCCGTGAGCCCCAAAGAAATCCCTCTGCTGCGCTGCTACCTGGGCTGACACCATAACAGGTGATGCTATCTGCAGGATATAGTCATAAGCACAGCTCATAGCCAGGGTAGGTACGCCTGCCTTATGGGCGACCTCTATGAATCTTTCAAGGCTTGAAAGATTCTTGTTTATAAACTGTGAAAATGCCGGAGCAGCCATAAGGTTGGGGAGGTCTTTATTCTTCTCATATTCTTCGGTTATCCTGGATAAGAACCCTGCCCTTATAATGCATCCTCCGCGCCATCCGGCGGCAATGCCGCCCATATCCAGGTCCCAGCCGTACTTGGCCGATGCGGCTTCCATCAGGGCAAAGCCCTGGGCATAGGAAGAGATCTTTGCGATATATAGCGCATCATGCGCTACCTTTACAAATTCCTTTGCATCCAGCCTTAAGCTTTCCGGATTTATTTTCAGCTTCTCTGATACGGCAAGCCTTATATCCTTATCCTGGCTCATCTCCCTTGAAAATACAGCTGAGGCAATTGTAGGTATGGGAACTAAAAGCTCCAGGGCACTGGCCACTGTCCATGTACCTGTTCCCTTCATGCGGGTAATATCAGCTGTAATATCTACCAGGTAGCTATTTGAGGATTTTTCTTTTTCCTTCAAACCCTCCCCGGTTATCTCTATAAGGTAGGATGAAAGGATATCAGACGGCTTATTCCATTCTGTCATTATTCCAGCGATCTTTTCCGCATCATAGCCAAGAGCTGATTTCAATGCCCATACTGCTTCACCGATAAGCTGCATATCCCCATATTCTATGCCATTATGGACCATCTTTACGAAGTGCCCCGCCCCATCTTCTCCTATATGGGAAACACAGGGTTTTCCGTCCTCAGCCCTGGCCGATATTTTTTCAAATATATCAGATACAAGCTTGTATGCTTCTTTTGAGCCCCCGGGCATTATGGCAGGGCCCAGAAGGGCTCCTTCTTCTCCTCCAGATACTCCGGTACCTATATATAGGATGCCTTTATCTTTAAGGTATTTTTCCCTTCTTATAGTGTCAGTGTAAAGGGAGTTTCCTCCATCTATTATCAGGTCTCCCGGCTCGAGCAATGGGATAAGATCCTCGATATTATCATCTACCGGGCTTCCCGCCTTTACCATTAGCATTACTTTCCTGGGCTGGGAAAGCAAGTCCACAAGCTCTTTTAAGCTGTAGCAGCCTTTTATATTCTTATCCCTGGCTTTGCCTTCTATGAATTCCTCAGTACGCTTTCCTGTCCTGTTATATGCCGCAACAGAATAACCCTTGGATTCCATATTGAGCACCAGGTTCTGCCCCATTACTGCCAGGCCTATAAGGCCAATATCATACTTTTGCATTCTTTCCTCCATCAACATTTTTACTGATCATTATTTTATACTCCTGAAAAAGCGGAAAATCCGCCGTCTATTGGCACTACTATGCCAGATACGAATTTTGAGGCATCGGAGGCCAGCCATATGGCAATGCCTGAAAGATCCTCGGGCTTTCCGAAACGGGCCATAGGTGTGTGATTTATTATAGCCTGTCCTCTTTCGGTTAAATTTTCTTGCTTATCAAATAAAAGAAAGTGGTTCTGCTGGGTAAGGAAAAATCCGGGTGCTATGGCATTTACTCTCAGGTTTTTATTATATTCCTGGGCCAGGTGCACAGCTAGCCACTGGGTAAAGTTAGACACGGCAGCCTTGGCAGCCGAATATCCCGGTATCCGGGTAAGAGGCCTGAAGGCATTCATGGAGGATACATTTATAATAGAGCCGCCATTTTTGTTCTTTGCCATGGTCTTGCCGAATACCTGGGCCGGAAGTATGGCTCCCCCGAAGAGGTTAAGCGATATTACCTTTTGGAGACCATCCAGGGGAAGGTCAAAAAATGAAAGCTCTTCTGAGGTAGTTGCGCTTTTTAGGTTTCCCCCGGCAGCGCTTACCAAAATATCTATATTCTCATAGCCGGAGATTATGCTGTCATGGCATTTTTCTATCTCACCTTTCTTAAGCACATCTATATAGTAACCCGCTGCATCAATTCCTTCAGCTTTAAGTTCAGCTACAAGCTCTTTTGTATCCGCTATATCGCATACCGCTACTTTTGCTCCCGCTTTTCCCAGGGTAAAGCATATATCCCTGCCCAGTATTCCGGCTCCACCGGTTACTGCAGCAACTTTTCCGCTCAGGGAAAACATATTTAAATAATCGCTCATATATATTCCTTTCAGGTCAGAAGTTTTAAATGGTTTTCAATATTTTCTTTTACATGCCCATAATGGTTATCCTCATTTTTAAATAATGCCGCAACAAGCCTTTCCTTAAGGCTGCTATCGGTAAGTATGGTGCCGAATGCAACATGGAGCACCTGCCTGGATTCCCGCTTGTCCAGGAGCCCCTTAAGGTCTCCGTCATTTAGCTTGTCTATATCTAGAAGCTTTGAAGTATCGGTGGTCAGGTGATATGAATCCTTATCCTTTTCAAAGCTTTGAAGGCTTATTGCATATATATCCCTGAATAGGCTGGGATCTGACCCGGCTATAGTTCTTATTGCTTCAAGATAGCTGGTCCCGGCAGTCTTTATATGGTATATGCCGCTATTGAAGCTGGAAAAAGCTTTATAGGTTGAGAACTTCTCGCTTCCAGAATGTAAGGACAGCTTATACCCGCCAAATATTTCGGCAATTTTTGAATGGGCATTAAGCTCGGATTCGAATTCCTTTATGTCTCCCATATGGTCTACAGCCTTTTCCCATCTACCCGGATAGCGGAGGGCGAGATTATCGAAATGGACCCCCATTGCCTTTAGCTCACTTGAGATAAAATAATGCTCGATCGGTGACACCGGCTCTTCTATCTCGTCCATGGAGACTTCGAAATCAAATGGTATTTTAAGATAGCCTTTAAGGAAACAATACATATCTGACACTTTTTCCAGGGCTTTAGAATATCTTACAGCCATGAGGACAAGCTTATCTTTATCTATAATTGTCTTCTTGCCGTCCAGCGATATTTCTTTATCAAGGAATTTTTTTTCAATAGCGCCTATATTTTTAAGCTCATTATATTTACCGGCAATATTGTCTTTTGAAAGCCCGGAGAGGCCATTTATGTGATCCGAAGGATCTACAGTAAACATTGTAAAGCCTGCATCAGCGGCTCCTTTGAGGTCTTTTTCCTGTTTCACATGGTCCGCATCCGACCCGAAAGGCATATCTGCCCCTGCCTCGAAATATCCCCAGATGGCGGAAGCTAGCGTCTTCTTCCAGTTCCTGCCGGTCCTGGCAAGCTCCCTTACTGACTGCTGCGCTATTACCGGAAATATGCTTTTTCCTTCAAATGCCCTGATATGGGCAGCAGTTACCATGCCCAGCCTGTCCCCTGTGCCGAATGAAGCTATGCCTTTGCAGGTAGACGGATTAAGATGGGGGAATATTTTTCTCAGTCCCTCCAGGTTTTCCCATGTAAGCGGGCATTTTTTTATATATGATTCCTTCCCATTCACTCCAGGAACCTGCTCTCCGATAAAATCTTTTATTTCCGGTTTTTGAGATAATATAAATAGATATTTATCTTTTTTATCTTTGCCTATAACAAATATATCCTCATCCTGCTTTAAGGCTGATTGCCTGTATAGCGAATACCCTTTCACAGGGTCCCCAAGGATCTTTGTCTTCGGTATCTTCTCATTTACCATGCTTTCCTAATCTTTCCTTTACTGTTTTTTGTTATCAGTCATCTTTATCAATTTATCCTCAAACCAGTCAAATGCTATCCTGCCAGATATCTCATGCGCTCCTTCAAATATATCATGGAAAAGATTTTTTTCCGCATTCATACTCTCATATAGTTTAGTGAGTTCCCTGAAATTTTGAGCCGCTTCCTCAACAGGGAAGATCTCATCACTTTTTCCGCTTTCGATCAAAAGCGGACGGGGTGCGATAAGCGCAGTAATATCTATATGTTCAAAATAGCGGGCCAAATCGTATGAGCAGCCGCAGCCGCAATGATTCTCTTCAAGATATGTCTTTCTGTATGATGAAAAATATCCGCTTATGCATGCGCATGATATCCTATTATCAATTGCCGACAGCAGCATTGTCAGTTCACCTCCCAGGCTGAGACCACAACACCCTATACTGCTCCCATCTATATCAGGTATGGACTGCATGAGATCAAGGGCCCTCTGGAGCTCCCTGACCATAAGGCCTATTTGGCTATATCCAAGAAGGTTAAGCGCTTTAAACAGGAATTGATGGCTTTTCCCAAACTGGTACTCTTTATCTGATATCTTAATGCCTCCCCTTTCGCCAAAACCGATATTTTCCGGAATCAGCGCAATGAGGCCTTTCCTTACCAGGCCCAATGGAAACTGCTTATAAATGCCCTTGCATCCCTCTATGGCGCATGGCTCTTCGAGGAGAAGCTGGTTCATGCCCCCGCCATGGCCCGGAGGGCACAACACCGCGGGGAGAGGAAGCTTCTTTCCCTTCGGTATCAGCAAATATGCGGAAGCCTTTAATCCTTCTACTGTGCCATATGTTATTTTTTCTACAATATACCCCTCAGTATCTAAAAAATTTTTCCGGGATAGTTTAAGTGGAGATTCTTTATAGTTATCGATACAGAGAAGTTCCCGGAGCTTTTTTCTTGCAATATCCTGCCATCTCAGGAAATCCTCCTTGCTTCCGCCACCAAATCTCAAAGCCCTGGATTTCTTATTATGTAAATCCTCTGCAAGATTCATTATATTCAGGTTTATTTCTTCATATTCCATATGCTTTATTATCTCATATTATCAGAATAAAGGGAACGTTCCATTTTATAAATAAAAAAATATTAGCTTATATCTTTAACGCTATTTCTCTCAATTATTTCCGTTTTGAAAGAATGGTCCTGCTTAATAAAGTCAGGGCCTTTTTCAATGCGCTCCAGTAAAATCTTTACAGCTGCCGCTCCCAATTCAGCCTTCGGAGTATGGACGGATGTAAGGCTGATATTTTCCAGCGATGATATCCATATATCATCGAAACCAATAATTGAAATATCATCAGGAACCTTATAGCCGTTCGCGGCAAAGAAGTCCATAGCACCGATCGCCATAAGGTCATTAGAGGCAAATATAGCAGATGCCTTTAATCCGGATTCAATAAGTCTTCTTGCACAGTTGTATCCGCCTTCCCGGGTGTTTAAATCCTGCAATACAAGACTATCTCTAAATAATATTTTATTATCTTCCAGTCCATCCTTGTATCCCTTAAAGCGCATTTTCATTCCATATCCTAAAGACACCTGATTAAAATGAGCAATATTATTATGTCCCTTTCTTATCAAGTATTTTACTGCACTTTTTGCAGCCTCATAGTGATTGATAAATACTTCATTGCTTTTAATATCTTTAATTTTAGAATTTATATTCACATAAGGGAAGTTTCTCTCAGATAAGTATTTTATATTTTCGTCCTTCATTTCAGTAATAGTGCTTATTATCCCTGCTGCCCTGTAGTTTATCAGCATTTCAATATGCATCTTTGCTAATCCTGCTGAAGGAGAATTACACAGGACTACACCATATCCCTGTTTGTTTGCCTCATTTCCCACGCCAACTGCTATCTCTGAAAAGACTGGATTGAAGATATCTGAAATTAATAAGCCAATAAAAATAGTATTTTTACCCTGAACCATTCTCCTGGCCAGCTCATCTGGTCTGTAACCTACTTCTTTTACTATATCGCTAACTTTTTTTCTGGTGGATTCCTTAACAAAAGGTTCATCCCTGAGCACCTTTGAAACTGTCGATTTTGAAAAGCCAGATAATCTGGCAATATCTAAAATTGTATATTTTTTAGGCATATTTTTTTGCAATAAAACATTATTATTCTAGGAACTTGCCGCATTATACTATATTATATATTTGCATTCAATCTATTAAAGACACTATTTCTTTATGTCTGCTACTTTATCTTCAGTTCTAATATAATACTCTATTGGCTATTTAATTCACCTGACTTTGTTTAAAGCTTTAATCTTTCTACAGCTTAAAAAGGTCGTCTATCTTTATTATCGTTCCAGTCTTGAATGATTTATTTGCAGCAATGCCTACCAGGATGGATTTTGCGCCATCCAGTGGTCCTGCCGCTGTCTTTAGCGGATCATTGCCAGCCCCGATAAATACATCATCCAAAAGCCTCTTGTCTCCCCCGCCATGGCCTCCAATAGTTTCTTCCCAGGTCACAGTTTGTGATTTTTCCCAGAGTTTCTGGATTGTTATCTTTTCTGATCTGTCCTTTTTCCCCTCGCCAATAATATTGAAATCCGGATTATTCTGGTCAAACTTAGAGCCTGAGACATAAGGAGCTTCATTAAATCTACCCTCTATGCGCCCTTTTGTCCCATTAAATGAGACTTCATAGCCTTCCCTGGGACAGAAGGCATTGAGGGAATAGGTAAGGGTGGTATTTTTTCTGTACCGTACTAATACGCTCATCGTATCCTCTATTGAAATACCCTGGGAAAAAACAGACCGGTCCCTGATATATCCATCATACTTTTCATTTTTCAGATATAAGTCCTCAAGGTCTGCTCCATCTTTGATATCGAGTGCAAACGGGTCTTTTCTGGCATATTCGCTATCATAGCACCTGTCATAATACTCTTTAACGCCCCTTTTTTCGGCATTTTCCCAGCCATAAAAAGCTAATCTTCCCATTCCAAATACTTCTTCTGGAGTATCGTCTATCCACCAGTTAACCAGGTCAAAATGATGTGTTGACTTATGCACCATAAGCCCGCCGCTATTTATCTTATCCCGGTGCCATCTCCTGAAATAATCAGCGCCATGCCTGGTGTTCAGCATCCATTCAAAATGGACTGAGATGATATCTCCTATCTCTCCGTCCTGTATAAGCTCTTTTATCTTTGAATTACGGGGAGAATACCTGTAATTAAATGTTACAATGAGCTTTTTGCCTGTCTTATCTATACAGTCAAAGATCTGGCGGCAATATTTTTCATCAGTAGTCATCGGCTTTTCTGTTATCACGTCGCAGCCAAGCTCCATAGCCCTGCAGATATATTTATGATGGGCCCTATCAATACAGACTACAACAACCACATCAGGATTGTTTTCCTTTATCATCCGGTCAAATTCATCTGGTCCATATGTAGGAAATGGTCCCTTTTTATATTTATTCTTATAATGGTTATTCTGTGCATCCATCCTGCCCTGATTTGAATCGCAAAGTCCCACTAATTCAGCACTTTTTTCATATGTTTTCAGAATCGCATCAGAAAACATCCTGGACCTGCTGCCAAGTCCTACAATTGCATATCTTTTCTTCATTCTCTTACCACTTTCTAAGTTCTTTTTATATATTTCAATATTCCAGCTCTTGCCAGTTATTTTTCCATTTAGTGCCGGTTTCTTTCAATAGCTTCAATGTGATGGTCCTGGATTCAGGATCTTTGAAAAAGGGGCACTTCTTAAAATACTTTATTAATTTGTTAAGATTCTTGATCATGAGATCTCTTTCTTTTTCTTCCCAATTTAAAGAATTTGGCTTAAATATTTCATAAATCCTTTTTCTGAGCTTTGCCTGTTTCACCCATGATTCCGGTATAGCTTCTTTATTTATGATTATCTCTGCATCTTTAAAAATGCCATTCATCATCTTTTCAGTGATTTTTGAGGCATACATAAGCGATACTCTCAGAAGTACCGCTATAGCTATTACCATTATTACTACTATTCCAAATACCATTATTTTACTTATAAAATAATTAACTTATATATTTAGCAAATTCCGGCTAATTTAAGCTCTCCGGCAAAATGACATGCAGAATAATGGTCTGGCCCTGCTTCTACAAGTTCCGGAAATTCCCTCGAACATATATCCCTGACATACCTGCATCGGGGATGAAAATAGCATCCTGATGGAGGATCTGCCGGATTTGCGACATCGCCAGAAAGTATTATCCTTTCCATCTTAATATCTACATCGGTTTTAGGCGCAGCAGAAAGAAGCGCCTCGGTATATGGATGTTTAGGATTTTTAAATAATTCTTCTGTTTCCGCTAGCTCTACCATCTTCCCTACATACATCACTCCTACCCTATCGCTAATATGCTGAATAACACTGAGATCATGGGATATAAATAGAAAAGTAAGATCAAATTCCTTTTGAAGATCCTTTAAAAGATTCAGTATCTGAGCCTGTATTGATACATCTAGAGCAGATACCGGTTCATCTGCCACAATAAGGTTTGGATTGGTAGCAAGCGCCCGGGCTATTCCGATTCTCTGGCGCTGCCCTCCGCTGAATGCATGCGGATACCTTTTAAGATGCTTTATCTCAAGGCCAACGACATCCATAAGGTATTTTACACGGTCTTCAAGGGCTTTGCCTTTAAGTATCCTGCTGGCCTTTAAAGGTTCTGCCACAATATCTAAGACAGTCATTCTTGCATCAAGTGAAGAATAGGGGTCCTGGAATATCATCTGTGCATATCTCCGGATGCATCTAAGAGACTTATCACTTAGTTTATTTATATCAACAGCATCACGACAATCCGGTCTGAATAAGATCTCCCCTGAAGTAGGCTCAATGCCCCGCAGAACGCATCTTCCAAGGGTTGTCTTGCCGCAGCCGGATTCCCCTACAAGTCCCAGAGTCTCACCAAATTTTATATACAAATCTACGCCATCTACCGCTTTAACCATACCGCCTTTACCACGAAGAAATCTTTTTTTGATGGGAAAATATTTTTTAAGATCTTTTACCTCAAGGATATTATCGCATTTTTTATCCGCTAATATTGTCATCTATTCTTCCTCCCTGCTATACAAAAAGCATCGCACAAAATGGCCTTTTTCTATTTCTTTTAATGCAGGTACTGCTTTATCGCATACTCCCGAAATAGCCTTCTCGCACCTGTCATAAAACCCGCATTGCCTGGGAAGATTTATTGGAACTGGTACTGTGCCCTTTATGGCCTATTTGTCTTCGGAAAGGCCAAGGTGGAGTTTTA
>Ga0190283_1000752_pt1 | contig 16107 bp, 8 predicted proteins | sample 48691801_MG_FD_161669 | JGI IMG/M metagenome (GOLD analysis project Ga0190283, IMG submission 161669) | Hydrothermal vent microbial mat bacterial communities from Southern Trench, Guaymas Basin, Mexico - 4869-18-0-1_MG | ecosystem: Environmental > Aquatic > Marine > Hydrothermal vents > Microbial...
ATGCTTGATGCTTGATGTTTGATGCTTGATGTTTGATGCTTAAAATCCAAAACTCAAAACTTAAAACCTGAAACCTGAAACTTTGGAAAACAGATCTTTTAAAAATTTCCCAATATCCCAAGTGTCCGTCCATATAAAAAACGCGCCGAAAATGATTGCCAGGGCCGCCAATGTGAACGTAAAAATTCTGACACCAGTTCGGGATCTCTGGTTTGGGGAATTGAACAGATTCGGGTCTATATAGGGGATATTATATCTGTCATCTGTCTTCTCTTTTTTCATTTCCCAGCGAACTTCCGGCTTTTCTATGCAGTCCAACAACTTTTTTACGTTTATGTAGTCCGCACTCTTCTCACAAAGCACTTTTTTTATTCCCTTTTCCTCACATTTTAACAGGAACTTGTAATCAAAACGATGGTCGCAGTCAGGTGTGCAGAAGCAGGGAGCTTTTTCCTTAAACCGAATTTTTTTGATGCTTTTGTGGATGGCGTTAAAATGAGACCGGATGACCTCCAGAAATTCCCGGTTCTTATCGCCGTCAATCTTAATCTTCACGGTTTTGGAATACGGATTGATTCTGACCACAGCCAGGGCCTCATCATTTTCAAAATAGGCCCCCTCCCGCCAGCAGAGTTTTTCCCCGTCACGATCAACCAAAAATTCATGCATCCGAACAATCAGACGGGTGATCACGCCGGCAGGCAGAAAATCATAATGATACTCAAACTGAAGATAATCGGTGGGGTTCCAGTCAAATTCAGATTCTTTCAGGGACAGAAACTCGGCGACAATATGGCGATCCCCTTTTCCAAAAGGGAACGCCAGCTCAAAATTTGTCATCAGGCGCAGAATGGTCGCATATCTGTCCCGGGGGTATAAGGTCCGGTTGGTCCATATTTTCGGCAGATCTTTATTATAAAGGATGCCGTTGCGTTCCTGAACAATTTTTGCATCCAATATTTTATAAACAGCGTCCGTTCCCCATTCCGGTTTGAGGATGATCGTATCTTTCAACAGAGCGTCATCCTGAAAATGAAGGATAATTCCCAGATCATGGAGATAGCGGCTCAGGGTTCCGGCCTCTTTTTCTTCAATATCAACTTTTTTGCAGACCTGCAGGTAATTTTTGTGTGGCACATGATATCTCGGGGTTGCTTTCAGAGCCTTGCGAACAGCAAGCCAGGAAGAAGGCCAGAAAGTCCCCATCAGAGGCAGTTTCCAGGCGTATTTTCCGATAAATTTCCGCAATGCCTCAATACCTGTCCCCTCCTTGGCACTGACTTTACGAGATGTGATAATCTGGGGGCAGCGCTGTTTCATATCCTTAATATTCAGATCTTTGTTCCGTTCATCAGCCTTGTTCATCACAATCAGAACCGGGCTGTCTTCGGCAAAAGTTTCGATGGTATTGAGCCAGTAATCAATGCGCGCGTATTCTTCTTCCTGGCGCGCATCCCATACTATGATATAAAGGGACCGCTGGGTCAGAAAAAACTGATGGGTCGCGTGATATATCTCCTGCCCCCCGAAATCCCAGACATTCAGGGTCATTTCGGTTTTGGTTCCAGTCGGTGCATTCACTTTCCAGGACCGAATATCAATCCCTTCGGTGGTGGCCTCCCTTTCTGAATATTCATCCTCTGTCAGACGGTTGATCAGGCAGGTTTTGCCCACGCCTCCCTGACCGACCACGAGGAGTTTGCCTTCATAAAGGGTCTGTCCGCCTTTGTCCGAGTTTTTCAGATAGTCTGTGATGGCGGACAACCCCTGGCTGGCAATTTCCACAGGCGGAAAAATCAGGGGATTTCTGCTTAAATCAAGATGAATCAGATTTTTCAGGTGTGTAATTTCTTTGGGCAGTTTGGTCAGTTCATTGGAATCCAGATAAAGTACCGTAAGATTTCTGAGTTCCCCTATTTTCGGGGGCAGTTCTTCCAGCTGATTGGATGTCAGGTCAAGCCGGGTGAGATTCCTGAGCCGGGAAATTTCCCCGGGCAGTTCAGACAGATGATTGAAACTCAGATAAAGCCGCGTGAGATTTCTGAGCTGGGCAATTTCCGGAGGCAGCACACTCAGTTGGTTGGAGCTTAAATTAAGCTCAGTGAGATTCCTGAGCTGGGCAATTTCCCTGGGCAGTGTGTGCAGGTGATTTGAATTCAAATCCAGAATGCTGAGATCTTTAAGATGAACAATTTCGTCAGACAACGCACTCAGATGATTGGAATTCAAATCCAGAATGCTGAGATTTTTCAGATGAACAATTTCTTTGGGCAGAGTGCTCAACTGGTTGGAATTCAGATAAAGCCGGGTGAGATTCCTGAGTTTGGATATTTCCCGCGGCAGTTCCCTGAGCTGATTGGAGCTGACATCCAGAATGGTAAGATTTTTAAGCTTGGATATTTCCCGCGGCAGCTCGTTCAGCTGATTGGAGCTTAAATAAAGAACGCTGAGATTTTTAAGCTCAGAGATTTCTCTGGGCAGTTCGGTCAGTTCATTGGAATTCAAATCCAGAATGCTGAGATTTTTCAGACGGGCAATTTCCGGGGGCAGTTCAGTCAGGTGATTGGAACTCAGATGGAGCCGGTCAAGATTTCTGAGATCAAAGATTGCCGGGGGCAGTGTATCCAGTTCATTGGAGCTTAAATACAGCCGGGTAAGATTTCTGAGTCGGCCGATTTCCGGAGGCAGTTCCCCCAGTCCTCTGAGTATCAGTACCTGCAATGAGGTCAGCCGGCCGATTTCCGGAGGCAGTTGCGTGATTTTGTATTCAGACAAATCAAGCTGGGCTGCTTCCTGTTTTTCTGCCCTGCGGATGATTTTTAATAATTCTTCCCCATTCATCTTTAATATTCTCCCCTTGTTTTACCGTAAAACTCTTCTTATTAACTCCGAATTTTTCCGGTTTTCTCAAATTTTTCCTGCACAAAGATTCCGATTACAGTCCTTCTTCACCACTTCGAGGAAAATATTTATAATATCAAAAAGTTACAGGCGCACCATATCTCAGGCTGAATTCTATGGGTTTAACCTGGGGTGATGAATCTGTTGTTGATGCTCTCAGAAAGCTGATCCCGCTTTTGTTCTGGTCATTTTATAACAGACTGATTTTTAAGTTAAAAAAATAGGCGGAACAAAAACGGGATCACAATTGGCAACTCTGTTTGTGACATTTTCATCAGCCCAGGTTTAACCTGCTGGTAAATAAAAAAAATAATTGGTGTTACGTCTGGGATTCTCAGACGTAAATCATATAACATGCTGTTTTAAAGCATTTTATATGCAAATCAGATACTTTGCACCAGTTGATATGATTGCCAATATTTACAACTGGCAAAGATGGGTTACAGGAATGTAACCGTTCGGTTTCCATCTTTTTCTTTATGGAAGGGGAGGGTGTGATTGTAAAAATGATTCATTTTGATCACACCTTTCAACAGGGAATACTTGCACCGCTGAAAATCCGCCATTGGTTATACTTATCAACTCCATTTTGTTTCCCTATCTGCTTCAAGATAGTCAATGACAGACATTTTGCAAGGCATGTTTTTTTGTATGGTAAAAAAGCTTTAATACTAACATGTTATGAACTGCATGCCCCTGATGCGGATATGGCTCCAGAAAAATCATGCTCCATACTACAAAATTGAACACGATTCGTAAAGTCTTTTTCCACCATTTTTATTGGTTGAAGGTGAAAAGTTGAAAGTGAAAAAAAGGAAAGTTGAAAATCAGCCTATCATTTTCTCTAAGCATTTAATAGAAAATATTCTGATAATGGTCCGGGTGAAAAAACTTTGTTGCTTAAATATGCAGATACTGTTATATATTGAGTAGCTGTGTACAGGACAAAAAAGAGAAACTCGGCTTTTTTTACTGAGTTCAGGGAGCCGTCCGTCCGGAAAAAAAGCCGGATTTCCTGCCTGCACGATTTTTTGTCCTGTACACAGATTGAGCAGTATCAAGTTCCCAGAATATAATGAATGATATCTGACGCTCACGGCCTGTGCAGCCGGTCAGAGTGCGGGAGCATCAGCGTTCATCCGCGGTTTGCAGGGATCATAGCTGTCTGAAATCTTATGCAGCCACAAAATCCTTGCCAATCCGAACCGGGCAGGAGCCAGGACGGGATTTGCAATCCCGTCCGTATCATTTTGGCCGGTGACGGGGCGGAAACACCGGGCCGGACGGGATTTGCAATCCCGTCCGTATCATTTTGGCCGGTGACGGGGCGGAAACATTGCGGACGGAATTGTGTTCACGCTCCCGCACGGGAAAGCATGCTTTAAGAAACTGAACGGAGGAAGAAATGAAACGTACAAAGAAGACGGTTGAATTGGATCAGGATCAGATTGATCGCATCAGAAAGGCTCTGAAAGCGAGAACAGAAGAAGAAGCGATAAATTTTGTTCTCAGACAATTTGATGCAGACCTGCAACTTGCTGAAGTGACCCTGAAAGATGCCGGAACATTTGATTTCGAGGAAATATAAAATATGCAGGGGAAAGTTGCTTTTGATACCAATATCTATATCGGCATTTTTAATAAGGGCCTTCACCAGAAAGAAATTGACGGATTCAACAAAGTGATGTACCTGCTTCCGCCCGTACTTCATAAACTGTGGATAGGGGCCAGAGGGGAAGCCGAAATCAGACATCTGATTCGATTTGGAAATAAATTTATCAGTTTAAAGCGTCTGGTGCAACCCAATACTTCCACACAAATCCTCATCGGTCGAACATGCCAGAAACTCCGCTCCCAGAGAAAACTCAATCCGAAACAGCCTCGTATTTATAACGATGTTTGCATTGCTTTGCTGGCTCGGCAGATAGGTGCGACACTGGTTACCGAAAATATGGCCGATTTTGAATTTATCCGGGAAATTGTTGATTTTAAATTCAGAAGAACGATTACTGACAGCATCTGAAATATGGCACCGCAATCTGCCCCGTGAGGAACTTCTGAGTTTCCAACTGAGTTTCACTATGATCACTCTAAGGAACTCGGAAAAAACGCATTATCCCGCCTGTGCGGGATGCAAAAAACCGCTTCGCTTAATTTTTGCACTCCTTGCGAACTTTCATGGGGTAATGCGTTTTTTCCGGGTCCCTAAAGCGTTTTTTGAAGTCGGTCCAACCCAACTCCCAATATTGCCGGATTTCTTCGGCCTGTTTCAAGACGAGTCTGTATTCGGCAGTTCGTAGTTCCGCCTTTAGGCGGTTTGCACTGGCCGCCTAAAGGCGGAACTACGAACTGACTGACAAACTTTATGGTAAAAGCTCTATAAATGAACACTGACTATCAAGACTACCCGTGGCGCATCTCTTACCGCACGTCCTCCAGTGTTTCCCAAGGAAGACCGGTCAATATCCTCCATGATTTTTACATACCCGTGCTGACGCGTTCTGTCCGCTATGACCGGGTTGCAGGATATTTCCGGTCCACCTCACTGGCCGCGGCATCCCAAGGATTTTCCGCATTTTTTGCCAACAAGGGAAAAGCGAGATTCATCGTTGGTTCAGACCTTGCCCTGGAAGATGTTTCCGCAATACTCAGCGCAGATTCGCAACTCGAACACACCCTGAACGCGGAACTGGATCAGTTCGGGAACTGGCCTGAAAATGTGCAAAATGGCGTCGGGCTTCTCGGATGTCTCATTCGCAGAAGGATTTTGGAAATCCGGGTGGCGTTCCGCGTCCATATGCGGACAGGAAATGCGTTAGACGCTGATACGGTGGAAGATGGCTATGTCCATGAGAAATGGGGTATTTTCACGGATGCCGGCAAAAACCGGATTTATATTTCAGGGTCCCTGAATGAGTCCCGGACAGCCCTCACCATAAACGCGGAAAATATTGACGTGCATTGCGACTGGAAGGGGGAAACAGAGGGACTTCGGGCTGATGAAGCTGAGAAAGAATTTGAAATACTCTGGAAAAATCAGAATCCCGCGTTCCAGGTTCTGACATTGCCTCATGCCGTCAATAAAAGACTGATCAACATCGCAGGACATGTCAGATGCCCCAAGGAAATTGACGATTCCAGTGCAGCACCTCCTGAACCTTCTCCCACGGAACTTCTGCGTTTTTCACTCATAAAGGACGGCCCCAGACTTCCTGGCGGACGGTTTGCAGGCATGGAAACCGCGCCCATCATCCCCTGGCCCCATCAGGATATCGTGGCCAGACGGCTGATCTCCACCTGGCCGTTCAGTTTCCTGCTTTGTGACGAGGTGGGACTTGGGAAAACCATTGAAGCCGGTCTTGCTATCCGATCCTTATACCTTTCAGGAATTGTCAGGCGCGTACTGATTGCAGCCCCTGCAAGCCTGACAGAACAATGGCACCGGGAAATGGCAGCCAAATTTTTCCTGCCTTTCGGACGCACACTGGGAGGTGCCCGGCCCCGCCATGAATTCCTTCTCCCCTGTGAAACCCGTCAGTCTTCTGCGTCCATGTATTCCCCGGACCTCAGCATCATCTCAACAGGACTGCTTGTGAGAAAGGAACGCCGAAAGGATCTGCAAGGCGCGGCGGATTTTGATCTGATTCTTGTGGATGAGGCGCATTATGCCCGACAGAGCAACTCAACACAGGGATACCGGGCAGAACCCAGGTTCAATAAGCTCTATAAAACGATTTCCAAACGTCTGCGGCCCAAAACAAAATGTCTCCTGCTCGCCACGGCAACTCCCATGCAGCTGCACCCTGCGGAAGTTTTTGATCTCCTCTGTTTTACGCATCGTGCGGGCGCGTTTCAGGATGATCCGAGGCTGGCAGATTGCTATTATGAGATACTGGGCCGAATCGTGCGCAGAAAACCGGTATCTGAGGAGGAGTGGCTTTTCCTGCGAAACGCTGTTTCAGATACGGAAAGGCATGATCCCACTTATTATCAGTATCTCCGTGAAACGGTGATAGACGGGCGTATCCGCACCTCTGCACGGCGATGGCTTCGCCAGGGTCGCCCCCCGCGTGACAGGGATTTGAAAGGAATGCAGCGTCTTATTTTTTCGGCAGCACCGCTTTCGAGGGTGATGCTCCGACACACACGCGCCCTGCTGGAAATCTATCGGGAAAAAAATCAGCTGAACGCCAATCTTGCCGAGCGAATTATTCTTCCGCTGCCCAAAATCCTCTTCACCGAACAGGAGCGGGCATGTTATGATCAGTTGGAGGAATATTGCGGAAGACTTACCGCTCAGATTGTCAATAATGGCGATAAGAAACAACAGATTTCACTAGGGTTCTATCTCAGTTTCCTGCGGCTTCGTTTCGCGTCCAGTCTTTTCGCCATCCAGCAGACGTTGAAACGCCGTTGGGAAAGGGTTCAGTCCACATTGTTGTCAGTTGCGAAGAGCGAGGACTATCTGGAAAATGTCAGTTGCAATGGAGAAAGGAAACCAGACAACGGGGGACGGACAAAAGACGGGGGACAGGAGGCAGTGAACAACGGACATCCGGATATGGAAGATGTGCTGGAAGAAGGCGATGATGATGCTGAAGTCGTCCGAAACATTCTTCAGAATCGGAGCAAAGAGGATCTGGGGTGGGAGCAGAATTATCTGTCATCCATGCTGGACACATTATCCGACCTTTCAACGACCTCTTCAAAAATGACAGTGCTTCTGGGTATTCTGGACAAAAGACGAATTCCCGGCACGGGCCGCATCCGACAGGCTGTTATCTTCACCAGATTTTACGACACCCTCACCGATATTGTTGACCGGCTCCGCCGCATTGATCCATGTATGCGTATCGGCATATTTTCAGGTCAGGGAGGAAAAGTGGTCAGTGATCCGTTGCCATCAGGGCCTTATGACGGGCCACGGACGGCCAGCCAACTGATCCGCATTAACCGGGAAGAGGTCAGACGCCGATTTTTACGCGGGGAGATTGACATTCTGGTCTGCACGGACGCTGCCGCGGAAGGTCTGAACCTCCAAAGTGCGGATCTGCTGGTCAATTTTGACCTGCCGTGGAATCCCATGAAGGTTGAGCAGCGTATCGGGCGTATTGACCGCATTGGCCAGGTGCATGAGAAGATATATGTTCATAATCTGTGCTATGCCGGCTCTGCTGAGGAAATCGTTTATGGCAGGCTTCTCAGCCGTATTGTCCAGGCAGGCGACATTGTCGGAACTCAGCAGTTGTCTTTATTGCCCGTCACCCGGGAAGATTTCAAAAATCTGGCGGAAGGGAAACTCACTGAAACCGAATTGGAAAGAAAAGCGGAAAAAGAGGCGAAACTGACGAGAGAGCGGTCCGCAAGCCGAGAAATCCCCCCTGAAGATATTTACAATATCTACCTTAGAATGAGAAAATCGTCAGGTGTCACTCGTCCGTCGTCAGTTGAGCAGACAATGGGCAGCGGGCAGCGAACAACAGACACATCGCCTGTCACGCTTGATTCGATCTGGAACGCTCTGTCTGGTTCAGCTTGGCTGCGTGACCTCGGGTGCAGCATTTTTCCGGATAAGGACAGAAAGATGCTGAGGATTGAGAATATTCCGGGGATTCCGGACGGCACATTGCTGACCGCATCTCGCAAAACTTATGAATATGGGTTGAAAGAGATCAGCGATGAGATTCATTTTGCTTCTTACGGAGATGCTGTCTTTGATGCGCTTTTGGATCATGTTTCAGGGTTTGATATGCCGACGTGTATCCGGCGATTGGAGACTGACGCATCAGAATACGGCGGGCAGTTGACAGGCTACGCGGCAGCATGCTTTGATCGGCATGGCAACCCGGGAACCAAGCTTGTCATCTCTTATGATGATATCGAAACACTGGAAATAAATGAATCCGCAGAATTAACCGCGGCAGACCTCGAACCGTTGCAGAGGGAGCTGGATACATTGGCAGAAGCCGCTTTCAGGCATATCCGCATTTCAGACTCGGTTGAATCCATGAACAGCAGGGCAGCCACATCACAGACGCTTCTGAATTACATGATCGTCAGTTCTCTTCTGCGGATCAGGCAAAAATTCGGAATGGGCGAAGTGCATTTCTGGGCTGAGGTGAAACGTATTGAAGAGAGATATAAAAACGAGGATTTCCAGCAGATATCGGATATCGAAAAAGAGAAGGCGCAGAAACTTCAAGGCGTTCTTTTTGATGTTCAAATTCCTGCTTCGGGAGACAAGGCAATCATCAAGACTCCTGCATTTCTGATAATGAGCGCCCTTGACACCGTCTGTCAACTGGCACATCGGATGCGGAGAAAAAAATCCGATCTGCTGACAGTTGATGTGTTAAGCCGGATGGATCGGGAAATGAACAGGCTGTCGGGCCTGCTGGACTGACAGTTCTTTGATTATAGAGGGGGCGCATAAACTCCGATTTCAGCCTTAAATATTTCGCATTAAAACCCAAGCCGGACGGGATTTGCAATCCCGTCCGTGACGTTTTTTTGCTCACGGCCCAGTCCCAAGCCGGACGGGATTTGCAATCCCGTCTGTGACGTTTTTTTGTTCACGGCACCGCCTAAAGGCGGAACTACGAACTTCCAAGCCGGACGGGATTTGCAGAAAAACAGGGAAACGGATCCGAACGAATCTGTTTGGGTCTCATCATCTGAAAAGCGGATTCAGTCTCCGGCTCCGGATACATCGGGGATTCATCAAACCAATGGCGCATTTCGGAACCCGCACAATATCATCTTGACCGGTATACCGAGATCCGGCACAACGCTGGCCTGTCTTCTGTTAAACAGACTGAATAACCTGGTCGCGCTGAATGAGCCGATCAGGAGAGCGCATCTTCTTGAATCATCCCCAGACCATCTGCAAATCAAGTGTGAATCCCGGCAGAACATCCTCACCGGACAGGCTCTGCGGGGATTGCAGTCTCTCTGTTTCCCGCGTCTGGCGCCAAATTTCCACCCGGCGATTCTTGCGGTCAATCAGCCAGCCCAGTCTGACGCCATTGTCCATATATTCTTTCATCTTCTCCCGCAGGACTTTCAGACGATCGGTGGGAGACATCAGTTCCAGAACAAAATCCGGGGCAATGGGCGGAAACTTCTCCCGCTGCTCCGGAAGGAGCGATTCCCACCGTTCTTTTCTGACCCAGGAAACATCCGGCGAGCGGTCTGATCCGCTGGGAAGTTTGAATCCGGTGGAAGAATCAAAAACTTTGCCCGGTTGGGTTTTCCGGTTCCAGATTACAAATTCAGCCGTGATTTCGGCATTCCGTTCTCCGGTCTCTCCGCCTGTGGGGGACATGATAATCAGTTCTCCTTTGCTGTGTTCAAGTTTGATATCCGGGTTATTTCGGCATAAACGATAAAACCGTTCATCAGTCATTTCACACACTGAGTTTAAATTAAGGGTATAAGCGATCATTTTTTTTCTCCCATATACAAGGTACTTTTAAAAAAGCAGGTGATCCGAAAGTTGGACAGGTACAATCTGATTAGCAAATTTTCCCTTATCCGCCGCGATATTCCAGAGACTGTATTTCCTCTCATCATCTCGCTGAAGCATTCAGACATTCAAAACGGATTATAATCTCTCCTGTAGTCAATACTTTTTTGAACTTTCAGAACCACTGAAATTTACCGCCATACCCCGCATCCATTATAATCATTTATATTGTTTCAAAATCAAGAAAATTTTTCTTTATTCAAATCCCATTTTTATAATATTAAAGTAAAGCCATTGGTTTGTCAAGGGTTTTCAGTGCAGTTATCGGTTGCTGATCTTAATTAATTAATTAAAAATGTCAGGTGAAGCCGCTCCAATTCAAGTCTTGTCTGTGACTGACGCTGAACTTTCCAATTTCCGTTTAACCCGCGATAAAAAATATTGCAAATCCCATCATCATTTTTCTGATTATAATGGACTCAAGTTTCGCATCCTCTGATTGGTGTGGAACCTTTCAGCGCATCAGTGAGAATCTCAATATAGGTCTGAAAGTCGCCCCCCAGTTTCAAAAATACTGAATATGTTTCAAAACTGACGACAAATCCCCCGACTGCTCAGTCAAATACAGGATATGCTGAAGGCGGAATCACGAACTTTTTGATTATAACTGAGGCTCATCAGTGAATCTTGAAAATCAGTATGCTGTCATCTGCTGAAGACATATTTGTCGATTTTTATAACGACTTGAAAATATTAAATATTTTTATTTTAAAAAGATCAGTGGATGCATACTCGACATTTTACCCTTGATTTTTTCCCGTTAAGCATATAAAAACATCTGACTTACAGTTCAGACTGATTTGTAAGGTTTCACTTGATGTTCAGGTTTTTTGTTTTTAACTCTGTAAACCTTGACAGTAAAAAAGTTCAAAGTTGAAAATGTATCCGTAAATCACAGAGTCCCCGTAATTTTTGCAGAATGGCAAAAAAAATGAAAATGTATCTGTAACTCGCTGAAATCATTGAATATCAGATACTGCGCCGGGAATATCGGTGCCATTGATTTCAACAGGTTGGGGGACTTATGGCTGTCAGGTATGCTGAAATGTGTTAAAAACAAAATATCCGGCTTTTCAGATTTTTAAAGTTTAACATACTGAATTTATTGATCAGGCCAAAAACTACCTGTTTAAAAACTATCAGTAAATTCAGCCAGCCGGAAAACCTGATCATCAGGTTTCAAAAATCCCAATGCAGAGAGGAGCACACTAAATGACTGAAATAGTGGAAAAATTAAGAAACATTGCGATTGTGGGCCATGGGAATGCCGGAAAAACATCACTGACTGAGGTCATGCTTTTTAAGGCGGGGGTCACCAATCGGCTGGGACGTGTGGAAGACGGTAACACAGCAACAGACTTTGAGCCTGAGGAACTGAAACGTCAGATCAGCATCAGCAGCGGATTTCATCAGTACAGTTCAAAAAAATACACCGTAAACCTTATAGACACCCCCGGTGATCAGAACTTTCTTTCAGATACCAAACTATGTATGCAGGCTGCCGAAGGCATTGCCGTGGTAATTGACGCCGTGGACGGCGTAAAAGTTCAGACAGAACAGGCATGGGATTTTGCAAAAGAATTCAATTTGCCCTGCATGATCTTTGTCAACAAACTGGACAGGGAACGGGCAGATTTTTCCCGGGTGGTGAAGGATGCAACAGAAATTTTTGATGATCCGAAACCGATCATCCTGCAACTCCCCATCGGATCAGAATCCGATTTCAGAGGGGTTGTTGATCTGTTCAGCATGAAAGCGTTTCTGTATGACGAAAGCGGAAAGGCAACTGCCGGGGATATTCCTTCTGATATGCAGGAAGCAGCCGAGACTGAAAGGGAGGCCCTGATTGAAAATGTGGCAGAGGCCGATGATGAGCTCCTTGAACGGTATCTTGAAGGGGAAACCCTTTCGGATGAGGATATCAGCGCAGCTTTGAGAAAAGGGACAGTATCCCGCGCCTTTTCCCCGGTTATCTGCGGCTCTGCCACGAACAATATCGGGGTTGATCTTCTCATGGATTTTATCCTCAGTTCGATGCCTTCCCCCATTGACAGAAGCCCCAGAATCGGCGAGGATCCGGATACCGGAAATGAACTTGAACGCGCGCCTGATCCGGACGCGCCCTTTTCCGCTTTCGTGTTTAAAACCGTTGCCGACCCGTATGCCGGGCGCCTTACCCTGTTCAAAATTGTTTCGGGAAAACTGGGAGGCGACGGAACATTCTATAACACCACAAAAGACGCAAAGGAACGCTTCAGCCAATTGCTGAAAATTCTCGGCAAGGAGCAGAAGCCGGTAACAGGAGCCGTGCCCGGTTCCATTGTCGCTGTGGCCAAACTCAAGGAAACCACCACAGGAGACACGCTCTGTGCGGATAACGCCAAGATCAGATTCCAATGTGCGGAACCGCTTCCCACCCTTATCTCTTACGCTATCATGGCCAAAGACAAGGGAGATGAGGATAAGATATTCATTTCCCTGACAAGGCTTCTTGAGGAGGATACTGCTCTGAGGATTGACCGGAACGCTGAGACAAAGGAGATTCTCTTATCCGGGATGGGGCAGGTCCACATTGAAGTCACGACCGAAAAGCTTAAAAGAAAGTTCAATGTTCAGGCGCAACTGAAAACGCCCAAGGTTCCCTACAGGGAAACTGTCAAAAAGAAGGTCAGGGTCCAGGGAAGGCACAAAAAGCAGACTGGCGGACACGGTCAGTTCGGCGACTGCTGGATTCAGTTGGAGCCGTTGCCAAAAGGTCAGGGATTTGACTTTGTTGATAAAATTGTCGGCGGATCCATCCCCAGGCAATATATCCCTGCTGTTGAAAAGGGGGTTATAGAGGCTTCCCAGCGAGGCGTACTCGCGGGGTTTCCATGCGTTGATTTCAGGGTAATCCTGGATGACGGTTCCTTTCACGCGGTGGATTCTTCTGAAATGGCGTTCAAGGTTGCTGGCTCGCTTGCCTTCAAAAAAGCGGTGGAACAGGCCCAGCCGGTGCTGCTGGAACCCATCATGGAAATCACCATTATCACTCCGGATGAATATATGGGTGATATCATGGGGGATCTGAACGGAAAACGCGGCAGGGTTCTGGGGATGGACACCAAGGGGAAAAATCAGGTGATTAAGGCTAATGTTCCCATGTCCGAGTTTCTGACGTATGCACCGGACCTCAGATCAATGACAGGGGGCCGCGGCATGTTTTTCATTGAGTTTTCCCATTATGATGAAGTGCCGGCCCAGCTCGCGGAAAAGATTGTGGAGGAAATTAAGGCGAGTAAAGAATAAAAAGGAAAGTGGAAAGTAAAAAGTCCTTCCGGCTTTCAGCTTTTCACTTTTTATCAGCCCCAGTATTTTATCGGACGGGGTTTGTAATTTGCCGGACGGGGTTTGTAATTTGCCGGACGGGGTTTGTAACCCCGTCCGCAACATTTTTTTGGACCCTGCCGGACGGGGTTTGTAACCCCGTCCGGCAATCGGGCATTTACCATTCATAATTCATAATTCATAATTCATTTCCCCCGCCAAGGCTTCCCCTCTTTATAAGCGTTCAGATGTTTTTTATATATTGACAGATTTTCCGCATCACCGTTGCCCATCATGGTGATGATTCTTTGCATGACCCTGACCGCATCCTCAAACTTGCCGACTTCGGCATAAGCCGCAGCCAGCGTATCCAGGATAGAAGCGTCAGGAGTAAGTTCCAAGGCTTTCTGTGCCAGCCTGAGCGCCTTGATGCCGCTCCGATATTCAGGAACCGGGCAGGTTGCCAAAAGCCATGCCAGATTATTGTACGTCACCGCGAAATCCGGATTTGCTTCCAGTGCCCTGACATAGTCTTTGATGGCCCTGCCATAATCGCCTTTTTTACGCCAGGCACTCCCCCGGTTGTCATAGATTGCGGCCTCGCCCGGGCTCAGTTCCATGGCCTTTGTAAAATCGGCAATGGCTTTTTCATAGTCGCCTTTCTTTCCCCATGCGTTCCCGCGATTATGATAGGCTTCCGAATGATTCGGGTTTAATTCAACAACTTTTGTATAATCGGCAATGGCCTTGTCAAATTTGCCTCTCATCTGCCAGGCGTTTCCCCGGTAATTATAAGCTCTTTCAAGGTCCGGATTCAGTTTCAGCACCTTGGTGTAATCTGAGATGGCTTTTTTCGGATTCCTTTTTTCTTCCCACATCTGCGCCCTGTAGAAATATGCCCCAGTGTATAGCGAATCCATCTTTAAAACTTTGTTGAAAGCCTTTATGGCCCGGTCATAATCACCTTTGCCAGCCCACGCCACCCCCTCATCAAACACGCTTTTCGGGGTTATGGGATTTGCGGCCTGTTCATCCGAAAGGCTGTCATTGCGGGAGTGGCATCCGATAAACAAAAGGGCATTGATGATTAAAATTAAAAAGGATAAAGACAAAATTCTTATCATTTTTTTCATTTTATTCCTCCGAATCAACTGAAACAATTTAATTTTAATGGATTCCAGCTTCCGAGTGAAAATGGCGGAAACAGGCAGCTTGCCGAAAAAACGAATATTTTGAAACAACATGGTATAAAAAGCACAGTTCTTTCTTTTAGTCAAGACAGATGATTTTCAGTTTGATTCGGCCGGAAATTCACAAGTTGGATACTTTTTATCCAGTTCAAATTTTGTATGCACTCTGGCCGGATATTTTTTATCCATTATTTTTTCCCTTGATGCCCGGTTCGGGTTGGCAAATCCGAACCATCTGCCTCCCCTGACGCTCGGTTCGGATTGCCAAATCCGAACCGTCTGCTGGATTTGGCAATCCGGCAGGAGCGGGGAATGGGAGCATGGAATGAGAGGCAGGAGCAGGGAATGGGAAAAAATAAAAAATTTGTCTTGTTTTGTCAATACATTTCATATTATATTATTTTTGTATGATGGTTTTGGTACACAATTTGCTTATATCAATTTCAGCAAAGTCAGTCGTCAGATTCGGTTTTCCCCTTCAAGTCGGGTTACCGGTATCCTTTATTAATGGATGTTGAAATTAAAAAATTAAGGAGGTGATAGAAAAATTTGATAGTGAACATCAGCCGTCAGTTTGGAAGCAAAAACTGAGAAAGTCGGTTTTCAGAAGCGTATTTTTATGTTAAACTTAAATAAAAAAGGAGCTTGTAATAAAAATGAAAAAGAATGGTGTAAAAAAGATAATTATGGTTTTGGTTGCATTTGCCGTTGCAGGACTTGGAGCAAATGCTTTTGCGGGATGTGGAGGCAATTGCGGACAAGGTCAGCGGGGAGATTGCCCGGTTTACGATGGAGAACTGGGCGAGGATAAAATTCAGGAGCTGGATCAGGAACGCAAAGCTTTTTATGAGGCGACAGAGTCCCTCAGGCAAAGTATGGATGAAAAAAGTGCTGAAATAAGTAATGAGCTTGCCAAAGAAACTTCTGATGTCGAAAGACTTTCAGAGTTGCAAAAGGAAGTTTCTGATCTCAGGTCCCAGTTCGGCCAAAAACGGCTTGAACACATTATCAAAATGAAAGAGATCAACCCCAACTTCAGCCGAAAAGCTCAGGAATGGAACTGTGGCGGCTATGGTCGCGGCAATCGTGGCGGTTGTTTAAGGTAAAGCTTTAAAACCAGTACAGAAAACATCTCATCTCCTTGATAAGCCCAGGAAGGGTCGGATGTAAAATAAGACCCTGCCT
>Ga0190283_1000758_pt1 | contig 16044 bp, 10 predicted proteins | sample 48691801_MG_FD_161669 | JGI IMG/M metagenome (GOLD analysis project Ga0190283, IMG submission 161669) | Hydrothermal vent microbial mat bacterial communities from Southern Trench, Guaymas Basin, Mexico - 4869-18-0-1_MG | ecosystem: Environmental > Aquatic > Marine > Hydrothermal vents >...
TTCTGTTTGTTCATTGATTTCTACCATACCGATACTCACTCCGGTGGCAAAAATACTGTCCTGCCAGTTGAATCGGAAATTACGCAAAGTATCCACCAGCTTGGTGACGACAGGATCTGCCTGGTGCAGTGAACAGCTATTTAGCAATAGTCCGAATTCATCTCCGCCAAGGCGTGCCAGAAAATCACTGTGCCTGATGTTTTTCTTCAGCAAATCAGCAATGGTTCTTAGAAGGTCGTCACCCGCCAGGTGGCCACAGGTGTCGTTGATGACTTTGAACTGGTCCAGGTCAAGATAACAGAGTACGTGATGGGTGCCTTCCATCTGGGATTCAACCAGCATCTCGCGAAACTTGTGTTCAAATGCCTGCCGATTATGCAAGCCTGTCAAGGTATCGTGGTTGGCCAGGTAGTCCAGTTGTTTTGCCATCGCTCTGGAATTGGTTTCATCACGGAACATGATCACTGCGCCGCTGATGACGCTGTTTTCGAACAGTGGTGATACAGAATATTCTGCAGGGAAGGAGCTATTGTTTTTACGCCACATCACATCCTCATCCGTACGGCTGCTTCTGCCCTGGTGGTAGGCAAAAAAGACAGGGCTTTCCTCTCTTAGATAGAATGTTCCATCTATGCGTGTATGAAATAACCGTTTGTGGATATCGACTCCGAGAATTTCCTGTTGGGTATAGCCCAGCAATTCAAGTCCCGCCGGGTTGATGAAAGTGCAATGTCCGTCAACATCGACACCGATGATGCCTTCGTTTGTTGATTCAAGGAATCGACGGTTCTTCTCATTCACCTGTTGTAACGTTTGATGTTTTAATACCAGTCTGCCGTGTCGGGATTTTAGATTGGCCAGATCCCAGCGATTCTGTGCAAGCGCCTGCAAGGTGGCTGAAAATGAATGTTGAATGTTCAGGGCGACGAATGGCAGCATGGCTGTAGCTGTTGTTACCAGAATTGATAAACCATAGTGAACATCAGCATAAGAATACAGAAACAGACCAACCGCCGAAGGCGCAAGCGCTGGGAAAATAAAAGCAAGATTGGCCGAAAACAGATATGAAGTTGTTGCAGTCGCAACGGAGGCTACTCCGATGATGACAGCTATCATAAATGCCTGGTATACCAGGTTGCTGTTGACAATTACCAGTAGTGCAAATCCACCCCAGCTGATGCCATGAATTAAACTCAGGAAAATTGCAGTGCGTAGCAGGCGTTGAAGATTTGGCTTTGATGGTTGATAGTGTTTTGCTGTCCAGTAACGCGCCAGGTTGATCAGAACAATCATGGCTACCCAGGACACAAGGATTGCTGGTTTTAATACAGGAAGCAGGATGATTGCGACCAGTAAAGCCATAACGACAGCAGCAATAGCCGTAATACCTGTGTGACGGTAGAACAGCTGTAATCGTTCGGGAAGATCATTCTGGTATTCCAGCTGATAGTCCAGATTTATCTCATTCTTGAAATTTCCAGTCGGCACTGTTTGGTTCATCGCATTCATTTGCAGCCTCCGGGCTAACCCTTCACGCAGGGTTTGTATGCCTTCTATGTCGCAGCTTCTGTGCCAGGACAGATGGTGAGGTGATAACTTCAGTAAAATCAATGGGTAAGCAGGTTTTTGATGAGGTCTATAGAATCTAAAACAGTTGCGACATTTGTCGCAGAAAATAACAGAGAATTAGAGATACAGCGTAGTTACAGGGTTCTCTGCGTGTAGCGATTTGTCTGACCGCAACGAATGTCGCAAGCCTTTTCCACTTAAATTGATGGATCCGGGTTTATGAATGCTTAATCGGAAGTAATACGGTGAAGGTTGTTCCTGTTTCAGCTTGTGAGTCAACAGAAATAGTGCCGTGAAACTGGCGCAGGAGGTTATAGGTGATTGCCAGCCCTAATCCCGTCCCTCCCTGCGATTGTCTGGTTGTGAAAAAAGGATCATATAACTTGGATAGATGCTCAGGTTTAATACCACAACCCTGATCCCTGATTTGCAACACAGCCTGTTGTTGTGCGTTATTAAAGTTTGTGGAAACTGAAACACCCTGTGTTTTGTCTGTAAGACTTTCAAGCGCATTGGTTAAAAGATTCACTACGATTTGCTCGAAATACTGACGATTTCCGCTAAATTCAGGGATGTCCGCGGCCAGGTCTGTTGTAAAAGCGTCTGTTCTCTTTTTAATGAGATGCGCGAGGAGATTAAGCGCGCTTTCTACCGCCTCATTAAAGTTGAAGTGTGTTGTAGCATGCTCATCCTGAGGACGCGAAAAATCTTTCAGATCAGTGACAATACGATTAATGCGAATTGAAGCGTCATGGATGTCCTGCAACAAAACAGGAAGGGTCTCGCGTATTTCATCCTCCGGAAGTCCGCCAATTGTTTTGCCCTGGTTTTCATCGGTTTGTAATCGTCGCTCGATATCGGGCCATGCCTTACTCAGTATTTCGGCATTAATCTGTATCAGATGATTTGGGTTGTTGATTTCATGGGCAACACCGGCGACCAGTGTACCTATGGCTGTCATTTTATTCGCCTGTAGCAGTTGCAGTTCCTGTTGCCGGGTTTTTTCTTCAAGCTGGATTTTTTCGGTAATGTCGCGTGTCATCACTACGATACAGGTTTGGCCTTTGAGATTAATGAGGTTGGCGGTTAACAGGCCGGTACGCATTTCTCCTGATTTTATTCTGAACGTTATGACCTGATCGCGGACAGCCTGATTTTTCTGGATCTGCTCCCTGAACTCTGAAAGTTGTGACTCATCCGTCCATATCCCCAGCTCGACCGGGCTGTGACCCAGCACCTCGTCTCTGGTATAACCGCTTATCTGCTCATAACTTTGGTTTATTTCCAGGTACTTTCCTTCTGGTAGTGTCGTAAAAGTGATGGCGTCTGGGCTGGAGGAAAATGCCTTGGAAAATTTTTCTTCGGAATCCCGCAGGGCCTGTTCCGCCTGTATGTGCTCAGTCATATCTGTTGCTGATACCCAGGAGCTTTTTAGCTCGTTTCCTTCGACAATACCGATTGCGTTATATAACAAACTTACGTCTTTCCCACTGTTGTCTTTCACGTGGATCAGTATGCCGTGCACCTTGTACCCCGAGCGGACATATTCTTCGATACCGCGCATACTTTCCGGACTATTTTCATCAATATGATGGCTAAACTTATTACCTATGTAGTCTGCTGGTTGTTGATATCCGAGCAGCCTGCTATAGACCGTATTTGCCTCTTCTATGATGCTGCTTTGCATTATCAATGCGACCTGTTCATCCGCTGGTAGATCGACAGGAATGGGAGGATCATGTCTGACATGGAGAATGCCAGCAGTATTGGTTTCAAAGAACTTACGATAGTGTGCCTCGCTAGTGCGTAATGCCTGTTCGGTTTTATACTGTGTTGTAATATCCTGAATGGTACCGAAGAGGCTACTTACCAAACCCTCTTCATCCAGAACAGGTTGCGCCTGAACATTGACCCTCCGGATCTCATGATTTCTTCTGCGTATCTTGAAGGATACTTCAAAAGGCTGATGATTTTCCCTGACGCTTTTTATGCTGCGGATAACCAGTTTGCGATCTTTCGTAGGGAGGTAAGTTGCAAATAATGCTCCGGTCGGCCTGAATGTGTTTGGCGTCGAACCAAGAATTCGGAATACTTCGTCACTCCATTCAATTACATCGGATTTGAAGCTCCATTCCCAGTGTCCCAAATGTGCAATGGCCTGTGCATTGGCCAGCCTGCTGCGGCTGGTATGCAATGAAGCGGTGCGTTTTTCGACCTGCTGCTGCAGGGTGCGATTCCAGATAAAAAATAGCATTAATAAAAATAGCAGGACTAATCCGACTGCGGCCAGGGTGCGTAGCCAGGGTCGATAGTCTCTGTGCTTAATGTATTTGTCCTGCATCCAGCCTTCGGCAATTTTAAATTTCTCGGCTTCTGTCAGCGTCGCCACAGCTTTGTTGAGTATGCTGTATAACTCCGGCAACTCCTTGCGCACCCCGAGGCCAATTTTTACTGCCACTGGTACCTGTCCTGTTATTTTTAAGTTATTCAGTCCCATTTGGTTGATGTGATAGCTGCTCAGGTTGAAAGAGGAGATGAATGCATCGACTTCACCGGTGGAAACACCCAGAAGCGCTTCCTGAATGTTTTTGACTTTAATAAATTCAATATCCGGGTATTTTTCGAAAATTTGCCAGATATAACCATAACCTTCAATTACAGCTATGCGCTTATCTGCGATTTCATAAAGATCTGATATAAACTCTTTCTGTTCATTACGCATAACGATGGCTATAGGATATTCCAGATAGGGAGCCGTGAAATTCATGGCATTTTTTATTGCATCGTTACCTACATCGTCCGATAAAACATCAACTTCACCTTCATTAGCCATACGGACGGCATCCAGCCAGTTTTTGCTGGGAATGCGGTTGAATTGAAGCCCGGTACGTGTCTCAATTAGTTTGATGATTTCACTGACGATACCGATATACTCTTCGTTCTCATTGAATGCTTCAAATGGCAACCAGTTGGGGTCACCGGTAAATTTAATCACCGGATTTTTAGACAGCCATTGCTGTTCATCCGCGGACAGGATAATTCTGATATCTGTTGCTCTGGATGGCTCTATGGCAGTCACCCAGCGTCTGAGAATGACGTTGATTTCTTCGGTTGAAACGGAATTGAGTGTCTTTTGCAGAATACTCGCAAGCACTGGATTGTGTTTCGATATACCAAGCTGCAAGACCGCGCTGCGGATAGGCACATCGCTAGTCAGGATGCGTAAGTTCGTCAACTGATTCTGATCGATTAAATAGGTGGCGACTTCGGCGCTGCCTATGAAAGCATCTGCCTTTCGATTCTGTACCGCTTGCAATGCTTCGAGGATAGAGTCCACTTCCAGGTGATTGAAATCAGGATAGCGGACACGTAGTAGTTCGATATCGGCGTAGCCGGATGGAATAGCGACACGCTTGTGGTTGAGATCACTGAGTGATTGAATGTCGGGGGTATCATTGCGGGTGACTATCCCCACCGGTGACAGGGCGTAAGGCGTGGTAAAAATAAAGTCTTTCTGTCGGGATGGTGTTTGTGTAATGGCAACGGCTGCGGTGAGATCGCCGACCCGTACAGCATCCAGCATGTCTGTCCAGCCCAGGTCGGGAATGACTTCGAAACTGACGCCCAGGCGATCACCCAGAATTTTTATCATATCGGCGGAAACACCCACATGGCGGTTCTGTTCGTCGACAAAGTCATAGGGCGGCCAGTTGGATTCTCCGCCCACTTTAATAACCGGATGGGACTGGAGCCAGGCGCGTTCTTCGTCGGTCAGTGGTATTTCCTGTAGCCGGGTAGCATCCGTTACGGGTATCCACTTTCGGCGGATTGACTGGTGCCGTTCAAAACTGATGTGATTCAAGGCTTTCTGCATCAGTTGTTTGAGGATTGGCCAGTCCCGCCGCACCGCGATATGAAATGTTGAATCGGGGAAGGGTGCACGTGCGGCAATTTTCAGATTGGTCATGAGATTGCGGTCGATCAGATGGCTGACTATGGCGCGTGGACCGACATAGACCTGTGCCTGACCGGTTGATACTGCCTCCAGAGCTTCCACCGTGTTGTCGAAAGTGAGTAAGTTTAACTGTGAATAATGCTTGCGAAGCTCGGTTTCCAGAAAATGCGCGGATTCAATGGCGACAACTTTCAGGTTGCTGTCCCTAAGTGTCATGATGCTGGCATCTTTACGAGTAACTATGACGTTTGGGGAGAGAAAATACGGTTGAGTAAAGTCGAGGAAATCCTGCCGTTCCCTGGTAATGCTGGCTGCAAAGACTGCATCCAGTTCTCGATGGCGCAACATTTCCAGCTTTTCTTTCCAGGGGGTCTGCATTTCAACAAGGAAATGAACGCCCAGTAGCTGACTGATCTGCTCCAGATACTCAGCTGAGGTACCCTGGAGTTTTCCATTCTCGCCGGCAAATTCAAAGGGAGGCCAGTCGGCTTCTGCGCTGAGACGAATGACCGGATGCGAGGACAGCCAGGCCTGTTCTTCTTCTGTCAGCTCCAGTGGCGCTGTTTGCCTGGCTGTAGTTTCAGTAGCGGCAATACTGATCGAAAATATCAGTACTAAGGTAAAAAACAATCCTGTCTGTTTCAGCCATGTCATGCCGCATCATTCTTGAGCCAATGTTTTAAGTCAAGCGGATTGAAATCTCAGGAATCACTGTTTTTTCTAACCAGCCGTTTGTTCAGCGCCTGTCGGGACATTCCTAAGATAGAAGCAGCAATGCCCTGATTACCTTCCGCACGTTCCAGTGCTTTGTCTATGAGGTATTGCTCTGCTTCCTTAAGCGTGGGCAGGCGATCGGGAAAAAGGTTTTCCAGGCGATCAGGCTCCAGTGCAGTCTGATTTTCGGAAGCCGTGACACTCGGTTGGCCTATGGCCTCACGAAAACTGGACATGGAAAGTACGCCACCTTCGTGCAGGGCAACTGCGTTGTGAACCATGCTTTCGAGCTCGCGTACATTTCCGGGGAAAGCATAGGATTTGAGCAAGGTGATCAGCTCGGGAGGTGGTGTAGGTATTTTTTTGTCCAGAGAAGCAGATGCTTTTTCCAGAAAGTGCATCATCAGCAATGGCAGGTCATCTGTACGTTCACGCAGGGGTGGGATATGAATTCGATGAGCGTGCAGGCGATAATACAGATCTTTGCGGAATGTACCCTGTTCGGTTAATGCATCGATATCACAATGGGTGGCAACGATAATTCGTGCGCTGCTTTGGCCAGGAGTGTCAGAACCAATCGGGAAATAGCTGTGTTCCTGTAACAGCCGCAGTAATTTGATTTGTGATGATGCGGTCAGATCACCAATTTCATCCAGAAACAGGGTGCCATCTTCTGCACGGGCCACCAGTCCTTTGCGCGCTTTGTCGGCGCCGGTAAAAGCACCCTTCGTGTGGCCAAATAAAGTATCAGCAAAAATGCTGTCATCCAGTCCGGCCACATTATCTGCGACGAAATTGCCGGTGTTGGGCAGTAATTCATGCATGGCACGGGCAAATAATTCTTTGCCAGTGCCTGTTTCACCGGTAATCAAGACCGGCTGGGTTGATGTGGCAATTGCCTCCATGTAGCGAAAAATCGCCTGCATTTCGGCGTTTTGTGTGATGATATTTTCAACCGCATTCGGGTTTTGAAGTTTACTGGATAGCAGACTGCGCTTCAGGGAGCTGACTTCATTTTGCAGGCTATGGATTTCCAGTGCGCGGTGTAATGATGACACCAGTCGTTCCTTGTCAACGGGTTTTACCAGGTAGTCATAAGCCCCGGATTGCATGCACTGCACGGCTGTTTCTATATCGTTCACAGCAGTCATGATAAGCACGGGAATTTCCGGGTGGTCTGCTGAAATCTGTTCGAGCAACTCGATACCGGACATCCCGGGCATGGTTAGATCCAGCACGATTACCGCGACCTGTTCCTGATCGAGTAGCGGCGTGACCGCCTCACTCCTGTCCAGTGTCAGGACCTTCTGGAATCCTTCTGTGCGCAACAACAGGCTGGTGCTTTGCAGGATCTTGGGTTCATCATCGACCAGCAGCACCGGCTGTTGGTTAATTGTGTTCTTGTTGTGATGTTGGCTCATGGTATAAAGCTTTTGTGACTAGTTTCTAATCCCGGTTCCCCTGTTTAACATGACCAGACAAAAAATAAACAATACGGTAATAAAAGCCAGGATGATGGCATAGGATATCCACAGGCTGATATCGCTCACGCCGAGCACACCATAGCGAAAAGCATTGATCATATAAAGAATCGGGTTGCCCATTGAAACTTTTTGCCAAAAAGCTGGGAGCAGGGTAACGGAATAAAAAATTCCACCCAGGTAGGTCAAAGGCGTCAAAACAAACGTCGGGATGATGGAGATATCATCGAAACTTTGTGCAAATACACCATTGATAAATCCTGCCAGTGAAAATAGCGTTGCGGTTAATATGGCGACACTGATGATGACCCAGAAATTATGGATATGCAGATCGCTAAAAAATAGTGACACTATGGTTACCGCGACACCGACGCTCAACCCGCGTGCAACTCCCCCGCCGAGATAACCAAGAAGAATAATATAGTTAGGTACAGGGGAAACCAGCATTTCCTCAATGCTGTGGGAGAATTTTGAAAGGTAAATTGAGGAAACAACGTTGGCATAGGCGCTGGTAATAATCGCCATCATGATCAGGCCAGGCACGATGAAATCCATATAGTTGAATCCCTGCATTTCACCAATACGAGAGCCAATCAGTCCACCAAAAATCACAAAATATAATCCGGTCGTAATCATGGGTGGAAAAATTGTTTGCAACCAGATACGGGAAAAACGCAGGACTTCCTTGATCAGGATTGTATAGAAGGCGGTGAATTTATCTCTTGTGTTCATGCGTATGTTATTTCATAAATAAACAGTTGTTTCGACGCAAAGGCGCAGAGTGCAAACATCAGATCAATGCTTTTCCAGCTGATTTTTTTTTCCAACCATCTGGATAAACAATTCTTCAAGTCTACTGCTTTTATTCCGCAGGCTGCTGATTTCAAGATTTGCAATAGTTAGTTTCTCAAAAACATGATTGAGAGAAACCGATTTATCGACGCTGATTTCCAGTGTGTGTGTATCGCGTTGATGCAATGACAGTTCGGGAATATCAGGTAAAGTTTCGATTGGAGTTACCAGATCGAGTATAAATGTTTCGGTATGCAGGGTCGTTAAAAGTTCCTTGACGGTCGTGTTTTTGATTATTTTACCGTGATCAATAATTGCAATATTGCGGCAGAGGTTTTCCGCTTCTTCAAGATAATGCGTCGTCAGAATGATGGTTGTTCCACGCTTATTGATCTCCAGCAGAAACTGCCACATCGAACGGCGGATTTCGATATCCATACCTGCGGTAGGTTCGTCAAGAATTAATATGCGGGGTTCAGGCACCATCGCACGGGCGATCATCAGGCGACGTTTCATACCGCCGGAAAGTGTGCGCGCCTCGGCACGGCGTTTCTCCCATAAATCCAGCTGTTGTAGATAGATTTTAGCTCGTTTACGGGCCTCCTTGCGCGGTATACCGTAGTAACCAGCCTGATTGATAACGATTTCCTCAACCGGTTCGAACTGGCTGAAATTGAATTCCTGCGGCACCAGTCCGAGATAACGTTTGGCGCCTGACAAATCCTTGTCCATATCCCTGTCAAAAATTTGCACTTTGCCACTGGTTTTGTTCACCAGTGAAGTGATGATGCCGATGGTCGTAGACTTGCCAGCACCATTAGGACCCAAAAGAGCAAAAAAATCACCTTCCTGCACATCCAGGTCGATACCTTTGAGCGCGACAAAACCGCCCTTGTAGACTTTATGCAGGTTACGGATGGATAAGGCAGAGGTCATTTTTATAGGCTAGCCCGGATGTTTCATAGGAATGCAGAATTTTGGGGAAATCTCCGTGAGTCAGTTTGGACGATTTGCCGAAAAGCATAGCCATAGCTATGGTTACAGGCGAATCGTTCAAAATGGCCACTGAGATTTTTCCAAAAACTGCATAGCGGTCTACGGTAAATAGTGTACTTTGCTAATATACGATGATTCATACAATCATAAGCTTAAGTTAGATTTGAAGCGTTCCCATGAAATATCCGGGCTGTGTCTGAAAGCTGGAAATAGTATCATAACGAATAACCGCTGAAATATATGGATAACTATGTTTGATTGTTTTACCACTGATGACGCAGAAAGCGTTCTGTTAATCCCTGTGTCCTCCTCAAATCTGGATGCCTGGCTGTCAAAAGAGCCGGAAGCCATTAAGTCCTGGTTGTCGATCAATAATTTCAAGGCGAAAGTGGGCAGTTTTTGTCTATTGCCTGCTGACACAAATCAGGCCAGATTGCTGTACGGCGTGGACAAGGAGCTGGATGTCTGGTCGATAGCTGCTGCGCCAACAAAGCTACCACCGGGTTGTTATCGTATTGACGCTGACTGGGATGCTGAACAGACTTCTGATGCCATGCTGGGTTGGGCGCTGGGTAGTTATGAATTTACCCGCTATAAAAAATCAGAAAACAACAGGGCAAAGCTTGTCGTCAAGGAGCTTGATGATGTTTTATCGGCGCAAATTAGCGCCATTTACCGCGTCCGTGATCTGATCAATACGCCACCGGATGACATGATGCCACCACAGTTGTCAGACAATGCACGAGGGCTGGCAAAAAAATATGACGCAGAGTACAAAGAGATCATCGGCGATGAGTTACTGACACAAAATTATCCGGCGATCCATGCTGTTGGTCGTGCGAGTGTGCATGCACCCCGGCTACTGGAAATTGAGTGGGGCGATCCTGAACATCCACGCATTGCGCTGATCGGTAAGGGTGTTTGTTTCGACAGTGGTGGTCTGGACATCAAACCCGCACGGGGAATGCGGCTGATGCAAAAAGACATGGGCGGTGCAGCGCATGTACTGGGGCTGACTGAAATGATCATGGCGGCAAAATTACCGGTACGACTACAGGTATTGATTCCAGCTGTGGAAAACGCGATTTCCGGCAGCGCTTTTCACCCCGGTGATATCATTAAAATGCGCAACGACAAAACGGTGGAAGTAGATAATACCGATGCAGAAGGTCGTCTGGTACTGGCCGACGCGATGGTCTCAGCCTGCGAGGAAGCTCCAGAACTGGTAATTGATTTTGCCACCTTAACCGGTGCCGCCAGAGTCGCAGTCGGAACTGAAATCGCTGCGATGTTTTCGAATAATGCCGGCATCGCGACCGATATTTTATTACAGGCAGAAGCGTTTAACGACCCTGTCTGGCAATTACCCTTATATAAGCCCTATCACACGCAACTAAAAAGCCAGTTTGCCGATTTATTAAATTGTTCAACCAGTGGTTATGGTGGCGCGATTACCGCAGCCTTATTTTTACAGGAGTTTATCGACGAAAAAATTGACTGGCTGCATTTTGACGTCATGGCCTGGAACACGCGCAACCGTCCCGGCCGTCCTAAAGGTGGAGAGGCGATGGGGATTCGTGCCGTGTTTGAATGGTTGAGTCAAAAATATACCAGGGATGCTGAATAATGTTTGCTGTGATTTTTAGAGCTGAATTTGCGCGACTAGCCCGGATGTTGCACCCGAATCCGGATAGCAGGCCTGGGTACACTTTGTACTTTTCTAATATTCGCTTAACTAACTGGTTTTTATTAAAAATTGGTTATTTTCGAGCGATCGGGTGCAATATCCGGGCTAGACAATGAGTATCAGCAAACCGCATTACGCATGCGGGAGTTAGCAACAAACAAATATGACTGTATCGAGTTTATCAGTTTGACTGAGGGCGATGATGAGATTGCACTGTCATATTGGGAGGACGAAAATAAGATCAGACAGTGGAAGCAGGATGCCGAACATTTACTGGCACAGCAATCAGGAAAAGAAAAATGGTACCGGCATTATCGTGTTGAAGTTTGTAAAATTGAACGAAGCTATGCAAGCAGCTAAGAGAAATTCTGTCAGTAAAATTGACCGCCGTTTCTGCGTAGCGCCGATGATGGACTGGACTGATCGGCACGACCGTTATTTTTTACGCTTAATCAGTCGTCATGCGGTTTTATACACCGAGATGGTGACGACCGGCGCGTTAATTCATGGTGACCGTGAACGATTTCTTGCCTTTAATAAAGCTGAACATCCTGTGGCCCTGCAATTAGGCGGGGCAGATCCCAAAGAAATGGCGCAGTGCGCAAAGTTTGCAGAAGACGCCGGTTACGATGAAGTCAATATTAACGTTGGTTGCCCCAGCGACCGGGTACAGAAAGGGCAGATCGGCGCCTGCTTAATGGCAACGCCGGAAGTGGTCGCGGAGTGTGTGTCCGAAATGCTCGCTGTCACTACAATACCGGTTACTGTAAAAAACCGCATCGGGATTGATGAGCAGGACAGTTATACTGATCTGGAAAATTTTATCAGCCTGGTTGCAGCAGCGGGTTGTAAAACATTTATTGTGCATGCGCGTAAAGCCTGGTTGCAAGGATTAAGCCCAAAAGAAAATCGTGAAATTCCACAGCTGGATTACGAACGGGTTTATCGTTTAAAACGCGAGCACCCCGAGCTGGAAATTATTATCAACGGTGGCATTAAAACACTGGACGAAACCGAGCAACACTTACAGCATGTTGACGGCGTGATGATGGGGCGTGAGGCTTATCAGAATCCTTATGTTTTGGCAGAAGTTGATCGGCAGATTTATGCCGATAATTCCGAGGCCGCAGATCGTCAGGCAATTATCGCGGCCATGTATCCTTATATAGAAAAACAGTTGCAACAGGATACTTATTTAAAACATATCGCCAGGCATTTGTTAGGCTTGTTCCATGGTCAGCCGGGTGCACGCGGCTGGAGGCGAACGATTAGTGAGCAGGCTTATCAAAAGGACGCAGGCCTGGAAGTTCTGGATAACGCACTTTTGCATGTGACACAGAATAAAGGGCAGCCCTAAACAAGAGGAAATTTCATGAGCAAACTCGAGACCATCATACAACCCTTGCTGGATATATTTGCCGGTAAACCCTGGGTGCAGGCAGGCATCGTCGCGCTGCTGGCGTTTATCGTTGCCTACGTGTTTACCGGCGTTTTAAAGATTTTCCTCATGCGCGTGGTTAAAAAAACCTCAGTGTCATTTGATGACAAACTGGTTGCAATCATTCGACCGCCTTTGTTCTACAGCCTTTTAATGGTCGGGCTTTCCATCGCTGTTCGAATAGCACCACTGTCTGATGCCACACAGCAAACAATCATGTCAGTGCTACAAAGTATCAGCATTGTTATCTGGATGGTGTTCGCCATCCGTCTGGCAAAAATTATTTTGTACGCAGTCGCCAGCCAACAGGTAAAACCAGGGTTTATTCAACCACGTACATTGCCCCTGTTTGACAACATGGCTACCGTATTTGCAATCGCCATGGCTGTTTATATGATATTCAACGCCTGGGGTATCGACATGACGGCCTGGCTGGCATCAGCAGGTGTCATTGGTATCGCAATCGGTTTTGCAGCAAAAGACACCCTGGCCAATTTAATTTCAGGTGTTTTTATTCTCACCGATGCGCCGTATAAAATAGGTGACTATATCGTGCTGGATTCCGGCGAGCGTGGCGAGGTAACTGACATCGGTATCCGCAGCACGCGCATGCTGACTCGTGATGATGTGGAACTGACGATACCTAATTCTGTTATGGGAAATTCAAAAGTGGTCAACGAGTCCGGCGGGCCGTATGAAAAATTCCGTATTCGGATTTCAATTGGAGTTGCCTATGGTTCAAGTATGAGTCAGGTACGTGATATCTTGAACACTATCGCTAATGAAAATGAAAAGATCTGCGAGTCACCAGCCCCACGTGTTCGGTTTCGTCGTTTTGGCGAATCCAGTCTTGACTGTGATTTGCTCTGCTGGGTTGATGCTCCCTGGATGCGGGGACAGGTTGTCGATTTATTACTCGAAGAGATTTACATCCGTTTCAATGATGAAGGTATAGAGATTCCCTATAACAAACAGGATATTTATATCAAGGAGATGCCGGCGCGTGGATAGAGTGTTAAATGGACTGGTCACGTTTGCTATTAACCCGGCAAACAGCAGTTAAGCAAGCCAACGAGTACCTGACTGAATGAAACCAAAAATAGGCCTGGCACTCGGTGGTGGTTCAGCACGTGGCTGGGCACACATCGGGATTATCCGATCGCTGATAAAGGCGGGTATCAAACCGGATGTTGTCGCGGGCACTTCGATAGGTGCGCTGATAGGCGGTGCCTATGTTACCGGCTACCTCAATGAGCTTGAAGACTGGGTGACGGATTTGAGCTGGCAGGAAGTTGTGTCCATGCTCGATATTCGGCTATCCGGCGGTTTGATACACGGTGAAAAACTTCTCAAACGCCTGGGCGAAGGAATGGAAGGTATCAATATGGAATCGCTGGCTGTTCCATTTGGTGCGGTTGCCACCGACCTGGATACAGGTAAGGAAATCTGGTTACGGGAAGGCGAAGTACTGGCTGCGGTTCGTGCCTCCATCGCTCTGCCGGGTTTATTAAGCCCTTTCAATCACGATGACCGTTGGCTGGTCGATGGTGGACTGGTTAATCCTGTACCGGTTTCTTTGTGTCGGGCGCTGGGTGCAGATTATGTCATTGCAGTCGATCTGAATTCACAGGTTTTGCATCATCGCTCCATGCAAAGGCGTAACGAAGAAGAAAAGAAACGAGCACAGGTAAATCAGGTCATGACTGAAGAAGCGGGTAACCTTGATCGTCTGGGGGGACTGCTTCATGGAGTACTCGACAGGTTTCGCCAGAACGCCGATGACAAGGTGGTTACGCCTTCACTACTGGATGTTGCTGTACGTAGCATCACCATCATGTCCTCACAGATTACGCGCAGTCGTCTTGCAGGCGACCCGGCAGATATGCTCCTGCTCCCAAGGCTGGCGCATATTGGGCTGCTTGAATTTCACCGCAGTAAGGAATCTATTCATGAGGGGGTACAGGAGGTTGAACGTCATAAGGCTGCAATAGATGATATGAAACAGTTAGTTGAAGATGAAATATAATCTATAGCATTATGAATTCGTCAAGTTTAAAATTCTGCTTTTTTTAACTCGCATCATGGCTTTATCACCTTACCCGAACTATAATCCTGCGCCTCATACATAACCCCTGTTGGAGTCATCAGTAATGGCTGACAAACTGCTTATTATTATGGTGAACACTGATCCCGCCAATCCATCTGAGCTCGGTGCACCTTTCACCCAGGCAACTGTCGCGGCGGCAATGGAATATGAAGTGGAAGTTGTATTTACCGGGCGGTCCGGAGAGCTGGCAAAAAAAGGTGTGGCTGAAAAGTTATTTCTCCATGAGAACGGCGAAAAATCTGTTTATGATTACATCCATGATGCGGGCGACGCTGGCGTCAAATTTAAGGTTTGCACCTCATCCCTGGAACTCTGGGGAGACAATTTAATTCCTGAAATCGAGGAAACGGTGGGACAGGCATATATCATTAGTGAAGCCATGGATGACGATACCGTTACTTTCACTTACTAGGTCTTGTAAACACAGTTACTGCCGGAGGTCATTTTTTCGGTTATCAATGCAACAGCAATGATTCAAAAAGTGCTAGGTGTAAAAAAGTGAAGAAAATATCGGGGGCAACGTTTTATTTTAAGAAGCTTTTTCCAACGGTATGGTTTGGGTTTCTTGCGTTTTTACTAGTCACATCTCTATTTTCGGGTGCTGTAGAACAATCATTTACTTTCTTAGCAGTTCCCATAGTTCTGATAGTATTTGGATTTGTCTTTTTTAAAAAAATAGTCTGGGATTTGGCAGATGAGGTATATGATCGAGGTGATGTATTAATATTTCGTAAGGGCGGCAAGGAACAGCAAATTAATCTGAATAATATTATTAATATTGACTACGCGAGCATGGGTTCACCGGAACGTGTAGTTATTCATGTTCGTACAGAAGGTCCAATCGGCAAGGAGTTGGCTTTCAATCTGCCTATGCGGTTCAATCCATTTTCAAAGAATCCTCTAGTCAGAGAGCTAATCGAGAGAGTAGATGATGCAAAAAATACCTAATTACGTGGCTAAGGTGTCAAGAGGCTATTTATTCGACCCTCTAGCATTCTGACTAAAATTCACTATTAGTTTTTATACATATGCGAACAGATCATTTTATCCGCCAGGCTGAGTGTCTGTACGATCGCAATCGCATCGATGCCGCACTCGACAAAATGGCTGTAGAGCTCACAGAGCAGTTAGCTGACAAAAACCCTCTGGTGCTTTGTGTATTGCACGGAGGCCTGATTTTTTCAGGGCACCTGCTGACGCGGTTACCATTTCTTTTACAGCAGGATTATATCCATGCAAGCCGTTATTGCGGTAGTCTGGAGGGAGATAAATTAAACTGGTTGGCGCCACCGCATGAATCACTAG
>Ga0190283_1000763_pt1 | contig 15980 bp, 13 predicted proteins | sample 48691801_MG_FD_161669 | JGI IMG/M metagenome (GOLD analysis project Ga0190283, IMG submission 161669) | Hydrothermal vent microbial mat bacterial communities from Southern Trench, Guaymas Basin, Mexico - 4869-18-0-1_MG | ecosystem: Environmental > Aquatic > Marine > Hydrothermal vents >...
GTGACACGCCATCTGACACCTCTTTCAGAAGTGCAGAAGGAAATCCTGAAGAGAGCGGGACTGAAGCCATCTCTTTATAAGGATCTGGAAATTAACAAAAGTCCACCTCAATTAACCGAATGATGAGTGAATATGAAGAATTTGATTTGTTCCGTCTGAACAAAGAAGATTTTGAACTTATGTATCTGATTTTATGCAGAGAGAGCATTCTGAATGATATGCCTGAAAAGCTGAAAAAAGAGTCTGTGTCCCATGAGGAAAGCGTTTCAAAAGAGCTTTACGCGGATTATTCTGTTTTCAGAAAAAGACTCTTGTTTAAAAAAGAACTGACAAAATGCAAAGTCAAAATAAAAGATTTGGGTCTGAAAGAGCGCAAGGAATGGCAGGATTATTTTATTGAACAAAAGGAAGAAGCCGATAAGCTAAAATCAGTTATTGACAGCACAGACAGAGAAATTGATCAGATGGTTTATGAACTCTATGGACTGACACAGGAAGAAATCGAAATAGTTGAAAAGTGTCAGACAACGAGCTAACCCGGCGTTGCACCGGACGCAAAAAAGCCTGCGCCGCTGAGTTTTGTCGTTAGGCTGTCTGAATTCAGGAGGTCTATGAATAATCACATAAAAAAATATTGGGAACTGAGACTTGAAAAGTGTAAAAAATCCTTGGAAAGGAATAACTTCGGGGCGTATATAGCACACGACCGTAAGGAAGCAAAAAGAATCGTAACCGAAGATATTCTGCCGAAAATCGGAGTGAAAAGTGTCTCATGGGGCGATTCTCTGACTTTTTATGCCACAGAGGTTCTGGACGAAATGAGGCAGAACCCCGATATTGATGTGCTGGAAACATTTGCGGAAAATGTGCTGCGTGAGGAAATAATGGAAAGACGCAGACAGGCTTTGCTGACCGATCTTTTTTTCACGGGAAGCAATGCCGTGACAGAAACAGGAAAACTTGTGAATCTTGATATGATCGGCAATCGTACGGGAGCTATAACATTCGGCCCCCTGAATGTTATTATTTTTGCAGGCAGAAACAAGATCGTTTCCGATGTTGAGACAGCTATGAAACGTATAAAATCATACGCCGCACCGGTCAATGCGATCCGGCATTCCGGTCTGAAAACTCCGTGCATGAAAACCTCCTTTTGTACAGATTGCAGAAGTCCCGACCGTATCTGCAACACATGGACAATTACAGAAAAGTCATTCCCGGAAAAACGGATCAGAGTTGTTCTTATCAATGAGGATTTGGGTTTATAACTGACTGAATTGGCGTAAAATACGATGTTTTCCGCATAAGATTTCAGACAGCTGTGATCCCTGCAAACCGCGGATGAACGTTGATGCTTTTCCCGCACTCTGACCGGCTGCACAGGCCGTGAGCGTCTGTCTGCGTTCATCTGCGGATCATATCGGAAACCACAAAAACCGTTAGAACCAGACGTATTCATCTCCGACAGGCAAATATGACATCGGATTTCAGTTCCCACTGAATAATTTCAACTTTTTGCTGCAGCTTTTCACTGTCGGATTATTTGCAATAAAATCAGGCTTATTCAACTGTATCTGTGACCAAAGGATTCCATATATGAATGAAAAATATGACACAGACCGTCTGGTCCTGTCTTCTCAGAGAGATATGATAGAAAAGTGTGTATTATCCCTTGAAACGATAACTGCTCAGGGAACCATTGAAAATATCCTCACCCGGACCTTTGAATCCGCGCCGGATAATATCATTCCGGACTCAGATCAGTATTATTCTGTTTTTAATTATTATTTGTACAAATATATTTTAAAACATTATAGACACAAACGCGGGGAAGTCTGTTTCTGGCGTTTTATCAAAAATCTTTCAAATGAGCAGCTAGGGTATAAAAATGAAACGAACCCGGCATTGCAACTGATGGATTATCTTGTAAGAATTTATTTTTATTCTGACCCGCTGGATGACCTGGCCTGCATATTCATCCCCATTAATGACAATTCATTAATCAGAAAATACCTCGCCTGGATAAAAAATTACTTCTATAATGCAAACTATCCGTCAAGTCTGCTGTGGCTATATGCGCTGGACAGTTCTCTGTCCAGCCTCTTCCCGGATGAAATTGTATATCTGGGCAGGGAACTGGACAGCAAAAATAAGAGTATGGCGATCCCGGATTTTGACTGTGAAGATACGGTGTTAATAAAAAGATTTTCTCACAAACCCGGTCATTATGTCAAATTGGAGGGAAAAAATGCAAATGACGAATTTCGTCAGATATTCACGTTTTTGCAGCACGAATATAAAGACCGCTGCCTGAGTCGTTCGGGAAAACAGGATGAGACTGTTGACGAAATTACTTATGATAAGGAATGGGAAAAATTTGAGGATGTTCTGAGGTTCGGCGTGTCAGATAAGAGTGAAAGCGGCTGTATCAGTTTTTCCGACATGCGTTCCAGCACGGAATTTCTGAACACTTTCGGCAAAAAAATATATCTGAACAAAATACAGCAGCCATTCTTTGAAAAAACCAAACTTGTAAGCAAAAGATATAACGGTCGAATTGACAAGTTCATGGGCGATAACGTGATGAGTGTGTTTCTGAATGACAACATGTACGCTGAAACCCATGAAGAAAGAGAGCAGGAAGCCATATTGAACAACTTTTTTGCGTTGTTCGCACTTTGCAGAACTTTGTCTGAACTTATTTCAAAGGAGGGATTCACGGACTCGAAACTGGGGCTGAGAAGCGGTGTCACTTACGGAAGCCAGTTGCTGAGATCGAACTTGGGGAATGAAATTCTGAGAGATTTCACCGTGACAGGGGAAACCGTCAATCTGGCTGCCAGGTTGGAGCATATTTCAATCCATGAACTCATCATACATAACCAGAAGTATTTTCAGAAAGCCATAGAAAGATTCCCGCATATCAGTGACCTTGTCTCCATTGACGGATGTTACAGGAACCTCAGTCCTGAAACGGAAAACGTCATACGGGACTTCACGCTCTACCAGAATATCCTGTCCAATCTTGAAAAACTGGAGAAGATAAAATTTGATATCCGATTAAATCAGGGCTTTTATTTCAAATTGCGGGAGTATCTGGAAAAAAAGGATATCAACGTACTGAACAGTGACACTTCGGAAATGTACGGATACGAGGAATACACCCTCGAAGGATTTCATCTGAAATTCTATTTTTCATACTATAACCCGAAAGGATTCAGGGATTATGAAAAAATATGGATTCTGCCGATTAAAATACATATACTTGAAAATTTGGATATCGAAAAGATAAGGTTTTGAATATACTGAGACCTCCGAGGTTTGCAAACCTCGGAGGTCTGGGGCCGAATATTTCCCGATTCGTTCCGCAAACGACTCGGTAGCCCGTCCGGTGCGGCGATGGCTTAGCCTGTTTACCTTCAGGACATACAGAGCCTCTCAAGGTTTAATTTATTCCGGCTGCAATCTGCAAAGCATGAATTGCTTCCTCAAGGCCCGTCCTGCCGTCATTGTTGATGTCCCATATCTGACAAGAATCTTTGCCGTTCTTATAAAGTTCCCTGATTTCGGATTCGGAAAGAACACGGTTGTAAAGACGGAGTTCATCAAGAGAGCCTTTGAAAGGCAGACTCGAACTGCCCGCCTGTGACCATCCGATTTTCAGATCCTCGTTGTTATTGTTGAACGATGAGTATGGATCGGCATATTCCCTGTACAGAATATTATTGATATAGATTCTTACATAATGGTTCTTTCTGTCCACCACACACAAAGGCACAACCAAAGCAGGGCTGGTTTTTTCGGAATTTTGAAAACATTTTGTAAAAAAGTTTGCATTTTTTTTATCAGCATAGTAGCTTCTAATTTCTGAAAATATGTTTGTGACTGTAGAGAGTATGGTACTGAACAGCATCATTTACGGCAGATGGTATTCTGAACAGACAAAACAAATTCCGAATTTCAATGTTCCTGATTCTAACAGTTTCAAAAACCTCAATATGCTGAGACCTCCGAGGTTTGCAAACCTCGGAGGTCTGGTTAGAAGAATATTATGAAAAAAATGATATGGAATCAGAAGCTACCTTTGAAAAATAACGGCGAGCTTGAACTTTTTTTTATCGGAACCGGGTCCGCGTTTTCCAAAACAATGAATCAGACCAATTTTTTTATCATAAAAGGGGATACTCATATTATGATTGATTTTGGGATGACTGCTCCGAGAGCTTTATATGAAACAGCCAAGCTGGAGGTCACAGATGTTGAAGTCCTCCTTCCGACGCATTCCCATGCGGATCATGTGGGCGGAATTGAGGCACTGGCATTGATGAACCGATATATCGGAAGGAAATTTTTAAATAAACCCAAGCTGACGATGATTATCAGTGAAGATTATCAGCGGGTGCTATGGACCCATACCCTGCAGGGCGGACTTGAATGGAATGAAAAAGGTGTTGATGCTTCGGAAAAGCTTCAATTTTCAGATTTCTTCAAAGCGGTTCGTCCCAAGTGGAAGGCGCATCAGCCAAGAGAGATATTTAAGTTGGATATGAACGGAATCCACTTGGAACTCTTCAGGACAAACCATATTCCGGAACAGGCAGAGAACTGGGAGGCCTCATTTATTTCCTACGGTTTGTTTATAGACGGCAGGGTTTTCATTTCCGGGGATACTCAGTTTGATCCGGATCTGATTTATATGTATGCTGACAGATCGGAAGTTATGTTCCATGATGTGCAGTTTTTCCCGGGTGCGGTTCACGCTCCGCTTGAAGATCTGAAAACATTGCCTCCTGAAATAAAAAGGAAAATGTATCTGTTTCACTATAGCGACGATTGGAAAAAGCAGGATATAAAGGATTTTGGCGGGTGGTGCGAGCAGGGAGTCAGGTATATTTTTTGAATTTTGAATTTTGAATTTTGAATTTTGAATTTTGAATTTTGAATTTTGAATTTTGAATTTTGAATTTTGAATTTTGAATTTTGAATTTTGAATTTTGAATTTTGAATTTTGAATTTTGAATTATGTTCACCATTCACCATTCACCATTTTTTTTGATTTCAATATTCGTTGCACAGAGGCATCCCCTCTTATCTTTATTTCCTGAGAATCTTTCATCCCCTTTGCGATTTCCTCAAAAGCATTTTCAATATCCGGCCCCTTATGACAGATAAGGGCAATGTCAACATCTGCCAAAAGTATCTGTTGCATGACTGTTCTGATATCATAATGCTTTTTAATAGCCCCCATGTCCAAATCATCTGTCATCACAATACCGTCAAATTTTTTATGGTTTCGCAGAAGCTCCTTTGCAATCCGGGGAGACAGGCTCGCCGGCCATTCCGGATCAACCTTATTATAAAGGATGTGGGACAGCATTATTCCCGAGACCCCAAGCCTGACAGCCGCCTCAAACGGCAGAAGGTCAGAAGCGGCCAGATCATCCATATCAACATCCAAGCTTGGCATATCATTGTGTGAATCCAGTGTGGTACGGCCGATTCCCGGAAAGTGCTTTGCAACTGCCATGATTCCGTTATTCTGCATAACCGTGATCACCCTGCCTCCCATATTTGCGACCCATTCCGGGTCACTGCCGAAAGCTCTGGCTTCCATTACAAAGACTTCCGAGGTTTCAAAAACCTCGGAGGTCTGGGGCACCACCACATCCATGACCGGGGCCATGTTCATATTTATTCCCGCTTCTGTCAGTTCTGCCGCTGTCACCTCTGCAAAATGCACTGCGTCCGCTTCCTCTTTTATCATCGGATTACCGGGAAACTGTGTAAAAGGCGCTTTCAGCCTGGCCACCTGTCCCCCTTCCTGGTCAATGGCAATAAATAACCGCGGCTGCCCGCATGATCTGGCATATTCCTGAACCGAAAAGCAAAGTTTTTTTATCTGATCCGGGCCGGACAGATTTCTTGAAAAAAGTATGATCCCGCCCACTTTTATTGTGTCAATCAGAAACATCAGGTCTGCATTCAGTTCAGTTCCGTCGAACCCGACCATCAGACGCTGTCCTGCTGAAAATGCTTCAATATTCATTATTTTTTCCAGGTTTCAGGTTTTAGTTTTTAAGTTATCTTAACTGATATTTTCTTACTGCCCTGTTATGATCTTTCAAATTTGTTGAAAATTTATGTGTTCTGTCCTTTTTTGAAACAAAATATAAAAAACGGGTATCAGCAGGATACAGAGCTGCCTCAATTGCCTTTTTACCGGGATTTGCAATCGGACCGGGCGGAAGTCCTCTGATTTTATATGTATTATAAGCTGTCCGGGTTTTAAGGTGCTTCCGGGTGATATTGCCGTCAAAATTTTTTATGCCATAAATAACCGTGGGATCGCTTTGAAGACGCATCCTTCGCTTCAGCCGATTGTGAAAAACAGAGGAAATAATGGGACGCTCAGAAGGATCTCCTGTTTCTTTCTCAATAATGGATGCAAGCGTGATCACCTGATGAACTGAAAATTTCATAAGGTCAGCCCGTTTTTTCCATTCGGGCGTGAATACCGACTCGAACCGCTTCACCATCAGAGATATGATCTGTTTTGCTGTTGCGCCTTTTGAAAGATAGTAGGTATCCGGAAAAAGATAGCCTTCATAAGTCCGCGCGTCAATTCCCTTTTCCTGTACAAAAGAGGGGTCAGTTGCAATTTCTGAAAACGCTTTTTCTGTTCCCATCCCCAACTTGGCAACAGCTTGGGCAATCTGTTTGATATTATATCCTTCGGGCACTGTCAGTTTGTAAAAAAAGACCTTCCCGTTTGCCACTGTTTCGAGTATCCGGAGCGGGGTCATGGCAGCAGAAAGGCAATATTCTCCGGCCTTTATTTTTTTATCGTACCCTTTCACGCGGGCCAGCAGTTTAAATTTGAACGGATATTTGATAACTCCCGTTTCAAGGAGCTTTTCTGATATGTTGCCGAACCCCTCTCCCGGATGCACAGCCACAAAAATTTCCCTGCCCTCTGTGCTTGCGGGAGCATCTGCATAGCGTAAAATATCCAGAAGAACATAAGAAAATCCTGCAATGAATAAAAGCAGGATTGTAAAAATGATTGCCGACAATTTTTTCAATTTATGAATTTACTCCGTATTCGCAGTTGTTTTTAATCATTTTGGCCTGTGCTAAAATTTCAGCACTCCCCGGCGCTGAAATTTTATTTCAGCACTCCCCGGCACTGAAATTTTATTTCAGCACTCCCCGGCGCTGAAATTTTATTTCAGCACTTCCGGCACTGAAATTTTATTTCAGCACTCCCCGGTGCTGAAATTTTATTTCAGCACTCCTTAACTGGAAAATGAAGGATGCCCGTTTTTTTTTGACATTAATGATTTCTGTATGTTACAAGAACATTATGACTGGCAGAATGTTTATAAAACCATAGTCAGATAGCAGCATATTGTCAAAAGAAGTTTCGGTGCTGAAATTTTATTTCAGCACTCCTTAACTGGAAGATGAAGGATGCCCGTTTTTTTTTGACATTAATGATTTCTGTATGTTACAAGAACATTATGACTGGCAGAATGTTTATAAAACCATAGTCAAATAGCAGCATATTGTCAAAAGAAGTTTCATTAAAAAATTATGTCTTGACAAAAAAAGTTTTTTATAATAATAAGCCTCAATCTGTTAAGGAATTTGAGGAAAAAAGCGGGCATAGCTCAGTTGGTAGAGTACAAGCTTCCCAAGCTTGGTGTCGCGAGTTCGAATCTCGTTGCCCGCTCCAAAGTAAAGTCGCCTTTTCGGTTTTTATTAAGGTTATTGTAAGAATAAACCTTAATTATTATTTAAGGAATGTGTGGTTTTGAAATTATTTTTTTTGCAAGGCTATTTTTTATGAATAGATAAAAGTTTCTATATCCACGGATAAGGTTTACTTAGATAGCAGAACGGGCGACAGCCCGTTTTTTGTTTTTTTGGGAGATTCATCACCTGACCGCTTGTTCAGGCAGATGGAATTCAGATATAATTACAGCCTGATGAAAAAAAAGAGTTTGAGAAAAAAATCAGAACAAAAAAAATCGAAATCCAGGATGAGGGGACGGCATGAAAAAACCGGGCGTCCTGCGGATAAGACGGTTGGGAAACATAAAACAGTCAGACAGCATAAACTTGCCCCTGACGCTGAACAGAGGACAGATCAGGTAAAGGCTGAAGCTGTCAGACAGATTGCAGAACCGTTATGTGAAGCCGGTGGGATGGAACTGGTCTATGTGGAATATCAGCGGGAGTCAGGAGGCAGGATACTCCGTCTGTATATAGATAAGCCCGGGGGTATCATGCTGGACGATTGTGTTCATGTCAGCCGGCAACTGCACGACATTTTGGACGTGGATTTTGAAGACATCGGGCCATACAATCTTGAAGTCACTTCGCCCGGGCTGGCCCGGCCCTTGGGGAAAGCGTCTGACTTTGTGAGATTTCAAGGACATAAAGCAGAAATCAGGATGACAGGCGTACGAAATAAAAAGAAACTCCGAAGTTCGTATAAAGGTGTCCTGCTGGGCATGTCGGAAGGGGAGGTGAAACTTCAGGTTGATGAAAAGATCGTTTTGATTCCCTTTCAGGATATTGCCCGGGCGCGGCTTGTGCCAGAAAAAAATTGAAAGTTCCCGACAGTGAAAAGTTCAAAGTGAAAAGTTGGAAGTCTGTCCGTAACCGTCTGAAATTATTCAACGGCAGATGTCAGTCCCGTGAAATATCGGCATCACTGATTTCAGTAAGTTGCGAGAACTTACGACGGACGAGGAAAGTTGTTGAAATTGCGAAAGTCAAAATTTGAACTTTCAGGATTATAAACTGACTTTTAACCTTTTAACCTTTTAACATGAATTAACTTTCAACCTCAATTTTCAACTTTTAACTCTTTGACGGAGAAAACGGATGTTTATACCAGATATAAAGCGTGTTATTGAGCAGGTCAGCCGAGACAGGGGGATTGACAGTGAAGTTCTTATTAAAGCGCTTGAGGAGGCTCTGAAATCTGCTGCCAAAAAAAAGTTCGGAAACAGAATTGATGTTGAAGTGAAATATAGTGAAGAACTCGGTGAAATCGAAGTTTTCCAGTTTAAAGAAGTTGTAGAGGATATCGCTGATCCTGATTTTCAGATCAGTGTTGAAGAAGGGTGCAAACTTGATCCTGAATGCGAAATCGGCGACTCGCTTGGCACAAAAATGAACACAGGCACCTTCGGCAGAATCGCTGCCCAGTCAGCCAAACAGGTCATCATTCAGAAAATGAAGGACGCTGAAAGGGATGCGGTTTACTCCGGCTTTATTGAGCGAAAGGGTGAAATCATAAACGGAATTGCCCAGCGCATTGACCACGGAAATATTATCGTCAACCTCGGACAGACTGAGGGGGTCGTTCCGGAACGGGAGCAGGTTCCCAAGGAAGTCTATCGCCGCGGGGATCGCATCAGAGCATATATAATGGATGTGCGTCATGATACCCGTGGGCCTCAGATCATTCTTTCAAGGACACACCCGAATTTTCTGGCGAGTCTTTTCAAGACAGAAGTGCCCGAGATCAACGAAGGGATTGTCAGCATCATGGGGGCTGCCAGGGAACCCGGAGTTCGGGCAAAATTTGCGGTGGCCTCAAATGACTCGGATATTGATCCGGTGGGTGCCTGTGTCGGCATGAAAGGGAGCCGTGTTCAAAATGTGGTGCAGGAACTCAGAGGGGAAAAAATAGATATTATATCCTGGCATGCTGATCCTGCAAAATTTGTCTGCAACGCCCTGGCACCTGCTGAAATATCCAGAGTGATTATTGATGAGGAAAACCGCACAATGGAAGTCATTGTCCCTGATGAATTCCTTTCTGTTGCTATCGGAAAGGGGGGGCAGAATGTCCGGCTTGCCTCAAAATTGACGAGATGGCGGCTTGATGTCAAAAATGAGACCCGATACAGCAGGGATATGCAGGATGGTTACGATTCTCTGATTATATTGCCCGGAATGAGCATAAGTCTGGCAGATGCGTTATATGAAAAAGGTTTCTTTTCTGCTGAAGAACTCAGCAGGGGATCAGCAGAAGATTTGACTCAGGTCAGAGATATTACCGAAGAAAGTGCCGCAGCACTTATTGAAGCTGCAAAAAATTATGTGCTGGATCCTGAGGGTGCTGTCGAAGCTGCCAAAGATTATACGCCGGATACTGACGGCACTGCTGAAACTCCTGAAAACGCTTTATCAGATCATTCAGAGGATGATGCAGTATCCCGGGAGTCGGAAGAGGAGGATGATCTGTCTGATTCAGATGCTGAAACTCCTGAAAACGCCTTATCAGATCATTCAGAGGATGATGCTCCTCGTTCCGAGGCGGTATCCCGGGAATTGGAAGAGGAGGATGATCTGTCTGATTCAGATGCTGAAACTCCTGAAAACGCCTTATCAGATCCTCCTCGTTCCGAGGCGGTATCCCGGGAATTGGAAGAGTCGGAAGAGGATGATAATCTGTCTGATTCGGATGATTCTTATGTCTCGGATATTCAGAACTTGTCCCCGACGCTGATCAGGGAAAACGATGATCAAAAACAGACTGACAAGAATATAGACAACCATGAAGGTACATTAAATTCAGGAATTTAGGAACCCGGGATGCAGGATCAACGCGTTGCTCTCTGAATTCCTAAATTCTCCGACAGTCAGAAGCTCTCATAACATGCTGAAATTGCTGGCACCGATATTTTTTGAAGCGGCAAAACAGTAATTTCAACAGGTTATGGATTAATTTACAACTTTTCACTGTAGTTTTTTACTGTCAAGCAAATTGCAAAAGGGGGATGGATGCCAACGAGGATCAGGGTATATGAGCTTGCCAAGGATCTTAATATGAAAAGCAAAACGCTTCTTGAGAAGTTAAAGGATATGAATATTAAGGTGGGGAGCCATGTGAGTTCTCTGGATGATGATACTGTAGCCAGGATCAGGGGAAAAATTTTTGGTGCAAAATCTGATCCGGCCGAGGTGAGGCGCGCAAAACAGACGGTCATTCGGAGACGAAAAAAACGCGCCCCGGAAAAATCGGATATTAAAGAGAGCGATTTGAAACCGTCCCCTACAGATCAGGAGCCTTTTTCCGCAGATGCGGATTTATCTGGTGTGGAAGTCTCAGAAGCGGATCAGATGCCTGAAGCGGAAACTGCCGACCGACCGGCAGAAGGACGCTCCAAAAATTTTGGTTACAAATCCGGGCGGGGAAAAGACGTTGCTGAAAAGGATATGGACGACGTCGCCGGACTGACCGTCTCCGCTTCCCAGGCAGAAACGCCGCAGGAAACCGCTTTGTCTGAGGAAGAAGCAGACGGGCGCACAATCGCAGAAGCAAAAAAACATGAGTCAGCGGAATCAGCAAAAGGTGCCACAGCTCATGCTCCGAGGGCAAAACCGAAGAAACCGGCTGAAACTGCCAAAACCGCAGAAAAACAGCCAGCCATGTCAAAGGGCGGAAAGTCGGAACATCAGGTTCCGAAAGGCGTAAACAAAAAGAGAAGGAAAAGAAAAAAAGAAATGCCGGCGAAGATTATAAAACTGCCGACAAAGGCCGAAGAAGAAGCAATAGCTTCAGAGGCCGGACGCAGATCAAAAGTTCTGGCTGAAAAAACATCGGAAACTAAAACCAGAAGCATTGAGAAGAAACCCGTTCCAAGGCACACCCCGGGGCAACACCGGAGAAAACCTGCCCCGTCACAGGCTAAGAACGGACCTAAAGTGCCACAAAAAGATTCACCTGTAAAAGATAAAAAGAAAAAAGTCAGGACTTACACCCCTGACCAGGACCGGGGGAAGGTGACAGCAGAGCCAGCTCGGAAAGCGGCTGCTCCTGCAGACAAGAAGGCAAAAGACATCAAATGGACCAAGAAAAAAATTTCTTTCAAACGCAAAGAAGTCATTGACGGGGCGGCACTCTATGCCGGGGGACAGCGAGGCAAGAAAGGCCGCAGGAATGCCAAGATCAAAACTGTCAAAGCCCAGAAGCCCCAGATCACAACGCCGAAAGCTATCAAACGGAGAATTAAGATTGATGACACCATTATTCTTTCTGATCTGGCCAAACGCATGGGGATCAAAGCCGGCGAAATGATCAAAAAACTGATGATGCTCGGTGTCATGGTGACGGTGAATCAGACCATAGACTTCGATACTGCGGTTCTTGTGGCCTCGGAATTCGAATATGAGTTGGAAAGAGCATCCTTTGAGGAGGAGGTGATTTTAAGCGAGAGGAGCAAGGCGGATGATCCTGACAAGCTCATAGAAAGATCGCCGGTGGTCACGATTATGGGGCATGTGGATCATGGGAAAACATCTCTGCTGGATGTTATACGGGAAACCCGGATAACGGAGATGGAAGCCGGTGGAATTACACAGCATATCGGTGCTTACAATGTTTCAACGAGCAGCGGCCAAGTCACTTTTCTGGATACGCCCGGGCATGAGGCGTTTACGGCAATGCGCGCCCGGGGGGCCAAAGTGACAGACCTGGTCGTTCTTGTTGTGGCCGCGGATGACGGAGTCATGCCTCAGACCATTGAGGCAATCAATCATTCCAAGGCTGCGGAGGTTCCGATTATTGTCGCTGTAAATAAGATTGACAAGGCAAATGCGGATACTGACCGGGTATATCGTGAGCTTTCGGAGCAGGGGCTTGTGCCGGAAGACTGGGGAGGGGATACTATTTTCGTCAGGGTTTCTGCAAAGCTGAATCAGGGAATTGACCAGCTTCTGGAGATGATCCTTCTTCAGTCCGAAGTGCTGGAACTGAAAGCCAATCCGGACAAACTTGCTGTGGGGTATGTGGTGGAATCGAAGCTGGATCCGGGCAGAGGGGCTGTGGCAACTGTCCTGATACAGGAGGGAACGCTTAAAGCTGGCGATCCGGTTGTGTGCGGAATTCATCATGGCAAGATTCGGGCTATGCTTAACGACAGAGGCGTTCAGGTGGATTCAGCCGGCCCCTCAATTCCCGTGGGAGTACTCGGACTTTCCGGGGTGCCCAATGCAGGAGATGAACTGGTTGCCCTTGGTGATGATAAAAGAGCCAGACAGGTCAGCGAGCACCGTATTCAGAAAGAGCGATCCAGAAACCTGGCCAAAACCAGCAGGCTGAGTCTTGAAAAACTTTTTGAAAAAATAGAAAAAGGCGAGGTCAAGGATCTGAATATCATTATAAAGGCCGATGTACACGGTTCTATTGAGGCCCTGTGCGATTCCCTGGTAAAACTTTCCAATGATGAGGTCTCAATAAATGTCATTCATTCGGCTCCCGGCACGATTACCGAATCCGATGTGTCTCTGGCTACTGTGTCTGATGCGATTATTATCGGTTTTAACGTCCGACCCACTCCCAAAGTACAGGCATTTGCCAACGAAGAAAATGTGGATATGCGTTTTTATAACATCATATACAATGTCATCAAAGATATTCAGGATGCCATTCTCGGTATGATGTCTTCCACTTATGAGGAGCGGGTTCTGGGCAGGGCTGAAATCCGTGATGTGTTTCATGTTCCCAAAGTCGGGGCTGTTGCAGGGTGTTATGTACTCGATGGGAAAATCCAGCGGGGACAGCTTGTGCGTCTTCTCAGGGACGGGATTATATGCTATGAGGGCAAACTTGCCTCCCTCAGGCGTTTCAAAGATGATGTCAAAGAAGTGCGAGACGGCTATGAATGCGGCATCGGTATTGAAAATTATAATGACATCAAAATTGGCGATGTCATAGAGTGCTATTATCTCGAAGAAATTAAACCGGAACTGTAGTGAATTATGAATTATGAATGAGAAATTCACCATTCATAATTCACCATTCACCATTTATTTGATAAAATTATGGTTATCGGCATCGGAATCATCACATTCAGGCTTCATGACTGTCATTCTTTAAAAGGTAAAAGAAAGGTTGTAAAATCAGTCATCAGCCAACTGCGTAATCACTTTAATGCTTCTGTTGCAGAAGTGGGATCAAATGACGTTCATCAGAGGGCAGAGATCGGTTTTGCGATGGTGGGAAATGACCAGAAAGTGATAAATTCCAAGGTGGATAAAATGTTTAATTTGGCTGATGCTCTGGGGCTGGCTGAACTCGTTGATACAGAAACAGAAATTATTCATTTGTAACTGCGGCGTTCGTTTCGGATGCTGACTCGGATTCACCAATCCGGGTTTGGATTATACGCGGTCAGAGTACTTCCATTAAAATAATAACAGACAACAGGCAAACACGATGAAGCCTTTCACACGAGCGGACAGGGTAGGGGGCCTGATACAGGGTGCCCTGTCTGGTATTTTACATAAAAAGATTAAAGACCCCCGGCTTGAAATGACGGTAATTACAAGTGTACAGATGTCCCGGGATTTGAAAAGTGCACGGATATTTTTTTCCACGTCAACAGGCAGCAAAAAAAGCAGGGAAGAAGCATCCGACGGGTTTCAGAGTGCAATGGGCTATATAAAACGTACGCTTGCCAGTGAACTTGGTTTGCGTTATATGCCTGAGATCAAATTTTTCTATGATGAATCTTTTGATTATGGGGAGCATATTGATAACGTATTCAAAAGTATTGAGGATTTGAAAGATTGAGGCATCAGTTGTAGGGTGGGTGTAGCGAAGCGGAACCCACCATTTGCAGATGTCTGGTGGGTTCCGCTGGTGGGTTTCCGGCTGGGTTCCGCTGGTGGGTTTCCGGCTGGGTTCCGCTGGTGGGTTTCCGGCTTGGGTTCCGCTGGGATATGGTGGGATATGGTGGGTTCCGCTCGCTTCGCTGCACCCACCTACATTTCGGGTATTTTATTTTTTGGGGGAATCCCCTTACAACTGTCGAGCTAATTCCTGAATTCTGAATTTGAATCATGGAGAAAATTATACGCCATTTGAAAAACAGTGAGCATGTTTTAGTTACCTCTCATGTCAATCCGGACGGCGATGCCATCGGGTCACTGCTTGCCATGGGCCTCTCGCTTGATGCGTTGGGCAAAAAAACAACTTTTTACAATAAAAGCAAAATTCCGACTGTATATCGTTTTCTGCCTTATCTTGAGCGGATTGTCTCGAAAATTGAAGGCCGGAACCGGGAATTTGACACCGTTATTGTTCTTGATTGCGGCAATCTGCAACGGGTCGGAGATTTGTTTCAATCTCCAAATTTATTTTTACGTTTTCCAGTCATCATCAACATTGACCACCATATTACCAATACATATTTCGGTGATCTTCAACTGATTGATACGACAGCATGTGCCACAGCGGAAATCGTATATCGTCTGATAAGGGAAATGGCGGTTCCTGTTGACAAGGCGATTGCCACTTGCATATACACGGGAATTTTTACGGATACAGGCTCGTTCCGTTTTTCAAATACCAATAAGGCTGCTTTTGAAATCTGCAATGAAATGGTGTCTGTCGGCGTTGACCCGTACAATGTTGCAAAAAATGTCTATGGGACATATTCTCTGGGCCGTATAAAACTTTTGAACATGGCACTGGATTCCATTGAACTTTCATATAACGGCAAGCTGTCAATGATGACCGTCACCCGGAGAATGCTTGATGAAACTGGCACTCAGCCGGAGGATGTGGACGGGCTGATCCATTATGCCAGGCGGATACAGAATGTCAAAATTGCGGTTCTTTTGCAGGAATATCGGAATGAGGGAAAAACATCAGATACGTCTCCCAAGTCGAAAAAAATCGGGGGTAAAAAAAAGTTCCATGTCAGCCTCCGTTCCGACGGGACTGTGGATGTAGCGACAATCGCTGCCGATTTTGGAGGTGGCGGACACCATACCGCCGCAGGATTCAATACTGAATCTTCAATATCTGATTTGAAAAACAGAATCTTTAATTTGATGTTTGATGTTTGATGTTGGATGTTTGATGTTTGATGTTTGATGTTTGATGTTTGATGTTTGATGTTTGATGTTGGATGTTTGATGTTTGATGTTTGATGTTTGATGTTTGATGTTTG
>Ga0190283_1000764_pt1 | contig 15979 bp, 18 predicted proteins | sample 48691801_MG_FD_161669 | JGI IMG/M metagenome (GOLD analysis project Ga0190283, IMG submission 161669) | Hydrothermal vent microbial mat bacterial communities from Southern Trench, Guaymas Basin, Mexico - 4869-18-0-1_MG | ecosystem: Environmental > Aquatic > Marine > Hydrothermal vents >...
GATACGAACGGCATGACACTGCGGTTCCTGGGACTTGTGCTCTTATCCTGTTATTATGACGGTTATGAAAAGGATCGGCACAACTGCTCTACAGCTCTTCGCCGTGTGGCTCATGCTCTGGGTTTTCCTGAGATTGTTCGAGTATTACGAGCGCTACGTCGAATTCAACGAGCAGATTTCGCTTTCCCATCATCCTGCTTGGCTCGGGATCTTTGGTATAGCTTGTATGGCGATTTGTAGCCAACTCGTTCTGTTCCTGCTTCCGCGGCTGGCTGCGTCAGAAGACCGTGTTCTACGTTTTATTATGCTCGCGGCGATGTTGGTGCCTCTATTGGGATTTACGATGAGCACCTGGTCGGCAGTCTTTGATCTCTACGACTACCGACCGCTGATTGCGCTGGGCCATGGAAGCGCGGCAGTGGTTTACTTCATCACAACCATATGGCTGATCATGAAATTGCTGCCGAGACGTTTCAAGCCGGACGGCAGCCGGCTCCATACTTGTCTGGTCGGTTTGCTCGTCGGCTGTTTCCTGTTCTTCAGTATGGCGCTCGGCGAGCGTTTACTGCTCTGGTGCTCCTGTATTCTTGACGATGGTCCTTATCACGGAATCGTACGTAAAAGCTCCGGGCTCTCCGATCCAGACCAGATTTTCGACATCGGTGGAGACCGTACTCTCGAAGTCTACGATGCGGGGCGCGACGACGCTTCCGGACTGACCGACGAGGGCAAAGACTACCATCACAGAGTCGCAACCCTGCTATTGCGCGACCGGGACCGAGAGATAGTCTGGTGTGTCTATGCATCCGACTTCCAAGTGCAACGGCCGGGAGAGCCGGAATCGTATGTCTATGTCGATGAAGTCGACGAGATCCGGTTTCGAACCTGTCGCCGAACACTCGACGGAGGATACTGGATTACCGGTGACGTCATCTGGTCCTATGGCGGCGAGAGCGTGAGCTGCCGATTGAACCGCAACGCCGGTCTGTGTGCTTTGTGGTATACCTGGTAATCGTTGAATCTGTGATTGCCGATCCGACGCTCGCTGTCAAGATAGACCTTGCAGCTCCCACCGTCACGTGGGACGGTTGGTTCTTCGCCGGCATCGTCAAACCGAACTTCAACACGAGCCGGCTCTTCGATCAGCTCGACTCCTATCTGCTGATGGATGCTGAATGAGGCTCAATTGTCAAAGATGTGGCAAATGCCGCAAAGGTGATGGATGACTTCGCAGCATCATTGATAAGGACGATGTCCGGAGGTGGAAAGAATGCGGTAGGGACGATATTCTTCGCTATGTGTGTCCGAGCTGTTTGCGCCTTGTCGATCCCGATAACGATGGACTCCCGTGGCGGAGGATGGACTGTCCGTACCTTGAAAGAGAAGGCGAAGTGTGTAGTTGTCGCATTCACGAAACGCGCCCGGCAGTCTGTCGGCGCTTTCCTCTCGTCACGTGTACGCATGAGGACTGTGACAGCGATCTGCACTTGCCCGGCTGGTTCTGGTCGGGACGGTGTTTGATTAGACGGGAATTCAGAAAGGAAGTCGAGCGAGAGTTGAGCAGGCTTGCAAAGTCCGGGGAGTTTGAATAGGCGAGAATTCCTTCGAACTGACCGGTTAAGCCGCAAGGAGTTTATATGGCCAGATTGGAGAGCATGTGTCCCTTCGGTAAGCCTGAAAAATCTTAGATTTTTAAGTGTTTTTTCAGGGGAAGTGGTGGTTGTCGTTCACTGCTGATCGGAGGTGGGTTTTCCAGCAAGGGCGTCTTGGTAGTTCCAGGGCATCCAGGATTCGGGGCAGGAGGTGAGCTGCTTGGCGTGCCTGTTGAGGGCGGTGAGGTAGTCGAAGGGATTGACACCGTTGAGCTCGCAGGTGTGAATCAGGCTCATGAAGAGATCCCCGACACGGGCGCCGTTTTTGGTCTTGTAGAAGTAAGAGTTTTTGCGATGGAGAATGGCTCTCTTCAGCATTCTCTCGCAAATGTTGTAGTCGATTGGTGCGCCGGGCTCGCGGAGAAAGAGAGTCAGTTTCTTCCAGTGTTTTTGCATGTAGGCGATCGCCCCGCCCAGCCCGCTGTTAGGTTCCACCTTTTTTTCTTCGATCTGAGAGGCCATCCATTTCTTGAGTTTCTCCATATGCGGGCCGCTCTTTTCTTGATGGAAGCCAAGACGCTCTGAAGGAGACATTCCCTCGTTGCGGGCGATAGCGTCGTTGTTGTAGACCTCCTTTAAGATGTTGAGCACATAAAGGCATTCGTCGGGGAAATTGGCGGAGACATCGACGAAATAGCGGCGGGCATGAGTCAGGCAGTTGCATAATATGACTTTGAGCTCTCCTGGCAGATTGCGTGTCAGGGCGTCGCACATCTGAATCGGCGGGCCAAGCTGTGCCGCTCGTCGTTTCAAAACCTCTTCGAGGTTCTCCCCGGCGTGCCGCCATCCGGTGAAAAAGAGCGCAATCCGTCGATTCCCGTCCAGCACCACGATGCCCGAGGTAAACATGCCTTTGCGTTTCGGCGAGGCTTGAGCGCCGGGGTGGTTGGCTGCATTCTTGCCCATGAAGGCCAGGATTTTTGCTCCCGTGTCGTCATTGTGCATGACCCCGCCCTGGTGTCAACGCCGACGAAAAAGCGCGATCAAACTGGCCGCGGTGGCGTCGTACTTCCGCTTTACCGCCTCCTTGGGTGCCTGCGCCGTAAAGATTTCCCCGCAAAGATTGCAGCGCAGCTTCTCGAGCTCGAAGACCGTGGCCCGCAGAGGCGTCTGGCCCACGATGTGTACGATCACCCCGGGCTCCGACTGCCGGTACACCTTGCCCTTGCTGCACTCCGGGCAGACATCTCCCGGCTTCAGTGAGGCGTGGGGCACCTGGATTCTCTCGGCGCCTCGATAGGCTGCGGCCGCATTGCGACCGTGTCCTTTGCGCTTTTTCTTCTCTTTTCCGGCATCCTCCTCGGCGGCCTGTGGTGGCTTCGCCTCCACGTTCTTCTCGGAGTCTTCCGGCAAGACCTTGGAGGTCTTCTCGCTCTTTGAGCCGAAGAAGAGTTGGCGCAGATGCCTGATCGTCGTCTTCTTGTCCTCGACAAGCCGGGTAAGATAGGCCATCGAGTCGACAAACTTGCGGAGAATCGAGAAGTCGTCCGCGCTCAGCTTTGCTTTGGCGCGGGCTAGCAGCGCTTCCAATTCGTCCGTCGCAATTTCGATCCGCTCGATTTTCTTTACCCTCTTCATTCGACCCTCGCAAGCAGCTCTCGAAAACCCTTGCAGAGCGGATATCCCAAGATGTCCTTGAGCGAACGGTTGGGTTTCTTGGTTTGGTCGTCCTTCCCGCGGCCCGTGGTTTGGCCCAGATAGATCCAATTCGCAGCGCGGTAGCAGGTTCCTTTGAAGCGCTCAGGATCCACGAAGGTCTCCAGATACCAAACCGGGTGTTTGTAGACCCGCTGCCAGTCGTCAGGAAGGATCTTCGCCATACGAGAGAGAATGTGTGAGGCCAGGTACGGGACCCTCACCCAGGGAAGAATGAGGAAACGCGTGTTGTAGGCGATGAAGCGGATGTTTTTCCTGCGGGCCTCCTTTGACCAGCCGATGAAGCGATCCCGCGGCCCCAGATGACGGGGCGCCGAGCAGAAAGCCAGACAGGCGATCGGCCGGCCCCGGGTCAAGACCAGATACTTCAGGTGCTCGCCCACCGGTTGCGTGTAACCCAGATAATGATGGCGATCGATGAGATGGTTGAAGAGCGGCTCCAGCACAAGGCGACGCACCAGTTGAAAGGTGAGCGGCTGCAGTTCACTGAGGCCGGCCTGCAGAGGCCGGGTGTTGATGAGAAAATCAGAAGGCGGAGGCGTACGTTCGGCCAGAGGACTTGCCAGAGGGTTTGGAGGGCGATGGCGTACCTCTGGAAGCTCGATATGGTCCTTGCGGTGCAACTCCAGCATCAGCCCGCGGCAGACCATGTCCTTCAGTGCGCCGTTTTCCTGCCTCCAGTTCCAGGCTTCGCAGAGCAGCTTGGAGAGCTGACGCCGACTGGCCTTGGGGTGCGCATCGATCAGCTCTTGGATAAAGACGATATCCGCATCTGTGATCTCTCGGCCGCGATACTTGATTCTGCATTCCATGGCTCAAAGTGTAGCCAAGCTCATTTTGGAACGCAAGGTCCAAGCTGATCTTTTTTTCTTTTTTTTTACTCCGCCGTACACACCGGGCGCCAGGCCGGCGCCGCCTCGGCGGTGCTCGGATTGCCACACCACAGCAGAAGCTGGAGCTCGTGCACCTGGAGACGCTGCGCCGCGCTCTCCGAGCTATCAGGCCACCAGGTGAACCGACCCTGCGAAAGACGCTTCTGCATAAGCCAATACCCTTGCCCGTCGTAGAGCAAAATCTTCACGGCTTGGCCTCGGCGATTGCGAAACACAAACACGCAGCCCGAAAAAGGATCGCTCTTGAGCTCTTCTTTGCAGATTCGAACTAGGCCGTCGATCCCTTTGCGAAAGTCGACCGGCTCCACCGCCACCAGAATGCGCATGTGAGGGGTAATCTGAATCATGACTCACCCCTCAGAAAGCACTGGCTGAGAGCCAAAAGATCAAGGTCGCCTTTCCCTTTCATCTGGATCTTCAGCGTCGCACCTCGGGCATCTTGCATCTCCACCACACATTCAGCCGACGTGGTCGAGATACTACCTGCCTCCATCTCCCAAAAGAGCGGGCGCGATTCTCTTTTCGCGCCACTACGTTTTTTCTGCGGGTCAACTCTTTTCTTGAGGGCGTTGTAGTCGAGATGGAGGGCGCGAGCGATACGGTGCACGCTGAAAGACTGCGTCAATTGAACGGCTGATTTCCAGAGCTCCTCGGGGATCGGAGATAGCTTCTCTCGGCTCTCACGCCAAAAGGTAAAACGCTCGCGAACTCTCGCGATCTCCACCGGAAGCTCTTGCTCTCTCTTGCGTCTCATCGGCTGGACTCCTAAAGGTCGAAATACAACCGACGATACCTGACAACTCAACCCTTTTCATGCAGGCTTGCCGAAGGGACACGAAAATCCCCACCGTGGCCGCGATGCCAACCTGCTCGAGACCGGCAAACGGGCTGCGAGCGTTTCGATAACGAACACGAATTGCACAACTGTGCTCGGCCGTGTCATCGATGAAGCGGGGTGTCCGATCGTCGGCGCTACCGTCGCAGAAGCATCGGTCGAAGAGCTGGACCTCGATGCTGCCTGTCCACAAGGCGTCGCGTGGACCGACACCGGGGTGAGCTCGGCGGTCGACGGCACGGTGCACCTTCAGGTTCCGCGCGTGCAGAGCGCGCTTTCATTCGTAAGATTCGAGCATCCCGCATTCCGCTCCAGGACGGTGGCTTTGATCGTGGCCGAAGCCGGCCCCGACCGCACCCTGACTCTGGGCGACATCGTGCTCGAGAAGGGTATCTTCATCGAAGGGCGGGTAATCGACGAGCAGCGAGCGCCGGTTGCCCGGCGAGCGCTCCAGCACGACCCTGGCACGTATCGGAGCGCTCATCCTACGGCCTCACCGACCGAGACGGATCTTTCCGTTTGAACCTGCCCAACAACAATCCCACAATCGTGACGGCCTGTCTCGAAAGCCGTGGAATAGGGTGGAGCCCCGAGTCGATCCCCGGCCGGGGAACCGAAATCCCGTCGGTGACGATCATCTTATATGACGGGCTGGCGATCACAGGCCGGATCCAGTACAGCGACGGAACCTCGGCTGCCGATCAGCGGCTGTGTGTGTACGCCACGATCGACGGGTACCGTTATCGGCGGCACTTCACCGCCGGCCAGGATGGTGGCTTCCGGTTCTTTCCGCTGCCTGCTGCGCTCTACGACGTCTCGGTGAGGCCTGTCGGCGTGAGTGGCAACGCCGGCCCGGCACACGACGAGATCCTCATCGATGGCGTACCCGGTGGAACCGAAAACCTCTGCCTCGAGCTCGCGGCGGGAACGCGTCTGGTGATCGAGCTGAAAGACGCGCAGAGCGCACCGGTGACCCTCGTGCCGGAGCTGTCATTCACCCAGCGCGTGCGTCGCGATCCTTCGAAATCGGACACGCGACTCTGCTTCTACAGGTGGTATGGCAAGGTCGACAACATCGCTCCGGGAGTGTTCGGCTTCCGCGATATCGTTCCCGGAACGTTCGACCTCGGGATCGATGTCGATGGATTCGCCTCCAAGAAGGTCAAAGACATCGTCGTTCCCCAGCTACCGGGGGAAGCGCACGTGTCTGTGACCCTCGACGCTAAAAGACAGATCACCGGAACGGTGAGGTGGCCAGACGGAAAACCAGCGACAGGTGTGCGCGTTTCGTGGGAACTGCATCGCGGTGATGATCAATCCGTGCGGTCGCGGCATGTCTGTTTCGACGGATTGGGTGTTCGCGTACGACCGGACCGGTCGCAAGGCACGGCGATGCTGGCCGACAAGCGTGGGGCCTTCGCCTTTCGAAACCTGGAGAAAAGCGGTCGGTACCATTTCTATCTCGCGGTCGACGGTCGCGAGATCTACACTCCACCTCCTGTGCACGTGACCACAGATAACCCGCAGGTGGATCTCCACCTGACGCTTCCCGCTGCGGATGGGGGTATCGAAGGGTGTGTCTTCACTGGTGGGAAGCCGTTGGCCGGTGCCCTGGTAGTCGCGTACAACGGTGAAGACCTATTTCGGCGCGTGCGCACCGGCGAGGACGGCGGCTACGCGATCACGGGCCTACTCGATGCCCTTGCGTTGCCCCCGCGCCCTACCAGCGCCGACAACCACCTTCGCTGGGTCGGTATCGATGACAACCCTGACGCCGCCAAGCCGAAGCGCCCCGAACCTTTCAGCGCCCTTATATCGGACGCCGCTACGGTGCGTCTCGATCTGCATATCGACGATCCCTGGAATGGTACTGTCGCCGGTGTGGTCGATTTCGGCGGCCTGCCCCTTCCGGTCGACATGAAGGTCCTCCTGAGGCCGGATCGAAAAGCTCCGGGCAGCAGGTGTGCCGATCGACCTTGATCCAGGCATCTCCTGCCCTCCATCGAACCTCAGCCAGTCGATGGTGAAGAGGTCCTCCCCCTCACCTCCGAAGCGCAGCCAAAGCGCGAGCAAGCCATCAACCTTTTTGACAGGTGCGGTGATCGTTCGCCATGCCTCTTTTGGCGAGGCCGCGCCTCCGTCAACGGCCAGGATCCCCACTCTGGCGAAGGCCGCATGTCAGAGATGGCCGAAGGTTTCAGCACATTCCTGATCTCGATGCCAAGCTCGTAGAAGATCTCTTGGCACGACGGTTTTGTAGCTAGACAGTCTCAGCTTTTTCACCTCATTCCGGCCGGTTTCATCGCCTAGTTTGTGCTAGACGGGAGGGCTTGGCACGCGGCGAGATCGACGATGAGGATTGAGATTCCTATCCCCGACCAAAGGCGTTCCTTCAGATCTCCCAGGGTAAGTAGAGTGCGCTCTATCTTTTGCGCTCGACGGATTCTATCACGTTCCTCCTTGCGAAAGCTGTGGAACCACAAGAGGCGATATCCCTCGGCCGTTATATGCGGAGAATCAGTAATGCAGAATATATCGTAGACTTCATCACGATTTCCCTTTCGTTTTGTCTTGCGATAGATCTCATTCCACGAGATCGAATTCGGATTATGACAAACGAACTCCCGGAAATCCCTGTCCTCGGATCGAGACCGAGAAAGTATCGTCACAAACCGGCCTCCGTTCCGCTGAATGTAGGACATGTTATCTTTTGTAGCCAGCTTGCAGTCAGCAACGTAAAGGAAATCTTCGCGACCCGTGAGACTACACAGAAGATCCCAGGTCTCCCGGTGTGTTTGATCATCTGTTACATTTCCATCCGAAGCTGTAAAATGAATGGGAACTCCTCCATCACGGCTGACCGTCAAAATGAAAAGAAGCTGCTTGAGATCCGGACGGTGATCTTTGTTGTACCCTAACAAGTTGGCGCGTGTCGGCTTACCCCGTATTTTCCTTCCTTTGAAGTCGTCCTCATACTTCCCGAAGAAGCTGATCGTTGTGGAGTCATTGTGAAGTTCATCGAGATCCACATGAAATTCTCGGATCACGTGACTGGTGACGGCCAGAAGGAGTGAAACATAGTCAGCGCCGAACAACCGGTCCAAGCTCCTTCCAACCCGATCATCGTTCAAGCACGTGATCTGCTCCTTTTCGAGTCCCAAAAGATCTGGTGCTTGACGCGCTGCCCATTCCCCTACACCGTAGAGAGGTTCCCTTGCCACGATGATGTTTCGCAGAAGAAGCAGTAATACCTTCCAGTGTGAAATCTTGGGTTTACGGCCTCTTTCTGGCAGATACCCCTCAACAATAACTTATTTCACAAAAATTTGGTGAGTAAAGAAACTACTCTCTCACACCGATATGCCGATGGAGCGAACGAGTTATTCGATAGGCATCAATACCCACGGGATACACGGGTCGCCCGGAAATTCGAAGAAAACAAAACCCTTATCTGCGGAAAATGAGTTGAAGAATCATAACCTATGACGGTGAATCCCATCATCTCGAGGAACAGGGCGTTCTTTCCGTCACCGCACCCTGCATCGACAACAATGCCTCCTGAACAGAACTCCCGGATGCGTTTGACAAGCCTTCCTGGCTCAGCGCCCCAAAGCACCTGATCCTGGGCTGCTTCGTACAAACGGTCGTAGGGAGAAGAGGGGTTCATTAGTCTTGCTTTCGGCTTGATAGCTGTTGGTCTTGGCACGTCGGCGGCGGTTTTGGGATATTCGGATTTTAACTCAAGCGTTTTAGATCCCACCGACCAATTATCAATCTTCCTCTGCGTGATCAAGAAACTCCACTCTGAAATGCCATCCCTCAAACTGCATGACCATGTGACCGAACTGTTCCCAGGGTATTGGCTTTCCGTCTATAGTTACGCATGGAACCCTGTCTGATTGCCGGGTGTCTACATCGATTCTGCCGCGAACAGCTGTGTCTTTTATGCGAAAACAGCCTGGAGTGATGCTTGAGGATTCGAGGTGTTGCCTGGAGAGGCCTTGGCGAATTTTCTCTAGTAATCTGGTGGTTAAAGAGAGGCTGGACTCATCCTCTTCAGCGAGGACTGAGAAATCGTATCCTCCTAAATCGACATGGTATTCGAAGGCTGTAAGTAATCCAGGCGACGGATTGTAGCGGAAGTGGAATTCATGGCGATTTTCCTCACAATCCCAGAGGATTATGGGTGCAATTTCAATATGAGAGAGTTCCTCGCCGACATGCTTGGACAAGAGTTCTGCCCAGCAGCGTCCGCAGACAAAGCCGCGGTCACCTCCTTTTCCGTCAGACTGGTGGACACCGTCATATCCAGGGACTTCTCTTTGGCAACGAGTGCATTGAGTGGTGGTCATTTTGGAGTCCTTTGCAAAAGGCTGTGTGGCGGCGATTAGGGCCACGGAAAGGTTCCAACCAGAACAATACAACGCAACAGCATAACACTGTTTCACGATGCCTTCAACTATTTCGCAAGTATGCCTGCCTCTCTGTTAAGCCTTCTGTCAAGTATACCAGGGTGTCTTCATACGCTTTATGGTTTCCAAGCAGATTTCACACCATCCTTTCTTTTCCGGGGTAACGATCGCTAAATCCGGGTTGCGCCATCTCATTTCCGTCTCATTCTGGAAAGGAACGGAGACAACTATCAACGCCCCTTTAGAAACTCCTAGGACTTAACTCAGAAAACGCCTGCCTCTAATTTTTCCTAGAGTGTTTGCACGAGAGAAATTAATGATCTATAAACATATGTGTTGTGTTTTATGGTATGGATGGTATCTTAAAAAAAGTATAAGTATAAGATGAAATTTTATACTTCGTAGTTAAAGCATTACGAGGAAGAGAAGCTGTATGAATTTCTGAGAGATTGTGCTGATTCGACTACGGGCTATACCGATTTTTTATAAGAAATACCTATCCTTGAAATTATTAAAAGCGATTGAGGTTAGGTGTGGCATTTCAAAACACCTTAAAGCTCTGTAGAAATTTTTTTAATATTCCAATAAATTTTTGACGAAATGTTTGAGGTATGTCATAAGGATGCTGGCTAATCAGTAAACACCAGAGATCGCCCGTGGCTCATGAGTAAATATCTATCCTTAATTTGATTTTGTCGAAATTATAACTTGCTTGTCTTGTAGTTCTAATGGAAATAGAAAAGAATCCCTTGAGTGGGATATTCATTTTAACTGCCTATGTTTGAGTATCACATTAAACCAACGTTTTGTGGGCTTTTTTGAGATACTAATTTTGTGCTAGATTTCTCCAAGATAGTATATACCGTCCATGGTCTATATTTTGTTGATTCGAGGAGGAGAAAATGATCAAGAATTTTATTTTTCTAATAATCGTAGTTATCATCAGTTTTACTCTCTATTCTGCTTTATTTGCGGAAGTGTCTGAACCTGTAAGTACACATGTAGGAACTGGAGAGTCGTTTCCAACGAACGGGCCAGACTTGAATGGCTTCCAGTTCAAGAGAATCAGTGGAGGTGCTACTGTTTATTACATAATAGACAAGGAAACTAACAAACCCATAGTTACTAAGATAGTAATAACAGGCTGCGGCGGTACCTACGAAACCACGGGTAATGGCAAAGCCGGTGGGGTTGAGATGACGTCCCTTTGGAACTGCACGATTACGATAAATGGCTCTCTAGGTAATTTAATTATCGAATACGATAATAACACTATTAATTGCGGAGGCGATGTCACTGTTACTCTTATAAAGGATGCTGACGACAACACAATAACCGATACGACTCCAGGCACGGGCCTTGGTACTGGTTATACCGAAGGTCTAGTTATACAAGGCGGTCCGGATAAATACAGAGGTAGCGATAATAAATTTACGCGATTTAATTCCGTGCGGGGACATCGGCCGTGACCACGCCAAGCGACACAACGATGTTGGAGTCTGATAATCGGTATTTTACCAAACAGGAAGAACGAAAATATTAAAAGGAGATAAACATGAAATCTAGAGTTATCCTGGCTGTTGGTCTTCCGTGCTTAATCATTTGCTTCATCCTTGTCCTCACTTGTTCTGCAAGTGGCCCTATTCCTTTGTATGATTATGTAATTACACTCAACGGCGGTGAATCGAGAACAGTAGGCGATGTCACTGTGGATTGTGTCACGGGCTCTCTCAGGCTTTACATCAAGATTCTTGTGCCTAATACAGAAAAACTTGTTAGAGTTGATACTAACGCTGATGCAACCCAAGGAGAGGTGTCGTCAACTAGTGGGTTATGGGGAGGCAAACTTAATGTCGCAAACGATGATTGCGTTATGTCCCTATACTGCACAGCGGATCAAGCCACAATATACAGGACGCATCTGATAGCAGCATCTTCTGTTACGAACAGGCGACGGTGAAGATAAACGGTAATTCCACGAGCAACACTGTCGAAGACAAGACTCCTTTTAGTGGAGACAGCGAAACTACTGGTATTGACACTAGCATCCAAAATGATTACTCTCAAGACAACAACTGGGTGAATTTAGACGAGGTCGTGCTTTAAAGCGTTTCTGTTAGATGGTTGGCGGCAATCCAAAGGTGTGGGGGGCGGGGTAAATTGGTGCTGCATCAGTATTTGTCAGGCTTCGGATATGAACGCTATGAGCAAGCAAACAGTGATTCGATTTTTTTTCGTAGTGGCGCTGTTGTCAGTAGCTGCTGCATATATGGTGCTTTGGGGGAATAAGGAGGACGGCGGTCCTAATGAAGTGCAGGGAGGAGAGCCGAACTGGACACAGAATGATAATGAAAAGTCGAGTGACGGTAACGAGTGTGTCATTGAGAAAAAGGTGCGGTTGCAGCCTGAGCTGACAAAAATAGCCGGCAGGGTTACTGACAATCAAGAAGAGTCCTTGGAAGGCGTCACATGCAGTCTCTTGTTTTCGACTGGAGAGCGTGTTTATGAAGCAGAGACTGATGAAGACGGGAATTTTGAATTCAATGTCGAGTTCAAAGAAGATATTAAATATGTTTTATTTGAACTGGATTGTCATTTTCCCAGGACAGTAGGAATTGAGTATTTTCTGCAGGAGGGTGGAAACGGAACGGTTAGTTTGTGCCCTGCGGGGGTAATTAACTTGGTCATAGAGTTGGGAGAGGTCGGTGAAATTCCTTTATACAGAATATTAGTTGTGAATAAGGATGGAGAATATTATGTTTTGGAGCTAGAAGAAACAGAAAACATTAGCGGATTACCCACTACAGAACTAGAGAAAGGGATGACGCCCAGCTTAAATTCTGTAGCAGCGACTTCCTATTGGGATAAGAGTTTCGGAGACAGGCTTTTATCGTCTGAGAGTGAACGGTTTTTGTTGAGAGAGGGTGAATGGAAGGTCCGAATTGTTCCAGAGGATCTTCCACATGTGGAATCTGGTTTGTTTGAAATTGCTGCTGGGCAGGAAACAGATGTTGTTGTCACGCTCATTTTAGGCGGCTGTATTTCAGGAACTTGTGTCAATACTTCAGGAGAGCCAGTGTCCAATGTCAGTATTGAAGCTTGGCCTGTAGGATTCCGGCAACTCGATGATGAAAGGGAGCATTTCCCGATTGCTGGTGATACTATGGGAAAAGGCGAGTCTAATGTGTTTCTAAGGCCCTGTTTCATAAAGTCCGATATGGACGGCGGTTTCGTCTTTAGTCCTCTAGTTAATGACGTGGATTACAGGATTTACTGCCGAGATTATGAGGTTTATAGGTTCGAGTCAAACTACGACTGGTGTGGCAATGTTGTTAAGCCAGGGACGATTGACTTGCGAATGGTGATAAAGAGGTATCCTCGTTTGATAATAGATGTTGATGATAGGTCTATTGGCGCCGAGGATGCTCATGCTTTTATTAGTGTATTAAGACTCAACCGGAAGGGAGTGGAGGATGGTGATGCGGATGTAGTGAGATACGATGCTTCAATAAAGGAATGGCCAGGTGATTTTCCTTTGTTTATTTGGCCGCCCTTATCAGAGGAAGATAGAGCTCGAGTAGAAGTTATGTTAGTTGCTGGTGGAGAACGGATGGGAGAAGGTAAGACTCTCTTTGATTTTCAATCAGAAAGCGTATACTGCGGCATTTTTCTAGAGAAGGTGTTTAAATACAATTTGGGAAAGCTTCCTTCTAGATTAGAGGAAGTGAAGACATGGTGGGATTTAATCGGTGTTAGAACTGATAACGCTAAGTTTACAGCGACTGATGTTCAACAAGACGATATGCTTTCTGACAATACACTAGGAGAATACACTACGATATACCGTAAGCCTGTTCTTTATGTTGTAAACAAAAGGAATGAGGCGCGGAAATCATGTATTACGACTAAAGAAGATACACTGCTGTATGCTGTAGTGTGGCATGAGAAGTATGAGGGAGTGAACGTATGCCATTACACAGGGTCTAGGAAAGACAAGAGCGAAGAGAAGTGTTATGATAGGAAAGGTAAAATTGCGATAAGCATAAACAAAGGGGAATATAACGGAAGTAGGATGTTGGTAACAGTGAGGGCAAAAGTGCCTGGGTATGGTAGAGAAAAAGACCTGGTGATAGGGAAATGGAATATTCGACTGCCGCTTAAAGAGAAGGACGTAAAAAGGCTGGAGAGAACTATAAGCGTGAAGGTGAGGCAGAATACGTCGGAGGTGGTTACAGTGGAAATGATAAGGCCGAATGGCATTGAATACGCTCTGACGGTTTCTTCCTGGGACACTGGCTCGCGGTTGGGCATCAATCCAAAGACGCTATTGGAGAAGGAATTTGTCCTTTATGACAATGTGATGATTGATATTTAGGATGTCTCTTGATGTTATTGTATGAAAGTGATATTGAGCAATAGACATTAGAAGTGTGATAAAGGGCTGGATCAAGAAAAAATGAAAATAAAATCTGATTTAAAAAAATAGAATCTTGAATATAGAGAATCTATTCTAATAAAGGGCAGTAATAAACAATGTTGAGTAAGTGGAATGCTTCGATTAGGTGTAAAGACAGAGTGATAGCTTAAAGCTGGAATTGGCTGGCAATGACTTTGCCAAGCATAAGGTCTGCTTTGGAAAAGCGAAGGAGAAAAAATGTTGAGAAAAATTTGCTTACTGTTTTTCGCATTCGTGGTTGTTAGTAGTTTCAATTACAGCTTGTCTGCTGTCCCGGTTCCACCTGTTTCTGGTTCGGAGATTTTGGGTCCAGGAGAGTCAATAGGCGAACAAAACGGGGTAACTGTGGAATGCACGAAAGGAAGGGTGAAGGTCTGGTTCCATTATATTTGGCAGCATGAACAAAGGATAATAACTAAAATTACCAAGATTCGTGTTCTGGATGATGGAACAGAGGTTGAATTGTGGGGAGATTGGAAAAACGAGGATGGTGAATTGCAGATAGGTCAGGACGACTGTATAATATGTACTCTTGGTGATGTTGAAGGGGAGATACAAATCACTGGAGACGATAATATTTTAATATCCTGGGGCATAGCTACTGCTGAGTTAACGGACACTTCAAGTGATAACTTATGTCGGGATATGACCCCAGGTGAAGAAGATTCTTGGACATCGGCCACTGATAACGGAGTCAATAATGACTTCTGGAATTGGGACGAAGTGAACTACTAAACTTTTATAGTGATTGTGCGATTTTGAAGGAGGAGTTTCGGTTCGGTAGTCTGAGAGAGAAACAGCATGCGGTCTTCATTAGGAAGGCCGCTTTTTTGTTGCGGCAATCTTTTCTAAAGAGTTTTTTTGGATATACTTATTTATCTCGAAGCTATGATTTTGTTATTTCTCGCTTGGCTGTTCCAAGCGCCAAACTCTCCCTCAATAACTCAATTCTTTTCTCTTGAAGTTGGAGCATATCCTTCCAGCTCTGTAAAAGCCTTTCTCGCCTTTCCTTCTTTCTTGCGGTAAGAGCCTTGTCAAGACTGATTCGCATGAATTCATATTCAGTTCTGTCGCCATGTTTCCAGGGAGTTCCAAGTAGATTAAGCATCTTTATTGTTTCTGCTATCTCTTTTTCAATTTCTTTGAGGAATTTCTCGGTGAGCTTCTTTCGGGATGAAATGGCTTCCTCAGCGTCCTGAATAGATTGGTTGGAAAGTTCGGATATTTGTGTGAGTGGGTCATGTGGAATTAAGACATTAGATTCATCAGACGACTTCTCTCTGTCTTTTCGTTTCTTTAGAAGTTTGGAATTATTTACCATGATGTTGAATTAATAATCGGTGTTATTAAATGAAACTTACAACATTGACAGATCTTGCCTGAAAAAACTACTATTAATTATTTTATATTCAACCAAGAAAGGCGCGGAGATTTTATAATACTTGTTCGGTTTGAAACAATAAAAGTGTGAATAAAGAGTCTAATCAGAGCCATTGTCTTTCATTTCCTTAACTTTCTTTTTCAAAATTGCTCTCACTTCTGGATCATCGATTAATTTATCGAGAATTGAGTCAGCTTTCTTTCTTTCATGGTCCGAATTAAAAACTTCTGAAGCTGCTTCTTCTGTCAAATGTGTTCCGCATAGCATGCAGTATTTGTGGGTAGCTGGGTTTTGAGATTTGCACCTCAAGCAGGTTATAGGTGTAAGATGTTTTTCTTTTTGGACGTTCTTTGGACGGAGACCGTGTAATTGAAGAATAGCATTGTCTACATCTCTGCCGCTTAGATGTACGTAAATTGCAGCTATTTTTGAAGATTGGGTCCATCCAAAATATTCCTTCATTTGTGCTTCGGTAAGGTGGTTAGCGCTGCGCATGTCCCGAAAAAAAGATCTGAACGCGATCTTGTCTTTAGTGTAAACGGGTGGGATGAACAAAAAAAAAATCGATCAGATCAAGGAAGCGTTATCCCACCCAGATAGCGTCAAGCTGATAAGCGCTTGGCTTGCTGCAAACGAGGGTAATACGCGTACAGAGTTAGCCAAGTATATTTGTCAAGAGCTGGATCTTCGTGAC